>ERZ1370068.684-contig-10626_pt1 | contig 51628 bp, 57 predicted proteins | sample MGYA00561227_ERZ1370068 | MGnify/ENA primary metagenome ERZ1370068 (study PRJEB38410, sample SAMEA6850437) | metagenome | study: Metagenomic assessment of the ecological functions of the soil: analysis of the soil microbiota associated with the... | reverse complement strand
TACTTCGTTCAGTTACGTATTGCGTAGTTCACCTCGGGGCGCCAATCCACCCGGATCGACGATGCGGTAGCCCCAGCGCTCGTATCGATCGATCAGGTCGCCGCGCCCTCGGCCGTGTCGAGCGCGAGCTCCGAGACAGCCCAACTCGCGGGCGCGCGCTTCGACCGCTGCCACGAGCCGATCGTCCGATGCCGCGCCGCTGAACGTCGGGGTCCACGGCGAGTTGGTGGAAGCTCGCCACACGCGGCGGTCGTAGTGGACGCGCAGCGTGCCGACGGCGTGGTGGGCGCAGGAGGATCGTACCCACTGATCCGTCCGTCGAGCTCGGCGACGAGGCACTCGCCTTTCACGATGCGCTCGCGCGTGGTCGCGTCGTCCTGGTACGTGGCGACGAAGTGAAAGCCCATGGCGGCGAGCGGCGCGTAGGCGCGGCGGATGAGCAGTGTGAGATCGTTCAGCGAGTCGGCCGACGATACGGGCCGGATGCGGACCGTGGGCATGGGGAGCATTCGAGACTGGGGAACCGGAGCGCTCGTTCGCGAGACCCCAGCAATAGGGGAAACACCTCATCTTCGACCAGCGAAAACCCCGAAATCTCGGCCCCCGGAGGACCCGAACTCACCGCCAAGGAACCGTAGGGTTTCGACCCCACTCCTGCCGTAAGCAGCCATCGAGCAACAAGTTCAGATCGCTCCCGCGCGACGTCGCTTCGAGGGGAAGTCGTCGGCGCGGGGAGCCGAACGGCGGCCCGTCCGCGGCGTCGTCCGGGAATGGGCGAAAGCGGGTGTATAGTCCACCCTGTGTCAGACTTAAGCCCGCTGATTGCACCGCCTGGACCTGGAGGAAGCACGCACTTTGAAGACCCTGACTCGCACGATCGGCCGGTGACTCCAGCCGTAGCCGTGGAATCCCCCGCCGCCCCTCATGCGCGAGCTCGTGGAGTCACCTGCGCGAGGCGCGCACGCAATTGCGTCAGGATGGGCCCGCCGCATCCTGGAGGCGCGGCTGCTCACGGCGATGACCCGAGGAGGAGATCTTCGCCGAGGTCGACCTCGGTATACGACAACTACGTCGAGGCCCTCGAGAACGGGACGCTTCGAGGCGCTACAGGCGTACGCGCGCAACCTCTCCGAGCGCATCATCCCGCGAGGCGTCGAGACCCACGAGGTGCGTGGGCATCGTGCTGCTGCTTCGCGACGTGCTCGCGCGGTCCCTGCTTCGCGAAGTACCACGCGGACTTCAACGTGCTGAACCGCGATCCTCGACGCCTACGAGCCCGCGCGCGAACCGCATCGCGATCACGGTCGCCGTGGGTTTCGTTCAGGAGCGTGAGCGCATCGATTCGCGAGCAGCAGGAAGCCATCCGCGAGCTCGTCCACGCCCGGTGCTCCAGGTGCGGGACCGTCTGCTGATTCTGCCCATCATCGGCGTCATCGACCCGCAGCGCGCGCGCCAGCTGATGGAGCAGTTGCTCCGCGCGCATCCGCGCCAATCGGCGCCAAGGTGGTCGTCATCGACATCACGGGCGTGGCGGCCATGGACTCGCACGTGGCGAACCACTCGGTCCAGACGGTCGAGGCGTCGCGCCTGCTCGGCGCGACGGTGATCGTGACCGGGCTCTCCCCGGAGATCGCCCAGACGCTGGTGAACATCGGGGTCGGAGCTCGAGCAAGATGAGCGACCGTCGGCGACCTGCAGGGCGGGATCGAGGAGGCGGAACGCCTCCTGGACACAGGTCGTGCCGCATGCACGAGGCGTCGGAAGAGTCGTAGAGACCTGTCCTACGAGCACCTGAACGGGAGTGTGTACTGCGTGGAAGTCCCGATTCTGAAGCAGGGCGCATTATCTCATCGCAACCATCCAGTCGGCACTCAGCGACGCCGGACTTCATGCAGCTCCGCGATGCGCTCGTTTCAAAGGTGGGCACGCTTCCGGTCCCGGGCGTCATCGTGGACGTCACGGCCGTCGACGTGATGGACTCGCTTTGCCGTCGCGCATCGCTGCGGGCATCGTCCCACATGATCCGCCTGCGGGGGCCGAGACGGTGATCGTCGGCATCCAGCCGGAAGTGGCCTTCGCGATGGTGCAGCTCGGGCTCACGCTCGAGGGCGTCGATACGGCGCTGGACCTCGAGGAGAGGGCCTGGAGTTCCTGAACGAACGGATAAAGCGCACTTCGAAAAAGACGTGAGTATGGCGGATGAAGACCGAGTGCCGATCCGAGCGGACACCGACATCATCGTCGCGCGTCAGAAGGGGGAGAGCCCTAGCGTATCTGTTGGGCTTCGCCGCCACCGATGTCGTGCTCATCACGACCGCGATCTCGGAGCTGGCGCGGAACATCATGCTCTACGCAAGAGACGGCGAGATCACTCTCGGCAGGACGAACGGCAAAGACCCCGAGGATCATCGTGGTGGCGCGCGACGAGGACCGGAATCGCCGACATCGAGCTGGCGATGCAGAGCGGCTATTCCACGTCCGGAAGCCTGGGACTCCGGTCTTCCCGGTGTACGCCGGCTCATGGACGAAGTCACGGTCGACTCGACGGTCGGTAAGGGCACGACGGTCGTGGCGAAGAAATGGAAGAGATGAGGCCACCGTGTGTCGTGGGGTGTCGCATCTCGGGTGTACGACGGCGAGATCGTATGCGGTGACGATTTCGTGGCTCGGGCTGTAACGGACGGTTTCCTCGTCGGCGTGGTGGATGGGTTGGGCCACGGCGAAGGGGCAGCGGCCGCCGCGAGAGTCGGTTTGGCGGCGCTCGAAGCGGACGGTGAGAACACTGTCATGGCCATGATGGCGAGATGTCACGAACGGTTGAAGGGCACGCGTGGGGTGACGCTCAGCATCGCCTCATTCGACGCGCGCCAGCGACCAAATGACCTGGATCGGTGTGGGCAACGTGGGAGGCCTCGCTCTGGAGGGCGGATCCGGGGGGACGGGCCACCAGCGAGTCCCTCTTGCTCCGTGGTGGGCGTCGTCGGCCTGACACTGCCTACGCTGCGCCAGGGCGTCATTCCCGTCCGATCGGGCGACACGCTGATCCCCGCCACGGACGGGATCCGGGGCCTGGCTTCCGCGTCGACGCGGGCAGGCACCTCAGCAGATCGCCGACGCGATTCTCGCGGAACATGCCAAGGAAGTGACGACGCACTCCGTGTTGGCAGTGCGTTATCTGGGAAGAGAGCCATGAAGGAGATCCTCGAACGCATCGCCGAAGACCACGCGCCGGGCTCGTACCTACCTGGCCGAGGGCGGAGCCTGCGCTCGGCAAGGCTTACGAATTGGGTCGCACCGCGCTGGCCGACGAGGTCGGACTCCTCGGCCTCCCGCCATCCATCATGAAGCTCTGGCGTCGATTCTCGTCGATGCCGGGACCCTGCCGAGACCGTTCGACACTTGAGCGCGGCGCGCGACTTCATGAGCGAGGCGATCTCGCCCTTCGAGATGATCCAACAGGGCTTCCGCGAAGCCAACACCGCGCTGCATCGAATCAACGAACGACTGGAGAACGAGGCGAGGCGCATCGCCCATGTTATCCACGACGACACGGGCCCGCTGCTCGTCTCCGTCGACTTGTCGTTCATGGGAGCTGAGCGCGACCTGTCACCGTCGGCGCGCGAGCAGCTCGCTAAAGTGCGCACGCAGCTGAACACGCTGCAAGATCACTTGAGGGATCTCTCCCACGAGCTTCGCCCCACGGTTCTCGACGACCTGGGGCTCGTTCCTGCGCTGCGCTTCTGGCCGAGGGAGTCTCGGTCCGAAGCGGTCTGAAGGTCGAGGTCGTGGACGGCTTCCGCCGTTGGCTTCCGCCGCTCGTACAAACAGCCCTCTATCGAATCGTGCAGAAGCGTTCGCGAACATCACCCGCCACGCGCGGGCCAGCGCCACGCGATCGTCCAGATCCAGCGAGACGGTACGTCGATTCAATGCTCGATCCGGGACGACGGGATCGGGATGCAAGCGCCGTCGAAGCCCACGGCGGGTGGAGGGTACGGCCTCGGTCTCCTGGGAATCCGCGAGCGGCTCCACGCGCTCGGCGGCAGTTTGCGGATCAACTCGGTCTCGGGACAGGGCACGGAGTTGCTCGTCTCGGTCCCCTGGAGGACTGATGCCGCCCCGATCCGAATCGTGATCGCCGAGGACCATCTGATCGTGCGCGAGGGCTTCAAGGCGATGTTGGAGAGACGGGTTCGAGGTCCTCGGCGAAGCGGGCGACGGCCGTGAAGCGGTCAGGCCTCACGGGAATTGCGACCGACGTCGCCGTCCTGGACCTCGCGTTGCCCTGCTCAACGGGATCGACGCCGCCCGCGAGATCGGCCGGTCTCTCCCGCGTACTCGCCGCATCCTCGTCGTCACAATGTACGACGAGCAGCACTACGTGCTGGCTGCGCTCAGGCGGGTATCAAGGGTTATCTCCTCAAGACTCGGGCCGTGGCGGACCTGGAACAGGCGATCCGGAGGGTTCACCAAGGCGGGGCGTACTTGAGCAGTGGCATCGCGGGGAACTCCATCGAGGCGTTCACGAACCGCGACGTCGCCGCGGATCCGTTGACTCCGCGGGAGCGAGGTGCTGCAACTCGTCGCCGAAGGGAAGACGACGAAAGAGGTCGCGGGTGCTGGGGATCGCGGTCAAGACCGCGGAGAGTCACCGCAGCAGGATCAGCTGGGCAAGCTCGGAATCCACGAGACCGCCGGTCTCGCCGCTTCGCCATTCGGCAGGATTGATCCAGCCCTGACCTTCACCCTTCAGCGCGCCGGCGTCGCGAACCAGCTCTGAGCCTCGGGGTCCGAGGTCGCGGTCTGGACAGATCCCTCGATCCGTCAGGACCGCGCCGAACGTCTCCGCGGAGGACTGCGCAGATCGAGTCCCGGGCTCCGGTGCTTGAGGTAGTACAAGTCGTACCGGAGCTTCTCGATCTCTTTGCAGGATGTCGTTTGCGTAGCCGAAGCGGACCTGCGCCCACCCCGTGATGCCCGGGAGGATCGACGATCGCAGGGGCGCAGCATTGAACGCTGGCCCCGGAGTCGGCGACGTTCCCGGCCACCGTATCGACATCAACTCGAAGTTCGACGTGGGTGCGGTCTCGGGCCGACGAAGTTCATTTCTCCCCGCAGGATGTTGATGAGCTGCGGCAGCTCGTCGAGTCGAACCTGCGCAGCCATCGGCCCACGCGTGATTCGATGTCGTTGCTCATGCGCGACCCACTCCGGAGGTCCGACTCTCCGTGGGACGCATGGTGCGAACTTCAGGAGCCGGAAGGGACGGCCCTTGAGCCGCTCGTTGCTGCACGAAGAACACGGGCGGTCCGAGTCGATCACGATGGCGCATGCGACCAACGCGAACACCGGGGCGAGCAGCAGCAGCGCCGCCGCCGCGACCGCTACGTTGACCGCCCGTCCGATGGCGAGCTGGAAGCGCGGCCAGCGCTCGGGGGCGAGAACCAGATCGCCCGGTTCGAGCGATTCGATCGCGATCCGCCCGGAGATCCGCTCGTAGAAGGTTTCGCCGTCCTCGACGGCGATCCCCTGGCATCTTCGCGTCGAGGAGCGACTGGAAGGGAAGCGACTTCCCCGGTCCCTGGACGCGACCACGATGCGATCCGGTCGGAGGCCCGTGCGATCCAGGGCAAGTCCGCCATCGACCCGACGACCGCGTCACGCAAGCCCGACGGCGCCGAGAGCGGCGACTCGGTGACCACGCCCAGGAGGATGTACCGGGCGAAGTGCTGAGCCGGAGGCGCTGCGCGAGCTTACCGGCGAGAGGTCCGGTGCCCAAGATCAGGAGGCGTTCCGCAGTGGCGCGCATGCTCACTCCTGATTGCTGCCCACGGCGCAGTCCGCTCCGCTCGCTCGGCTTTCCACGCCGCAGGCAGCTGACTTGGTGCGGCGCGGGGCGTTCTGCGTGATGTTCGTTCGCCCCGAGGGCACCTGATGTGGGAACGTCCACCGCGCTCACCGTGCGAGGGTAAACCCAGGCGGCGCGAATCCACGATCGGGACAACCCCTGCAGGCGGCCGTGAAGATCACCGCCTTGTCGTCGAATTATTGCCCAGGTGCGGGAGGCGTCGGCCGAGGTTCGCCCGAAGGCGTCGCATCGAACCCTGACGCGCTTCCCGCGACAGCCGACCGTCGCGATCGACCGGTCTCATTCGCGCAGCGTGCTAGTGCGGGCGGGCCGCACCCTCCCTCCGCACCTGCGCGCGAAACGCCCGTGCAACAGGCCAAGAACTGCAGCATCGACCAAGACAGGACCAGAGCGAGTCCCAATTCCCGCGCCCAACGTCCGACGATCTTGTGCATCGCACATCCCTTCGTTCTGCGGCGTGTTCAGGTGACGTCGTGGCCGGGCTGAGCGGGTTGCGTTCCGAGTAGCTCGAGCCGACGGGGTGCGTCAGTACCGCAAACGTCTCCCGCTCAGGGAGCGACACGGTAGGTCGCGGGGACGCGCCCGATCCATCGGGCGAATTACTGAGAATTCGAGGTGAAGACTACCTAGACGATCGGATGGCCTGCCGGTGCCACGCATCCCCGCCGCAGATTGACTTGGGGGCGTGAGGCGGGGAGTTCCGGGGTGGGTGGGACTGGTTGCGGCAGAGCCGGAACGTCCTCGCCCTCACGCGAGGAGAATGGATCGCGCGCCGGGATCGTTCTATCGGGGAGATCCCGTAGACCGGACGGGAGATTCCGAGGCACCGTCGCGCGTTCGTTCATGGAGCTGCGCCCACTTTCGCTCGCAGCGGCGCTCCAGCGGTCGAGCGCCTCGCGCGACGGTGTTGTAGCAGGACCCGCTTTGGTCGCGGTCACTTCCCCGTGTCGCTTCACGATGGCGACGATCGAACCGACCGTGTCGAAGGCTTCGGGTGTGGCCTCATCGTCGGGCACCTTCACGCCGTACTTCCGCTCGAGAAACGCCTTCAGCGAGACCATGGAGAAGCTGTCGACGATGCCGGATGAGATGAGGCGTGTCGGGCGCGAGCTCCACGTCGTCCTCGTCGTCGAGATACTCGGCGGCCACGTATTCCAGGACGGTCCGCGTCATGGGGTCCATCACGGCGAGTCTGTTCCTCCGTAGCGATCGGTTGGGCGTTCGTTGCTCTCGGCTTCCGAGTCCGCCGGGGCGGCCGGAGCCTATTCCATCGGGCCGGGTCCCGCCAAGGGAGTGCCCTCGGCGGACGAAGGGGCGGACTAGGCTCCCACGCCGCGGCCGAAGGCGCGCGCCGAGGCGAGACGCCCGGCGCCCATCGCCCCTTGTCTTTCCGGCAATTCCGTGGAGAATACCCTGTCCGCTCCCCGCGGTTTCGCATCCCTCCGCGAAGGAGGCTCCAGGACATGTCGCCCGGCCGACGGGACTCCTCGCGTAGGCAGCGCCGCCGCCCCGCTTTCCGCTCTGATTCTCCTCGGACTGCTCGCGGCGCCCGTCCGGGCGCAGATCACCACTTTGGAGCAAGCGCCGCCCACGATCGAGACGCAGGAGCCGTTCCCGTGGCTCGTGGTCGGCGTCACGGCGATCGGCGGTCTCCAGACGCAACGGGCATGCCGCCGCCGAGATGAGCGCCAAGCGCTGGAGGTCCTGAACCGCGAGATCCTCGGGTGCGCCCGGCGTGAGCTTCTCGCAATTCTCGAGGTGGGGCCTCCACTCGGCGCGCGGCTTGCGGGCGATCATCAAGCAACGACTCATCTTCGAGGGCAACTACGAGAAGCTCTACGGCTCCAAGGAGATCGGAGGGACGGCCAAGTCGAGGATCGAGGTTCCTGCGAACGCGTACCTCTTCACGCTGGGCTGGGACCTCTTGAAGAAACGACGATGTCGGGTTCAGGGGTGGAAGCCCGGCGCCGGCTACTACGACGCGCGACGGGCGGGCAAACTCTCACGGAGGACCACGCTGGCCGGCGTGGGAGCTGGGATCTACAGGTACGATCAAATTCCAGCGGCGCCGGAACCGGCTTCCCACGCCGGCCCCGGGTACCTGGAGCGCGCGCTCTCGAAGCACATCTGGGTGGATTTCTGCGCCGGCTACTTGCTGCAACGCGGAAGGTCACGGATCTGGAGATCAGCGGGCTGGAAAGCCTCGTCCCGCCGGAGGTGCTCACAATTAACCAGATCATCGTGCCGGTCGCGGACTGCCCGGACTGCCCCGGCATGGATCGCGCAACGCGCGACTACTTCCCGACTCCGTTCCCGAGGGCGCCGGACGTACCCTGGTGGGCGGCGGCAAAGAGCTCGATTGGTCGGGCTCTCATGGGTCGCATGGGGCTGACCTGGTATCTGAACGCACCGGAAGACTAGACGCGCCTGCCGCACCGGACACGTCGCGCAGCGCTCGTGCGCTGCGTCAGGACTCGAGGCGCGATACCGCTCCAGAATCTCGCGCGCGGTCCCACCGCTGCATCCGCAGCCAGGTTTCCCGCGACACGCCGTTCCACCGCTTATTGTCGTGGAAGCGCGCACGCGGCGGATGTCCATCAGGTGGTCCACGGTGATGTTGTCCGTGTTCATGTTGCCCTCGCTCGGCCCCGCAGGCGAGGGTCAGAGGATGGCCGGAGCGCGCTGAAGATCCCGCCGATCGCCCCGTGGCAGGTTGGTTCACGAGCACGCGCCCCACGTCGAGGGCGCGAGAAGTCCGCGACGCACTACGCTCGTCGTTCGCGTGGACGCCCACCGTGTGACCCAGCCCGCCGCGGCGCGACGACCGCGCGACAGGTCGCGAGGGCCGCGTCGTAGCTCGCCACGACATAGCACGCCAGCACCGGTGCCAGGATCCTCGTACGAGAGCGGATCGTCCGGCCCCACACCTGCCGGTTTCGGCAACCAGGAGCCGCACGCGGCTGTCGACCTGGAGCCGGCCTGCTCCAGATGACTGCCGCGGCCGGCTGCTACGACGACGTCGGCGCGCATGCCACGCCGCTGGGGACGAAGCAGTGCGGGCCGAGCAGCCGCGACTCCTCCGTCGAGCAGAAGTGCGTGCCTCAGTGCCTCCATGAAGCTTCGCGAAGCTTCGCGTGGCAGACCGCGCTCCGCGACGAGCGCCTGCTCGCCGCCGCACACGACGCCGTTGTCGAAGGTCTTCGAGTGGACGATGTCGCGATGCGGCGGCCGCAAGGTCGGCGGAACCGTGCACGTACACCGGCACGTTGCCCGGTCCCCGCCAAAGTCGGCGTCCAGATGCTTGCGCCGGCGCACGATCGAGCCCGTGCCGGTGATGGCGAGGATCAGCGCAGAGCCGGCTGATGGCGCATCAGCGCATCGAGTATTCCGGCTGGGGCTTCGTGACCCACTGGATCGCGCCGGCGGGCGCCTGGCTGCGGTCGCGGCGCTCGCGCCAGATCGCGCGCCGCCTGCGCGGATCGCATCTTCCGCGCGCCGCGGTGCGGGCTGAAGATACCGGGTTGCGCGTCTTCATGCAGATCAGCGACTTGAAGATCGTCGTCCGACAGTGGGTTCCGTGACCGGAATCGTGGCGAGAATCGGACCCCGGAACCGCAATCTCCCGCGAGACCTCTTTCGCGATCCTCGCCGATCACGCTTCGACCGTGCGGCGGTCGCGGATGTCCTCGTAGACGACGAGGCTGGCCCGCGCACGTTCTTGATGGCCTTGTGCTCGTAGAGACCCATCGCGGTCTCTTCGTGCGCCAAGCGGGCCAGGTCGAGGCGGGCGGCGTAGGTCGCTTCGAAGACCGCGCGGATGATTCGATCCGTGCGCTCCTGGTCGAACTCGAGAACGCTCGGCCGCGCTCGCCGCGCGCCCGATCGTCTCGTCGGCCCATGTCTGCGGAGTTTCCGCATCCTCCGCGATCGGCGCCGCCGGTCGAGGCCGGCGTAGCGTCCGCGGTCTACCCGGCGATCAGAGACCGTACTTGTCCACGATCCCTTCTTGTCGAGACCCAGGATGCCATACTCTCGCGCCGATCTTCCGAACGCTTCCGCGGCGCGCTGCAGTTGCGCCATCTCGTGGTCCGCGGACAGCTGGGTGCGGATGCGCGCCTCGTCCGGCCGCGACGACCGGGAAGAAGAAACCGACGACGTAGATGCCCTCGTGGTACAGGTCCCGCGCGAAGTCCCTGGCCGAGCTTCGGCGTTGTAGAGCATCACCGGCACGATCCGGGCCTCGCCTTCCTGATCACGAAGCCTGCGTCCGTGAGCGCCTTGCGCCAGAAGGTCGTGTTCCGCTCTGAGCTTGTCGCGGCGTTCCGTGGTCGAGCCGATGATGTCCAGCACCTGATCGCGCATAGGCGATCGGGGGCGGCACCGCGTTAAATGCGCGTAGGGCCGCGCCTTCTGCCGGCACAGCTCCACGATCTCCTTGCGCCCCGACACGCAGCCGCCGCTCGTCGCCACCGAGCGCCTTGCCCAACGTCGTCGTGATCACGTCGATCTTGCCGACGACGCCGCAGTGCTCGTGCGTACCGCGGCCCGCTCTTGCCGATGAAGCCCGTGGCGTGGCTGTCGTCGACGAACACGAGCGCGCCGTACTTCTCGGCGAGCTCGCAGATGCGATCGAGCGGCGCAGGGTCGCCGTCCATGCTGAAGCTGCCGTCGGTTAGCGAATCACATCTTCACGCGCTTGTCCGCGTGCTCGAGACTTTGCTCGAGGTGCTCCATGTCCGCGTGCGCTGACGCTCGTGCGCGGCCTTTGCAGAGCCGCATCCCGTCCACGACGCTCGCGTGCACGAGGCGATCCGAGATGATGATGTCTTCGGCGCCGAGGATCGCCTCGAAAACGCCGGCGTTCGCGTCCATGCAGCTGGGAAAGAGGATCGTGTCCTCGGTGCCCAGGAACGCCGTGAGCTTCTGCTCGAGCGTGCGGTGAATGTCCTGCGTGCCGCAGATGATAGCGCACGGAGGACATCCCGTAGCTGCGGCTCGTCCAGGCCGCGGTGGCGGCGGCGACCACTCGGGATGGCTGGAGGCCGAGGTAGTTGGTTCGGGCACAGGCTTGACGACGTCCTGAATCGCCGCGCCGGCGGGGAACTCCACGCGAATCCCGGCCGATTGCGGGCGAGTGGATGAAGCGCTCTTCTTTGTAGATGCCCTTCTCGCGAATCGCGCCGAGCTCCGCGCGATAGCTCTCTTTCACGGTGGACGGATACGACATCAGCGCCCTGCTCGATGGCGGGCCGCGCAGCTCTAGCACGTCCTGCGCGAGCGACCCGCAGAGCACGTTCCGCCACGATCTGAGTGCGGGAATGCACCGCGCCGACGGGCTGATCGCGTGGCGCCGACCCGGGGGCCGATGCCCTTCCCATGGGGACGGACGCGGTCGTCCGTGCCGCGAAGCGGACGCCGACGCCCTTCCGGTTGCGGGCTCAGAGGACTAGGATCGATCGTCCCAGTTCCCCTTGAGGACTCCAATGATCAGGCAGGACGGATCTCCGCCGCGAGCGCCCGAGCTGTCCTCTTCCGGCAGCGGCGATCGCCTTCGCCGGCTGGACGTGCGTCGCGCTCTTTTTCGCGAATCGGCTCTTCTTTTCGCACCAACTGACGCGTCAGCCGATCTCGTGGGTCGAGGCGGATCTCCTGGTCGTTCCTGGACTGGTATCTGTGGGCTGCGCTGTCGCTCCTTCGTCTTCCGCGCGTCGCGGCACTTCCCGCTGGGTCGAGGCGGCGCCGATCCGGAACGTCTTCGTGCACCTCCTGCTGAGCGTGATCTTCACGGCAGTGCACTCCACGATCCTACGGCACGATCGCGTGTGGAACGTGCGCTGGGTCCCGCGCACAGACGTCACGCTGGAGCGGTCTCGTGCAGGACTCTTCTTCGGGAAGTTCCATCTCGGCGTCGTGACGGCAGCCGGGTACCTCGTCGTGCTCCGCCACACGTTCGACTTCTACACGCGCTATCGCGAAGAGGAGTTGCGCGTTTCGGCGCATGGAAGCCGCAGCTCGCGCAGGCGCAGCTCCAGGCGCTGCGCATGCAGCTGCACGCACTTCCTCTTCAACACGTTGAACGCGATCTCCGCGCTCATGCACGGGGACGCGTGGACGCCGCCGAGCGGATGCTCGCGCGACTCGGATTTCTGCGCCTCACGCTGGAGACCGGCGGCGCGCACGAGTGTCGCTGTCGTCAGGAGCTGGAGTTCCTGAAGGCGCTATCTGGAGATCGAGCGGGCGCGCTTCGCGGATCGGTCGTCGTGGTCTCCGTGGACGTCGAGCACCCTCGGCCCTGGATGCGCGGGTGCGCGAACTCGTCCCTGCAGCCAGCTCGTTCGGAGAACGCGATCCCGCCACGGCATCGCGTGCTCGGCGTCGGCGGGACACGTGAGATCGCGGCGCACCGGCTCAACCGGTGCGCTGCTGCTGTTGCGATGGTCTCGGACGACTGGACCCGGGCTGACGGGCGCGCGCCGCAGCCGCTGCGCGAAAGGGGTGGGTCTCACGAACACGCGGGGCGCGCCTCGCGCAGCTCTACGGCGCTGCCGCATCGTCTTTGACTTCGCGAATCGGCGCGAAGGCGGGTGCAGGTGACGCTCACGATCCGTTCCGACGGGCGGATGCAGGCGAAGGGAAGTCCCCGGAGGGCGACTCGCTGAACGAGACTCAGCCGCTGGGCGCGATCCGTGCGTCTGATCGTCGACGACGAGCCACTCGCCCGCGAGCGCGTGCGCAGTCTGCTCGCGAAGGAAGCTGACGTGAGATCGTCGGGGAGTGCGCGAACTGGTTGCGGAGGCGATCGAGGCGATCGAGCGCCACACGCCCGATCTCGTCTTCCTGATGTCCAGATGCCGGAGCTGGACGGGTTCCGGCGTCGCTCGGAGAACGTCCCAGGCGGTGCAGCTGCCGTTCACTGACATCTTCGTCACTGCGCACGACGAGTAATGCCGTCCGCGCGTGTCGAGCGCACGCGCTCGATTACGTGCCGCCGTTCGACAAGGACGCTTCCGCGAGGCGCTTGAGCGCGCACGCGGCGCGAAACTCGCACGACGGCGGCGGCAACGCCCGCGGCGCCTGACAGGAAGCCTGCTGTTTCCTCGCTGAGCTGCGGGATCGCCGGCGCCGCCTGAGCGGATCTGTGATCCGCTCCGGCGGCGCGTATCGTTCCTTCACCAGCGGACGAAGCGGACTGGATCGAGGCGGCGGGCAACTACGTGGAGTTGCACGTCGGCAAGGACTCGCATCTGCTCCGGCGAGGACCGATGAACACGCTCGAGTCCCGCCTGGACACGAGCGCTTCTTGCGCATCCACCGTCGCCTCATCGTGAACGTCGGAGCGCATCAAGCAGCTCGAGGGCGTCACCCACGGCGAGTACTGGTGGTGCTGAAGGGACGGGACGCGGCTTTCGTCGAGCCGGGGTATCGCGACGGGCTGCGTAGCGCCCTGGCGGGCGAGAGTTAAGCGAGCGCGCGGATCGCGCGTCACCTCGAGAAACGCGTCGTCCAGGTTGCGGAACTTCGTCACCGGCCGCCCGTCCTGGGCAACGCGGCGAGGTCCGCCGATGGGGCTCCTGCCGTCGTAGGGCCGCAGAATGCGCCGGAATCACCGAGGCTTCGGTCGTTGCGATGGCGTTCCAGCGCGCGGGCGCATCTCCTCCGCATGCCAGCAGTACTCCGAAGCGAGGGAAGTCCCAGCTCACGAGAGCAGGATCACGTCCGCTTTTGCTCCGAGCTGGCGTCGATCGCGTGTGGATGGGCTGGCCCGCACTGAATTCGACGATCGTGCCAGGTGGCGACGATGCCTTGGTGTCAAGATGGCGAGATGCTTCTCCAGCCTCGTCGCGAAGGCTCTCGTCCTCGCCGGGCGTAGGAGAAGAAGAGACGAAGCGCCATGATGCTCCAGGTTGTCGATCACGATCGGCCACTCCGCGCGAGGTTGACCGGGCCCGCGTCATCCTCCCTTACCGATGTCCCTGAACGTCGCAGGGAACCGCAGTTCGTACAGTCTTTGCGCGCACCGATCGCCGGCGCGAGTTGCGCGGTCGAGATCCGCAACTCCATCCCAATTCCGCTCGAACCCGGCGGGGCACCTCGCGTCTTCCACGGACGCTCAGCATCGCCGAGATTCCCCGCGAATGCCGAGGGAGCCGGAGTTCCTGGCGCCGTCTCCGGGCGGCGTCTTCGAACCGCCTGCCCCTGCGAGCGGACGCCTGTCCCTCGAGTCCCGCGCATCCGTCCCCGCGCGGGGCTGCGCGCGCACCGGTGGGGCTAAGGTGCGCTTGGATCCGGGACCGGAAACCCGAGCCTCGGACCTCCGAATCGCGGATCTCGCGCCGGGCCGACCGGCGGAAGCAGTCGGCTCCCATCGAAGGGAAGGAGATCGGGCGGGATCTCGTCGATTTTCGTGGCGAGTGGGACCCGGCGGACGCGACCGCACGGCTCGGCCCGCGCGACGTAATCCCCTTTACCTGCGCTCCCAGGCGGTCGGCTTCCGTCGCGGCGCTTCCACCACTTCCTGCGGGTCGCGAAGAATCGCGTGGCTCCAGCCGTGGCGAGGCGGCGGTCACCGCCCCGGCAGCACAGAGCGTCCTGTCCCTCCCGCCGCGAAGCGGTCCTACCTTCTCGCCGACGTGGCACGGCGTCGGCGGATGCGGCTTCCGCTGGCGTTGGGAGCTTGTCGGCGGCGACGATGAGTCTCACGCGGGGCGGAGCGTCGGCCACGCGTGCGATGAACCGTTCCTTGCGCGCGCGCCACGGCGGCGTTGGGCACGGTGTCGGCATCCGTGCAGCCGTTCGACGAGCGAGGGCGACGTTCTTCGCCGAAGCGCTTGCGGATCTCTTCGCGAGCCGTCGGCTCTGCCCAGCACTTCCACGGCGTCTGCAGGAGCGCGGCCACGATCTGGTTCTGTCACCGCGGTGCTCGGCCACACAGGCCGCCACCGCCGGGGAGGTGGAACAAGCTCACGGCACGTTTGTGCCTCTTTGCGCGTCTGACCGCGATGCAGCCGCGACGCGAGCAGGAACGCCTCCTCCACGCAGGTGTTGCCTGCGGTCATCACGCCGCGCCGGGCCCCTTTGCGTCGTCATTTGCGCCGCCTGCGCGGCGTCCCACGCGGGGCCGATGTCCTTCCAGACGAGGATCGCGCCGCCGCCCAGCCTCCTTCCGGCGGATTCCCTCAGCCACGACCAGGTCTCGGCAGTTGCTCCAGGCGCGTAGGGTCCACGTAGGCCATTGTCCTTCATGAGCACGGCACAAGGTCGGCCCGACCGCGAACGTCGCGCTGATCGCGACGGGCCGCGTACCGGCGTCGACGGCAACGTGCGCCAGCGAATTCCGTAGATCGACGGGTCGATTCGACCGAAGTACGCGAGCTGCACCACCTTGATCCCGCTGTGGTCCTGCCAGGCGCGGAGATCGGGCAGCGCTTGGCCCCAGTCCAGGTTCTGAGTCGACGAGCATGGCCCGCTTGCCGCCGAAGAAACGCTCGACCCCGCTGAACGAGGCCAGCGGCGCGCCGCTCGCGGCGATGCCCGCGTGCCACCGCGAGCGACGTCAATGCCCACGGCACTTACGCGCCAGCGGAAGGAGAAGGCGGCCGCGGTCGTGACGTGCAAGAGCGGCAGCGCGGGCAGGATGTATCGCAGCCCGACTGTTCTTCCGCGTCGCCGCGCCGAACGCAGCCACGAAGACGATCGCGACGAGCCCACGGAAGACCGAACTCGGTGCGTCAGGCGCGGACGGCGCACCCCAGACCCAGCACGAAGAGCGCGAGTGAGGGCAGCGGCGTCTTCGCCAGAACGCGACGAGATGGTAGTGCGCCCACCCGCCGCCTTCGCGTAGCTCGCCCATCTGGTACGCGGGGTACGGCGCTTCCGCGAGCTGCGCTTCGATTCCGTCGACGACACCGCGCGGCTAGGGGCGTAGGCCAACCATGCAGCAGCGTCCGGGCGGCGGAAGCCGTAGGCCGCGTACATGACGAAGAGGGCCGCGGCGAGAGAACGTCCCGACGCGGGCAAGACGCTGCCGCGGCGTCCGGAGAACACCGGCAAGAAAGACCGCGAGCACCACGACGAAGGGCCACGCGAGTTTACCGCGAGCCCAGCTAGGCCGGCGAGCGCTCCTGGCGGCGCACAGACGCGAGCGTGCCGCGCGGCTGCGCGCGGCGCGCGCAGCCCACACCGACACACGCCGAAGCACGCGACCCTGATGTCGGGCGTGACCAGCCGACCGTGCGCGAGTGAGGTTGGGACATGCAGCCGCACGAGCGAGGCACCCAGCGCCGCCGCCGGCCCCGCGAGATCGCGCGAGAGAACGTAGACGTCGAGCACGGTGGAAGGCAGAAGCAAAGACGGATGCTTGTCGCGCCCGCACGAGGAGCGCGTGGTAGGTCCTTGCGATGCGCATCCGGGCAAGCGATAACCCAGATCCCGACGATCGCGGATGGAGTCGAGCTGCGCCGTCGTGCAGCCGAGGCGTCCGGATGCAGAGGGCGGAGCGGGATGCCTCGAATCCAGCGAGTGAGCGGCGGATTGCACGATCGACGTGGGCGTGCCTTCGCCAGTAGGCCACGGTAGCGGCAGGTTGTCGAACCTTCGTCCACGGGCAGGACTCTCGTGGTGAGACTGCGCGTGGCCAAGGCGAGCGAAAGTGCGAGCGGAGACGACGAGGAGGCGGCTCGCCCCGCAGCCTTCACGTGGCGAACCGGTCGCGGAAGCGCTCGCGCACCGTCGGTACTCCGGTCGCGAGGATCCACAGGAGTGTCCGCCACGCGACGCACGTGCCTCGGCCTCGCTGATCCAGCTGTCGCCGGCCTTGACGCGAAGAGCGCGTCGAGCATCGCTTCAACGCGATCCTCCATCGTGGATGCGCGAGCAATACTCCGCGCAGATGCGCTGCAGATCGATGTCGCGCTTCGTGGTCGGTCGTCGAGGACGGCATCGCAGGAGCGTAGGCATCGCGCGTCTCCACCCGACGCCTCACCTGCCGTCGCCGCGTGCGAGAAGAGCGTCCGTCCGAAGAGGCCGCGCAGCTCGCTCGGCCAGCCCGTCGAGCGGTGTGGCGACGCGAGGATCGCCCGCACGTGCTCGGCAGTCCCGCCCGGCTCCGCGCGCTGGTCGTCCGCGCCTGAGCATCGCCTCCACCTTCTTCGAGAGAGCGTCGGCGCGCGCCCGGCGGCGAGAGCGTCGCCCGGCGGACGCCTTCGTGAGCCGCACCGCTTCCTCGAAATCGACCGGCCGGGTCAGGAGTGTCGACCTGCTTGCGCTCCGCCTCGTCCAGGCCGGAAGCCGTTGAGCAGGACCTTGATCCGGTTGCGCTCGTCTTCCTGGACTTGCGCCGTCGGCCCAGGCCACCGCGGCCAGGACCTTCACGAACGCGAGGCGGTGCGAGGCGATCATCGGCTCTCGCTCAGATCTCGACGTCCTGCGCCGAAGTCGTCGCCTCACGAGCTCGCCCGCTCCCGGTCCTCGCGCGGTGAGACCACGGCGGCCGTCGAAGAGCTCGCCGATACGCCGCTGAACGGCTTGGATCTCGATCCTTCTGGCGTGGACGCGCCGGCGGCGATGCCGAGATGCGACACGCCGTCGAGCCACCGCGACGCAGGAGCTTTGCTTCGTCCACGTGGTAGGTGGCGATCCGGGAGCCAGCGCATCGAGATGCGCGCGAGGTTCGTGCGGAACGAAGCCGAGCTGCCGACCACGATCATCGCGTCGACCCCACTGCGCGAGCGCGCTGCCACGGCCTCCCTGCTGGTTCTTCACCGGCTTGCAGCGCGTGTCGATCGCCTTCAGCGCCGGGTACTTCGCCCCCGAATCCGCTCCACCACGTTGCTCGAACTTCGCGCGCGTGATCGTCGTCTGGCAGGGACGCCTACGGTCGCTTCTCGCCCAGATCGAATCCGGGCAAGGCCTCGGACTTCCGCGTCCGAGTGCACGACGTGGATGTTCGTCCCGCCAGGATCTGGCTCTCGCGACCAGTCTCCGGCGCATTGGCTGGGACTCCCCACGAGGATCACGCGATAGCGCGAAATCGGCCCCGGACATCCGGATCTTTGCCGTAGACCCACTTCAGGAGCACGGGGCAGGTCGCGTCGTGGCAGCGGATCCCCGCGGCGCACGAGGTCGTCCTTGAGCTCCTTCGGATAGCCGTGCGCGGCGATCACGAGCCTGGACTCACGCCGCCTCTGCTGGAGCTTCTCGAGATCCGCGCCCGCGTTCGAGCACGGGAATCCCGTCGCTCTCCGGCGCTTCCACGACGGAGTCGGTTGTGGACGATTGGGGCAACGAGGATCAGAAAGCTGCTGGTCCCTGGCGAGGTCGAGTCGCGTCCTCAACGCCAGAAAGCACGTACCCGCGCTCCCGGGCGACGATGGCCTCCGGCGCAGCGACCTCTCCAGCGAGGGGCATGGTTTCCAAAGGGACCTGTGGACGAGCTGAAACGCGTCAGACGACGACGATCGAGTCGCCGGGGCGGACCGTTCCGCCGTTGACGATCGCGGCGCGCAGTCCTCCTCCACGATGAACGAGCGCCTCGCGAATGCCTGCCGTCGTCATCTGCTCCGGGTAGGCGCACGGCTCGCAGAGGCGCACGCCGAGCAACCGCGCCTCACCGATCTGGAACTCGCGCCCCACGAGATGGTTCAGCGCGATGCCCTCCGTGAGGATGTTGCGGCGAGAGTCGGCGGCGTCGAGCGACAGCTTGTGGTAGTCGCGCTTCACCGCTTCCAGCGTGCCTCGCGCTCTGATCAGCGTGACGTCGCGGCCCGGAGCGCGGCTTGTCCGGGATCTTCTCCGGCGCGGTTGCGATCCCCCGATCCCGCGCCCTGCCAGCAGGCGCGCGAGCGAGACGGACTCGCAGGCAGCGCAGCCTTGGCGGGAGCGACGTGAATGGCGACGACACGACCCATGGCGAGGAGGATGCTTCAGGGAGACCGGAGGGAGCCTGCTCTAGCGAACCCGGGCGGTCCGCCTTGAAGGGGGCGGTGTCGGACCGGAGTAGGGCGTGGGAGAGGGCCGGCGCGCCGCGGAGGACCGCGTCGAAGCGGGATTCGCCAGCGGCACCGTCCGGGGTGCCCACCGGCGAGACACGCAATGAGCGCCAGCACGCCCACGCCGCCGGATGCCGCGACGCCCATGGGGAAGGTCGCGGGGCGATACTCAGCTCCACCCACCCCACCGATCCCTCCGGAACCGGAACGGCGAGGAACAGGAAGTCGGCGCGATAGATGGGAGCCGGCTTCCCGTTCACCGTGGCCCCGCCAGCCGGGAGCCCAACTCTCGAGGATCCGCAGCATCCCGCCCTCGCCGACGTGCCGAGGCCACACGAATCCGGTTCGGGAACGTCTTGTACTCGATCGCATTGCACGGCCGCGTGCCCGGGCGGTTCAACGGCTCGGGCATCTTCACGTTGCCGGATCGCTCGAGGATCGTGGACGAGCAGAGGTCGTGTCCGGCGCAAGCGGCGTGATCGAGGACGCGCTTCCCGTCGTCGGTGACGATCGTCTCCCAGCCGGTCACGAGCGTCGCGCGACCGAGACGCGGCTCGTGCGGATTCATGGTGAGGCCGAACGACGGATCTTCGATGGCCCGGCACCTCGAGCGGACGAACGCCGGCCAGCTCTGATGAGTCGCGCGGCGTCCCACAGGTCGAAGATGCGCTCGCGAATCTCGTGCGGCGTGTTGGGGTCGTCCGAAGATCTCGGCGAATGGCGTCGTGGCGACGCGGGCTCCTGCGAAAGGTCGGCGCCCAGAACCTGTGCGATCCCCTGCCCGGCACGTTCGCGTTGCACGGCATCGAGCGCTTCGCCCAAGCGAACGCCTTAGGGTTCCGGCATCCCGCGAGGAAATTCCCCAGTTGGATCGTGCGCGCGCGGCGATGTGCACGCGACGGCCGTGCGTGCTCGCTTCGCGCAACGTCGCGACCTCCTGCGGCGTCGCGTCCACGTGAAATGCCCTCGCCGCCACCGGCATGCCCAACGCACCCGCCGTGGACGCGAGATCCACGACGAGGAACGCGCACCACGCCCACGCCACCACGAGCGGGCGCGACGCGAACGCCAGCCCGATCACGCCAGCGCGACCTTCGCGGCGATCGCTCGCGTAGCGCCAGGGGCGACGCGTCCACGCGATCACGCGCGCCGCGTCGTAGGCGGTGCTGCTGGTACGCCGGCGAACCGGCCAGCTGGATCGCGCGGAAGAGCGACCCCAGGGGACTGCGCGCGCGAGCATCGCTCCCGCGAGGAACAGCACACCGATCGCCAGCGCGGCGATGCTCAGAGCGCGCCATCGACCGCCTCGCGCAGCGCGCGGCCAGGCCGAGCGCCGCGAGCCCCGCGAGGTGCGCGACCACGCGTGAAGTCCGGCGGCGGCGGGCCAGCGGAAGTTCGCGAACCCGGGCAGGTACGCGTGCAGGAGGCCCCACGCGCCTCCCCAGCGCCCGAGAGCGAGCGGTGCCACGCCGGCGAGCGTCCCGACGATCAGGAACGTCGGCATGGCCGCGCGGCACGATCGCCGTCTCGACGGGCTTCGAGAAATCCTCACGGCGCAGCCTTCGCGCGCGACGCAGACGACGAAACGCCGGAATCCGCGACGCGACCGCGAGCAGCAGCCCCAGCGTGCCGACGTAGATCGCGCCGTAGGGGAACTCGACGGCGTCCCCTCCCCAGTAGCGGTGGTCGACGCCCGGGAGTCCGGAGAAAGAACGGATCCAGAAGCCCGATCCAACCCCTTCGGCGGCGGCGAAGCGCGCCATCGCGACGTCGGCGGTATAGAGGGGACGATCTTGCCGGAGGCGGAGGTCATCCCGCGGGCCGGCGCCAGCCGTATGCCGGCGAGCAGCACGCCCAGCGCGAGCGCAGCCGGCAGCGCGAAGCAGCGCTGCGGCTTCGCCCGGGGAGAGGAACCCTCCTTCGAGAGAAGAGCAGCTCGATCCCAGGATGAGATCGCCAGCAGCGCCACCGAGACGAGCGCGAGCGCCGTGATCTGCGGGTAAATTCCGGCGAGCAGCGAGGAGACCGATCGCCAAGCCCGCCAGGCCGAGGCCGCGCACGTCGACCCTCGCGCATGGCATCCCACGTTCCGGAGCCACGCGAGCGGGGAGCCACACCGCGAGCGCCGAGCTTCATCGGCGCCACTGAGTTGCGCCATCGGCCACGTGCCGAACGCGAAGAGTGCGCCGCCCAGAAACGGGCGGCAGGCTCCTCGACGCCTGTGCGTCGGAGGAACGCGCGCAGGAAGATCGCCGCGAGTGCGAGGTGCAGCACCATGCCGATGGTCAACGCGTGATCGAACGAGAGAACCAGTAGAGCCAGTTCGGCGGATAGAACACCACCGCTCTTTGCAGGTTCGCGAGACGGCGGGATGCCGCACGACGTCGTGATTCCAGAACGGTAGCGCGCCGGCCCGCAGCGACTCGCGCACCGCAGTCTGCCACGGATGGAAGAACGTGAGGATGTCGCGAAGGATGCGTACGCGCCGCCGGAGAACACGGCGTCACGCAGGAAGACGACCGCGAGCAGCGGGTAGAGGAGCCACAGCGACGCGCCGCGACCGGTGGGGAGCCGGACTTGGGCGGGGCGCCGGGGCGCACACGCGACGAATCGGACAAGGCTCGCACCTCGGAAGATCGTCCCAGACCCCTGTGAATCGACGATCCCTAGTCCCGTTCCCTGGGCGTGTATCGTCACGCGACCGCGTCGCCGAAGCGCCAAGCGGTGCGAAGATCCCGCAGGACTTGCGAAGGGAGAAGATCGAATGGCGAGGAACATCACCGGCAAAGAGAAGGCCGGGCTCCGAGGGGCGGCCCGGCGTTCCCCTGGGGGCTTCCTACCGCACGATGGGACGGAGCCCACGGCTCCTGTAGTAGGTTTTTAGCTCGAGTTGATCTGAGAGATTTTATCGTCTTCGAAAACAGAAGGCGACGCGTTCATTGTAGTAGTACCGGGTCTGCATCGGAACGCAGTCGACGACGTCGTCAGGTCGGCCGTAGATGCGAGCGACGGAATGCTGCATGGAACTCGCGCCGTGCCGTTCGGCGACGTCCTTGGCGAAGCTGCGGTCCTTGGTGAGATAGACCATAGTGCCCGACCAGCCGCACTGTTCCGGAGGTGCTCGCCGGGGCTGCTCTCCCGGCATTTCCGGTGATGTGAAGCGAGGGAGATGTCGCAGCAGAACGGCTCCTTGGCAGTCAACCCTGCGCACGCATCGTGACGCGTCGGTCCCCGTTCACCAGACGAGACGGACCCGCTACCCATGCGTTCCCGCTCGCCAGCCGCGCCGCGAGACTTTTCGCTCTCGACCGCGCGCGTGGCCCATCCGGCTGCCGGTCCGTTGACCAGCGGGGCCTTCGGGCCGCCGGATACGGTGCCCGGAGATCGCCGATCGTGGCGAAACGGCAGGCGGGCGTGCGGCGCGGCACCGTGACCGGTCGGTGCAGGCTGGCATCGGCGGCGTGGTCGCGGAGCGGCAGCATCGAGGCCGGGCACGAGGTGTGGTGGTCGCGGACGACCCCAGCACCGGCCACCGCGAGGCCGTCCCGACCGGTGCCGTGCTCGTCGTCGTGGACTCCGTGCGCGACCGTCGCGCGCTGCGCGCGGCCCTGGCGCCGGCCGCAGCTTCGACGCCGTGATCCATCTCGCCGCGTCCAGCCTCGTGGGCGAGTCGATGGAGGATCCCGGCAAGTAGCTTCGAGAACAACCTGGTCGGCGGCGGAATCTTCTCGAGGAGTCCACCGCGGCCGGCGCGAAGCGATTCGTCCTGTCGTCCACCGCCGCGACATGCGGCGAGCCGAAGGGAAGTGCCCATCACTGCGAGAACAGCGACACCGTGCCGACGAATCCGTACGGTGAATCGAAGCTCGCTCTTTCGAGCGGATCCCTCGCGTGGGTACCATCGCGGCTCGGCCGGCTCTCGTGGATCCTCGCTGCGCTATTTCAACGCGCGCGGAGCCTCGGAGAGTGCGCGGCGAGGACCGCGGCACGAGACGCATCTCATTCCGCTGGTGTTGGACGCGGCGGCGTCGACGGGCGGAGAAGTGCGCGTCTTCGGCGACGACTACCCCACGCCCGACGGAACGTGCGTTCGCGACTACATCCACGCTGCTCGATCTCGCCGACGCGCAATATCCTCGCTCCCTGCGCGCCGATCGCGGCGTGCGGGGCGTGTTCAACCTCCGGCAGCGGCACGGCTTCTCCGTGAACAACGTGATCGCCGTGGCGGAGAAGGTCACGGGCAAGTTGATTCGCCGCCGCACCCGTCGCCCCGGCGACCGGGCGGCGACCAGGCCTCCTCGCGCCGTGCCCAAGAAGTCCCGTTGGCGCCCCAACGCGCCGATCTCGAGTCCATCGTGCGCAGCGCATGGACCTGGCGCCAGCGCCACCCGCACGGCTACCGCAGCGGAGCTACCGGTAACCGTGTGATAGCGCCCTCGCCCACGTTGACAAGCCCAATGCGGTTGCCTACTCTTCCCAGTCCTCCGCGCCGGAAAACGGCCCGAGATCTCGGGTGAGTTTCGGTAGCTCAGCTGGTAGAGCACCAGACTGAAAATCTGGGTGTCCGCGGTTCGATTCCGCGGGTTGCACCATCCGTCCCCGGAGCTCCGGTGGATCGCGGCGAGCTGGTGTAGCTCAGCTGGTAGAGCAACGCACTCGTAATGCGCAGGTCAGCGGTTCGATTCCGCTCACCGCCCAACCCTCTTCACCGGCGACCCGCAGCGGGTCGGAGGAGCTATGTGGAAGGACCCACCTTCGCGTCGGGCGCCTGCGGATCATCGGCCGAGTGGCCTCGACCCGCTCGTCTTCACGGAGATGGCCGCCCACTCGGCGAGTGGCTGCCGGGCGAGGGACCCGTCGTGGTGGGGCGGGACTCGCGCGTTGCGTCGGGCGAGATGGCTGCCGCGGCTGTCACCTCGGGGCTCGTGGGCGTCGGCCGCGCAACGTCGTGGAGCTGGGCATCGTCTCCACGCCGACCGTGGAGATCGCGGGTCCGGGAGCTCCGCGCGGCCGGCGGGATCCAGATCTCCGCCCCACAACCCTGCCGATTGGAACGCACTGGAAGCTGCTCTCCGGGCGCGGGATCTTCCTCACCGCCGAGGAGGGCGCTCGCTTTCCGCGCCCGCCTGACTCCGGGCGGCCGAAGTTCCGAGCCTGGGACGGGGTTGGGTACGATCGAGAGGCGCGACGATTCTCCGCGATCCACGTCGAGCGCATCCTCGCCTCGCCGCTCGTGGATGGGCGGCAATCCGGGCTCGCGGGTTCCACGTCGTCGTGGATTGCGTCGACTGGCGCCGGCGGGCCGATCGCCCGGGAGCTGCTCGAACGGCTTCGTCCGGAGCGGAGTTCGTCGCTTTCGAGCCCACGGCCGCTTCCCCCGCGATCCGGAGCCTGACCGGAGAACCCGGTGGGGCGCTCGGCGACGCGGTCCGACGCAGCGGGGCGTCGGTCGGTTTCGCGCTCGACCCCGACGCGACCGGTGGCGGTCGTGGACGAGCGTGGGCGGCCCGTCGGGGAGGTCACGACTGCCGTGGTGGTAGACTCCGTCCTCCCTAGGGTGGGCGGCGACGTGGTGGTGAACGTCTCGACCACCATGGCACCGAAGACGTCGCGGCCCGCCATGGGGCGAAGGTCCACCGACGCCCGTTGGGGGAGGTCCACGTCAATGGATGCTGGCCACGGGCTCGAAGGTCGGCGGCGAAGGGAACGGGGCGTCATCGTTCTCGACGTGAATCCGGGACGCGACGGCCTGCTCGGGATCGCGCTCTGGCTGGATGCCCTGGCCAGGTGCCGGCGTCGGAGCTCTCGCCGCGCGCATTCCGGCCACGTATGCGGAAAGAAAAGAGAGCAGGAGCTCGGATCCGCCGATGTGAACGTGTGTTGAGGGAGAGCTCGAGGCCGGCTATCCCGGCGCGAAAGTCGATCGCACCGACTTTGGCCCCAAGCCCGTGCCGGACGGGTGGGGTACACGTTCGGCGCTCTCGAACACGGAACCCATCTTGCGGTTACCAGGAGGCGCGCCGCGAAGACATCGCGGACGACTTGGTGCGGCGGGCGCGGCGAATCGTAACGGCGCGTCGGTCGCGCGCTGAGGCGCGGAGGACAAGGAAATGTGGAATCGTCGGCTACGTGGGATCGCAGCCTGCCTTCCGATCCTCATCGAAGGCCTCAAGCGGCTCGAGTACCGCGGTTACGACTCGGCCGGCATCGCGATCTCAGATACGGCCAGCGGACTCGAGTCGTGAAGGCCGCGGGCAAGATCGCGCGCTCGAAGAGCGCATCGCGTCGACGGCAGCCGTGCCGGCGGCACGCTCGGCATCGCGCACACGCGCTGGGCCACGCACGGCGCGCCGAACGACGACGAACGCGCATCCGCACACTGACTGCGCGGGCGCGTCGCGGTCGTCCACAACGGCATCATCGAGAACTACTCGCGTGCTGAAGAGCGCGCTCGAGGCCGGCGGCACACGTTCACGACCGAGACCGACACCGAGGTGCTCGCGCACCTGATCGAGGCAGTTCTACGACGGAAACGCTGGAGGACGCGGTCGCCGCGGCGCTGCGCGCGCGTCGAAGGCACGTACGGCATCGCGGTGGTCTCGACGCGGACGAGCCGGGCAAGATCGGTCGGCGCGCGCAACGGCAGCCCGCTCGTGGTGGGCATCGGCGACGGCGAGTACTTCGTCGCGTCCGACGTCGCGGCGATCGTCCAGCCACACGCGCCAGGTCGTCTACCTCGACGACGGCGAGATGGCGGTCGCTGCACCGCGACGGCTATCCGCACCGCGACCATCGACGACGCAGCCGGTCGACAAGCAGGTCAACGAGATCGACTGGGACCTCGGCCACGATCGAGAAGCGGCGGCTACGCGCACTTCATGCTCAAGGAGATCTTCGAGCAGCCGGAGACGGTGCGCAACGCGATGCGCGGCCGCCTCGTCGGACGAGGAAGACTGCGCGCGCTCGGCGGCCTGAACATGACCGACGCCGAGCTGCGCGCGCATCCAGCGCATCATCATCATCGGCTGCGGCACGTCGTGGCACGCGGGCGCTGATCGGCGAGTACATGCTCGAGGAGCATGGCGCGCATCCCGGTGCGAGGTGGAGTACGCGTCGGAGTTCCGCTACCGCAATCCGATCGTCGACCGAGCACGCGTCGTGATCGTGATCTCGCAGTCCGGCGAGACCGCCGACACGCTGGCGGCGATGCGCGAAGCGAAGCGGCAGGGCGCGCGGGCGCTCGGGCATCGTGCAACGTGGTCGGCTCGACGATCGCGCGCGAAGTCGGACGGCGGCATCTACATCCACGCCGGCCCCGAGATCGGCGTCGCATCGACGAAGGCGTTCACCAGCCAGGTCACGGTGCTGGCGCTGCTCACGCTCGATGCTCGGCGCGCCTGCGCGAGATGTCGCCGGGAGCGTGGCATGAGCTCGTCGAGCGCGATGCGACGCGCTTCCCGGAGCAGATCGAGCAGATCCTGACGCGGGCGGCGGACGTCGAGCGCGATCGCCGAGCAGTTCAAGGCACCACGACAACTTCCTGTACCTCGGGCGCGGCTACAACTTCCCGGTGGCGCTCGAGGGCGCGCTGAAGCTCAAGGAGATCTCGCTACATCCACGCCGAGGGCTATCCGGCGGCGGAGATGAAGCACGGCCCGATCGCGCTGATCGACGAGAACATGCCGGTCGTGTTCATCGTGCACGCGCGACGCGCGCCTACGAGAAGGTGCTGAGCAACATCGAGGAGGTGCGCGCGCGCAGCGGGCGCGTCATCGCGATCGCCACCGAGGGCGACGACGACGATCAGCGAAGCGCCGACCACGTCATCTACATGCCGCAGACGCTGCCGCTGTCTGCACGCCGATCCTCGTCGGTCGATTCCGCTCCAGCTGCTCGCGCTACCACATCGCGGTGCTGCGCGGCTGCGACGTCGATCAGCCGCGGAACTTGGCCAAGAGCGTGTCACGGTGGAGTAGGTCGCTGTCTTTGCGGGAGAGTCTTGGAACAGCGCGTCGTCGCTACGGAGAGCTGCACCGGCCGCCATCGGGCCGTATAGCCCGGGGATTGCAGCCGGCGGGTTCGTCTTCACCGCCGGGCAGATCGCCCTGATTCCCGGCGAGGGTCGGCTCTGGAGGGTGATGCGGCGGCGCAGGCGGAGCAGGTGCTCGCGAATCTGCGGGCGGTGCTCGAGGCTGCCGGAAGCTCGTTGGAACGTGTGTCGTGAAGACCACGATCTACCTGGTCGACATGGCGGATTTCGCCGCGGTGAGCGACGTGTACGCGCGGCATTTTCCCCGCGCTCGGCCCCGGCCCGTTCGACCGTCGCGGTGAAGGCGCTGCCGAAAGGTGCATCCGTCGAGATCGACGCGGTAGCGCTCGTCGACCGAGGTGATGCGGTGGAGCCGCGGCCGATCGGAGCTCGGGAATGGGTAGTGGTGGCTCCGGGCGGGAACCTCGAGGACCTCAAATCCTTCCGTCGGGTGCCGCCACCATCCGAGGTGGGTCTGATTCCCACACATTCCCGCCAATTCCATCGCACGCTCGTCCTGTTGTGTGTGTTGATAGCGGTGGGGGCGCGCCGGCGGGAGCGTGGGGGAGCCGGCTCCCCGGTACCGCTCGGGACCCCGAAGCCCGCTGCAGCGTGCGGTGCGCAACGCGGTGTTCCCGGCTTGGGGGCAGCTCACGGCCCGAAAGTCGAAGAAGGCGGTGGTCCTGTTCGGCGTGCGCAGGGCGGTATTCTGGTGACGCGCGGATACTCCACGAGTCGCGAGCGGCACGCACGCTCTCGACGCGGGAAGCCGACGCGCTGCGCGAGGCGTCGATCAGATGACCCGTCGCTCGTCGAGCCTGAAGAGGAGACGCGGGCGAGCGCCCGGGACCATCCCGACACGCGGCGGGATTTGATCTTCCTGGACGATCCTCGCCGGGTTCTACGGAGCGCGGACGCCTACGTCGACGCGAACCTGGGCGACTTCTGGCGTGAAGAGCTCAAGGAAGGACGTCGACTCTTCGCCAGCGCGGATCCCGAGGAGCGCACGATGGAAATCGGAGTACGGTTCTAGGAGGAGCTTCAAAGCATGACGACGTCGGAGAAGCGCGGCACGGACCGCGCGCGGCCAAGCCGGACGCAATCCGGGATTCGGCGAGAGCCCTCAAGACGCTGGCCATCGCACTGGCCATTGCGCTGCTCATCCGACGTTCCTCGTGCAGGCGTTCCACATCCCCTCCGGCTCCATGGAGGACACGCTGCTCGTCGGCGACTTCCTGCTGGTGGACAAGGTCACGTTCGGCGCCAAGATTCCTTTCACGGACACGCGACTGCCCGGCCCTGCGCAAGCCGCGCCGCGGCGACATCCTGGTGTTCAGGATCCGCGCACCGACCGCGACTACATCAAGCGCTGCGTCGCCGTCGGCGGCCAGACGCTGCTGATCGGAACGACCAGCTGTTCATCGACGGCAAGCCGCTCGAGGAGCCGTACAAGGTGCTGAAGCATTACCCCGGCCCTTCGAGCATGACTTCGGGCCGCAGAGATCGTGGACAGCCGCCTGTTCATGATGGGCGACAACCGCAACAACAAGCCAGGACAGCCGCTACTGGGACGCGCTCAAGACCGGACCGCGTCGTGGGTCGGGCGTTCGTCCTGTACTGGTCCGTCGATCCGATGCGCGCGCCGCGCTTCGTGCAGGAAATGTCGGAGACCTGGGTGAAGGGCCTCCTGCAGCTCGTCCTCGGACAGCCGCGAATCCGGCGCGTGGGGACCTGGCTCGCGCACGACTGGCGACCCGTGTACGCGAAGGGTCGGTCTCCCCTCGGCCGCCGCCGCGGCACACGCCAACCTCCGCCGACCGCACGGCCGGCGCAGACTCCTCCGGAGCGGCCGCGACCAACCGTTGATGAGTGACCTCTCTCGCATCCGCAACTTCTGCATCATCGCCCACATCGATCACGGGAAGTCGACGCTCGCCGATCGCCTGCTCGAGCGCTGACGGGCGCGCTCGCCGACGCGCGACATGCGCAGGACCAGGTCCTCGACACGCATGGACCTCGAGAAGCGAGCGCGGCATCACGATCAAGGCGCACGCCGGTCGCGCATCGAGTACAAGGCGGGACGGCACGCCGTACATCCTCAACCTGATCGACACGCCGGGCCACGTGGACTTCTCCTACGAGGTCTCGCGCTCGCTCGCCGCGCTGCGAGGGGCGCGCTGCTCGTCGTCGACGCGAGCCAGGGCGTCGAGGCGCAGACGCTCGCCAACGTCCACCTCGCGATCGACAACAACCTCGAGATCATCCCGGTCGTCAACAAGATCGACTTGCCGGGCGCGGAGCCCTCGCGCACCAAGCGCGCAGGTCGTGAGATCTTCTCGGCTGCGACCCGCGGAAATCCTGGAGATCAGCGCGAAGTCCGGGCTCGGCGTGGAGCACCTGCTCCGCGGAGACGACGAAGCGCATCCCGCCTGCCCAAGCTGGCGACGCCGACGCCCCGGTCGAGGCGCTCATCTTCAGACTCGGCGTTCGACCAGTACCGCGGCGCCATGCGTTCGTGCGCGTCGTGGACGGCACGCTGCGCGCGGGCATGACCATCCGCTTCTTCTCGAACGGGCAGGACTACCTCGTCGACGAGGTGGGCACGCTGCGCCTCCAGGCTCGTGCCGCGCGAGCGAGATCTCCGCGGCGAGGTGGGCTACGTCGTCGCGGGCGTGAAGAACATCGCCGACGCGAAGGTGGGCGACACGATCACCGACGCCGCGCGTCCCGCGCTCGAGCCGCTGCCGGGCTATCACGAAGCGCAAGTCGATGGTCGTTCGCCGGGTTCTATCCCGTGGACAGCCGACCAGTACGATGACCTGCGCGACGCGCTGGACAAGCTGCGGCTCAACGACTCCTCCCTGCAACTACGAGCCCGAGACGTCCACCGCGCTCGGCTTCGGCTTCCGCTGCGGGTTCCTGGGGCTCCTCCACATGGAGATCGTGCAGGAGCGGCTCGAGCGCGAGTGCGACCTCGAACCTGATCGCCACGGTGCCCACCGTGTCCGCTACCGCGTCGTATCTCACCGACGGCACGATGGAGCTGAGATCGAGAGCCCCGCGCAGCTGCCGGCGCCCGGCGCGCATCGATCGCATCGAGGAGCCGATCGATCACGTGCGGCAGATCGTCATGCCCGACGGAGTTCATCGGCAACGATCATGAAGCTCGGCCAGGAACGTCGCGGGCATGCAGAGGGGCATGAACTACCTCGACGCCCACGCGCGTGGTCGTGTCACTACGAGTTGCCGCTCGACGGAGATCATCTTCGACTTCTACGACCAGCCTGAAGTCGATCACGCGCGGGTATGCCGCGCTTCGACTACGAGTTCGGCGAATACCGGCCGGCGCCCTGGTGAAGCTCGACATCCTGGTCAACGGCGATCCCGTGGACGCGCTCTCGATCATCGTCCACCGCGAGAAGGCCTACGAGCGGGGCCGAGAGCCTCGTGCGAGACTCAAGCGAAGCTGATCCCGCGCCAGCATGTTCGAGGTGGCGATCCAGGCCGCGCATCGGCAGCCGCGTGATCGCGCGCGAGACGGTGAAGGCGCTGCGCAAGAACGTCATCGCGAAGTGCTACGGCGGCGACATCACGCGCAAGCGCAAGCTCCTCGAGAAGCAGAAGGAAGGGAAGAAGCGCATGAAGCAGGTCGGCACCGTGACCGTCCCGCGAGGAAGCATTCCTCTCCGTGCTCAAGATCGAGCGATGACCGGCGGGCGCGCGGTGGCGGGCCGCCGCGCGGCGCGGTTGCAGCGCCGGCGACGCCCGATCTGGCCTCGCGGCCGGTTGCCGTCGCCGGTGCCGCCCGATCTCGCCGCGCCCTTCGGGCTCTATCTCCACTTCCGTTCTGCGCGGCGCGCCTGCCACTACTGCGCGTTCTACTTCGTCGTGGGTCGCGCAGACGCGCGCCGCAGGTCACGTCGACGCGCTGGTCGCGGAGATCGCTCGTCGCGCGGCGGACCCACGCTTCGCGGGCCGGCGCCTCCACTCGATCTACTTCTGGCGGCGGGACGCCGAGCTTGCTGGATGCCGGCGACGTGGCACGCCTCGTCGACGCGGCGACGGCCGCGTTCCCGGTCGTGGACGATGTCGAGGATCAGCCTGGAGTCCAATCCGGACGGCCTCGAAGGGAGCGGCTGCGCGGCTTCCGAGCGGCGGGCGCGAACCGGATCACGCTCGGCTGGCGTCGCTGCGCGCGGAGGGCCTGCGCGTCCTCACGCGCACGCACGCCGTGGAGGACAATGTGCAGGCACTCCAGCTGGCGCGCGAGGCGGGCTTCGAGAATGTCGCGGTGGATCTCATCTTTCGGAAGACCGGGGCAGACCCCGGCGGATTGGCGCGAAGCCGAGGAAGCGGCGGCGCTGGGGCCGGGCATCTGAGCGCCTACGAGCTGACATTCGAGGAAGGCACGCGGCTCACGCGTCGCTTTCCGCGAGGGCCGCTTCGTCCCGGCCGACGTGGACGCGCGCGCCGAGCTATGTTCGAAGCGACCGACGATGCGCTTGCGCCGCACGGCGTCCGCCGCTACGAGATCTCGAACTTCGCGCGGGCAGGCCGCGAGATGCCGGCACAATCTTTCGAGCTGGCTTAAGGCGGCGACACGCTCGGCGTGGGTGCGAGCGCCGCGTCGCATGTCACGAACGCGCGCTGGACGAACGTGGCGGATCTGGATGAGTACGTGCGGCGTGTGTGCGCCGGGGACGAGGTGGCGGGCGACGCCGGGTCTTGGACGACGAGACGTGGGCGGCGGAGGACGCACCTGGAGAAACCGAACCGTGGCCGGCTTGGATGTCGCGCGGCGGCTCGCGCCGCTGCCGGCGGCCGGTCGGCATCGCCTGGAGGGCGCGCTCGCCCGCGCCGAGATGGACGACTCTTGGCGCGCGAGGGCTCGCGGCTGCGGCTGACACGGCGGGGGCTCTTGCTGGCGGACTCGGTGTTCGCGGCGCTGCTCGCGTCATCCCGTCGCGCCAACGAGGTCAGGACCACCCGCCGCGACTCCGTGCGCTCGCCGTCGCTCACGCGGAGGAATACACACCGGCCGCCGCGCCGGCTCCCGCCGCGTCGCGCCCGTCCCAGGTGATCGACGTCGTCCCGCTGGAGCGCGGGCCGTTCACTAGCTGCCTGTACGAGGCGTCCCCCGCATCGAAGACGTCGACGCGTACCGCGGCCGCCGCGTCCAGCGAGAGATCGACGCGCGTGGAACCGCCGATCGCGAGCGGGTTCGGCGCGGGCGAGGAACTCGAAGAGAAGCCAGTCCCTCGGCACGCGCCGCACTCGCCGGAGTTCGACGTCGTCACCGCCGGGCGCGCATTTCAAATCGAGCGCACGAGCTCTGCGCGGCTCGCCGGATGGATCACGTTGTCCGCCACGCGGAGCACGTAGAGCCCGGTGCCCATATCGGACGCCACCACGAGCTCCGGTGTGTTCGGGAGAGAACGGAAACACGCCCCAGCATCCGGAGAAGACAGGGCCATCGTGCTCGGGCACGGTGTCGAAGAAGCCGACCTCCACCGGTTCGTTCGGATTCGACACGTCCACGACCGCCGCACGCCGCAGGTGTAGTGCGAGATGTATGCAGGTCGCCGTCGTCCACGAAGACGTTGTGGGGAATGGAGACCGGTGCCTCCGGCGGCCGGTAGGAGCCGGCGGGAAGAGGAGTCGCGGGGTTCGTGATGTCCCACACTCGCGTGGCTGCGCCCGACACCTCGTCGGTCGTGAGCAAGTGCGTGCCGTCTTCGGTGGGCCACGCGTTGTGGGTGAAGGCGGACGGATAGCTGATCACCCCCTTCACCTCCATCGGCCGCCGCTCTGAGATGTCCACGATGTAGAGCGACGCCACGCGGATCGCGGACACGTACATCCAGTCCCCGCGCACGCGGGCGTCGTGGGCGTACCGGAGATCCCAGGTCCGGATAGGGCTCCGGCAGACGCGGGGTTGCTGAGCCGCAGCATCAAGACGCCGCCGTTTCCCAGGTTCGAGCCGGCCACGTACAGCATGTGGTTCTCGAATTCGACGGTCACGTTGTGCGCGGTATTGAAGCCCTGGTACGCGGATATGGGTCGAGGGCTCTCGGGATCGTACAGGCTGACGATCTGGAGCCCGCCGCCGTTCTCGTTCACGACGTACATGTAGTCCATGATAGACCTTGAGCTCCCGCCACATCGAGTGCGGGCCGTTGATTGAAGCCGGTCTCGTACGGGTGATACGGGTCGCTGACGTTCACCACCGACACGCCGTCCGTGGTGCCGAGCAGCGCGTACTCCCTCGACCGTTCGGGTGCGGTGTAGCCCCAGATGTCGCTGTAGCCGGGGTACTGGTCGAGTGTTGCCCGCAGAGCGACATGTGGCTCGCGATGCGCGCCGGCGCGACGACCTCGGCGCCTCGCTGTGGCGCGGCCGAAGCGCTCGTGGCGGCGAAGGTGAAGGAGATCGCGAAGGCGAGCCGCGCGAGACGCCGCCGCGGGGGACGAATCATCGGGGTGAGTCCTCGGGTCGTGGGAAGGACCTAGATTCTGACCAATCGCGGCGGGTTCGTCGAGGGGGGCGAGTCGCGAGGAGGGGGCAGAGTCGCGAGGAGGGCGCCCGGTGCCCTCTCGCTCGAGGTCTGGAAGCGACGCTAGCGCAGGACCACCACGCGCTCGCCGGCCGAGCCCTGGGAAGTCGTCAGGCGCACGAAGTACACGCCCGCCGACACCTCGCCGACCCGTGCCGTCCATGAGGTCCCACCTCTGCTCGAAGCGGCCGGTCTCGCCGTCATGGCGATCCACGAGCGTGCGCACGCGCCGACCCGCCAGGTCGAACACGTCGACACGCGCGCGCACCGCTGCCCGCAAGCTGATACCCAAACCGCGACTCCGTGCGGGTAGGATTCTCACCGGCGAGCCAGAGCGTCGGGCCGGCGCTCGAGCACCGGTGCCCGCGATCTCCACACCCACGAAGTCCGCCGGCGTGGACGCCGGGTCGTTCGGATCGGCGCCGACGTCTTCTTCATCTTGGTCCGGATATCCGTCGCCGTCCTGATCGATGCCCATGCGCAGCTCGTTGTTCTTCAAGACCGCGGTGAACGTCCGCTCGGTGCCGGTGCCGGCGTCCGCAAGCAAGGTCGCCAGCGGCACGGATGACTCCGCCGCGCGATCCGGCCGCCAGCCCGTGGCCGGCTGGTACACCCAGCCGCGCACGTTCCCCGCGCCGTCGCGGCCCTTCGCGATGAGGCCGATCAGAGTTCGAGTTCGCGAGCGAGACGGAGCGGTGTTCACACCGCGTGATGCCCGCGCCCTCGGTTCGATACCGTCCATGGTCCACTGCGCGCCGAGCGCGCGCGTTCGGACCCGTGCTGAACGTCAAGAGGAACGAAGCCACGTCGCGCTGGTCGGAGTCGGACGCGAAGTTGAAGCCCGGGAAGTCCAGGAACGAGAAGAGGTCGTCCACCGCGCCGTCATGCGTGTAGCCGAAGCCGCGCACGTTCGTGGAGGCGGTGTTATCGAAGCGCGTCTTCTCGTACATGTTGCGCAGCTGCGGCACCTTCATGTCCTGGTCCTTCGAGCAAGCACACTCGACGGGATGATGAGGCCGTTCTCCCCGGTCGGGAGTGCGTGACAGGTCGCGCAGTTCACTCCGCCCGAGCCAGTTCCCGTTGAGGAAGAGCTGCTCGCCGTGCGCGGGATTCGCGCCGTTCACGGTCGGCAGGTGCGTGCCGTCGAGGTTCCTGTTCGGGTTCGGCGGGTACTTCATCGTCTGCACGAACGCCTCGAACGCCTGCATGTCCGTGGTCGGGAGCTGGCTCGAGCGACCCATGAGATTCACGAACGCGGGGTTGAACGCCTCGGAAGTTCGGCGCGATCGCCGCGCCAGTGGAAGGGCTCCGTGGACGTGAGACCCCTTGAGGCTCTGCACGTCGTCATCGGGCCCTTCATGGGGTGGAAGCCCGAAGCCGGGGAGCGGCGGGTTCGCACGAGGCGAACGTGCCCTGCGGATCGCCCAGGTCCCACGCGATGTTGTCCATCGCTGCCGGAGCACGTGGCAGCTCGCGCAGGCCAGATCGCCGTGCGCGGAGAAGCTCCGCGTCGTAGAGCAAGTGCCGGCCCGTCACCACGGCGGGCGCGCTGGGATCAGCCCAGCGGGCGCTGCGCGTCACGCCGTCCGTCGTCAGGTCCACCACCGCGAGGACTCGACGAGAAGCGGTCGAGCACGTAGAGGCGGTTCGAGTCTCGTCCAGCGCCAGACCACTCGGGCCGTCGCCCACCACGATCCGGCGCAGCACGGCGCCGTTCGCGTCGAGCGCCGACCTTGCGCGAGCCCAGCGCCGCCACGTACACGCGCGAGCCGTCGGCGGACACTGCACGTCGGTGGGGATGGCGAGAGCTCTGCGCTCGCTCCGGTCGCGTTGCCGGCGGGGACCGCGTAGTTGATGTGCGAGTTCAGGTGCACCGGGCGTCGGCGTTCCGGAGCCGGGATCCATCCGTGATGCGGTTCTTCGCGAACTTTGCCCTTGCTGGTTCTCTTCGAAGCGCACCTCGTTCGACGCTTCCTGGTTCGTCACGTACACGCGCCCCATCGCGGGGCTGACCGCCACGTTGAAGAGCGTCGTTCCCGCCGACCAAGCGCCCACCACCGAGCGCGACGCCGTGGCGTGCGGATCACGTCCTGGTCGATAGGCGTGTAGCCCACGAACGCGTTCGACCGGCCGATCTCGTCGCCACGCGGTGCCGTCGTAGGCACGATCAACGAAACGTCGGGCGCGGGCTGCGGCACCGTCTGCGGCGGATTCGGCGGCGGCAGGCCGCGTTGGCCTGCACCACGGCGAGAGCACCGCGGTGGTCTTGTTCTGGCTGTCGAGCGCGCACACGTAGCGTGGACTTATCCGGCGAGTGCCAGCGAGCGCGGAGTCGCTCATCGAGAGCGCGATCGACGTGGGCACGGGTTCAGGTCGTTCGTGTCGTAGACGCGGATCAGATCTTCCTGGGAGATGCAGACGAATGCCGCGTGCTGCGAGCGGCACGAACGCGACGTCGGTGGGCTCGTCGCCCACGAGAGGGTGCGTGTCACGTTCAGCTCGCTCACCTTGATGATGCTGATCGAGTCCGACACGTGGTTCACCACCCACACTTCGTCGTTCGAGCGGGCGCGGACGGTCACGGGCTCGAGCCCCACCGCGACCTGCGCGATGCGCTTGCGGACCGCCGGGAGCGGTGAGGTCGAAGATGCGCGACCGTGGCGTCGGCGGCGTGGGCCACGAAGAGCGCGTGCCGTCCGGCGACATCTCCACGGGATGAACCGGCGCGCTCTCAGAGTGGTCGCTCACCGGGAAGGGTGCCGCGGCGACGCGCGAAGCGGGGCGAGTGCGGGAGGAAGGAGGACGAGGAGCGACGCGAGGTCGCGTCGCCAGTGCGTTGCATGGCGAACCTCGGGCGATCCGCGCGAGCGGCCACGAGGAGAGTGGGCGCCGGGTCGACAGGCGGGAGCGACAGCGGTTCGAGGAGGCGGGTCGAGGAGACGCTGAAGGGTTGACCTCTCGACTGGTTGATCCGGCATGGGGCGAGCGTAGCCTGGTTGAGGTGCGATCTCCCGCGAGGGTTTGATGCGGAGTGCTGGAGCTTGGCGTTCGTGGATGGTTGAGCGCGGCGAGCGTCGGTGCTCGTGGTCTGGGAACGGGTGCGTCGGCGGCGGTGATTCGAGTTCGGACGATTATCCGAGCGTTCTCGCGGGTGCCGATGCGGCCTCCGGCGGGCGACTCGGTCTTGGTGGGACCGGGCACCTGGACGGATCGTGCGGCGCGGACGGTCGTCGTTCTCGGCACGCCTCAGACGCTGCTCGCCGCGATGTTCCTCAAACCGGGCGTGTGCGTGATCGGAACCTCGGGAGCAGAGGACACGGTTCTCGATGGGGGGCCGCTTGGGGCGTGGCCGGTGTACTCCGTGATTCACGTTCTCCCGGGGAGCAAGCGCGCCAAGGTCGTTGGCATGACGGTCACCGGAGGCGGGCTGGCATTCTCGCGGCGAGGGCGAGCCCGCTGGAAGGTGACAGCGTGCCGCGTCGAGCGCAATCAGAGTGGGGCATCTTGAGGTCGCGAGCAGTCGTTAACGCTCACGAGCTGTTCCATCTCGGAGAATGAGACTCGGTGGCGACCCCGTGACGGCCCTCGGTGGAGTCGCGGGGTTCGACCATGAACGTGACCTGCGACGGCTGCACCTTCCGGGAACGTGGGACCAGGCTTCGCGGTCGGCGTTCCTCGGACAACTGGCCCATGACGGTGATCCTTCGGGATTACACCTTCCTCGAATCACTCAGCGACGTGGGAGCCCGTGCTCACGGACTGTGGTTTCGCTGGAGGTCGAGCGTGCATCTTTCTTCCGGAACCACACCTACCAGCGCGGGGCCAGTGGAGGCTTAACACTCACGCTACGCTGCACGGGGAGCCTGCGCTTCTCGACGTTTGCGTTCGACAGCGCGGGTAGCGGCGGAGGGCGGAGCAAGTGGCACTGTCGTTCGTGACGCGGCGGAGAGCAACACGTTCTACTCGTGCTCATGCGTCAGTCAGTTGGGGGCTCTGACGCTCGGACGGGCCCAGACTGCAGGCACCGTCGAGAATATCTTCGCCTTGTCGACCGGCCGACGCGGAGCAGAGTCACTAAGGCGCGAGCCGAAGCGCCCAGACGGCTGCAACTATTCTGGGGTAGTGCGGATGGCGACTACTACGGCGACTGGAGTGCCCGCCCTCATGGACATCCCACCGCAGATCCCTCTTCTGCGATCCCGTGATCTTAGACTTCAGCCTCCAAGCCGCCTCCCCGCGGCTCCCTGCGAACTCCGGGGCGGCTGCGGGCTGATCGGCGCCCATGAAGTGGTTGCGGTGTGGTCTCTGTGTCACCTCAATCCTGGGCGCGTCTCAGAGTCTCTTCCGCTGACCTCTCGCACCAATCATCATCGCACGGCGCGCGACCTGCACGTCTTATCCACATCCGCCAACCACTCCTTCGTCACCCCTCACGACCTCCTCGCTCAACGGCCCCTGCCACGGCTATCCAACGTCTGCTGCACCGAGTCACGAATGTTGAACCGTGGAACGTGTGAGGAATCTGCACGGCACGTGCGGTGCCCCGGTCGCTTCGAGTTCACGATCTGCGCGATGTGACTCCGCGTACGGCCACGACACGGTGTAGTCCAGCTCGCCGAAGAGGATGAGCACTGGCGCTTCCACGCCCCGACCACGCCTCCCGCGATGTTCGCGCCGTCGAGCTGCCGGTAGTAGTCAGGTGGCGGCCGAAGGGGTTGCATGCGGTCGGGCCAGTAGTCGTCGACGATGGGCTTGAAGTCGGCGCGCTCCGCCAACGCGTCCGGGATGCGGGCGTCCTTGCGGAAGACTTCGTGCAGGAAGTCCGAGGGTTGCGGTTCCTCGTCTCCAGCGCCACGAGGTCGGCCGAAGGATCGAGGCGCGTTTGGCGACGCTCGTTGTCCACGAGATACTCCGCCCACGGGATCGCTGTCGTCCCGAACGCTCCCACACGCCGCGCACCTTCGTCTCCGCGGCGAGGACCAGCGCTCGACTCCGCCAAGCTGTGACCGAAGATGAAGACGCGGCTCGTGTCCACGAAGTCGTAACGGCGCAGCTTCGCGAGGCGCAGCGGAAACCACCGACCTCCTGGTTGAAGTCGATCTCCGAGCAGGGCTCGCCGGTAGCGTCGCCCGTGCCGGGCTTCTCGCAGCGCGCATCACCGAGTAGCCGGCGCGGGTCATCTCGTGGAGCAGTTGGAGCACGGTGCTCGGGTCGCCGGTGGGCTCGTCCACCGGCGCGCGCTGACGCCTTGCACGAAGGGATCGCGGGCAGCTTGCCGCTGGCTCGAGCGGTTTCACCACCACGCGAGACGCAGCCTCGCGCCTTCCGTGTCGACGACGTCGTAGAGGATGTCGAACTCGTCGGACTTCTCGAAGGGCATGGCGACGAGCTTCACGTTCTTGTCGACCTCTTCCTCCTCGCGGCGCACGCGGGCTTCGCCGTCTCGCCCGCATGCATGCGACCCAGCGTGGCCGCGATCGTGCCGGGTGTGGCGGTGTCGGTGCCGTTCACGGCGAGGAGTGCGTCGCCCGCCTTCAGCCCGGCCTTCTCGGCGCTGCCTCCGGGAATCACCGCTGGCAATCGTGGGGTGCCCATCGGGGCCGGCGCGAGCCTGGACGCCGAGCCAGCCACGGCGCGGGAGATCGCCCAGGACTTTCGTGGCGGCTGCGGCGGGCAGCACTGCGGACAACGCGGCGAAGGCGATGACGAGCGCGGGAACTCCACGCCGGACGGCGGCGGAGAGAGGAGTCGCGCACGGGATTCCTCCGGAAGGGACCGGGTCAGAGACGCCGGATCCAGCCCGGCCGGGACGCACGAGCGCTCCGCAGGGCAAGCGGGTCTTCCAGGTCGCGAGCGACGCCGCTTTCGCCCTCCAGCGCCCGCCGACTCGCCGCGCACCGCCCCTATCTTGCCGCACTGGCACTCACCCCTGAGAGTGCCAAGAGGAGGACTCGACCCGCATGACCCGCGCCGACGACAAGCTCACGCTCTCCGACCGCGAGGCCGCGATCCTCGGCGTCGGTGGTGCGGGAGGTACGTGGACTCCACGCGCGCGCGGTGGGCTCGCGCTGGAGTCGCGCGGCACTCCGGGCTCGGACTTTCGCCCGCCTCCATCCGCAACTGCATGATGGACCTCGAAGAGCGCGGGCTGCTCACGCACCTCCACACCTCCGGCGGACGGCTGCCCACGAACCTCGGGTTTCGCGCATACGTCGACGGCGTGATGAAGCACGCACCGCTCGCCCGCCGACACGCGCGCGTAGTCGACGAGGCGCTGGGCGCGGAGCGCTTCGGCAGTCTGGAGACGCTGCTCGAAGCGGCGTGTGTGGTACTCGGTAGACTCTCGGATCAGCTCTCCGTCGTGCTCTCGCCGCGCTACGACGCGCGGGCATCGTGGATCGCATCGAGCTGAGCCAGGTGGACGAGCGGCGCGTCCTCGTCGTGTTTCGCATGTCGACGGGACTGGAGCGGACCGTCATGCCACGCTCGCCGGTGAAGTGGGCTCGCAGGATCTTCGCGCCACGTTGCTGGCGCTGAACGCGGTGGCGCGCGGTCGCACGCTCGCGGAGATCGTGGCGCTGGGCACCAGACGAAGAGACGCGCGTGCATCTGCGCGGTCTAGCGTCGTTCCCGCCGTGCTCCAGAGGCGCGCGTCAGCTGGGCGAGGACGAGGGCAGCGGACAGTTCCATCTCTGGGGCACGTCGAACATCCCTGGCGCAGCCGGAGTTCGCGGACCTCGATCGCTCGCGGGCGATGTTCCGCGCGCTCGAGGCGCGTGAAGTTCTCGCAGGTCTCTCCTGGAGCCCACGCGACATCGGCGGAGCGTGCAGGTCACTGTCAGGCGAAGAGCTGCCGGTGGCGGCTCTGCGGCAGTGCAGCAGTGGTGGCAGGGTTCGTACCGCTTCGGCGGAGTTCGGCGGCTCGATCGGCGTGATCGGCCCCACGCGCATGTCGTACGACCACGTGGTGGCGCTCGTGGACTACGTGGCGGGCGCGGTGGCGAGCGCGCTCGCGCGCAACTGACCGAACGAACAGGAAGCAGGAATGTCGAAGAAGTCGAAGCATCCGATCGAACCGGACAGCTCCGGCCGCGCGCCGGCGGATCTCGACGCGCCGCCGGCCGACACCGCGCTGGCCGCCACGGACGCCGCGGCCAAGGTTCCAATCCTGGGAGGAGCGCGTGCACGAGTTGGAACGTGATCTCGAGGCGGCCCCGCGCCGACGTCGCCTCCACGAGCGATCGCGCGCTGCGCTCGCTCGCCGAGTTCGACAGCTACCGCCGGCGCACCGAGCGCGAGCGCGACGAGGCGTCGATTCGCGGCCGCGCCGACGTGCTTCGCGAGCTGCTCGAGGTCGCCGACAACTGCGACCCGCGCGCTCGATCGCGCGACCGCCGGCGTGCCTCCGGCCTTCCTGGAAGGGATTGCGGCTCGTGGCGCGCGGCCTGCACGATCTTCTGGACCGCAAGGGCGTCGAGCGCATCGACGCCGCAGGCAAGCCGCCTTCGACCCCCGAGCTGCACGAGGCGCTCACGATGATGGCCCGCAGGCACCGCCGGGGCCGGTTTGCAGCGGTGACGCAGGTCGTTCAGGCGGGATACCGGCTGGGTGATCGCGTGCTGCGTCCCGCGAGAAGGTGATCGTGGCCAGCGCCCCCGCCCCAGGCGGGAGTCGCCCGGAGGACGTCGGCGCCGCGAAGCCCGCGGAGGACGCATGAGCCCTCCGCGACTTCTACGAGGTCCTCGGCGTGGAGAAGAGCGCCACCGAACGGAGATCAAGAAGGCGTATCGCAAGAAGGCGGCTTCAGGCACCGCCCGGACCGCAATCCCGGCACGACAAGGCCGCGGAGGAAGAAGTTCAAGGGAAGCGGCTTTACAGGCGTTACGGGGTCCTCAAAAGGACCCGGCGAAGCGCAGCCGCTACGACCAGCTCGGGCACGCGGGCGTCGACGGCGGCGTGGGCGCGCATGGCCCCGGCTGACTTCGCAGGGCTTCGAGTCTCTCCGACGCGCTGCGCGCGCGCGTTCCTTGCGCGACTTCGGCGGCATGGGCGGCTTCGCAGCGACATCTTCGGCGACGTCGCGGGCGGACGCGCCGGGCCGCGCGCGGGCCAGAACCTGCAGATCCGTCTCGCCTTGACGCTCGAAAGAGATCGCGGAAGGCGTCACGAAGAAGCTCAAGCTGAAGCGCCTCGGGGCCACGCGAAACCTGCGGCGGCTCGGGCGCGCGGCAGGGATCGCAGCCCACGACGTGCAGCGACTGCGGCGGCACCGGCCAACTGCGCCACGCAGCGCTCGTTCCTGGGTCAGTTCGTCTCGGTCACACCTGCCCGGACGCTGCCACGGTACGGGACGAGTGGTCACGGGATCCGTGTCCCACGTGTCGCGGTGAAGGGCGTCGCGAGGTGTCGGAGACGATCTCGGTGGACGTGCCGGCCGGCGTGCACGAGGGCAACTACATCCCGATCTCCGGCAAGGGACACGCGGGCCCGCAAGGCGGACAGGCCGGGGACCTCATCATCCTGATCGAAGAGAAGCCGCACGAAGTCTTCGAGCGTCACGACGACGATCTCGTGTGCGAGGTGCCGATCTCCGTTCACGGTGGCGGCGCTCGGCGGCAGATGGACGTGCCGTTGTCCAGCACCGCCCGCCTCGGACGTGCCGGCCGGCACGCAGTCCGAAGCGTCTCTTCCGGATGCGCGGCCAAGGCATGCCGCGACTGCACTCGTCGAAGCGGGGCGACATGATCGTGCGCGTGCGCATCTGGACGCCAGCCAGCTCTCGGGCGAGAGAGAAGCTGCCTGACGGCTCACGCCGAGATCCCAAGCCAGACGCCGGAGCCGTCGCGGCGACTGTTCGAGAGACGCGCGAGTCGCTTCCGGTAGGTCGCCGACTTCGACGCGAGGGTCGCAGTGGATCGAGTCTTCCTTCCCTCTCGCATGCCAGGACGGCGACCTCTTCGTGGTGCGCGGCGAGGAACGTCGACACCTGGCGGTGCTCCGCGGCGCCCCGGGCGAGCGCTTCCTCGCCACTGACGGCGAGGGTCGTGAGCTGTTGCTCGAAACGGAGCGCGTCTCTCGCTCGGAGCTTGCGGCGCGCATCGTGGAAGAGCGCAGCCTTCCGCCCGGTCCGGGTCACGGCTTGACACTCGCCGTGGCTCCCCGAAAGGCGCGCGCATGGACATCGCCGTGGAGAAGGCCACGGAGTGCGGCGTGGGCCGCATCGTGCCGCTTTCGACGGAGCGCTCAGTGGTCCGCGGTCGCGACGCGTCCGAGCGCGTGGCGCGATGGCTGCGCATCGCGGGCTCGGCCCACCGCGCAGAGCGGACGGTCCCGCGTGCCGGTGGTGGCCCTGTTCACCTCGCTCGCCGACGCGCTGGACGCCGCGAGCGCAGGTCGAGTTCCTTCTCGCGCACTTCGCGCCGGACTCCGCGCTCCATCGCGGCCGCGCTCGCCGGCGCTCGGGCCGGGAACCGGTCACCGTTCTCGTGGGGCCCGAGGCGGCTTCACGGAGGCGGAGACCGAACTCGCGCGACGTCGCGGCGCGCTTGCGGTATCCCTGGGACCGAATCGCCTGCGCACCGAGACTGCGGCGGTCGGGCCGTCGCGTTGAGCATCGCGGCTCTCGAGGGCGCCGCGACGGATCGGGAGGAGTCATGACCCGCATCTTCCGCGATCGCGGCGAAGCGGATCCCTTCTCTGAGAGTCGTCCACGAGGACGCCGAGCGTCCTCGCCTTCCACGACGTCTCCCCGCAGGCGCCCACGCACGTGCTGGTGATCCCGAAGCAGCACCTCAAAGAGCCTGGACGCCACGACCCGCGAGGCACCAGTCCGCTGCTGGGTTGCACCTGCCCTGCTGCGAATGGCGAAGGATGTTCGCGGCTCAACGCGGGCTCGCGCGCGAGGTTATCGAGTGGTAGATGAACCGGGGGCGCAGAAGGTGGACAATCGGTGGGGATCACCACGCACGCATCCACGTCCTCCCGGGACGCCCGATGACCTTGGCCGCCCGGGTGAAAGCGGTTTCACGGCGCCGCACTGCAGCCGAGCTCCACCGAAATAACGGACCAGGCCATGATGCCTGACGCCCTTCCCGACCCGCTCCCTAGTCCTGACATTTCGTCCTTCGCACCCGTTCGGGAGTGTATCCGGCCAGCGTTCTTCACGGCCGTTCTGCGAGTACGCGCTGCGCGCCCTGACGCACCTCGCGGCCTACGCGCGGGCGCCCCGTCCAGGTGAAGGAAATCGCCGAGGCGGGAGGAGATCCCCCGTCACTTCCTGGCGGAGATCCTGAACCAACTCGACGCAACAAAAGGCCTCGTCCGCGCCATGCGCGGCCCCGGCGGCAGGTTCAACGCCCAGTGCACTCGCCGGATGAGATCTTCGTCAAGGATGTGATCGAGCCGATGGGCGGCCTCGATTCCATCCGCCGTCGCTTTGCGTGCTCGGCCTGGACGAGCGCCGGCGGACGACCAGCCGTGTCCGATGCACGGAGTCCTGGAAGGGCTTCCGCGAGACCTTCCTCGGCGGGATCGGCGGCCTGACGCTCGCGTCGTTGGCGGAGACGATGGTTCCGCCAGCGGGACAACGCTCCGGTTCGCCCGACGCACCTGATCGCTACGCAACGCAACGTCCTCCCCCCGGCAGCTCTGATCGTCAAGCTTCCGGCCGCGAGAAATCGCTGCCGCCGGCGGCATCCGTGGATTTTCTCGGGGGCCGTCGCGTCCCGTGGGCGACGTCGAGGACGGGGGGCATCGCCGGCGTCGTCGATCCCCAACCGTCGCTTGCTCGCGCGCGCGTGCGTGAACCGTCGCTCGCCAGATCGTCCGGGCGCGTGCTCACCTGGGACGAAGACGGCGCGATCGACGCCGCGTTCTGGCGGCGACGTCTGGCTCCACGCGATCGCGGCGCGTCCGGCGAGCGCCGCGGCCACTCGCCCGGTCAACGCGGAGTCGGACGGTCTGCCGGGTCTCATCGTGGACCGCTACGGCGAGGTGGCTCTGTTCTGCAGCCGCTCGCGCTGGGCATCGAGCGCGTGAAGGGCGAGATTGTTGCGGATCTTGGCCGAGGAAGCGGCGAGCGGCGGGCGACTTCCCGTGCGCGGCGTGTTCGAGCGCTCCGGACGTCGACGTGCGACAGCGCGAAGAAGAAGGGCTGGCGAAAGCGTCGGGGCGTCTCTTCGGCGAGGAGCCGCCGCCGGAAAGATCGAAATCGGAGGAGCGGGCCGTGGACGGCGGCGGGCGCTGCGCTTCCTCGTGGACGCGCGGGCGCGGCCAGCGACACCGGCTTCTACCTGGCTCCGGAGTCGCCAACCGCCGCGGCGAGGTCGCGAGCTGGTGCGCGGGTCGCGAAGTGCTGGACCTCTTCTGCTACACGGGCGGCCTCGGAGCGTGCACGCGATGGCCGCAGGCGCGGCGCACGTCGTGCAGGTGGATTCGTCGGTCCGAAGCTGATCGCGGCCGCGCAGCGCCTGGCGGCGCTCAACGGCTTCGCCGCGCGCGAGGAGGACTCTCCAGCGCGAGGACGTCTTCGAGATCACGCCGACGCTTCCGCTCGGAAGGCCGGTAGAAGTTCGGCGCCGTGATCGCCGGATCCGCCGAAGCTCGCGTGAAGACGCAGGCGAACGTCGAGAAGTCGACGCGCGCGTACAAAGACCCCAACCACGTGGCCATGCAGCTGCTCTGGAGCCGGGCGGGATCCTGGCGACGATTCTCGTGCTCGGGCCTGGTCTCCGGCGAGCTGTTCCGGAAGGTCGTCTTCCTGAGCGCCTCGGTGGACGCGGACCGGGAGGTCCAGGTGCTGGACCGGCTCGGCCTGCCGGGCGGACCACCCGTGTGCTCCCGAGCTTTGCCCGGGGCGGAGTACCTGAAAGGGTTCGCCTGGCCGGGTGGAGTGACGCTCGCCAGCCCCTGCCCCCGGACGACGTGCCGAGACCGCGGACTATCTTGTCGAAGTGCCGTAGCCGGCCGTGACCTCAGCCTTCGGAACTCGTCCCTCGGACAACGACTTGCAGCGCCACCCGGGATTCGTGCTATCCCGGGTGACCTCGGCTGTCGTTCCGATCCTGCGAGCCCTTGGGCTCCACGTCACGGCCGCCCCCAGGCGAGGATGATGGAGATCAACACTCCCGCGCGTCCTGGGGCTGGAAAAGGTCCGGGACGCGCTCGTCGAACGGACCAGTTGGGCCGGCGGCATCCGTCGCGTGCGGCTGCTCTCGCCCGGAACCGAGGCGAGCCCGATCGCCTACGCGGCTGGCCCCGGTCTCGGAAGTGCGCCGCGTCCTCGAAGAGTCGGACCCGCCGATCCGCGCGCTTGCCGGACCTCTCGGAGGCCCTGGCAGAGGCGGAGCCGGACGGAGCCATTCTCCCGGGCCCGCGCATCGCGCCCATCGCCCGCTCGCTCGCGCATCGTGCAGGCGCTGGCTTCGTTCCTCCATGAGTGGCGCGAGAAGAATACCCGGGCTGCACTGGCCTCAGGCGGGGTCTCTCTGCGTTGGGTGAGCTGCGCGAGTCCGTGGACCGTCAGGTGGACGACGAGGGGCCGCGTCCGCGACGAAACCACGCCCGGGCTTCGCAAGATCCGGCGCGAGCAGGAGCGCGTGCGGGAGAAGGTGCTGGCCGTGCTGCGACGCCTCGCGCAGTCGCTCGCGTCCGGCGGTGCGAAGCCGTGGTCACGCTGCGCAACGATCGCTACGTCATCAGCGTCCGGCGCGACCGGCTGCAGGGGCTGACCGGTGTCGTGCATGGGCAGTCGGGTACGGGACAGAGCGTGCACCTGGAGCCGGCCGCGGCCATGGAGGGAAACAACGAGGCTCGCGGAGCTGCGCAGCGCCGAAAGAAGACGAGATCCTGCGCATCCTCGCGGAGCTGACGACGTCGATTCGCGCACGACTGCCCGAGCTGCTCGCGAACCAGGAGATTCTTGCGGGGCTCGACGCGCTGCGCGCGTCAGCCGCCTCTCCCGCGATCTCGACGCAGTGCCCGCGCTTCCTTCCGAGGACGGCGAGCCTCGTGCTGCGGCGCGCGCGCCATCCCATCCTCCAGATCCAGCTCGCTGGCACCGGAAACCCCGTGGTGCCGCTCGACCTCCATCTCGGCGGCGAGCATGCGCGCATTCTCGTCGTCACGGGTCCCAACACGGGCGGCAAGACCGTCGCGCTGAAGACCCTGGGTCTGTTCGCGCTGATGAACCAGACCGGCCTGCACTTCCCGCCGCGGAAGGCACGCGCCTCCCGCTCTTCCGCGACATCTTCGCGGACATCGGCGACGAGCAGTCCATCGAGCAGAGCCTGTCCACGTTCTCGTCGCACATGGCGCACGTGATCGAAGGGTTGCACCGCGCGGACGCGCACACGCTCGTGCTGCTGGACGAAGTGGGTGTGGGCACGGACCCGGAGGGAAGGCGCCGCGCTCGGCAAGACGATTCTCGCGGAGCTTGCGCGCGTCGCCGCGTCGGCGATCCGTGACCACGCATTACGGCGCGCTCAAGGTCTTCGCGCACGAGCACGTCGGCATGGAGAAGCGCGTCCCTCGAGTTCGACCGGGAGACGCTCTCGCCCACGTACCGCTTCCTGCAGGGCGTGCCGGGATCCTCGGAAGGTCTCTCCATTGCGCGACGCCTGGGCTTCCCGGAGCGGCTGGTGGAAGGCGCGGGGCCATATCGGCGGCGAGCGCGAAGCGGTGGACGGTCTCCTGCGCGACCTCCAGGAGCGCCGGCGCGAGCTGGAGGGCAACGCGCGCTGCTCTCCGGCGCAGCGCGAGGACGCGCGCAGCCTCACCGAGCGCGTCGAGCGTCGATTGAGCGGGCTTGCGGAGGAGCGCGCACGGATGCGCCGGGACGCGATCGCCGAAGCGCGCGCCTGGTCTCGTGGAGCAATCGAAGGCGGAGTTGTCCAGGGTTGCTCGGTGCGGTACGCGACGAGGGCGTCGACGGGCGGGCGGCGGGCCGCGCGCGCACGCGCCTCGGCCAGATGTCGAACGACATGGAACGCCGGCTCGCCGAGGCGTCGCGCGAGGCGCGCGAGGTGGAAGAACGGCGCTGCGGCCGGCGCGCGCGGAGACATCGCGGACGGGACGCCGGTCGTCGTGGCCACGATGGGCTGGAAGGGAACGGCGCTGGGTCCGCCTTCCGCGAACGGCAAGGTGTCGGTGCTCGTGGGGTCCTTGCGCGTGGACGTTCCGGTCGTCGCCTTGGAGCTGCGTCCGGCGGACGAGCCGCGTCCGCGCGGCCGGCGCTGGTGGGCGGCCAGGGCACGGTGGCCAGTGAGCTGGATCTTCGCGGTCGCACGGTGGAGGAAGCGCTGGCCGAAGTGGACCGAACGCTGGACGGCCTCGTCGTCTCCGGCGGAACGTGGCTGCGGATCATTCACGGCAAGGGCACCGGTGCCTTGCGCAGCGCGATCACCGAGCAGCTCAAGGTCGACAGTCGCGTGAGGGAGTTCCGCATGGGCGAGCCCGGGTGAAGGCGGCTCCGGCGTCACGATCGCCGTCTTGAAGTGAGGAGCGTCGCGTGAAGAAGGTCCCCGATCACGTCATCGCCGAGATGCCGCGATCGCACGGACCTGCAGGTGAGCTCATCGGCGGATACGTCACGCTCAAGCGCGCGAGGTCGGAACTTCGTGGGCCTGTGTCCCTTCCACCGCGAGAAGACGCCGTCGTTCAACATGAGCCCGGAACGCGGCATCTATCACTGCTTCGGCTGCGGCGTCACCGGCGACGCGATCCCGCTTCCTCATGGAGCACGACCATCTGAGCTTCCCGAGCGCTCCGCAATCTGGCGCATCGCGCCGGGATCGAGCTGGCCCGCTTCGAGGAAGACGGGAGCGCCGCGCGAGGGCACGACCTGCTGTACCGCGCGCACGCGCTCGCGGCGTCGCTCTTCCGGAAGATCTGCGTGAGCCGGACGGCCGCGCGGCGCGGAGAGAAATCGCGCGCCGCGGCCTGTCCCCGCCGTGGTCGGACGAGTATCGTCTGGGAGCCTCCGCTGACGCGTGGGATCGCCTGCTCGGGGAGGCCCGCAAGGAAGGAGCTGCGTCCGGAACTCTTGGAGCGCGCCGGCCTCGCCATCCGCCGGGAGTCCGAAGCGGCTGGTACGACCGCTTCCGCGCGCGGCTCATGTTCCCCATCGAGGCGGTCGGCTCGAAGACGGTCGGCTTCGGCGGGCGCGTCCTGGGCGAAGGCGAGCCGAAGTACCTCAACTCGCCGGAGACGGCTCTCTTCCGGAAGCGCAAGACGCTCTACGGAGTCCCTCAGGCGCTCGAGGCACTGCGCGAGACGCGCGAGGCGATCTTGGTCGAGGGCTACACGGACGTGCTCGCGCTCGCGAACGTCGGCGTGCGCGGGGCGATCGCGGCGCTCGAGGACGGCATTCACCGCGGACCACGCGGCGTGGCCAACGCGCAACTGCGGCAAAGCGGTGATCGCGCTCTTCGACGGCGACGAGGCGGGCAGCCGCGCCGCCGTGGCGAGCTGCGGCCCGCTGCTCGGCGCGGGCCTCTCGGTGCGTGGCGCGTCTGCCGCAGGGCGAGACCGGACAGCTTCGTGCGCAACCGCGGCGCTGGCTTGCGCTGCGCGAGGTGCTGGACAAGGCGCCGGCCGTAGTGGAGGCGCTCTTGGGCGAGGGAGGCGTACACCGGGCCCGAAGGGCTGGAGCGCGCGACGTCGCGCGTGCTGAAGCGCTCGCGCCCCTCCAGGATCCGCTGCGGCGCGAGGTGTACATGGAGGACTTGGCAAGTCGGACCGGGCTTCCGCGCACGCCCCTGGATCGACGTCTCACGTCGCCTCCAGCAGGAGGCTCGCGCGCATGCGCGGAGCGCACAGGCCGCGCGCGAGACCGCAGCGGGTCGGAGAGTCGGTGGAGCCAGCGGCACAGGTGACCGCCGCGCGCGCCGTCGCGCCTGGGCCGGCTGGAGCGCGAGGGCCGGGTGAAGCGCGAGGGCCGGCCGAAGCGCGAGGCGCGCCGCCCGACGTGGAGACGAGGTTTCTGGGGATCGTGCTGCACGACGCCGCGCTCGGGGCGAAAGCTCCTCGATCGATCGGACGCGGCGATCTTCGAGCATGCGCTCACGCGCCGCATCGTGGCGAAGGCGCGGAGATGAACGGGCGAGGCGCTTCCCTGGGGCGGGCATGCTCCTGGACGCGTTCGCCGACGACGAACCGGCCCGCAAGCTGCTCGGCGAGCTCGCGGTCTCGGATCAATACGCCATGGGTACCGCTTGCGACAGGCGGAGGACTGCGAGATGCGGCTCGAGCTGCGCGGCCTCAAGCGGGAAAACGAAGGGATCAATTTGGAGATGCGCAAAGCGAAGGCGCGCGGCGACGACGCGGTTCTGGCCGAGCTGGGCCGCCGGAAGAACGAAATCAAGCTCGAGATGGCGCGCGTTGCGGCGCCGAGGGTCGGATTACTGATGAAGACCCCCAATCACCCCGGAGGAAGTCGACCGATGGCGAAGAAGACACACGCCAGGGTCATGGAGTCCCTGAAGAAATTGGGCGGCAAGCAGGGATTCCTCACCTACGACCAGATCAACGATTACCTGGACGAGGACGCGAGCCTCGGGGAGATGGACGAGATCTACGCGTCGCTCGGCAAGCTGAAGGTCGACGTCGTCGACTCGGTGGAGGAGGGACGCCAGCGACTGGAGCGGCGCAAGGCGCGTAAGAAGCCCGCGGGCGCGATCGTCGCGCAGCAGCCCGTCCGCTTCGACGATCCGGTGCGCATGTACCTGCGCGAGATGGGTCGCGTGCCGCTCCTGGACCGCCAGGGCGAGATCGAGATCGCGAAGCGCATCGAGCAGGGCCAGGACATGGTGCTTGCAGACCGTGTTCCGCAGCGCCAGCTCGGTGCGGGAGCTCGCGCTGCTCGGCCTCAAGGTGGACAAGGGCCGCATGAGCCTCGAGGAGTTCGTCCGCGTCGACACCGGCGGGTTCGGGCCCAGCGGGCAGCCGCCTAAGCGCGGAGAAGTCGAAGGTGCTGCTGCGCGTTGCGCAAGATCGTCCGCGCGCACGCCGAGCTGGAGCGGCTGGGCAAGACGTTGCCGCGCGCGTCGTGGACGGAGAAGCTTAGCGCAAGGACTACGACAAGAAGCGCGCCGGATACCGCGCGCGCATCAACGAAGACTGCACGATCTGAAGCTCAACAACAAGCTCGGCGAGAAGTTCGTCGAGCGCTTGAAGGCTGCACGCGCGCGTGCGCGAGGCGGACGACGAGATCCAGACCATCAGGGAGGAGAGACCGGCCTCACCGCGGAGGAGATCGCGCTCTGGTGAACGGCGGTGAGCTGAAGGGCGGGCGCCGGAAGAGTCGGATGTCGGCGGCGGGAGCTCGACGAGCTGTCGAAGGAGATCAAGAACGTCCGGCGCAAGGTCCGCCGCATCGAGCAGGAAGCGCAATGCCGCGCGAGCGAGCTGGCCGACCTGGTCACGCAGATCCCGCTCCGGCGAGAAGATGACCGAGGCGAGGCCAAGCGCGAGATGATCGAGGCCAACGTCCGCCTCGTGATCTCCATCGCGAAGCGCTACACGAACCGCGGGCTCGAGTTCCTGGACCTGATCCAGGAAGGCAACTCCGGCCTGATGCGCGCCGTCGACAAGTTCGACTACCGCAAGGGCTACAAGTTCTCGACGTACGCCACGTGGTGGATCCGCCAGGCCATCACGCGCGCCATCGCGGATCAGGCGCGAACCGATCCGCGTGCCCGTGCACATGATCGAGGCGATCAACAAGGTCGTGCGCGCATCGCGGCGGCTCGTGCAGGAGTACGGCCGGGAGCCGCTGCCGGAGGAGGTCGCGCGCAAGCTCGGCATGCCGGTGGACAAGGTGAAGTCGCGTCTTGAAGGCGGCGCAGGAGCCGCATCTCGCTCGACCGCCCGATCGGCGAGGACGAAGACTCCAACCTCGGCGACTTCATCGAGGACACGTCGGCCGATCATCGCCGGCGCAGTCGGCGGCGCTTCGCCATGCTGCAGGACCAGATGTCGCACGTGCTGCTCGACGCTCGACGCGCGCGCGAGAGAGGTGATCCGGCTGCGCTTCGGCCTCGGGCGACGGCGTGTCCGCGCACGCTGGAAGAGGTCGGCGCGATCTTCAACGTCACGCGCGAGCGCGTGCGCCAGATCGAGTCGAAGGCGCTGCGCAAGCTGCGGCATCCGTCGCGGGCGCGGAAGCTCCAGGGCTACGTGGATCTCCCGTGACG
>ERZ1370068.6529-contig-5506_pt1 | contig 51640 bp, 97 predicted proteins | sample MGYA00561227_ERZ1370068 | MGnify/ENA primary metagenome ERZ1370068 (study PRJEB38410, sample SAMEA6850437) | metagenome | study: Metagenomic assessment of the ecological functions of the soil: analysis of the soil microbiota associated with the... | reverse complement strand
CTACGTATTGCTCCTCGATCATGCGACGGTGGTCAAATTGCGTCCCGGTTCCTTGAGACCCTCGAGCAATGCCGCCGTAAACGGTGAGTTACGTCCCTGGCCGTCAGAGTGCAACGTTGCCGGGTTGCGTGGAATAGGCAATGAAGGTGTCCAACACCGGTCTGGACCCGCGCCAACCCGCTGCCGATGCTGGCCGCGCGGTGCCCATCAGAACGCGCCAAATTTGCATCAACGGATTGTCGCAGACATCGCGTCGAGAAAATGATGCTGGTCTTGCCTTCGCGATCGAGCTCCCATCTGTCGCAGAATGAAATCGAGACTGACGGTTTCCGAAATCGAGGTCGCGCCTCGTTTCTAGCCGGGCGTCGACCGGAAGCAAGTGATTGCGACCGGAAACCTGCAGGCCATGACCGGCATAGAACAGCACCCCAGCCTCCGCCTGCGGCAGCATGTTGGGAGAACTCTGCGCACCTTAGCGTCGAAAGCGTGCTTGTCCAGATTGAGGCCGAGGATGATCCTCGATCCGCCTCCTTCAGCGCCACGCCGACGTCGCTGGCGTCATGGGCCGGGTTGGCCAGCGCGGTGGCGTTGACGTAAGCCGAATTGCCGATCACCAGCGCCACCCGCTTCTGCGCGCCGGCTGGAATGCCGAGCCACGAGCGGGCAGATGAACGCGAGTGGTGAAGGTCAGCCGCTGTATGGCGTTGTCTGGCATGGCGCGCTCCCAAGCTTGAGCCCAGGCGCGGCTCATGTCCAGACCATGCGAATTTGGACCGGACGAAGACGGTCGGGCCGACGGTTGCGCAGGCTTTTGCATCTTTCCCGCCCCGCGCGCCCTCTAGCGCCGCAGGCGCGCTGCGCCGCCCTAGGGCAGCCATGGCCTTTTGGAGATTGGCATCGACCTTGTCCAGGAAGGCCGTGGTCGACGGCGCCACTTCTGCTGATCACCCACCAACAAGGCCAAGTCCTGATCTGGTCATGTCGCCTGCCTCGACCGTATCGATTGAGACCTTTTCCAAAGTGGCGGCAAAACGGGCGAGTTCGGCGTTGTGCGTCGAGCTTGGCTACGGCGCGCCAGGCCGCGCGTCCAGGCGAAGATCGAGGCGATCGAGTTGGTCGAGGTCTCCTCGCCCTTCTGGTGCTGGCGGTAGTGGCGCGTCACCGTGCCGTGCGCGGCCTCCGACTCGACGACACTTGCCATCCGGCGTCATCAGCACGCGAGGTCATCAGGCCGAGCGAGCCGAAGCCCTGCGCCACCGTGTCCGACTGCACGTCGCCGTCGTAGTTCTTGCAGGCCCAGACGTAGCCGCCCGACCATTTCAGCGCGGCCGCCACCATGTCGTCGATCAGGCGGTGCTCGTAGGTGAGCTTCCGTCTTGTCGAATTCGGCCTGAACTCGCGCTCGAACACCTCCTGAAAATGTCTCTGAAGCGGCCGTCGTAGACCTTGAGGATGGTGTTCTTGGTTGACAGGTAGAGCGGGATAGTTCGCGGGCCAGGCCATAGTTGAAGCGAGGCGCGGGCGAAATCGCGGATCGAGTCGTCGAGGTTGTACATGGCCATGGCGACGCCGGCGCCGGGCGACTCGAAGACCTCGCGCTCGATCACCTGCCGTCGTCACCGACGAACTTGATGCGTCAGCGTGCCCTTGCCAGGACACCTGAAATCGGTGGCGCGATACTGATCGCCAGTAGGCGTGGCGGCCGATCGACGATCGGCTGCGTCCAGCCCGGCACCAGCCGCGGCACGTTCTTGCAGATGATCGGCTCGCGGAAGATCGACGCCGCCCAGAATGTTGCGGATCGTGCCGTTGGGCGATTTCCACATCTTCTTGAGGTTGAATTCCTTCACCCGCGCCTTCGTCCGGCGTGATGGTGGCGCATTTCACCGCCACGCCATGCTTCTTGGTCGCGTTCGGCCGCGTCGATTGTGACTTGGTCGTCGGTCTCGTCGCGCGTTCTCGATGCCCAGGTCGTAGTACTGCAAGGTTCAGCTCGAGGTAGGGATGGATCAGCTTGTCCTTGATGAGCTGCCAGATGATCCGCGTCATCTCATCGCCGTCCATCTCGCGACGACGGTGCCGCTGACCTTCTTGATCTTCTGCATACGGAAGCTCCTCCACCGCGTCAGCGCCAAAGCGCCGCCCTCTCTGCATTCCGGTGCGGCTCGGCGCAAAAGGCTGCCGGCGCGCCGCAGTGGCCAACAATCTCCTCGACACCGCCACGACTTTTCAGCACCGTTGCGCGCAGGCCATGCGGCCGCAGCCACCGCCCAAGGAGCATGCCCCGGTGGGGGGCGGGGGGGCCCCCCCGCAGTGAGCCCGCCTAGAGCCGCCGCCCGTGAAGGCCGCCCAGGGAGCCTGGCAACGAGCCGCAAAGGCGCGCCGCCATGCAGCAGGCTCACGGTTCACGCACGTGAACGGGATCGACCTCACCTGCGTGCGCGCCGTGGCGAGTGCCGGCAGCGCCCGCTGATCCTGTTCCTGCATGGCTTTCCGGAATCACTCGGGGGCTGGGAGGGGAGGTCTTGCCCGCCTTCGCCGACCGGTTTCATGCGGTGGCGCCGGACCAGCAGGGCTACGCCCTTTCAGGCAAGCCCGTTGGCCTCGAGGGCCTATCGCAGCAAGCAATTGCCGCGCGATGTTGCTTCGCCTTGGCAGATCGGTCTGTCCGCCGGATCGCCCCTTCAGATCGTGGCGCACGCTGCGGCGCCCTCCGTCGCCCGCGATCGCGATCGCCGCCCCCAGGCGTGTGGCAAGGCTGGTGGTGCTCAACGGCGTGCGCACCCTGGCCCCTTCCGGCGCGCGTGGTGGAGGCTGAAGGGCCCAACGCGCGCAGCCAGTGCCTACGTCATGAGCGCTGCGCCACCCACACCAGGCCGAGGAAGAGACTGTCGGCCAATCGCTGCGAAAAGCTCCTCGGCATGCTGAGCCGGTTCGGTCCGCAGTCCCCGGCTGACGCCCGCCAGAGCGGCAGGCCACCTCGCCGCCTGGTCGGTGTACCGGGTGCCCTGACGGGCATGCTCAGCTGGTATCGGGCAACGCCCCGCTGGCGCCCAGAGTTGGCGAGAGCGCGTCGATCTTGCCGCGCTGCCCAAGCTCACGATCCCGACCGGTTGCGCAAGCGCGCGCATGGCGCACCTGCTGATCTGGGGTATGCAGGATCAGTAGGCGCTGCTGGCCGCGAGACTTAGGCGACCCTGCCGGACTATTGCGATGACTCTGGCGATGCGCAAGATTGCCGGCGCCGACCCCCTGGCTGGCGCACCAGAAGACCACCGAGGTGACCCGGCTGATCGACGACTTTTAGGGGACTAAAGCGCCGCGCCGGCTGCGCGCCCCGCCATGTGCATGGAAACGCCCCCGACCTGCCGCAATGCGCGCTGCCCGGCGGGTGACGGGCAAGGCATCGAGCCGCCAGAGGTGAAGGTGAAGGCGTCGTGGTCAGGCGCGGGCGAACCATGGCGCATTGCCGGAACCGAGAGCTCGCGGTCAGCGCCGCCGTGGTCGAGCGCTGCTATCAGACGACCATCGATGGCGGGCTCGGCGAGAGTGGCGTTTGCGGGTGCCCGACCGCGCGGCTTTGGAAGCCGCCCTCGGCTATTGCGCCGAGCAGCGCTGTCGCAAGGAAGATGCGAGCTGTCCGGGCTGCCGGCTGCGCACGGAACGGCTCGCGCATCAAGACCTTTGACGATTTCGTTGCGGGCTTCTTTGCCGAGTGGTCGGCTTCAAGCGCTCAACCGTTCGCTTGCGTCGGTGGGGGGCAGCGGAAGGCTGGAGGCTGAAAGCCTGGCCCGATTGGCAAAGACCTGGGCCGGGAGGAGTACTGGTTCCTGGGCCCGGCGGCTGCTGCGCAAGCTGCGCCACGCCTTCGCCGCGCGCCAGCCTCGAAGGCGGTGCCCCCACCGGAGCCTCGCTCGGCGCCGGTCCTGGTCCTGGTCCGGCCGCGGCTCGCCGACCCAACATCGGCATGGTGGCGGCGCGCCATGGCTTCGGCCTAGAGGCTGCGCCTCGTCGCCCCACGCGATCGGCTGGCCCAACGAGAAGGCGCGCATTGCCCCTTCAGGCGCCAACTTGCGCCATCGATGGCGCCGAGAGCCTAACCTCCAGCCGGCCGCGCTGACAGGCCTCAACTGGGTGGCCGCCACTCGCCCGGCAGCGTGATCTGCTGAACCGGATCATGACCCCGGAAGGGCCATCGCGCCGAAATTGCCCGGCGCGTCGCCGCCGGGCAGCGGTGTGCGGCATTGTCTTTGGAGCCGGAGCCGCAATGGTCTTGAGACGGGAGGAAATTGCCAATGCCGATGCCGTCCTGGATCATGGCCCCGGTCAGCTCGGCGTCGCCTCCCTGAACCTCGCACAGGCCGCCTTGCCTTCATGAGCTACGAATGGATGAAACGGCCGCCGGCCGCGGCCACGGCATTTGGGGGCGCGTCACCACCTACGAGCAGCCGGTTACGGCCGGTCTGCGCCTGCGCGGCTCATCGCCCGCGGGTAAAGAGAGAGGAGGAACTGATGGGTTTCTTTTTCGAGCATCTCGAGCGTGAGCTGGACGCGGGGGGCTTTTTCTCTTCGTCCGAAAAGCGCCCCAGCATGGTGCGTAATATGCGCACCATGCTCACGCGCATGGGGGCAACGCGGCAGGAAATCCCGCACTCTGCGGAGGAATCGTAAGCAGGCGCTTGTGCACGTGTAGGCGGGCGACGCGGAATTCCCGCCTTTAGTTATGCCTCGATTCCCATTGAGCGATGCGCACGCGCTAGGCGAGTGGGATCGCCGTTGGCGAACGAGACAAGAACGGTGCACTGGGCTGGACAGACAGGGGCTGCGGAATGATCGGCAACGGTGCAAGGCCGGCATTGGGGCGGTGTTGGCGCTGGCGGCAGCGTGCGGGCCGGCCTCGGCACAGAGAACAAAGAGCTGAGCGACAAATCGGTACTGACACTGATGCAGTACGCCTGGTCACTGGTGCCCGGCCAGTCACCAGCCCCGACGGCAAGGTGATCGAGGTCGACAAGAGCAACGCCTAGTAGGTCGTCGTCCCATGGATACGGCGCGCGAGGCCATCAATGGTGGCACGCCTGTCGGCCTATGCGCAGGTATGCGACTCGATCGAGGAGCAACGCGCCAACTACCGCACCTTTATGAAGCGCGAGGAAGCCAAGGGAAAGTGGAGCGACCAGCAGCTGCTCTTCATCAATCAGCTGCACCTGTTTACCGTCATGACTCTGACGGGCAGATCACCGCTGGTTGAGAAGGATGGGGACAAAGAGGTGATCCCCAGTAGCGACAAGCCGGAAAAGGCGCCTGACCTACCGACACGGAAAAAAGAAGGTCGAGAGCCAGATCAAGTCCTATGTGGCCGCCAACGTGCCGCCGACGCCAGCCACCCCGCGGCGCCAGCCGCCCCGCGGCGCCAACCACCGCTGCAGCCAACCCGCCGCCGGCCGCGGCCACCCAGGTCACCCGCCAGCCAGAAGAAATAAGGCGTCGGCGCAGCGGTCGCCCGGCTCGGGTGACCTGATCGACCTGGCACACCCTTGCTATATGGGCAGGGCCGGCGGGCCGTTTGGCCCGCTCTTCGCGTTTGCACATCCGTGGCAGCCCGCCTGGGCGGGGTGCTCGTCGATCCGGCAGAAGCCGGGTAGAGGAGGCGTGCGTACTATTCGAGATCACCATTTCTGCGCGACTTTGGAGACCTGAAGCATGACTACCAGCTGCGTATCCAGGCGAAGCACAAGATCGATCGGCGCCTGGGGCCAAACATCTGGGGCGGCCAAAAGCCCGATCAACAAGCGCGAGCCGGCCCGGCCAGCACGGTGAGCGGCGGGCGGCAGAGCTGTCCGACTACGGCCAGCAGCTGCGGGCAAAACAGAAGCTGAAGGCCACTACGCCAATATCACCGAGCGGCAATTCAACTGGCATCTATCAGGCGGCGCGCCGGTTCAAGGGCTCGACCTCCGAACATCTGATTGGGCTGTTGGGCGGCGGCTTGATGCCATCATCTACCGGGCCAAGTTCGTACCCACCATGCAGTTCGCGGCCCGCCAGTTCGTGAGAGCCACGGCCACGTCACGGTGAACGGCCGGCGCGTCAATATCGCGAGCTACCGCTGCCGCGTCGGCGATCTGATCGAGGTGAAGGAAAAGGGCAAGCAGACGACGCTCCTGCTTGAGGCCATCACAGGCGCGGGCGCGATGTCCCCGATTACATCGAGGCCGACCACAACAAGATGAGCGCCAAGCTCAATCGTATTCCCGGTCTCGCCGATGTCCCCTTCCCGGTACATATGGAACCCAACCTGGTGGTGGAGTTCTACAGCCGCTGACGGCAGGCAACCGCAGGCGAAGAGTAGCGGCCGGCGAGGCCTCGCCGGCCGTGGTGTTGTTTTCGCCAGAAGCCGTTATGGCTTGGTGGTCGGGCGCGGACCGGTCGGTGGGTTACTTGCCCGTTCGGCCGACTGACGCTCGGCATCGACGTCCTTCTTGGACTTGAAAGAGGGAGCGTTGGTGAGCTCCTCCCTGCCGGCGTCCATGGTGAGCTGCAGGCCGTCCTTGTCCTGACCGATCTGCAGGCGGTCCATTTTCATGGCTACGCTCTTCTCACCGATGCCGAGGAAGCCGCCGACGCCGATGACGAAGCCCTGCACGCTCTTTGCCGTCCTTGCTGAGGATCAGATCGCTAATGCTGCCGGATCTTGGTTTTGTCCAGCGCATACACCGTCTGGCCGATCAGGTCCTTGGCGAGGATGGTATTGTCCTCCTGCGTTACGATCTGACCCGTAACGGGGGCTTTCGGCGCTTCCGTTGCCTTCGGTGCTTGCTGCGATGGCGGGGTTGTCTCGCGCCAGCGCCGGGTCAATGCTGAGCGCCAGCAGCAAGGCAACCGCGCTCGCTCCTGTCTTGAGCGTCATCATAAATCTCCACGTAATAGCGAGCCCCGGGGCCCTTCGCAGGGAAAACGCGGCGCCGGCCGAAAGGTTCTGGCCAAGCCGCTCTTTGTCCGCAGGCGCCGGCGATTCTGGCTGTCATTGCAGGGGGTTGCTTTTGCTTGCCTGGAGGGTGAATTTTTTTAATGTTGGTTGCCGGGCTACCGTACGGCGGGCAAGCCGCCGAAGGCCCAAGACCTGGGGGAGCTTCTTTGCAACACAACAAACTCGATGGTGCGCTCATCCTCGTGGTTGAGGACGAGCCTTTGATCGCCCTCGATATCAGCTCATCGCTGCGGGATGCGGGCGCTCAAGTCGTGCAGGCGGCCAACGTCGAAAGTGCACTTGCTGCCATCGATCGGCATCGGTGCTCGGCCGCGGTGGTTGATTACTGGCTTAGCTGACGAAACCGGCCGCGCGGTGGCGCGGCGCCTGAAAGAGAAACACGCCTTTCCCTTTACTATAGCGGCTGCGCCCTCGATGACTTCATTCGACGGGCAGCGGCGCGCGGTGATAGCCAAGCCGGCGTGGGTGGGCGGAAATCGTCGGTATGCTGCGGCTGCTGCTCGACGGCAAGGCATGAGGGCGGGCGTTCGCGCCGGTGAGGTGGCCCTTTGCCGTCGCATGACGCCAGTTTCTGTGGTGGCCTGGCGCTGGGGAGAGCTCGGCCAGGCGTGCCCTGCAGACTGGTCGGTCCTCTGCTGCATCGCGCACACCGGGGTGACCGAGCTGGCTCCAGCCATAGGCCAGCATCGTCATCAAGGTAGATGCGGCAAAGAAGTAGATGCCCGGCAGCACCGAGGCCTCCGTGTAGCCCGAGGCGTTGATATAGAAAATCATCAGCGCCAGCACCATGACGTCGGTCATCGAGTAGCGCCCCAGCCATTCCATGGCCGAGATCGACTTGTCACGAAACTCGGCCGGCATGTCGGGCGAGGTGACGAGGGTGAGCAGATAGAACAGCTTTAGAAACGGGAAAAGATGGAGAACATGAAGATGACAAAGCACAGGAAAACTCCTCGTTCTTGTAGAGCGCCCAGATGATGGTGGCGATCGAGTGCTGGTTGGTCCACACGAAGACCGTGGTAAAGCGAATGGCGGGCAGCATGACGCCGAGCGCGAAGAACACGGTCGCGAGGATGATCACGAAGCTGCGAAGCGAACGTGCGCAGCGTCGATGGCGGCCGCGACCGGCGTATCGGCAGCACGCTGGCGGTGGCTGCGTCATCGCCGGCGGCGACGTCGCCCTGAGCCAGGCGTAGGCCAGGATCATGAACAACACGGCGGCCGTGAAGAAGTAGACGCCATTGAGGCTCTGGCGTCATAGACGCCCTGGCTCTTGATGAAGAAAATCGACAGCGACAGTGACCAAGACGTCGTGCATCGACCACTTGCCGATCCATTCGAGCGCTCTGAGCTGCCGCGACAGCCGTTGCAACTCGCGCTTGGGCAAGGTGGACAACAGCAAGAGATAAAGGAGTTTCAGGATCGGCAGGGCAATCGAGGAAGATCAACACGGTGATGCCGAGAAAGATCTGCCCGGAACGGATCAGCGCATTCACCGTCGAGATTAGCGAGTGCTCGTAGGTGAAGAAGACGAACTTGGTGAGCTTGATAATCGGCAGGCTTCACGCCCAGCGCCAAGCAGACGCTGGCGCCAGACGATGGCAAGGGTAAGTAGAAATCGGCGGCCGCCAAGCGTCATGCCGATGCGCGCTCATCACTCAGACTCTAACAAGGCCGCCCTCATCCTAGCGGGCGAGGCGGCGGATTGCGTCCGAGGGGTCGGCCGGGTGGCGGCGGCGGGCCGGCGAGAATGGCCTAGACCGTGGCCTTGGCACGATCGAAACTTACGCCCTTGGCCTCCAGGAGTTGCTGCAGCTCGCCTTCCTGGAACATCTCACGGACGATATCGCAGCCGCCGACGAACTCGCCCTTGACGTAGAGCTGGGGGATGGTCGGCCAGTTGGAGAAGCTCTTCGAGGCCCTCGCGAATACCCATGTCTTCCAGGACGTTCACGTCCTTATAGGCGACGCCGAGGTGAGCCAGGATCTGCGCCACCTGCGAGGAGAAGCCACATTGGGGAAAATCCTTGGTGCCCTTCATAAACAGCACCACATCGTGGTTGGCGACCGCCTCTGCGTGATCCAGTCGTGAACGGCTTGCTCGCCTCATAAAAAGTCCTCTCTAGCGTCTCTCGTCGCTGTCGTCGGTGCGTCTGTCGTCGGGAGCGGCGATCGCGCCCGGATGCTCCGACTAGATGTGGGCAATGGCCCGGCAAAGTCAAATCTGGGCGGGCCGCCGTGGTCAGCGCCAAGGCGTGCAAAACCCCGCCCATACGCCCTCCAACGCCTCGTAGACCATCTTGTGCTGCTGCACCCGGGTCTTGCCCTTGAATTCCTTGCTCACGACGTGGGCCGCGTAATGATCGCCATCCCCGGCGAGGTCCCTGATGATGACCTCGGCGTCGGGAAAGCGCGCCTTGATCAGGCGGGCGATTTCTTGGGAATCCATAGGCATCGGGCGCACTCTCCAGACCCAAGGCACGGTCGAGCCTATGATAGCCGCCGGCGCCCGGCAACACCACAACCATCTCGAGGGCGCCAGCCGCCAAAGGTTAGCGGCTTAGGTTGCGCCCATGAAGCACGGCAGCCAGGCCCCATGCGTCGCCCGCAGCTCTGCCAAGGCCACAAAAGCCTCATCCCAGGCTGAAGCCCTCGGCCGCCGACGCGGCCGATGACGCGAGCGGGCAGCGCCAGCAGGCGGGATCGTTCGATGATCTCCTCGGCCAAGGCGGGGATCGGTGGCCAGCACGTAACGGCCCTGGTCCTCCCGAACCAGGCGGCGTGCTGCGGCAGCCTCCCCTCGTAGGGGTAGAGCTGCACGCCGATGCCGCCGGCGAGCGCCATTTCCGCCACCGCCGTCAGCAGGCCCCCATCGCTGACGTCGTGCACGGCGCCCACTCTTGCCCTCGCGGATCAAGGACCGCACGAGGTTGCCGGCCTTGATCTCGTCGGCGATCGATCGACGGGGCGGGGAGCCTTCGACCTTTACCCGTAATGAGGGAGCTGATAAAGCGATTAGCCGAGGTGGCCCGCTTCCGCGGCCCACGGCAATCAGCAGGTCGCCGGCCGCCTTGAGTGCCGATGCCGGCCATCTTGCCGATGTCTGGGATCAACCCCACCCCACCGATTGCGTGGGCGGCGGAATGGCGATACCGTTTGGTCTCGTTGTAGAGCGAGACGTTGCCCGACAACGACCGGATATTTGAGGACCTCGCACGCCTCCTTCATCCCCTTGATGGCGCTGACGAACTGCCCCATCACCTCTGGGCGCTCGGGATTGCCGAAGTTCATGTTATCCGTGATGGCCGGCGGATCGGCGCCGGCGGCGATCAGATCGCGCCAGCTCAGCCACCGCCTGCTTGGCGCCCATGCGCGGGTCGGCGACGACGTAGCGGGGGTGACGTCGCAGGTCATGGCGAGCCCTTATTGCTTCCGTGTAACGCGCACCACCGCCGCATCGCCGCCGGGACGCTGAATGGTGTCGCCCATCACCAGGTGGTCGTACTGCTCCCAAATCCAGCGACGCGAAGCCAGATGCGGCGAGCCCATCATGGTCTTCAAGGTGCCGAGGATAGTGCTGGGAGCGGGCACCCACTCGGGCAGGATGGCGCGCGGCGGCACTAGTCTCCAGGTAGGGCCGTTCATAAAGCGGGAGCGGAGTTTGCGAGTTTATCGACCGGCAGGTCGGCTTCGACCACGCCCTTGTGCTTGACGACCATGCGGCCGGTGTCGGTGGTGTGACCGATCACGGCGAAGTCGAGTCCCCATTTTTTGAAGATGGCCTGCGCCTCCGCTTCGCGCTCGGGCTTGAGGATCATCAGCATGCGCTCCTGCGACTCGGAGAGCATCATCTCATAGGCGCTCATGCCGGTTTCGCGCTGCGGCACCTCGATCGAGATCGAGCTCGATGCCAACGCCGCCCTTGTCGGCCATCTCCGAGGTCGAGGAGGTGAGGCCGGCGGCGCCCATGTCCTGGATGGCGACGATGGCATCGCTGCGCCATCAGTTCCAGGCAGGCTTCGATCAGGAGCTTCTCGGTGAAACGGATCGCCGACCTGTACGGTGGGACGCTTCTCGTCCGATCGGTCGTCGAATTCGGCCGAGGCCATGGTAGCGCCGTGGATGCCGTCGCGGCCGGTCTTGAGCCAACGTAGACAACGGGCAGACCGACGCCCTGGCGGCCGAATAGAAAATCTTGTCCTTCTTTGGCCAGGCCAACGCACATGGCGTTGACGAGAATGTTGCCGTTGTAACCCGCATCGAAGTTGGTCTCGCCGCCAACCGTGGGCACGCCCGTGCAATTGCCGTAACCGCCGATGCCGGCAACCACGCCGGCAAGGAGGTGGCGCGTCTTGGGATGGCTCGATCGCCAAAACGCAAGGCATTGAGATTGGCGATGGACGTGCCCCTCATGGTGAAGACATCGCGCATGATGCCGCCTCACCCCGGTAGCGGCGCCTTGGTAGGGCTCGATGTAGGAGGGGATGATTGTGGCTCTCCATTTTGAACACGGCGCAGCTCACCGTCGCCGAGGTCGATCACGCTTCGGCGTTTTCTCCCGGTCCCTGAATGACTGGCCGGGCCCTTGGTGGGAAGCTCCCTCAACCATCGGCGCGAGGATTTATAGGAGCAATGCTCGCTCCAGCATGACCGAGAAGATGCCAAGCTCCGTCAGCGAGGGCTCGCGGCCTAGGATTTGCAGCAGGCGCTGGTACTCATCACCCTTGAAACCGTGCTCGGCGATGACCTTTTGGCTGAGGCTTGCTTTGGTTTTGGCGTCCATGGGGCTCTGGGCAAGAAGGTGTGGGCGGTCGTGGGGGCTTATAGCTGGCTGGCGGGCGCTTGTCGCGCCGCCACAACGGCTTATGAACGGCTCTCAAAGAGCGCGCCTGAGCCGGCCGTCGACGCCGGCAGCCGTTGCCGCCCAAGCGGGCAGGGTGCGTCTGGCGGGCGACCGCACCGCGGCGCAGTGCGCCGCGGTGCGCCCGCGCGCCGATGACCTCGAGGAGCGCCGTGCGCAGCGCCGCGACGCTGCCGTCCCGCACGATTTTGGCGCCGCGCCGGCCGACCCAGGCCCCGGCGGCGCCGGCGTAAGGTGGCCACCACCGGCACGCCGTGCGCAAAGGCCTCGGCAATGGCCATGCCATAGCCTTCATGGCGTGAGGCCGAGACAAAAGATCCGCGCCCAGCCACAGGCGCTGGAGGCGCGCTTCGACACTTCGCCCGGCCAAGCGGACGCGGGCGGACAAGCCGTAGCTCGCGATCATGCCGCGCAACCGGGCCACGTGGTCGGGCGCGCGCGCAAGGTTGCCAACGAGCGTAAGCCGCCAAGGCAGATGTTTGAGGCCGGCGAGCGCCCCGCGCAGGAGCCCATGGTTCTTGCGCGGGACCACCGCGCCGACCGAAATGAGGTTCAGGACCGAGCCGCCCGAGCCACGCGCCAGGGGGCCCGCATCGACCCCGGGCGCGGCGACGACGATGCGATCCGCCGCGACGGCATAGTCGGCGCGCAAGATCCGCGCCGTACTTGTCGAGGTGGCGATCACCGCTGCCGCATGGCGCAAAGCGTCGCGCTCGGATTGGGGCAAACGCGGCGCGCCCCGAACCGCGCGCCGTAGCCCTCGAGCGCCAGCGGATGGTGCACGATCATGACGAGGCGCAGGCGATCGCCCTCGGCGGCAGCGACCTCGGGCAGGACGCCGAGGCAAAGTTGATCGACCAGCACCAGACCGCCGTCCGCGATCGCCGCGAAGATTGCCGCAGATTGCGCGCGAACCACCGGCGAGGGTGTGGGAAAGCCAGCCGGCAAGGTTGCCGTCTTGATCCGCCAGCCACGGGCGGCGAGCCCTGCAGCAGCCTGTGATCATAGATCCAACCGCCGGTGCGGCGCGCGCTAGTCGGCCGAGATGACGAAGGTGAGATCGCCGCCGCCCAACATTCTAGTTGGCGTCGCCCGCGCCGAACTGGGCGCCGCGCGTCACCTGCCAGGCGAGCGCCACGGCCACCACGAGCAAGGCGGCGGCCAGCAGAAAGGCCAGGCCCGGCAGCTGCGCGGCGCCGCCGCGCCCGATCGACCAGGCAAACGTAAGGCTGAACAGCCCCGGACCAATGAGACCCGCAACGGCCATGATGCTGGCGTTGGCGCCCTGCAGCTGCCCTTGCTCGGAGGCAGTGACAAGCTTGCTCATCATCGCCTGCGTGGCCGCACCGGCGATGCCCCACAGTGCCATCACCGGAATGCCCGCCCAGAATTGCAGGCCTGTGCTGGCTACGCCATAGATGGCAAAGCCCGCGGCCCCAAATAGCAAGCCGACCAATAAGGTCCTGCGCTCGCCGATCCTAGCCACGATCGGCTTGATCAACGTGCCCTGCACCAGGCCAGACATGATGCCGATGGCGGCCAGCGACAATCCCATCATCTGGCTGTCCCAGCCGTAGCGATAAGACGTGTACAGCACGGCGATGGCCGGCAGCGACGCGCATGCGCCAGCTGATGCAGGAAGTTCACCCCCTGCCAGGCCCGAGAGCTCGGGCCGGCGGCGCGAGTCTGAGCGAACCCACCGGATTGGCACGCGCCAGGCTGAAGGCCATCCGCCGCTCCGGCGGCAGCGACTCGGGCACGAACAAGTAACCATAGGCCGCATTCGCCAAACTGAAGCCGGCCGCCACCCAGAACGGCAGCCGCGGATCATAGGCGCCGAGGATGCCACCGAGCGCCGGCCCCAGCACGAAGCCGACGCCGAACGCCGCACCGACGACGCCGAAGTTTTGCGCCCGTTTCTCGGGCTCGGTGACGTCGGCGATGTAGGCGTAGGCCGTCCCGAAACTGGCGGCGGTGATGCCGGAAATGACCCGGCCGACGAACAGCCAAATGAGGTTGGGTGCAACCGCCATGAGAATGTAGTCGAGGCCGCGTCCGGCCATGGAGATAAGCAACACCGGCCGCCGTCCGAACCGGTCGGAGAGGGCGCCGAGCAGGCGGCGAGCAGAAAAACTGCATGAGCGCCCAGGCCGCGCCGAACAGCCCGAAGATCTCCGCACTCCCGCGCCGTCTCCCCGACCATGCTCTCCACCAGTTTGGGCAGCACGGGAATGACGATGCCGAGCGCGATCACATCGAGCAGCACGATCGCGAAAATGAAGGCGATCGCCGCCTTGCGTGGTTCCGGTCGGGGTGCAGGCTTCTGCATTGGGCCCCTTGTTGCCACGCCTCCTCGACGGCGCGTTTTGCGCCGAGTTCCCTTGAGGCACGCCTCTATACAAGCCCCCGCCGCGTGACGCGATGGTGTCGTCGCACCGCCGACCTGACGGGCGTCCAATATACCCGCAAAGCCGGCACGATCACACGCCAGGCCAGCGCCGTGGCGCGCAAAACTGCATGGGCCCATGTGGCGTGCTGGGCGGGCGTCGTTTTCCCAATGCCGGGACCGCCGCCGGCGCTCGAGGCAGGCCAATGGCGAGGCCGGGCGGGCTATCCCTTGGTGCTCCCGGCGGCGGCAACCGCCGCCGAACGATAAAGAAAAACAAGGCACGGGCTTGGCGCCCGGTCGGGCGCGAGGATAAAGCGCCTTGCCGGCGCCGCAGGTCCTCGACGCCAAGGGCGGTCGGCGCGGATGGGCTCAATTCAGGGTGGCGAGCAGGCTTTCGAACAGCCGGCGCCCGTCCGAGCCGCCGAGCAGGGGTTCGAACAGGCGTTCGGGATGGGGCATCATGCCCAGCACGCGCCGGCGGCCATCGCAGATGCCGGCAATGTTGCGTTGTGCGCCATTGGGATTGGCGGCGGCGGTGACCTCACCCGCCGCGTCGACGTAACGAAAGACCACGCGGCCCTCGGCCTCGAGCTCCTCAAGGGTGGCCCGATCGGCAAAATAGTTGCCTTCCCCGTGCGCTGACCGGAATTCGGATCACCTCGTCCGTGTCATAGCTGCTGGTGAACGGTGTGTCGGTCTGCTCGACTCGCAGGTGCACGTCCCTTGCATACGAAGCGCAAAGAGGCATTGCGCATCAGGACGCCGGGCAATAGGCCCGCCTCGCACAGGACCCGGAAGCCGTTGCAGATGCCGAGCACGGGCGTGCCGGCTTTGGCCTTGGCCACCACGTCGCGCATGATCGGAGCATGAGCCGCCATGGCGCCGGTGCGCAGATAGTCGCCGTAGGCGAAACCGCCGGGAAGCACGATGAGGTCGCTCGCCGGCACTGGCGGCCCATCGCCGTGCCACACCAGCGACACGGGTGCCCCGGTCACCTTTCCAGGGCCACCTTGACGTCGCGGTCGCAATTGGAGCCGGGAAAGACGATGACGGAGGCGTGCATGATCTCCACCTCATCCGGCAGGTAGCACCCGGAAACTCGCCAAAAGCCTCAATCAACTGGCGGTGCTGCTCGTACTCGCCCCGCGGCGCCCGCGCCAGCAGCGCGATAGCGTACGCCGGGCGTCAGCACAAACTTTACGGCCGCGCGCCGTTCACCCAACCCGAGGAACTTGACTCGGAGCAGATGCACCTCGGCAGTGTATGCGACTCGCCCCTCCTCGGAGAACCTGCTTCACATTTTCGATCTTCACCGCGCGCCCGGTCGGATTCCCGCAAACGGCTCCCCGGCAATTCGCCTTTGAAGGCCTCCTCGCTATAAACGGCGGCAGCTGCCGGGCCGGCCTTGCCGGCGTCGTCGGCAACCGTTTCGGCTCCAGCCTCGAACACCAAAGACGCGAAGCGGCGCTGGCCTCGGCGCTCTTTCCGCGTCGAATTCCGGTCGAACAAATGGCATCGATGGTGCCTGGGCCTTCTTCGCTGCCGGCAGCCGCTCGGCAGCTTAACCGTGTAGCGGTGGGGGGCAGGGCTTTCGACCGTCAGCATGGAGGCAGCTGGCTGTTGCGCCGCCAGGGGTGCCAACAACAGCGCACTCAGGCCGGCGGCCGCACCTCAAGGCGCACCACGCCGGCATGCCGACGCTATCTCGGCCGCACGCCATCAATCGCGGTCTCCTCATCGGGAAGAGCTCGTAGGCGTAGTTTTCGATGACGGTGTTGGCGAGCAGCTTTTGCACATACGCTCCACGAGCTCGCGTGCTTTGCCCTCGTCGGCCTCCGCCAGCTCGACCTCAATGTACTTGCCTCTGCCTGACCTCGTTCACGCCCCGGAAGCCGAGACCAGAAAGCGCGTTTTCGATGGCTTTCCCTGCGGGTCGAGTACCCCGCCCTTCAATGTGATCTTGATGCGCGCCTTCATGGTCACTTGGCTCATGCTTTTCCAACGGCGGTCGAGACCGCGCTTTTGCCCGCCTGCCGCTCGCGCGGTGACCGCCAGATCCCATGCGTCAATGCGGTTTGGAGCTCACCAACACCGGCCCCGATCCCTTGGGACGCGGGTTTTCTGTGAGCACCCCAGAGCCGCCGCGCCACTTCCTGATAGGCTTCGAGCACGCCGCCTAAATCGCGGCGGAAGCGGTCCTTGTCGAGCTTGTCGTGACGTGGCTGCGTCCCACAGCCGGCAACAGTCCGGGCTGATCTCGTCGGCCAGCGACGATGCGCATCTGCTCGTTTTCCCAGCAGGCGGCCGAACTCCACCTTGAAATCGACGAGGCGGATGCCGATGCCGCAGAACAGGCCGACGAGAAAGTCGTTGACGCGGATCGCCAGCGCCATGATCTCGTCGATCTCCGGCGGCGTCGGCCCAGCCGAACGCCGTGATGTGCTCCTCCGCACACCATCGGGTCGCCGAGCGCGTCGTTCTTGTAGTAGAACTCGATGATCGAGCGCGGCAGCGCCGTGCCTTCCTCGATGCCCGAGGCGCTGCGACAGCGAGCCGGCCGCGACGTTGCGCACCACCACCTCGAGCGGGATGATCTCGACCTCGCGGATCAGCTGCTCGCGCATGTTGAGCCGGCGGATGAAGTGCGTCGGCACGCCCGATCTCGTTCAGATGCTTGGAAGATGTACTCGGAGATGCGGTTGTTGAGCACGCCCTTGCCTTCGATCAGCTGCGTGCTTCTTGTTGTTGAAGGCCGTCGCATCGTCCTTGAAATGCTGGATCAGCGTGCCGGGCTCGGGTCCTTCGTAAAGCACCTTGGCCTTGCCCTCGTATACGCGACGCCGCCTGTTCATTCTTCGCATCCTCGTGCCTGCGTTTCTATCAGCTGGACTGGCATGATCCGGACCGACTGCTCCCTTGAAATTGCGGCGTTGTTTTCGCACGCTGCAGCGCATGAGGACGAAAGGCTTCGGCTCCGCGCGTGGAGCCATGGTCGGACAGTAGCGGAACGTGAGGCGGGAAACAATCTGATCGGCCAGCGCTTCGGCGTGACAACGTTCACGTTGCCGGGTTGACACTTGATCGATTGCGACCGCCATCAGGTATGTCTGCTCTGGCAGGAGCGAGCCGCCGGCAGAGCGGAACATCCGCGCACGAGACGCTCAACGCCGGCGGCAGGAGATTGCGGATGACCAGCTTCAGTGATCGCGAGAAGTCCTTCGAGAAGAAATTCGCCGATGGATCGAGGAGCTTAAGTTCAAAGCTGAGGCGCGCCGCAACAGGCTGCTCGGGCAATGGGCGGCCGAGAAGCTCGGGCTTGTCGGGAGCGGCGGTCGACGACTATGTCAAGGCCGTCCGCAAGGCCGACCTGTTGGAGAAAGGCGACGAGGACGTGCTGCCGCAAGATCAGCGAAGGACTTCGGACGAGAAGGGCGTGCAGCGTCACCGACGCGGAGCTGCGCCAGCGCGATGGCCGAGTTTCTGGCCTGCGGCGGTCGAGCAGACTCGAGGGCGAGGCCAAGAACAAGTAGCCTCCGATCGATGCGGGCGCCAGCCGCAGCTACGTGCGGGCAGAAGCGCGAGGGTCCGGATTGACTTGGCCGTGAGCGCCACATTACCTGCTTGGCCAACGTCGAACGCCTTAAGCTGCGCCGCCCGAGGAGAGCATCACCATGGCTGCGATATCGCTCGACCGGCGCGGCAGGCTAATGTCGCGTCCGTCGATCCCATTTGGGCGGCTGTGCCGCTAGCGAGGCCGAGGAGGTCGTGCGCAACAGCGAGCCGGCGCTCGGAGGGTTCATCTATGCCACCATCCTGAGCCAGGACAGGCTCGAGGATGCCGTTTGCCACCGCTCTGGCGCAGCGGCTCAATCATTCCGATGTCGATGCCGGGCTCGATCGGCCGAGACCTTCACGCAGGTGCTCGCCGATCGCCCCGAGCTCGGCCGGGCCTTCCGCGCCGATCTCGCCGCCGTCTACGATCGCGATCCCGCCTGCAGCCGCTACATCGAGCCGCTGCTCTACTTCAAGGGCTTCCACGCCCTCGTCACGCACCGCTTCGCCCACGAGCTGTTGAAGCAGGGCCGGCGCGACTTCGCGCTCTACCTGCAGAGCCAGAGCTCGCGCATCTTTGCCGTCGACATCAATCCCGCCGCCGAGATCGGCATCGGCATCATGCTCGACCACGGCACCGGCATCGTCATCGGCGAGACGGCGACGCATCGGCGACAACTGCTCGCTGCTGCAGGGCGTGACGCTCGGCGGCACCGGCAAGGAGACGGGCGACCGCCATCCCAAGATCGGCGCCAACGTGATGATCGGCGCCGGCGCCAAGGTGCTGGGCAACATCAAGGTCGGCAATTGCTCGCCGCGTTGCCTCCGGCAGCGTCGTGCTCAAGGACGTGCCGCCCGAGACGACGGTGGCGGGCGTGCCGGCCAAGGTGGTGGGCCCTGCCGGCTGCCCCGAGCCCGCGCGCACCATGGATCAGCGACTGCTGCCCGACGATTGCGGCTGCGGCGGCTAGGGAGATCAGCCGTGGAACCCGCAGGAGATGGTCCGCGTGCAGGCTTACATGCGCAAGGTGTTCGGCACCAAGACCCTGTCGGTGCAGGGCGCGGCCGAAGATCAAGGATCTCGGCCGAGGTCTACGTCGGCGACGATTTCGTTGGCACGCTGACGCGTCGATGACGAGGACGGCGAGCTGTGCTACCAGTTCCAGATGGCTATTCCTCGACCTCGACCTGAAGACGCCTGAGCCGCGGACTACCCACAATGGCACTCTACGAGCTCGACGGCATTGGCGTCGAGGTGCCTGCGAACGGACGCTATTGGGTGGCCGAAAATGCCACCGTGCTCGGGCGCGTGCGGATCGAAGAGGATGCCAGCATCTGGTTCAACGCGGTGCTGCGCGGCGATACCGAGCCAATCGTCCTCGGCGCCCGTGCCAACGTCCAGGACGGCTGCGTGCTGCGCACACCGGATATTGGTTTTCCGTTGCTGATCGGCGCCGAGACGACGATCGGCCATGGGGCGATGCTGCACGGCTGCCGGATCGGTCGCGGCAGCCTGATCGGTATTGGCGCCGTCATCCCTCAACGGCGCCCAGGTCGGCGAGGGAGTGCCTCATCGGTTCACACGCGCTGATCCCCGAGGCAAGGTGATCGCGCCGGGCTCGGTGGTGATGGGATCGCCGGGCAGGTCACGCGCCAGGTCACGGATCGTGATCTGGCAAGGATGTGAGGAGTTTCGAGGCCTATGTCAGCCGCGGCCAGCACTACGCCCGCGGCTCTCGGCTGCAGCGCCCCTGAAAAAATGGCCCGGACCGGTGCACCGGTCCGGCCGCATGATCAGACCCGGCTGTTTGCTGAGGGCGATCCGGGCCTGCATTGGTTGCGCAGCAAGCTCAGCGCCTCGCGCCGAACGCCCGCCAACGGCAAGGTGGAGTTTGCCGCCTTCGGGTCAAGCGACATCCAAACTCTGGTGTTGAGGTAGGATTGGCGCATGATGTATCTCGTAGGGGCGTGCGGTGCCAGATCTTCACCTCGTCGACCTTGTTGTCGAGAATGAAGTCGCCCTGCATGGTGCGGCACGGTCAGGACGGCGTGGCCTTCGCCTTTTTCATCACGCACCACCGTGATCAGCAGCGCGCTCGTCGGCCAACCTCGGCCAACAGGCGCTTGCGCTCGAGGAGGGCAAAATCTTCGCAATCGCCCCGCGTGGTCGGGATGGTCCAGTATTCCGGTCTGGCCGTAGATTTCCAGGTCCGTGGCGGGTGTGATCTCGCGGTTGACCGCTTGGTTGATTGCGTGCAGTTCGCTCAGGCGCTCCGGCGTCGCCGAGAAGCGCTGCTCCTCCTGCGGTCCCAGCTTTGCATTCTTCGGGCATGCGCTGGCAAAATTCCACGAAGCCGTAGGGTGGCTGCGACACCGAACACCTGCATGTAGGGCGAGGCGCGATCTTGCCCGCGCGGTACGGCCCATCGGTTCGGCGCACGCCGAACCTGACCAGGCGGCGACGCTCGCCGCAATCGCCAAAAGGGTAACGCCAACGCGCGTGCTCATGCTCATCCCCGACAACCAACGCCATCGTACGCGACGGGCCTGACTTTTTCCGAGGCGCCGCCAGACATTTCGACCAACTTGTCCTCGGGTTTTGGCGCGAATTGCTCCGCACCCAGACACCTTACTTAACGATCTCCTGCGTTTCCCGGTTCCTGGCTGCGCCTCGACCCGCCCACCCTCTCAACCGGAAATAGCGCCGCAGCGCTGCCGGCTTCTGAATGTCGATGATTTGCACGCCGAATCCCTGTGGGTGGTGGCGCATGACGCGGGCGCGCGAGTTTGCCGAGCGTCACCTCGGTGCCAATCTCGGGTCGCGCCGGTGTTTCATGGAGGCGCCCGAGATCGACACGTCCGAGCACGCTTGCAAGGCGAGCGCGACGCCTTCCGCCAGCCGTGAGCTGGCTCGCAGTGTTGCTGGCGGCGACGCGCTCATGCCGGCGCTCGGCCGCATCGGCGATTTCGGCGCGGTTGGCGAGCCAGTGTCAGCTGCGCGGCGATCTTCTCGCGCTTGTGATGGGTGGCTTCGATCTTGAAGGCAAACCGCCCTCCAAATCCCCGCGTCTACCGGACCCTCGAGGCCACCCAAATGATCAGAAATAGGCAACCACACGCTCGCCGACCTCGACGCCGACTGGGAGAATGCCGCAGCCCCTCCGACCGAGCGCATCAACCAGCCCGCAGGGGTACTCCTGTTTGATTGGCGCGCATGAAGCGGCCCAGCAGCGTGCACCGACGAGGCGTTTGTGGCGCCGACGGTCCGGTGCGATCCGCGAAAGGACGCCCAGCGAGCGGCGGGCGAAAGGCGATTTGGCTGCCTGACATCGGTACCCGTGGCTTGTTCAGAGCGGCTGTAGCTGAGTGGCCCTGCGTGATCCGTGCAGCGTGCGCACGAGCCGCGTTGCTGGGCCGCCCGGCGCACTGTCAAGGGTTTGATTTAACGAACGCCTAACGGCTGGGCCGATCGGGAACAGAGGCTGGCCGCGGGCGCGCCGCCGAGGCGGTGATCGCGCGCTCGGTGCAGCTCAGGGTGTTCCCTTTTTCCAGAAATTGCGGCCACCGTCGAGCACGCCGCAGTTGCGGCCGTTCGCCCTTTGTCGGGGAGCGGCGACGGCGGCTGCGGCGCCTGGAACGGTGCGGTGGACCCCCGTTCCAGCACGGCGCGAGGCCGTCCGTCGGGCCAGATCATCTCTCGTACCTGCGCAAGCGCCGCTGCAGCGGATGCTCGCCAGCCCCGATCGGCATCGGCGATGTCAGGCTCATGGCGCCGATGATGCGGTTAATGCTGTTGCCGGTGTGCACGAGCGGCAGAAGAATTAGCTTCGAACTCCAGAGCGTGACGGGCGCGCCCGTGGTCTCGATTTCGAGCGGTGATCACGGCACCTGCTCACAAATGAGCGCCAGCTTGTGCGTCCAGCAGCGCTTGATCGGCATCCTGCCAGCCGGTCAGAAAATTGCCGCAGCGGAGCTCGGTGCCGGAACAGCTCGCAAAGGCGCGTGCCCGCGAGGCGGTATTGATAGTCTGAGGCATTGATGCGCTCGAGCATGAGAGGTCTCGGACAGAATGCCGGCGATGCGCGAGGGTTCTACTTCCAGGCGCCGCGGGCAGCGCATGCGGCCGGCGCGCAGTTCGTTCCAGTAGAGGTAGAGCGTGTTGGGGGATCTTTGCTTTCATGCCCAACTACCGACCGGAGCTCTGATTGCAGCGCATGCAACCTTTACAAAGTGAGGGAACCCGTAGCGAAACAGGACGGTTCTGAGGCCCTAGCGCGAGTTGAGCAGTATTCGTGCCAGCCAGCCGCGGTTGGGCACGCCCTGTAGGGGCGGAGGCGGCCGCGATTGCGGTTATGGTTGTCCAGCCAACCAGCCAGTGTGTAAGCGGGCTCGAGCCAAGCCTGCCGTGGAGAACGAGCCGCCGTTGACCCGCCGTGAACCGATTTTTAACGTACCCGGCGTCGTGCTCCTCATCTTGGGGTGTGCTGCCCTCGTGCATGTCGTGCGCTGGTTGCTGCCCGCCGATGGAGACGGCTTGGCTGACGACGACGTTGGCATTCATTCCCATGCGGTTGCTGCCCGGGGTTGCCGCGCAATTGCCAGGCGGCGAGCCCGCGACCATCACCTCCTTTGTCACGCACCTCTTCGTTGCACGGTGACACCACCCATCCATCATCAACATGGCGTGGTTGCTTGGCCTTCGGCAGTCCGGTCGCCCGGCGCACGGATCCTCTGCGCTTTCTCCTCTTTTTTTGCCTTTGCGGCATCGCCGGCTCCCTCTTTTATGTTTTGGTTAACGGCCGGGTGCTGACGCTGGTGGTCGGTGCCTCCGGCGCGATTTCGGGGCTGATGGGGGCGCGATGCGCGTTTCTTTCCGCGCCCTGGCCCCCGGCAAGCCGCTCACCACCCCGCTGCATGCGGCGCCGCTCTTGAGCCTTGCCGAAACCTTTCGCGACAAGCGCATCCTACTCGCCATGCTCGGCTGGACCGTCCTCAATATTCTCCTGGCCTGGGGCGGCGCGGCCTGACGGATGCGGCAGGAATCGCCTGGGAGGCCCATGTCGGCGGCTTTTACGCGGGATTGCTGACCTATGGCCTGTTCGACCGCCACCGCGCCAGCCAAGAGGTCGAGCAGAGTAATGCTGCGGGCGCGGAATAGGTGTCTTGCGGGACTTCATGAAGTTGCCCACAATCCCCCTCTAGGCTGGCGCAGACCGCACAGTAGGCCGACAGATCGCGGCGCAGGAGGGCGGTAAGTTCGTTCGGGGGACCCCTTGGTGGCTACCTGTTCGCTCGCTGTGGCAGCGAATGGGAGGACATTGTCGATGAACGTTGCCGCTATTCTAAGGCAAAAGGGTCGCGCCGTGACCACCGCCGCACCCACCGCGACGCTGCTTGAGATTGCCGCTGCAAGCTCGCGGCGAAGCGCATTGGCGCCATCGTGGTCGTCGGCCCGCAAGCCGAGGTGGCCGGCATCATCTCTGAGCGCGACATCATCCGCGCCTTGGCCGCGCATGGCCCGATTGTCTGACCAGTTCCGTCGCGCGAGGCGATGACCAAGGCAGGTGGTGACCTGTCAGAAACCGACACGCTCGATGAACTGATGGCGATGATGACCGCGCGTCGGTTCCGCCATCTGCCGGTGCGTGACGGACGGTGCCCTGGTCGGCATCGTCTCCATCGGCGACGTCGTCAAGCATCACGTGGCAGAGGTGGAGATGGAAGCCACCGCCATGCGGGATTACATCGCCCACAGCTAACCGGCGCGGGGTCATCGCAGCGCGCAGCTATGCCGGCAGCGCTCAGGCCGGAGCGCGGCCATTGCGCGCGGCGCGCTGCGGCGCGCAGCGAGCTCGCGCTCGATGTCGTCGATCTCGCGCTGCGCTGCGGGCATGCCGCCCTCGATCAGCGCCTCGGCGCGGTGGAAATCGAACAGGCCGAACTGCGGGCAGGCGCGGCTGAGATGACGATATCGGGCGGGTCGCCGGCAAGCCGCGAGCGGGCAATGCGATCCTGCACGATGTTGAAGGCCTCCATCATCACCCGCGAGATGCCGGGCCCGTTGCCTCGGTGCGGCCGAAGAATTGGCGCTGCAGGAGCTTCTTCATGGCGCGGCCGTTGCGGGCGATGACACCGGACTGGGCCTCGGCTCCGGTTGCGGTCGGCTGCGTCCTCGGCGGCGGTCCGCATTTCCATCTGGGGCACCACGGTTCCATGCCCGCAGTGTCCGAGTTGACGGTTGACAGCGATCACGTAGCGCGCGCCGAGCGCGCGGCACACCGAGACCGGGATCGGGTTGACCAGGGCGCCGTCGAACAGCCAGCGACCATTGATGGCGACCGGACGGAAGATGCCGGGCAGCGCATAGGAGGCGCGCATCGCGTCGACGAGCTGGCCGCGCGACAGCCAGATCTCGTGCCCGGTGCCGATCTCGGTGGCAACCGCAACGAAGCGCTTGGACAAGTCCTCGATGCAGACGCCCTTCAGCGTGTCGTCGAGCACGTCGCACAGCCGCTGGCCGGTGATCGAGCCCGGAGCCCGAGAAATTGATATCGAGGAAGCCCAGCACCTTGCGGCGCGGTCAGCTCGCGCGCGAACTGCTCCGGGCGCCGAGCTCGCCGGCCGACATAGCAGCCGCCGACCACGGCGCCGATCGATGTGCCGGCGATGATGTCGGGATAGATGCCGGCCTCGTTCAGCGCGCGCAGCACGCCGATATGCGCCCAGCCCGCGGGCCGACCCGCCGCCGAAGCGCCAGACCGATCTTGCAATCACCCATCGCCGGGTCCCCAACGCGCGCAGCTCGAGCCACAGATCGAGCCTCGGAGCATCTTGCCCACGCGCCTCAACGTCGACATAGCGCCGAGGAATTAAGTGAGCCCTACGGCAGGGATTAACGATCGCCTGCCTTGCGTGCTACGCGGCAGGCATATTGCCGCGCGGCGGCGGCGCGACAGCACAGAGGTAAAAAGGATTAAGCGCGCCGCACAGGCCGAGGTCGCGGCGGGCGCGGACGGCGGCGCGAGCGAGCGGTAGAAGCAGGAGCGCTCGCCGGTGTGGCAGGCGACGCCGTTGCCCTTCCACCGCCACCTCGCAGCCACAACGGCGTCCTGGTCGCAGTCGGTGCGCAGCTCGCTCACGCTCAGAGCAGGTTGCCGCTTTCCTCGCCCTTCTTCCAAAGCTTGGCCGCGCGAGCGGCTCCAGAAATGGCCGACGCGCGTCTCGAGCGTCAGCGCCAGCGCCTCGGCGTTCATCCAGGCGAACATCAGCACCTCGCCCGGAGGCGGCATCGGTGACGATCGCCGGCATCAGCCCGTCGGCGTCGAACTTCGGGCTGAAACGCGATGGCCCTGCTTCGACCTCGGCGGTGCAGTGCCGCGCGGGGCAAAGGCGCGTGCGATGGCAGCCAGAACGGCCATGCGCGCATCTCCGGATGACGGGCCGCTCCGGCCCTCACGGGCGGGCGCCGTGCACCATCTGCAGGAAGCGGTCGCGGTAGCTGGCGTCGGCCTCGAGCGCGCCGGTGAAGCGCGTGGTGATGGTCGTGACGCCCGGCTGGCGCACGCCGCGCATCGACATGCACTGATGCTCGGCCTCGATCAGCACGGCCACGCCGCGCGGGCGCAACGCCGCCTCGATGGCATCGGCGATCTGCGCCGTCATGGTCTCCTGCGTCTGCAGACGCTTGGCGAAGATCTCCACGACGCGCGCGATCTTGGAGATGCCGACGATGCGACCGTTGGGCAGGTAGGCGACGTGCGCCACGCCCAGGAACGGGTGCCATAGTGGTGCTCGCAGTGGCTCTCCACGCGGATGTCGCGCAGCATGACGAGGTCGTCGTAGCCGCCGGCCTCATCGAACTGGCGCGACAGCACCTCGGTGGGATCGAGCCGATAGCCTGAATAATACTCCTCGAACGCGTCCGTCGACGCGGCGCGGCGTCATCACTGGAGGCCCTCGCGCTCGGGATCATCACCGGCCCAGGCGATCAGAGGTGCGCACCGCCTCTCTGCCGCGGCTGCGCGTGGGCCGCTGACGCAAGCCGGCTCCAGCCGGACCGTCGGGCGTTTCTTCCTGGCGACGATATCGTCCATTGCTGTTGCCGCTTTGGGGTCTAGTCGAGATGATGTGAAGCTGGTCGAGAACGGTTTATGCCGCGGGAGCTTGCGCGCGCGCGGCGGCGCCGAGGACGCCGTTGAAATCTCCAAGCGCGCACGCGATATTCCCATAGCTGCCGCGCCATCCCGGTTTGCGACGGCAAACGATCGGTTGCCGTGGGATATAGTACCTTAGGCACTGGTCGGGGCAAGAATCCCCGGCATAGTCGGAACCTGGCGAGGCGATCGAGGCCTGATGACGCAGCTCAACGAAATCTATAACGCGCGCATTCTGGAGCTGGCCGCCAACATGCCCAAGTCGGAGCGGCTTGCCGAGCCCGATGGGACAGCGACCGCACACTCCAAGCTGTGCGGCTCGACCGTCAGCGTCGATCTGAAGCTGACCGACGCGCCGCGTCACGGCCTTCGGGCAAACGGTGAAGGCCTGCCTGCTCGGGCAGGCGCGCCGCCGCCGTGATGGCGCGCACGATCATCGGGCAGCTACGGCGCAGGAGCTACGCGAGGTCGCGCGCAACATGCGCAAGATGCTCAAGGAAGGCGGACCGCCCCCGACGGGGCGGTGGGCCGACCTTGCCGTGCTCGAGCCGGTGAAGGACTATAAGGCGCGCCACGCGTCGACCCTGCTCGTGTTCGATGCGGTCGAAGCGGCGCTCGCACAGGCCGAGGCCAGCTGAGGGTGCAGCGCAGCAGTGCCAGCGTCTAAGCCGCAGGTCGGGCCTGGCGGGCCTGGCGGAACTGGGGCGAGCGGCGACCAAGACCGCGGCCGGGGCGCCAATTCATCTCTTACCGTTGGACCCTAAAGCCGCTGATCGGCCTCGAGTGCCGGCACCTGCCCACCTGTTCGGAATACGCGCTGGAGGCCATTGCGCGCAACGGGGCCTGGCGCGGCGGCTGGCTTGCCCTATCGCGCCTGTGCCGCTGCCATCCCTGGGGCACGCACGGCTTTGATCCGGTGCCGGACCTCGGCGCCGAGCGACACCCCCTGGCACCCTGGCGTTATGGGCGCTGGCGGGGGCTCCTGGCGCCACACCTGAGATCGGGGCCGCCGGCGCTGGCGGGTCGTCTCAATTGGCGCCCAGTTGCCGCAGCCGTTCCTCGGCGCCGCCGGCGCCAAGCTGACGTGCGCGCTCGTACCATTGACGGGCGAGCTTGCTGTCGGGCTTGATGCCGCGCACGTTGAGACAGGGACAGTTCGGCCGCGTCGAAAGTGGCGGCCAAGGCCATGGCTCCTTCCGCGAGCCCCGCGTCCGCCGCCCGTTCATAAAAGAGGCGCGCGGCGGAGACGTTGCCCCTCCTCCCACTGCTCGTTGCCCTTGCCATGAGCCGCATTGCCCGTTCCCGGTCCTGGGGTACCGAGCGCGGCACGACGGGCGGCGTGGCGGCGGTTGCCTCCCTGTCGTGATGGGGCGAGGTCGATGGGGACCCCGGCCCGTAACATCGCCGCTCCCCGGCGGGGCCAGCGCTGCGCCTCTCGGCGGCGGGGCGGGCGGCGCGGTTGCCACCGTCAGTGCGGTCTTGGTCTCGCCGAGCACCCCGCCGTCGACGGAAACCAAGAGGATCGTCACCTCCGGAGCGCCCCGCGGCGGCGACCGGCAGCGAGATCTTGAGGTCTGCGAGCGCCGAGATCGGAACGGCCCAAGAACCCGCGCCGATCACATAGCCCTCGGAAAGAGCGGCCATCGGCGGCAAGCCGCGCAGGCGCACGAAGCTGTTGCGCGGAATGGCCTCGGCGGGCTCGATCTGGATCGGAAAAAGGCACTTGCCCGGCGGCTTCGGCGACCACGACCGGTGGCGCCTTGATCGTGACTGGCCGCTGGCTGAAGGCGGGCTCGCCGCCGCCGAGGCTTACGAGCAGGAAAGCGGCGGCCAGCGTGCGTCCAAGGCGGATGCAGCGCCCGCGGCGGTAGCCGAGGCTGCACATGGGATTGTTCGCCGATGCGGTCACTGTACGTCGAACTCCCCCGCCCACGCGCCCTGCTGCGGATTGCAACGATCTGTGCTAGCGCCGCTGGGTTTTGCTCCAGTCCATAAACTCTTTGAACAGGCGCTCCTGCTCGGCAGCGTCGTTTGGCGCCGCCTTGGCGGCCTGCGCCTTGATGATGGCCGGATCGATCGTCGGTGCCGTGGCGGCGGCCGTCGCGGCCGGCTTTTCTCCGTTTTTGGCGATCCACTCCTCGGCGGCGGGAAAACGTTTCCAACCGCGCAGGTTCGAAAGCAGGTTCGCCTCGCGCCACTTCGTGTGGCGTGCTGGTTTCTGGAATTCGCCGAACTTGGCGAAAAAGGCGTCGACAAACTGCGCCACGCGGCGATAGCGATCCGTGTCACGCGCCCAGTTATAGGAGGCGAGCACGGCACCGATCGCCACCGTATCGACCGTACTGCCTTTGGCGACGAGGTTGGGATAGTCGTCCGATGTCAGCTTGGCGGGAAATAGTCCTGCTCGAGAACTTCCGTATAAGCCACCGGCAGCAAGGTCATGCCGGGCTCGAGTTTGAACTTTGCGAACGCGCCGGTTGGTTTGCCGGCGATCAAAATGGTGGCCGCGATCTCGCCTGATTTGACCATCTGGTAGCCGTCGGCCTGGCCGACGTTGATCTCCTGGGCCTTGATGTTGAGCAGTTCGAAAATCAGCCGCGTGGAAAATTGCGTGCCGCTGCCGACGTCGCTGAAGTTGACTTTCTTGCCGTTGAGATCCTGGATCGACTTGATGCCCGGACCGGCAAGCACGTGCATTTCCTCATTGTAGAGTTTGGCGATGTAGGCAAGCCGATTGTCGATGGTGGATCCGAATTCGCCGCTCTTCTTCAGATAGCTCATGATGTTGGATTGCGTGATGCACAGGTCGATGCCTCGCAGGTGCAGCACGTCGACCACGTTCTGATAGCCGCCCTTGCCGATCACCGGCAGCACGCGCAGCTCGTTGCCGTCGTCGAGCACCGCCGACATGTCGTAGGCAAGATAGAGATAGGTGCCGTTGGGATTGCCGGAAACGATCGTCACCGTGTTCTGGTTGAGCTTCTCGGTCAGGGCGACATGTTGGGCCTGGGTCGCCGCCACCGGACGCTTGGCCGGCGCTGGCGCTTTCACTTGCGGTGGCTGCTGGGCATAACTGCCGACCGGGACGGCCAGCAGGGCCGTCACTGCCAGCGCCAATAGGCCAGGATTGCTTGCACGTCACCTCTCCCTCGCAACCAAACGAGTGGCCAACCCGGTATGCCCCGACGTCCGGTACGACCTGGGCTGCCACGACCCCCAAACGGGACGAAACTAACATAGGCGAAACGCGAGGCAACGCAGGTTCCGCGCGCTTCAAATGCCGAATTGTACGCACAGGTTGGGCACAAAGATGGCTTTCGCGTGTGCCCTTGACAGCCTCCGGGGCCGAAGGGCAAAAGCGGACCCGCGGGGAACGTCCGCTCCCGTCCCCACGGTGTCACCTTACCTGCGCGGTATGCAGCGAGTGAGAGGAAAGGGCGATGAGCGACATCACTTTGACATTCCCCGACGGCGGCGCGCGTGCCTATCCCGCCGGGATCACCGGCAAGGCGCTGGCGGAGGGCATTTCCAAGTCGCTGGGCAAGCGGCGGTAGCCATTGTGGTCGATGGCCGGCTGGCCGACCTTGCCGATCCGATCGAGGCCGAGTGCCACGGTCAAAATCATCACGCGTGCAGACCCCGAAGCCCTCGAACTCATCCGGCACGACGCCGCCCACGTGATGGCCGAGGCGGTGCAGGCGCTTTGGCCCGGCACCCAGGTGACGATCGGTCCCGTGATCGAGAACGGCTTCTTCTATGACTTTGCCAAGGAAGAGCCTTTTCACCCTGACGATCTGGCGAAAATCGAGGCCAGGATGCGGGAGATCATTGCCCGCAATGCACCCTTCACCAAGGAGTTCTGGAGCCGCGATGAGGCCAAGGCCTTCTTCAGCAAGAAGGGAGAGCTCTTCAAAGTTGAATTGATCGACGCCATCCCGGTGGGGAGGACATTAAGATCTACAAGCAGGGCGAGTGGCTCGACCTCTGCCGCGGCCCGCACATGACCGCCACCGGCCAGATCGGCGAGCGCCTTCAAGCTCACTCATTTCGCCGGGTCCTACTGGCGCGGCAACGCGCAGAGGCAACGGCTGCAGCGCATCTATGGCACCGCCTGGGCGAGCGATCAGGAGCTTGCCACGCTATTTGGCCCAGATCGCGGAGGCCGAGAAACGCGACCACCGTAAGCTCGGGCGTGAGATGGATCTTTTCCACTTCCAGGAAGAGGGCCCCGGCGTCGTCTTCTGGCATCCAAAAGGCTGGCAGCTCTTCCAGGAGCCTGATCAACTACATGCGCCGGCGACAGAACGCGGTCGGCTATCGCGAGGTGAACGGGCCGCAGCTGCTCGACAAGTCCTTATGGGAGACCTCGGGTCATTGGCGAGACCTTTCGTGAAAACATGTTCACGACCGTGACCGAGGACGAGCGCGAGTTCGCCATCAAGCCGATGAACTGTCCCGGCCACATCCAGATCTTCAAGCATGGCTTGCGCTCCTACCGGGAGCTGCCCTATCGCGTCGCCGAGTTCGGCATCGTGCACCGCTACGAGCCGTCCGGCGCTCTGCACGGGCTAATGCGCGTGCGCGGCTTCACCCAGGACGATGCCCACATCTTCTGCACGCATGCCCAGCTGGCCGATGAGTGCCTGAAGATCAATGACCTGATCCTGTCGATTTATCGTGACTTTGGCTTCGAACACGTCGTGGTCAAGCTTTCGACCCGGCCCGAGAAGCGCGTCGGCGCCGATGCGCTTTGGGACCGGGCCGAGGCCGATATGTCCGAGGTGCTGGACCAGATCGCGCGGCAATCGGGCGGGACCATCAAAACCGGCATCAACCCGGGCGAGGGTGCCTTCTATGGACCCAAGTTCGAGTATGTGCTGCGCGACGCCATCGGTCGAGACTGGCAGTGTGGCACGACCCAGGTCGACTTTAACTTGCCGGGTCGGTTTGGCGCTTTCTACATCGACGCCGACGGGGACAAGAAAACGCCGGTGATGATCCATCGGGCGATCTTCGGCTCGATGGAGCGCTTCGCCGGCATCCTGTTGGAAAATACCGCCGGTCATCTGCCGTTATGGTTGGCGCCCGTGCAGGTGAAGGTGTTGACCATTGTTTCGGAGGCGGACGCCTATGCCGAGGAGGTGCTGGCGGCCCTGAACAAGGCTGGCTTGCGCGCCGAGGTCGACCTGCGCAACGAGAAGATCAACTACAAGGTGCGCGAGCACTCGCTGGCCAAGGTCCCCGTGCTGCTGGTGGTCGGCAAGCGCGAGGCGGAGGAGCGCACCGTTTCCATGCGCCGCCTCGGCACCGACCGCCAGCAGGTGCTCGCCATGGCTCCCGCGGTCGGCGCACTGGCGCAGGAGGGCGTGCCTCCCGATCTCGCGCGCGGGCTCAGTTAAGCCCGAGAGAGGCCTGCTGGGCCCGCGGCGGCCTTGCTTAGTAGCCGGCTCCGAGCACCGCCAGCGCCGTAAGCTTCCATTCCAAGCCTATGAGCTCGAAGGTGCTGACATAGCGCCGCTCGGGCTGGTAGCGGTCGACGATCTCGACCTCGAAGCGCGTGAGCGAATAAAAGACGGCGCGGCGGACCCGGGCATAAAAGCTGCCGACGCGATCGATCGGCGTGCCGGCCAACAGGGTGCCCGCCAGTAGCGTCGGCGGCTCCTTCATGCCCAAGGCGGGCCGGATCTGATTGCGGTAGGTCTCGCGATAACCGAAGAAGGCGGGCAGGTTTTCCGGCGTCACGTAGCGATCGACGGCGCTCTCGGCGAGGGTGGGAGCAACGGTGGCCTTGATGCGCTGCCAGAGCGACGGGGCAGGCGCGTTGGGATCCGTCTCCAGGCGGGCCTTGGCCTCGGCGGAGAGCGACACCTTGAGGCTGGAGCGAACCGAGGCCCATTCGATCTTGCGCTCAAGCGTGGCCGTATCGTTCGCGATGATCGCTTCGCGAATTTGCAGTGCGGTCAGGAGCGGCCAGGCCATATAGGCGACGGCGAGCACAGCGGCGGCTAACAAGAGCTTGAGGGCGCGCATGGCCTTGAGGATCCCTGGGGCGCGGAGAGCCCCGCGATTTTGCCGATCATTGCGGCGGCGTGAGGACCGGCGCCGCCGGCCACCGCACCAGCCCGTCCGGGCCGAGCGGCGCGGCGAGACCTCGGCCTCTTGATGTGACGACCTGAACTTCGCGGTGGAACTGTTGCTGCATAGCAACGAAATTGGATGCGTGTGCCACTGTTGGGCCACAAATCCGGATGAAAGTGCGGGCGGATCGCGGTTGCCGGGGTTGGCGTGTTCGAGGGCGAACACGTTCTATTCCCAATAGTTTTTCCTTCCGACAACGGAGGGGTGCTGACGCAGGCCTGTGCCTGCGGCGCAGCGGCTCGCAGTTGGCTTGAAGGGCACCTGAAAGGGCAGCGTGCAAGGGCATGGGCAAGCCGCACTGATCCGACCGAGAGACCAATGGGCGCCAAGACGTTCAAAAGCAGCAAGCCTCCCAGTCGTCAGGTGACGGAGCAAGCCGCGCGTGTGCCGCACCGGTCTTGCGTGGCTGCCACGGCGCGGGCGGGCGCCGGCGACGAGCGCTTGATCGTGGCGAGCGCAACGCGCCAATGCGCAACGCGCCGGCGCCTCGCGCGCGGCCAAGGCCGGCACCGGCAAGACCAGCCGGCAAAATCTCGAAAATGTGAAATTCAATATAGATCAAAAGGTTGTCTACCTCGTTTCGGATCCCATATCAGCGGTGGGTGGAGCTGTGGGACGGCAGGGCTGGTTGGCGCCGGAGGGCGCCATCGCGAAAGTGGCAGAGATGACCGAGCTCCCGTTTCCCGAACCGGGCTGGGCGTTTAGCCGGCGGCAAGGATTTGCAGGCCGTCGCAAAGCGCCGCGGCGGCGAGCTTTTATCAACATCGGCATCGCCTGCCAGCGGCAAAGAGCGGGCGGCTCAAGGGCGGCCGGGGCAAAGGCCAGCGTCGCCGGACGTGGTGGGCTGGCGCGAGGCCTGGAAGGCGTCGGTCGCTCCCCATCAAAGCGGCGTGCTGAGGACCTATGCGGATCAGTCGAACCCGCCCGCAAGGGCGCGGTTTCCCATGCGGGTGGGAGGGCGAAAGTTGTCTGTGATGCGGAAATTTAGCGGAGCGGCGGCGGCGCTCTGGCTTGCCGGGGCCCTCAGCGGCGCCACGGCGGGCGAGGCGGTGAAATACAAGTCACCCGAACTTGCGTTCGAACAGGGGCTCGGCGCCTACAAGTCCGGCTTCTACGAGATGGCCATCCCGGCGCTGGAGCAGACGGTCGCGGAGGGCACGGAAGTCGATAGGTTCTTTGCCGAGTTTTATTTGGCACGCATCTATCCAGGGGCCGGGGCGCTGTCCGATCACGCCAAGGCCTATCGCCTCTACCAGACGCTCGCCAACGAAAATGCCGACACGGATCCGGAGGATGGGCGCGCGCACCTTTCGTCGCCAAGGCGCTGACGGCCTTGGCCGGCTATCTGCAGCGCGGACTTCCCGAGATTGCCCTGCCGCCCGACCCGCAGCGTGCGGCCGACTATTTGCACCATGCCGCTACCTTCTTCGGCGACAAGGACGCGCAATTCGAGCTTGCCAAGATCTACCTTAACGGCACCGGCACTCCCGACGACGCCAAGCGCGGCATGCATTACCTGTCGGTTTTGACGGAGGAAGGTCATCCCGGCGCCCAGGCCTTCCTCGCCGACCTGTTCTGGCGCGGCGTCCACGTCAAGAAAGACGAGCGGCGGGCGCTGGCGCTGATCACCATGGCGGTGGAGAACGCACCTTCGCACGAGCGCATCTGGATCGAGGACATCTATCAAAACATCTTCTGTGCCACCTCGCAGAAGACGCGCAAACAGGCCGATGGTATCGCCGCGATCTGGCGCAAGATGTTCGCCAGCACGCCGGAGCGGTCGCCGCAAATGGCGCTCGGCGCCGGTGAGTTGCAGCCACGACGGGCCTGCGAGAATGGCGAGTTGCTTGATCTGCAAACCACCCCCTTGGTCGCCGGGAAGGATCCGCAGGTGGCGACGCATCCGCCAGCAGCGGGGAGCACCCCGCCCAAGACCATCAAGGCAATCCGATTGGGTTTGGCAGATAGGCGCCTTTGCGTGCCGTCAGCGCAAACCGAACGGCCGATGGCGACCGTCGCATTCGCTCGGCGCCCAGGACGGGCGCGCGAGCACAACGCTTGCCGTAAGCATCCGCTTGCGCGCGCTTGCTGACTGCGCCCTTTTCCTGCAACGGTCCGCACTTTTCCTGTAACGATCCGCCTGGCCGCGGAAACGATCAGCCTACGCAGCATATGCCGCCGGCGGCATCTCCAGCTTGGCCTGACCTCTTCTAGCTCGGCCTGGCGCTGGGCGGGACAACGGCCGGCGTGTCGATTGCGAATTTCGGAACGAGAGGCTTGCCGCGGGCGTTAGCTAGCCATGTGAATTGGCCAACTGGAGCTGAACTATGATCAAGCAACTGTGCCTGGCCGGCGCCGCCATCGCCATGCTGAGTTCGACGGCCGTGGCGGCCGAATACTATATCGTGCAGGAGAAGGCGACCAAGAAATGCAGGGTCGTCGACGCGCGTCCAACCGAGACGACGTGGGTGCAGGTGGGGCCGCTGGCCTTCAAGACCCGTGACGAGGCCGACAAGCAAGTGGCCGTGGTGTGCAAGGAGAAGCGATAGTCGCTGCCAGAACAGCCGAAGCGAACAAGGCGACTGGGCGAGCCTAGGCTCGGCCAGTCGCCTGCGTCGTGCCTCCCGGGCTTTGCGGTCTCGGTTGGAAAATCATCCGACCCCATCATTCGGCCCAATGATCGGGCCCCATCATCTGACCGAATAGCGAGAGCGACCGTCGCAAGCGCGACGCAAAAGCCAGCCTCGCAGGAGCTCGGCCCTGAAGGTAGCTCGCCTGTCGTCGAAGCGCAGCTCGCCTGTCGTGAAGCGCAGCTCGCCTGTCGGTGAGGGCCGCGCCCGGCCTAGCGGCTCAGTACGTAATCGCGCAAGGCCTGATAGTTGGGTGCCGCGGGGCTCTTCTCTAGCGTGGGTGCGTGGTGCGACCGACGCAATCCCGGCGCCGGCAGCGCACGCGTTGCCTCGAGCTTCCGCCTCCCCGACGGTCTCATTGCCCGGCGGGCGCACGATCGGGCGCGGGGGCTCGGCGTGCGCCGCCTCAGCGCTTTCCGGAGCGCGGGCCGAGGCGGCTGGCGCCGACGGCGCTTGCCCGCCCTCGGGCGCGGCTGCAGGCGCGCGCGTGACGGGGGTGCAACGGGTGCGGGAGCGGCCGGCGCGGGGGCCTGAACGGGCGGCTTGGGAACGGCCAGCTTGGCCAGCGTTTCCTTGGACACGGCCTCGATCAGGGCCGCCGTCCGGGTCCGCGGATCCGGGCAACCTGGGCCGACCAGCGACCCACCACAACCCCGAGGCCGCCGCAACTCATGGCGATGGCAATGGCACCCAGCAGGCGCGCGCGTTCCGGCCGCGCTGCCGCGCGCCACACAAAGCCGTCGGCGGCCCTAGCGCGAGGCATAGCCACGAACGTACTTGTAGTCGTAAGGAGGCGAGGTGCGGCGCAAGATGACGATGACGTCTGTGCCGCGTTCCCTGGCGATCCTGTCAGCGATGTGGGAGTAGCCGCGTTCGCTTTTGGCGTGCCCTTCGGCACCTCTTTGCGGGTTAGCTTTCGCCTCACCCCCTGGTGCGCGCTGGCGCTGCTCGGGGCGGCTCGGCAGGTCTTTGTTCCTGGCACGAAGCTGTTGGCCACGCGGGCGACGATCGGATCGAACACCTCGCGCTTGTCGGCCGGATACAGCATGGCGAAGCTGGTGATCAGTTGTCCGCCACAGCTGAAGATCGCCTTTTCGTAGAAAATCTTGCCATCAGCCTCACCCGACAGCACCAGCCAATCGTCGCCGAGCGGCCGGTTGGTGATTTTGTAGTCCGCGTACGAATTACGCGCGAGAAAATCCTGATAACTCTTAGCGCTATAATGGTCTTCATTGGGCAGGGCGCCGACCAGCAGCCGCGCCGTCGCCCTCGCGGGCTGCAAACACGCGGCCATCTCCCGCTTCCGTCGTGCGCTCGACCCGGAACAGGTTGGCCGGATACTCAAGACGAAAGCCGGAAGCGCTCGTTGTGGTAGCCCGTCCAGTCGCCGGCCGTTGCCTCGAGCGCCATAAGGTTGCTCGAGCCGCTGGCGGCAGCCACCAATCCCGCGACAATGGCCGCGATAGCCCCGATCCGCGCCATAACGCAAACTCCTCAAGCTGGTAGGGGATCAACCACGACGGGGAGGTCCTGGTTCCGGGCTCGGCGCCGCGCGTGCAGCTCAGAACGCGCCGCGCGCGGGTGCGACCCAGCGCCTACATAAGCCCCGCTAGCCGTCCTCGAGCTCGACCCAGACGGGGACGTGGTCTGAGGGCTTTTCCCAGCCGCGGGTAAATTTGTCGATGCCGGCGCCGAGCAACCGATCGGCTGCCTGCGGCGACAGCAAAATGTGATCGATGCGAATGCCGTGGTCCTTTTGCCAGGCGCCCGCCTGGTAGTCCCAGAAAGGTAAAGACGCCGGCCTCGGGCTGGCAGGCGCGCACCGCGTCGGTCAGCCCCAGATTCATGAGGGCGCGAAGGCCGCGCGCGTCTCCGGTTGGAATAGGGCGTCCTCGCGCCAGGCGTCGGGGTGTTTGGCGTCGGCGGGTTCCGGAATGACGTTGTAGTCACCCATCAGCAGAAACGGTTCTTCCAGGGACAACAGTTCCCGGGCCCGCGCCTCGAAGCGCCGCATCCAGGCGAGCTTGTAGGCGAAGCGGTCGGTTCCGATCGGATTGCCGTTGGGCAGATAGAGGTTGCCGATGCGCACGGCACCGCTGCCGTTCGGCACCACCACCTCGATGTAGCGCGCGTGCGCATCGGCTGCGTCACCGGCAGCCCGCGGACGACGACCTCATCGAAGCGGCGTTTGCTCAGCACGGCAACGCCGTTGAAGCCTTTCTGCCCATGCACCGCCAAGTGGTAGCCGAGCTCTTCGAAGAACGGGGCGGGAAAGGCCTCGGTGCTGGATTTGATCTCCTGGAAACAGGCGACGTCCGGATTGGTCTCCTTGAGCCAGGTGAGGGCGCCCTCGAGCCGTGCCTTGGCGCCGTTGATGTTCCAGGTCGCGATGCGCATGCCTCCTTTGCACACCAGCGCGTGCCTGGGGTCAAGCGGCATGCGGCGGACCGCCGGGCGCGGCCGTCGAGCCCAACCAGGCCCGTCAAAACAGGTTGAACTTTTCCCACTGCGCCTTGGGAATTTCGCGCTCCAAGACGTAGCTGAAGTGGGTTGCGCGCATGCGATCGCTGGTGAGGACGCAACGATAGCTGAACTTGTACCAGTGTCCCCCATTGCGGACTGCCCCGCCGGCGCGCCCCGGGCGACGTTGCTCTCCACGGTCGGCTGCGCCAGCGCGTCGATACGGACGCGATCGACTCTTGCGACCTTCTTGTCCTTGGCGAAGGTTTCCAGACCTGACAGATTGCACAGCTGGATCATTCGCGTGTGCGGCTCAAGCGCTTGCATCCGCTTGTCGAGCCCGGTTTGGAGGCGCCGGCCGGCGTGCCCAGAGGAATGCCAGCCAAGAGAATGCCAGCCAAGCCAGCCCAGGCGCTCAGTCCCTCATTACGCAACGTCTTTCCCCCTTCGCTCAAAGGCGCCGTGCCCTGCGGCGCGATCCCCGGCGGGAAAGACGCTGAAGATGCGGTGAAAAAGTGGCGGCCGCGCACCTCAAGGCCCGGCGTTTCGACGCGGCCGGGCGCGCCACCTCCGCGGCGATCAGACGGAAAAACTGGTCCGCAGCCGCACGTGAAGCGGTCGCGTTCGGATTGATGACCTTGAAGGAGGAGCCGATCAGGTCGTCCACGAAGTCGATTTCGGAGCCCGCCAGGTACTCAAGCGACATCCGATCGATCAGCACGCGCGCGCCACCGCGCTCGATGATGAGATCATCCGCCTCCGATGCACCCACCAGGTCGAACTTGTATTGAAAGCCCGAGCAGCCGCCGCCTTCGACGCTGACCCGCAAAAGCGGCTTGTCGGGCCTCGCCGGCGACGATTTCCGTAATCCGCCGCGCCGCACGATCCGACACGGTAACTTTTGGATGTTCCATTGCTTTTTGCATCGCTTTTGGGCGCCACCTTTGGCCTGGCGCGGCCTATGCACTATGCTGTGCACTATGCTGCGGCACGATTCTAGTCATCAAGATAGGACGGCGCGGAAGCTTGTCAAACCTCGGATGGGCGCATGGCCAAGGCAATGATCGATGAGCCGGCGGCGGTGGGCGAGGCGCGCGCGTCTGCGGGGCGCCTGCTGGCCCCCATGCCACCCGGCCGGAGCTGAGCACAGGGCGGCTTTATCACGAACCCGCCTGTCCGATGCGCACCCCCTTCCAGCGCGATCGCGACCGCATCGTGCACGCCACCGCCTTCCGGCGCCTCACCTACAAGACGCAGGTGTTTATTTTTCACGAAGGCGACCACTACCGCACCCGGTTAACCCATAGCCTGGAAGTGGCGCAGATCGCGCGCGCCATCGCGCGCCTGCTCTGGCTCGATGAGGATCTCGCCGAAGCCCTGGCGCTGGCCCATGACCTCGGGCATCCACCGCTTTGGTCATGCCGGCGAACGGGCGCTCGCGGCGGCCATGGCAGCCTACGGCGGTTTCGATCACAACGCCCAAAGCTTCAAGGTGGTGACGCGGCTCGAGCGCAAGTATGCGAGTTTCGACGGCCTGAATTTGACCTTCGAGACGCTCGAGGGCTTGGCCAAGCACAATGGACCGGTGCCGGACGGCGAGCGCCAGGCGCCGCTCCGCACGGCCATTGCCGAAAGCGGTCTTGAACGCAAACTGCATTTGCCTTTGTTTGCCCCCGCCGAAGCCCAGGTTGCGGCCATCGCCGACGATATCGCCTACGATAGCCATGACCTCGACGACGGCCTGCGCGCCGGCTTGCTCAGGATCGAGGAGTTGGCCACGGTCGCCCTGGTCGGCCGCTTTCTGGACGACGTGCCACGCAAAAATATCGACACCCAGCGTCTCATCTATGAGATCAATCGGCGCATGATCACGGCCATGATCGATGATGCCGTGCGCCAGATCGCGGCGCCGGCTTGCCAGCTTGCGGCAGCCAAGCCTCGAGCGTGCGGCGGGCCGATCGCGCCGTGGTGGCCCAGTCCGCGCGCGTTGCGAGCCAGGCCGAGGGCCTCAAGGCGTACCTCTTGTGCCAATGTCTACCGCCATCCTCGCGTCATGCGGATCATGGCCGACGCCGAGGCCATCGTCAGCGACCTGTTTGCGCGCTACCTGCGCCAACCGGAAGAAATGTCAGGCGCACTGGGGGAGGCCGGGCAGGCGGCGAGCGGTGGCAGCCGCGCCGCGATTGTGGCCGACTTCGTTGCCGGCATGACCGGATCGCTACGCCATCAAGGAACATCGTCGGTTGTTTGACGCTACGCCGGAATTGCGATAGTCGGTCCGGGCTCCCGAAGGCCGGCACGAAACAGCCCGGATCGATTGGATTTAGCCATGAACGCCCATGCCCTCGTGCAAAGCCGGATCGTGGCCGCACTGCAGGCGCTGGAGCGCGAGGGCGTCGCTGCCGCCGGGGCTCGATTTCGCCGCCACCGAGGTGGCCCCGCCGCGCGATGCCGCCCACGGCGAGCTTGCCTCCAATGCCGCCATGGTGCTGGCCAAGCCCGCGCGCATGAAGCCGCGCGACATCGCCGAGAAGCTGGCCGCCAAGCTGGCCGAAGCCCCGATGTCGCCAAGGTCGAGATCGCCGGTCAGGTTTCGTCAACCTGACGTTCGCGCCGCGCGTTTTGGCAGGGGTGGTGGGCCAGATCCTCAAAGCAGGGGCCGCCTATGGACGCACCGACATCGGTGAGGGCGAGGCGCATCAACATCGAATATGTTTCCGCCAATCCCACCGGACCGATGCACGTGGGCCATTGCCGCGGCGCCGTTTTCGGTGATGCGCTGGCGAGCCTACTGGCGTTCGTCGACTACGAGGTCACGCGCGAATACTACATCAATGATGCGGGCGCCCAAGTCGACATCCTCGCCCGCTCCGCCTATCTGCGCTATCGCGAAGCCCTCGGCGAAGTGGTCGGCCCAATTCCGGCCGGGCTTTATCCTGGCGACTATCTCAAGCCCGTCGGTGCGCGGCTTGCCGCCGAGCATGGCCGCGGCTGCTGAACCTCTCCGAGGAGCGCTGGCTGCCCTTGGTGCGCGAGCAAGCCGTGGCAGCGATGTTGGCCGCCATCAAGGATGACCTGGCGGCGCTCAATATCCACCACGATGTCTTCTTTTCCGAACGCTCCCTGACGCAGTGCGGTCATGATGAAGTGAAGGTCACCATCGACGAATTGCGCGCCAAGGGCATGATTTTCGAGGGCCGGCTGCCGAAACCCAAGGGCCACGATGAGGCGGACTGGGAGGACCGCGAGCAGACCTTATTCCGGTCGACGGCGTTCGGTGACGACGTCGACCGTGCGCTGCAAAAATCGGACGGCAGCTACACCTATTTCGCCTCGGACCTCGCCTACCACCACAACAAATTGGCGCGCGGGTTCCTGCACTTGATTAATGTGTTCGGTGCCGATCACGTCGGCTACATCTCGCGCATGCAGCGCCGCCGTCACGGCGCTCTCGGGACGGCAGGCCGACCTCGACATCAAGGTCTGCCAGCTGGTGAAGCTGTTGCGTGCTGGCGAGCCGGTGCGGATGTCGAAGCGCTCGGGCACCTTCGTGACCTTGCGCGACGTGGTCGATGAAGTGGGCCGCGATCCGGTGCGCTTCATGATGCTTTATCGTAAAAACGACGCCCCGCTCGATTTTGACCTCGCCAAGGTGCTCGAGCAGTCGAAGGACAACCCGGTCTTCTATGTGCAGTACGCACACACGCGGGCCAAGTCGGTGTTCCGCAACGTGAGCGGAGTTTTCCCACAGTTGACCGAAGCCTCCCCGGAATTGGTTGGCGCCGACCTGACACGGCTCAACGACCCCGGCGAGATCGACCTGATGCGCAAGCTTGCCGCCTTCCCGATTGTACTGGCGGCCGCGGCGAAGAGCCATGAGCCGCACCGCCTGGCTTTCTATCTCTATGATTTGGCTTCGGCTTTTCATGCCCAATGGACCAAGGGCAATGAAATGCCACATTTGCGTATTTATTCAGGCGGCCGATGGGACACTGACCACCGCGCGCCTTGCGCTTATCCTCGCCAATCAGCAGGTGTTGGCGAAGGAGCTTCGGCGATTCTCGGCGTACACGCGCCAGTTGAGATGCGGTAGAGTTGTGATTCGCAGGGGGCGAGCGGGCAACGCGTTGAGGGGAAGCCGCGCATGTCGCGGGAAACGTTGGACAACCACGGGCGCCGGCGCGCCGGTCGGCAGCAGACCAGGATCAATACGCTGGCGGCCAGCCGGGCTGGCCAGCGCGCCGCCGGGCGCCGATCCCGCACCAGCAAGGCTATGCCCCACACGCCGGGCCCTCGCCGCAGCACAGTCAGGGTCACTACTTTCCACAGCCTGTCGAGCCCGACCTCAACCAAGGCTACCCCCTGCAGCCGGTGAACCAGGCCTTGCCCTTTGATCGCCTGCCACAAGCCTCCGCGCCAGCCGCGGCCACGCAGTGGGATACCCAGCAGCGTGATGCCGGCCACTATGACCTTGGCAGCTACCTGCCGACCGGCGGGGAGCCCCGCGGCTATGGGCCGGCGGATGCGCCGCCGTTTGCGGGTTCCGCCGACGGTCCCTTCCGCCACCAGTATGCGGCCCGCGACGGCTACTCAGAATCGGACGGCGATTATGAGGCGATGGGTGATGAAGAGGCCGAGGAACCGCGGCGCGGGCGGCGCGAGGTTGGTGATCGCCGGGGCGTTGGTCGGCGCCATCGGCCTTGGCGGGGCCATGGCCTACACCTACAAGACGCTTCCTCGCCACGCCGACGCGGGCTCCCGTCGTCAAAGTGACGGATGCCGGACCGAGTAAGGTGAAGCCAGCTTTGTCCGGCGGCAAGAGTTTGCCCACACGGACAGAAGCTGCTCAACCGCCTCGATGAGGAGGCGGTTCGCAGCAGGGTGGCGCCGACGATCGCGCCAACGGGGATCCCAACGCCCCCGCCGCGTGCGCTCAATTCCAATTTCCCCGCAGGCCAGGGCGCCGGTGGGAGCGGCCTCCCGGCGCCGCCGCAGCCGTGCCGGGCATCACGCTCGACAATCTCGGCGGCAGGCGGCGCAGCGCCCCCGCCGCCCTCTCGCGTGCAGATTCCGACGGCGCCACCGCCACAGGCGACCGTGGCGAGGGCGGAGGCACGGTGGCGGCGCCCCGGTCAGGGTTGTCGCCGCCCCCGGCGGCGCCCTCAGCGGTTGCCGCCGAGGCCCCCGCCTTCGGCCCGGAAGGTCGCAGCGATACCGCCGGCGCCTCGGGAGGCGGCCCAGCCCAAGGTCTCCTCGGCGGTGGTCACGGCCAGCACGAGCGGCTACGTGGCCGTGCTCTCGTCGCAAAAATCGCGGATGGATGCCCTCAAGGCCTTCGCCGACCTGCAGCAGAAGTACGGTGACGTGCTCTCCAGCAAGACCCCCGACGTGCAGGAAGCCAATCTCGGCGACAAGGGCGTCTGGTTATCGGGCCGTCCGTTGGTCCGCCGGTATCGCGCGATGCGGCATCGGGTATATGTTCGCAGCTGAAGGCGGCCGGCTATGCCGGATGTTGGGTAACGGCCTGACTGGCGGCGCGGGAACCAAGCCGGGCGGCGCGGGACCCGACCCGCGATGCACGATGGGACCCGTATGCAATCAGCGTTCATCACTAGGCCTGGCGGGCCAAGAGTTGGCCCCGCGCGAGGCCGCCCTGCTGAAGGCGGCGCGGCCCTGCCGGCATCATTTGTTCAAGCGCAACATTCTCGGGCCCGAGCAGGTGCGCCGCCTGGTCGAGGCCGCGCGTGCGTGCCGTCGCTGCGCCGGATTTTTGGTCCTGATCGATCAGGAAGGGGGCGCGTGCGGCGGCTGACGCCGCCCCATTGGCGTGACCGACCGGCGGCTGCGCGGTTACGCGGCGGCGCACGCTCGCGACCCGCCGGGGCGCAGCGCGCGGCGCGCTTTGCGGCCGGGTTGGCGGCGCGGGAGCTGTTCGGCTTGGGCATCAATACCAGCTGCGCGCCGGTCCTCGACCTCGCCGTTCCGGGCGGCCACGGCATCATCGGCGATCGGGCCTATGGAACCACGCCCGAGCGGGTCATTGCGCTCGGCCGTGCGGTCGCGGAGGGCTTGCTCGCCGGCGGCGTGCTACCGGTCATCAAGCACATTCCCGGGCATGGCCGGGCGACCAGAGACAGCCACCTGGAGTTGCCGACCGTGGTGGCGACCCGGGCCGAGCTCGAGACTTCCGATTTTGTGCCGCTTCGCGGCGCTGCCCGATGCTGCCGGCGGCGATGACGGCCCATGTCGTGTTCGCCGCCATTGACCCACGGCTCCCGCCAGCGTTTCCCGCGCCTGACGCGCGCGAGGTGATCCGCGAGAGCATCGGCTTCGACGGCCTGCTCGTGAGCGACGACCTGCGGCATGGCTGCCCTGTCGGGCAGCATCGCCGCAGCAGGCGGAAGCGGTGCTGCGGGCCGGGTCCGACGTGGCGCTGTTGTGCGGCGGTGACTGCGCCGAGATGGAGGCGGTAGCCGCCGTTGTGCCACCGCTCGCGGGGCCCCTCGCAGGCCCGCTTCGGCGCGCCTGTGCGCGCGCCATCGAGGCAACCGCAGGCGCTGGATCTGGCGCGCGGCAGAGGCTTGCCTGGCCGAGGTCTTTGCGCGTCGACGCCTGAATCAGTGTAGGCTTGCCCCCTGATGATGCACAGTTTATCCACCGGTGAGACGCCGTGATCGAACCTGGCGGCAAGCAACGCGGTCGCCGGAGCGGTGCCGCACATCGATCTGGGTCCTGGAGGCCTGCGATGAGGTCCCCGCGAGGAGGAGGCGTTGGTGGTTGCCTCGACGGCTTCGAGGGGCCGCTCGATGTGCTGCTGATTTTGGCGCGCACCCAGAAGGTCGATCTTGCCAAGATCTCGGTGTTGGCGCTGGCGGAGCAGTACCTGGTGTTCATTGCCCAGCGCGCAGCAGCTAAGGCTCGAACTCGCCGCCGACTACCTGGTGATGGCCGCCTGGCTCGCCTACCTCGGTAGTCGCCTGCTGCTGCCCCGGAAAGCGCCGGCGACGACCAGCCCAGCGGCGAGGAAGTGGCGGCGCGGTTGGCTTTCCGCCTACAAAGGCTCGAGGCCATGCGCGGTGCCGCGGCGACCTCTGATGACGCGCAAGCGCCTCGGCCGCGACGTGTTTGGGCGCGGTATGCCCGAGGCGTGCGCACCATCCAGGGTGCGCCAATTCACGGCGGCGATCTACGATTTGCTCAAGGCCTACTCCGGAGCAGCGCAAGCGCACGATCAAGCGCGTGCATGTGGTGCCTCGGCGTGTCGTGTGGTCGATCAAGGAGGCGCGCGACCGGTTGCAGGCTCTGTCGGGGCAAGTGCGACGCGAGCTGGGTGCAGCTCGACCTGTTCCTCGAGCAATACGGCGCCGCGCCCGGACATCGCGCGCACGGCGCTGGCAAGTTCGTTTGGGGCCACGCTGGAGATGGCGCGCGATGGGCTGGTGGAACTCTCGCAGGCGGGCCTTTGCCCCCATCTATGTGCGCAAGCGCGATGAAGAGGCGCAATGGCAGCGCGTGACTTAGGCGTGTGGCGTCGGAGCTAGAACACTGCAGAAGAACAGGAGGACACCCATGGTTCCGCCGAAGCTCTCGGTGCGGCCGTCCGAGCCCCAGCCCAGGAGGACAGCCGCGAGGCGACGCCGCAGGCGCCGTCGACGCCAGCGAGGTGTTGGCGCACGAGGGCTGTGGCGGGGACTGCCTCTCAACGTCGCCCACCTGCCGTCGGCGGATCGGCGTGAGCAGTTGCGCATTCTGGAGGCGCTCCTGTTTGCCGCCTCCGAGCCGCTGGCGGAGGCGTACTGGCGACCCACCTGAAATCGAATGACGACGTGGCGGCGCTGCTGGACGAGCTCAAGGGTTTCTACGCCAGCCGCGGCGTCAATCTGGTGCGGGTGGCGGGCGAGTAGGCGTTCCGCACGGCGGAGGACCTCTCCTATCTTTTGGAGCGGCATGCCACGGAGCAACGGCGCCTGTCCAAGCGCGGCGATGGAGACCCCTGGCGATCATCGCCTACCACCAACCAGGTGACCCGCGCCGAGATCGAAGACATCCGAGGCGTGGCGGTCTCGCCATGGCACCCTCGACGTGTTGATGGAGGTGGGGCTGGGTCCGCCTCGGGGACGCCGTCGTGCACCGGGACGTCCCATCACCTACGGCACGACCGAACAGTTCCTCGATCACTTCGGGCCTCGATGCCATCAAGGATCTGCCCGGGCTGGCTGAACTCAAGGGCGCGGGGTTGCTCGACGGCAGCTTGCCGCCGGGCTTTACGGTGCCCGAGCCGACCGACGCCGCCGCCCCTGATGCCCGATAGGGGTTCCCCTCGATGCAGGAGAGGAAGAACCAGCCATCGGCTTTCTGCCTTCGAGCAAGGCGCCGACGACGGCGGCGGAGGGGCCGCCGCATGCGGGGCTGCCTGATCGCGCCAAACTCGCCTTTGCCCCTGGGCCGCCGGCAGTCGTGGCATGGGGCCGAGCCGGCTTCGCGCCACCTCGGCCCGTGATCCACCCGCCGCGACCGCCGCGCCCAGGCGCGAATGGGCTGGGGGCGCACAAGCCGCCGCCGCAGGCGGCCCAATCACCGCCTCGGCCGCCTCAGCCCAATCCCAGCCAGCCAGGGCATGTCCGCCACGCGTGGCGGCCGCGCCGATCGTGTGCCCGCCGTGCGGACTTTATCGAGGCTTGGCCTTTCGCTGAGCAGGCGGCTCAAATTGGGATACCTCGGCGATTGGCTTTGGGTTTCGCCGCCGAGCGCCCTCGGTGCTCGTGGCACGGCGCAAGGGCGCAGGCGTGATTTTCCTCCTCGGCTTAAAGCGAGAGGCCGTTGCCGCCGCCGGCGCGGTGGCGGGGCCGGGCAGGGCCGCGACGACCATCGCCGCGCGGCTGACATCTCGATCGGCTTGAGCGCCGGTTCGAGACCACGGCGGCGCTCAACGGCTTTTCCTTCGATGTCGCTCCCGCCGGGGATGGTATGCCTGCTCGGACCGTCGGGCTGCGGCAAGACCACGCTGCTGCGCGTTGCCTCCGGGATCGAAGGCCGACCGGCGGGCGCGTCTCGATCAACGATCGCGAGGCTGCCGGACCTCAGCGCTTCGTGCCGCCCGAGCGACGCAACGTCGGTCTGATGTTTCAGGACTTCGCGCATGTTTCCGCAACTCGGGCATTATCGACAACGTTGCCTTTGGCCTGAGGGCGCTGCCTTGCGCTGAAGGACGCCCGCCGCGAAGCCGCCTTGGCGCTCTGCCCCGCGTCGGCCTCTCGCGCGCTATGCCGAGGACTATCCACACACCCTGTCCGGCGGCGAGCAACAGCGCGTTGCCCTGGCGCGCGCGATCGTGCCGCGCCCGGCGGTGATGCTGATGGACGAGCCGTTTTTCCGAGGGCTCGACGTACGCAGCTGCGCGAACGCTTGCAGGGAAGAGACCCTGAGCCTGTTGCGGGAGACCCGCGCCACCTGTCTGATCGTGACGCACGCGCCCGCCAGAGGCGATCCCGCCTCCGGCGATCGCATCGCAGTCGGCGCGCGCGGGCCGCCTGGTGCAAGCTGGCGCAGCCGAAGAGGCTTTATCGCAATCCACGCAGCCACGATCTGTTTCGTCGGCCCGCTCTTCTCCGAGATCAACGAAATTCCCCTACCGCCGTGGAGGAGGGCGCTTCACCTTGCGCCCGATCCCGGCGCTTTTGCCGATGCCGGGAGCAATCAATGAGAGGCAGAAGAGGCAATTTGTTGCATCAAGCGGCGGCGCCATTCGGCTCGGCGGCGTCGGCGCCGGATTGCCGGGGCGTCTGCTGCCCCGGGCGGCGCGTTTCCTGGGCGATTTGGCGCTGTTGGAGGTGGCGGTGGAGGGTTCCGGGCGACCATTGTTTACCCCCTCGTACGCGCCAGGGCGAGCAACCACCCGGGGGCCAAAGAACTCTCGGATAGCGCAGCGGCGAAGCGTGCTCGTCTTTCCTGTCAGGCGGCCGCTGCGAGATGACGCCGATTTAATCGCGCGCGGAAGATCCTGATATCAATGGCATAGGCGCAGATACAAGCGGTGTGGCAACTTCTTGCTAACCGGCCCTTTCTGCGATAGTGGCAAACCCCAAGCGTATGCGGGTGGCTGCGAGAGGAGCAAGCGAATGGGTAGCTTAGTGTTGGCATTGGCTGCTGTTTTTGGCCCGTTGCCTGTTGATGTTCCGGGGGCGAGCGGCGGATATCTCGAATCTTGGTGACGATTGCAAAGGCATCAAAAAGCTTCAAAAGGGCATGGCGGAGGACGACGAGGCGCAGAAGGGACGATGCCGCCCGAAAGAACGACGCCCCACCCAAGTCGATCGACGGTGGGCCCGCTAAACCGGCCGAACCCGCCGGCGTGCAGGCCAATAAAGTCGGCTGAAGCGGGGACCGTTCGATCTGATCGAGCAGCGCATCGGCGGCACCGGCGCAGCGTTCAGAAGTTGGCCTCGCGCTCCATGCGGTTAAGGTTGAGCCGATGTTCGACATCACCTCCAGCAAACTCTTGATCCTCGGCATCGTGGCGCTCCTCGTCATTGGCCCGAAGATCTGCCCGCCCTCCTGCGCGATCAGCAGTATGTCAGCATCATCAAGCGGCAGGCGGCGGAGTTCCGCGCCCAATTCGACAGGGCCATGCGCAGTCCGGAATTGGCCGACCTCAAAAAGACGTGGACTTTCCCTCGGCGAAGAGGCGGAGCAAACCATGCGCGCTGCCGAGGGGGTCCGTCTTTGGGTCGTATCGGCGCGCATGGCCTCGTGGGCGCCGAACCTCCGCCGCCTGCCATGACGATGCCGACGCGATCGTGCAGAAACGAGGCAGATCTTTGACCAACGAAGAGCGATACCGAGGATGCAAGTTGCTGGAGGTGATGTCAGACATCGGCACCAATGCCGCATGAACGCAGACTCGAACGCTGCGCCAGGCCATCGTACCTGCTCGATCGGCAGACGATCCCGCTCAGCCGACTGTACCAGCCTGCGCTGGCATTCAGCCGACAGCAGCCGCAATCGGCGCTGGGTGAGGCGTCGCTCGGGCGGCATCGTCCTTCTGCACCTCGTCGTTCCTGGCTGTGCCATGGCAGCGTCGCCCATGATATCGAGGATATCGCCGCTGCTACGGGTATCAACAGGGCAACGTATGTCAACGGCCAATGCCAAATTACTTCAAGCTGCATTCATCTCTGCAACCGCCTGCATCGCTTTGAGTTTGACGCACTTATCTGAAAGGATTGTGAGGTGGAACATACACCGCGTATCTCGCCTGCCATTGATATCGGGATCTTTCCGGCTCGCCGGATCGTCTGCGGCGACGCAGGCGGAAGACGGCGCGCTCCGCAACCACTGTGGCCTCGAATGATTGCTGCGAGAGCAAGCAATGGTCTCGAACCCCTCACCGCCTCCCAACGGCATAAAATCGCCGAAGCGACGCGCCGCCCCGACATCGGCGCCGACATACCGACCACTGCCAGTCACAAACGCCTTCGTGAAGCGCAGCTCGCTTTGCCAGTCAACCAGATCGTCGGCCGGGCCTATCGGCGGATACTGATAAAAGCTCTCGGCCGTATCGCACCGAACGCCCGCGTGACCACGCGATCGCCGAGGCGCGCGGATCTCGGCTTGTCAGCGAGTCTGGCATTCGCGCAGCTTTGTCGAGACTAATATCATCAGCGCATCACCGCAGACCGTACGTTGCGCGCCAGCTGTTGCTCGCCGCCGGGCAGATGTGTGATCAGTCCTCGGCATGGAGACCGACGCGGAGGCGCTCGCGACGATCCTCGCGGTGGCGCCAACCAAGGCTGGCGATTGGCAGATAATGAGACAATCTAATCAGTTGGCGTTGCGTCGGGCGAGTCCACGTCGTTGATCAAGCGCTGCGCCAGTCATTTCGTCCCGGAGAGGCAACGCGGCAGCGTGATGCAGCCCGGCGAGCGGGCGTACCTCGTGGGCAATCGAAAGAGAAGCATTGAGCTACCGCCGTGGTCATAAACCGGCGCTCAACGCCGATCAGCCGGCTTCGCGCGGCGATATTCGTCGCGTACCGCCGGCGGCGCGGCGGCTCGCTTAAGCCGAGGAGAAAATCACGCTGCGCCCTTGCCATGCCACGGCGCACCGAACTCGGCGGCAGCAATCTGGGCGAGCCGCCTTAATGAAGCCTCGATAAAAATCACGCGGCCTGCGTGGCAATGGCTGAAACCCGGCGACCGGGGCGTGGGCCGCCTGCGGCGGCGGCGCTGCCCCAGCCCATTCGCGCCTGGGCGCCGGTCGCGGCGAGGTCTTGAAATGCGGCTGCCGAACAAGGCAGTTTGGCGCGATCAACGCTACGCGCGGCGGCCTCTGCGCCGTCGTCGACAGCAGCTCGAGGCGAAGCTCCGATCGAGAAGGTGCATCATCGACATCGGGCGGCGGCGTCGTCGGCTCAGGCGCACCGTAAGCCCGGCGGCAAGTTGTATCATTATCTGGCGGCAGGCAGTCGGCGAAGTGATCGAGCTGTTCGGTCGTGCTGTAGATGTGGGACGTCCCCGGTACGGCGTCACAGGCGGACCTTCCTCCATCAGTTTGCGTCGAGGCACCTGGCTGTCTTCGTCTCGATGAGTCACTGGTGTGGCAGGCGATGATCGCCAGTCTGCATCATACTTGGACAGACCTTGTGGCATGCCGCTCCAAAAGATGGGAGGCTCCGCCGTGCCTGCCCGCCCCGCCAGATGAGCAGCGGCTGGCAGGTCGCCAATGCACTCCGCCAGCAGCTCGGAGAACGCGGGGCGCCTCAGAAGTGCGCAGCTGCTCCGCCACGATCCGCCGGCGGCAGTGAGCGGAGACAGTCACCGCCAGCTCGACCAGCACCTAAGCAGCGTCAGTGCAGCCTGCAACGCTGTCCTCTCGGGCTGGGCTGGGACATGCACAAAAACTGTGCAAGAATTCAAAAATGTTGATCTCTTCTTCTTGCAGTGTTCAAGCGACATACACGCCTAAATCACCACGCGCCGTGCACTCTTCATCGCGCCTTTACACATGAGTGAGGCAGAAAACCTGCAGAAGTTCCACCAGCCAATCGCCATCGCGTGAAACTTTTGTAACGCCGTGCGCCTCGGCACTGCGGCTTCTCGCGCGCCCACGAAGAAGCCTGCAAACCAACGCCTCCTTGATCGACTACATTTGCGCCGGGCACCATGCGCGCTGTCATGCGCTTGCGCTGCTCGAGTAAACGAGCAAATCATCAGGGCGCCGTGAACGCACTGTTGCGCACGCCCTCGGGCATACCGCGCAAACGTCGCCCGGCCGGGCACTGCGTCATCGTCGCCGCGGCACTGCGCGGCCTCGACTGAGCGATAACGCGCGCCAATTCCTGCCGCTGAGCTGTCGTCGCCGGCATCCCGGGCAGCGGCAGGCGATTTCTTGAACCAGGCGGGCGAGCGACATCGCCAGATAGTCGGCGGATGAGAACGCCCAGCTGCCAGCAGGCTCATAGCGCCAACGCCGGATAGCGGCAGATCCTGGAGTGCGCGCCAAACGGCATCGGCGGCCCCTCAGCACCAACGCCTCCTCCTCGCCAGGAGACGTCGAACTATATCGATGTGCGGCACCGCTCGGCGTCACGTTGTTGCCGGTTACGGCGTCTCACCGATGATCTTCGCTATTCAGGCGTCGACGCGCCAAGCTCGGCCGGGCAGCGATCCAGCGCCGGGCGCTGATGGCTGGGCGCTAACGGCAGCAATGAGCGTGCTTTACCGCTTTGCCATCTCGGCGCGTCACCGCCGCTGCGCAACGCCTGACCGGCCCACGCAGCTTTCGCTCGTACCTTCTGGCGGGCGACCTGCCAGATCGTGGCCGTCAGTGATGCTCTCGCGATCTATCGCGCGTCAGCGCCAGCGTGACCGTGGGTAAGCAACTCGGCGGAGTCTGTCGGCAGCTTCAGTGGCTGTCGTCACCGAGATGTCAACCGATAACTGCCGCCCGACCTCCGCGACCGCACGATATTTACCAGGCGGCTGGGCGAGGACAGCGCAGCCATTGATAGCGAAGCGACGAGCTCCGCGCCTGTCCGACACTAGCGCTGCGCCCCGGCGAGATGCGCCGCCGCGTAACGCGCGGCCGCCGATCGATCGGTGGCGTCGGCCGCGCACGCCTCGGGACAAAATCGGCACGGCGCGGCGGCACTGCTCGAATCAGCGTCAGAATGATGCCGCAGATTTCACTTCAGCGGGGCGATTTCGTAGCGAGATAACTCTTGGCCCGCCAGCTGTGAACGCTGATTGCTGAGATCCCGTCGTGCGGTCAGTCCGCCGCTATGGCGCTAATAGACCGTTACTAACATCCGGCATGGCCAGCCGCCTTCAGCTGCGAACATACCCGACGCCGCATCGCGCGTTACCAGCGGCGACAATACCAGACGCCGCTAATAAGGTGGCTCCTGCGTCGGCTGGAAAACACGTCGCCTTCTGCAGGTGAGAACGTGAGCTGTATGAAAAAGAAGCG
>ERZ1370068.2641-contig-1779_pt1 | contig 51649 bp, 75 predicted proteins | sample MGYA00561227_ERZ1370068 | MGnify/ENA primary metagenome ERZ1370068 (study PRJEB38410, sample SAMEA6850437) | metagenome | study: Metagenomic assessment of the ecological functions of the soil: analysis of the soil microbiota associated with the... | reverse complement strand
GCTTCGTTCAGTTACGTATTGCTGGAGCGGACGACCTTTGCGACGCAGTTTCTGTGTCGCGGCTTTCCTGATTCGGTCGTGCTGCTGATCGCGCTGGTGCTGGGCTCGATCTGCACCGGCGTCGCCGACGGCAAGCCGAAGCGGCGGCGTTCGGCGTCGTCGGCTCGCTCATCGTACTCCGCGCAGCGCGGCGCTCCACCTGGACGACGTTGCATTCGCGACAGCATCCTGGGCGCCGCGCTTTGCGTGCTATTGCGCTGATCGCGCTGATCCTGTCGGGCGCCGCCGTTTCCTCACGCTCGCGATGGGGTACCATCGGCCTGCCGCGCGAATTGGCCGAATGGATCGCGTCGCTCCATTTGTCGCCGTTCGCGCTCATCGTCGCGCTGGCGCTGTTCTACATCGTGCTCGGCTGCTTCCTGGACGGCATCTCTAGATGGTCGTGCTCACGATGGGCGTCATTCCGCGCGACGGTCGAGAAGGCACCGGCATCGACCTCCTGTGGTTCGGCATTTTCATCGTGCTATCGTGGTCGAGGATGGCGCAAATCCACGCCGCCGGTCAGTTCAACCCTGTTCGTGCTGCGGGGATGACGAACAAGCGAGATCACGTGGATCGCCCGGCAGGCGCTGCCGATGTTCTACCTAATGTGCGTTGCGGTCCTCCTGATCTGGTATTTTCCGGATTTGGTCCACGTTGTTGCCGCGGCACATGGCTGGTTATCGGAAGGCATGAACGAATATGCGGCAAAGATCAGAGCGCCGTTTGCGGTGCTCGAGTTCCGGACGAACGGCGTCGCCAGTGTACTGCGCCTGTCGCTGTTTGCCGCGAACGACGAGACGTGTGCTTGCACCGCGCAATGCGCTGGCCGAACGCACCGTGGGCGAGATCGAGCGCTATCTCGACGACGCCAGCGTTCCGGTTCACGGTGTCGCCGCTCGCGCCGCAGGGGACACCGTTCCAGTGCCGAGTGCGGGAGGCGATCCGCGCCATTCCGCTCGCCGAGTCGCGCACGTATGGCGAAATCGCGCGCCGTTCATACCGCGCCCGCGCGGTGGGCCAGCCTGTCGGCGCGAACCGTATCGCGCTCGCATCATTCCTGCCACCGCGTCGTCGGCAGCGCGGCGCGCTGGGCGAGCTCATGAACGCCGACGGCGGCGATCCGCTGTCGATCAAGCGCTGGCTGCTCCGAGCACGAAGGCTATCGCTTCGGCCGTTGAGGGAAGCGGTCCGGATGCCGTCCGCCAACCACGTCGAACGCGTTGATCGACGCATTTGCGACACGTCCGGCTGCGGATCGGCGCCTCCGCGCGTCCCTGGCGGAGAGTTATCGGCGCGTGATCTCGTCGGCGTGGGCGATTCAGCTCGAGCGCCGCAGCAAAGGCGTTGCTCGCGCGGACCGCGGCGATCCTCGAGCATTGGCTCGCCGATCAGTTCGCCGGCAAAGCAGGTCCACATCGGTGGCGCGCCGGCTGTCGGCGCTCCGCCGCTTCTATCGCCTGCACACTGGATCGCGGCGGCTGCGCGACGACCCCACGCTCGTCAGCGCGCCGAAAAGCCAGCGTCGGCTGCCGAAATATCTTTCGAGACTGCAGGTGGAGCGCTGCTCGCCGCACCGGATATCGACACCATGCTGGGACTCCGCGATCGCGCATGCTGGAGAGCTCTATGGCGAGCAGGCTGCGCGTGATCCGAGCTGGTCGGGCCTTTCAAACTGGCGCAGGTCGGACTCGCCCGAAGGCGTCGTCCAACGTCATGACCAGGGCAGCAAGGAACGGCTGGTTCCGCTCGGCGACGGAGTCGGTCGTCTGGCTCAACCGCTATCTGAAGAACGCCCGAGCGCGCTGCTCGTCGCGAGATCCGAAGCAACAGCACATTTTTTCTCACAGCGACGCGGACCGACTTACGCGTCAAGGGTTCTGGGCGCTCGTCGAGCGTACGCGGTCCGTGCCGGGATCGCTTCGAACGGACGCTGTCGCCGCACTGCTCCGGCACGCTTCGCCGCACCTGCCTCACTGCGCGGCGGACCTGCGCGTCGTGCAACTGCTGCGAGCCGCGCCGGACATCACGACGACGACGATCTTACACGCATCGTCGCGCGCGAGCGGCTGCGAAACAACTGCACGCCGGCATCATCCGCGCGGATTGAAGCAGCGCCGGCGCCGCGCATTCCCAGCGCAGCTAGGTAGAAATGCGCGTTCGTGTTCTCGCCGTCGAGCGCACCAGTTGCCCACACCTCCCCGGTCCGATGTGCAGCGACGCGCTCGTTCGCACTGCGATGGTCGCGCCGCCTGCGTCGCTCGTCTCGCGACGCACTTTCGCCGGCGCCGTCGTTGCCGAATCTGATCCGGCCGTGCGATCCTGTGCAGCATTTCGTTCCGCCGCAACTGTCTGCGGCGGCGTGCAACGCGCTGGCTTGCCTGCGCTGGACCGCGAGAGCCGACGTGCGCCGCGCTGCGGTTCGAACGGTCCGCTTTCGCGCGCATTGCTCGGCTCGTCGCATGCAGAGTGTTCGGCGCGCCGATCGCGTCTGCCCGACCTCCCGCACGCGAGAGCAGCGTCCGCGGCATCGGGCTGTCCGATATGCCGGCGTCATACGCCGCGCCGCGCGACGCGGCTCGATTACCGCGAACACCTTCTTTCCGGCGCCGCAGCCGCGGCTCGACATCGTCGATGCCCGATGTCGACGCTACGGCCGTTACCGACTTCATCATCGCGAAGCGACGTACTCGAGCACGTGACGGCCGCTGGTCGCGCGCGGCGTTCGACAACGCCGTATCGCACTGCTCGACGCCGGCGGCAAGCTCATCTTCATCGGTGCCGTTTACGCTCGATTCCGAGACCGTCGAGCACTTCCGCCGACCTGCACGATTGGCGGATCGGAACCGCGTGACGGCGGTTTCGCCTCGTTCAATCACGCCGCCGACGGCACGTGACCGCGCGACCGACAACCTTATTTTCACGGCAGGACCCGGTGCGACGTACGCTCGAGATGAGTGTCTTCACGCTGCGCGGCGCTGAGCCGCGAGTTCGCGCGCGCACGGCTTCGCGCGAGCTCGATCGCCGACGAGCCGCTATCTGCCGCTTCGGCATCTACTGGCCCTGAGCCGATGGTCGGTGCCGATGGTCGCGTACCGCGCGATGCGCTGGAACGTTCCGCCGGGATCTATGAACTACGAGACATCGCGCTTGGTCGCCAGATTCGCGCCAACATCGTCGCGATCACCGGCGTGATCGTTGCGCTGACCGAGGATGGCCTACAACGCACGTACCGCAACGAGAAGACCGAGATCAACCACACACGTGCGTGGTCTGCCGCGTTCGAGTTACGCTGAAGAATCTCGGCGAAGCGCAGATCGTCGTCGAGTATGCCATTTCAAGAAGGACCGCGATGCTGGGCGATCCGACGCAAGGCTGGGGCACGGATGAGCTACATTCGCGACTTGGCGCAGGTGCTTCGCCGGACTGCTCCGGCCCCGCCGAAGCGGATGGGTCTGCTTGCCGCCTGGCGCGACAACGTCGACACGCTGGAAGACAACAACGAGCCGATGATCCAGCATCACCGACGAAATCCAGCGCCTGCGCCTCACCACGATCGACACATCCTGGACGGCCTGCGCCGATCGCCGTCGCGATCGATCGACTGTCGTCGCGACAAGAAGCGGCCGGAGTGCATAGCCGATTCTGATCGCCGCTGCTTGCCGGTCGCGCCCGGACGGCGCGGCGATCCGCGCCGCGTTTCTCGCCGACGGAACGGCCGCTGGTCGCGCGGCGTCGCGGAGCACGCCGGCCGATGCGGCGATACGCCGCGCGCGATCGCGCGCGTCCGCGCGCGGCATGGGTCGAGGGCGTGCGCGACAGCAGCAGGGCAGCGCCGGCGTCGAGTCGTTCCTGCATCAGTACGACCTCGTCGACGCAGGAAGGCGTGCTGCTTGATGTGCGTCGCCGAGGCGCTGCTCTGCGCATTCCCGACGCCGAAACCGCCGATCTCGCTGATCCGCGACAAGCTCTCGCGCGGCGACTGGGAGCGGCACCTCGGCGCGTCCGACTCGCTGCTCGTCAACGCGTCGACGTGGGGACTGATGCTGACCGGCCAGCCTGACGCGCATCGACGCAGCGATCACGCGCGCGATCCGACGATGCGTGGTACGAGCGCATCGTCGCGCGCGCCGGCGAGCCCGTCGTCCGCGTCGCGCTGCGGCAGGCGATGAAGGTGATGGCCGAGCAATTCGTCACTGGGCGCGGACGATCGGCGAAGCGCTCGCGCGCAGCCGCCACGGCGAGCAACGCGCGCTACCGTGCACTCGTACGACATGCTCGGCGAGGCCGGCGCTCACCGCCGCCGACGCCGCAGCGCTATCTAGCCGCGTACGCGCGACGCGATCGCGACGATCGGCGCTCGAGCGTGCGGCGGCGATCGTGCCGGTGTCTCGCGCAGCCGTCGATTTCCGGTCAAGCTCTCGGCGCTGCATCCGCGCTACGAATATCGCGCAGCGCGAGCGCGTGCTGGCCGAGCTCGTGCCCGCCTGATCGTGCGCTCGCGCGCGCCGCGAGCGCGGCAGCATCGGCATGACGATCGACGCCGAGGAAGCGGAGCGGCTCTGAGCTGTCGCTCGAGACGCTTCGCGCGCGCGCCGCGATCGCCGACGCTCGCCGGCTGGGAGGGTCTCGGGCCTCGCCGTGCAGGCGTACCAGAAGCGCGCGCTGCCGTCGTCGGCTGGCGTGAGCGCGCTGCGCGCGCGACGCCGGCTACGCGCATTCCCGGTGCGCCTCGGTCAAGGGCGCGTACTGGGACACCGAAATCAAGCGCGCGCAGGTGCAGGGCCTCGCCGGCTATCCGGTGTTCACGCGCAAGGCGCACACCGACGTTTCGTACCTCGCCTGCGCCGCGCGCGATGCTCGAAGCGCGGCGATCGCGCTATATCCGATGTTCGCGACGCACAACGCGCACACGATCGCCTGGATCGTCGAGCGCAGCGCGCAAGCGCGCGGCGTCGACGAATTCGAGTTCCAGCGGCCTGCACGGCATGGGCGAGTGCGCTCTACCGCGCAGGTGATCGTGCCGGCGACGGCAGTACCGCGCGTGCCGCGTCTACGCGCCGGTCGGCAGTCATCAGGACCTGCTGCCCTACCTCGTGCGGCGGCTGCTGGAGAACGGCGCCAACACGTCGTTCGTCAACCGCATCGCCGATCCGTCGCGTGTCGATCGACGACGTCGTCGCCGATCCGCGTCGACGCGCACGCGCATGGGACTTCGCGCCGGCGACCGGCGTTGCCGCTGCCGATGCGGATCTTTCGGCGACGAGCGCCGCAACTCCGCCGGCGTGTCGCTCGCCGACCAGCGACGCGATGGCGGCGCCTCGACGTCGCCGTCGCGCGACACGTGCCGACACGCGATGGGCCGCGATGCCGGTCGCTGCCGAGAGGCGTCCGCGACCGGCACTGCGCACGACGTATGCTCGATCCCGCGGATCGCCGCGCGCACGATCGGCACCGTCGTCGACGCCGATGCGCCGACCGTCGACCGCGCGCTGCGCGGGCCTGGTCGCACGGCGCAGACGGGCTGGGACGCGCGGCCGGCGGCGAAGCGCGCGCCGTGATCCTCGATCGCGCCGCCGACGCGATCGAGGCGCAGCGCGACGACTTCGTCGCGCTGCTCGCGCGCGAGGCCGGCAAGACGCGCGGCGACGCGATCGCCGAGGTGCGCGAGGCCGCCGATTTCTGCCGCTACTATGCCGCCGGCGCGCGGCGGCATTTCGACGCGCCGCTCGCGCTGCCGTCGCCCACCGGCGAAGCGAACACGCTGCGCGCTCCACGGCCGCGGCGTGTTCGCCTGCATCTCGCCGTGGAATTTTCCGCTGGCGATCTTCACGCGGCCAGGTCGCCGCGGCGCTCGCCGCGGGCAACGCCGTGGTCGCGAAGCCTGCCGAGCAGACGCCGCTCATCGCCGCGCACGCGGTCCGTCGTGCTGCTCGAGGCGGGCGTTCCCGCCGACGCGCTGCGCGCTGCTGCCCGGCGCGGGCGAGATCGTCGGCGCGGCGCTCTGTCGCCGATCGCGCGCGTCGCCGGCGTCGCGTTCACCGGATCGACCGAGGTCGCGGCAGCGCGATCGCGCGGATGCTCGGCGCGCGCGATCGCCGATCGTGCCGCTGATCGCCGAGACCGGCGGCCAGAACGCGATGATCGTCGACAGCTCCGCGCTGCCGGAGCAGGTCGTCAACGACGCGGTGATCTCTCGGCGTTCAACAGCGCCGGCCAGCGCTGCTCGGCGCTGCGCGTCCTGTGCCTGCAGGAAGACATCGCCGCCGCGCGTCATCGAGATGATCGCAGGCGCGATGGACGAGCTCGTCATCGGCGATCCGCGCGAATGCTCGCGACCGACGTCGGACCGGTGATCGACGCGACGCGCGACGCGCTCGAGACGCTACGTCGACGCGATGCACGCGGAAGCGCGGCGTCCGTGCACCGCGCGCGCGCTGCCGGCGGCGTGCGCGCATGGCACGTTCGTCGCGCCGACGCTGATCGTCGCTCGATCGGCCTCGAGCGGCTGAAGCGCGAGGTGTTCGGCCCGGTGCTGCATCGTGCGCGACGTTTCGCGCCGGCGCAGATCGACGCGCTCATCGACGCGATCAACGCGTTCGGTTACGGGCTCACGCTCGGCATCCACAGCCGCATCGACGCGACGATCGACCGCATCGTCCGCACGCGCGCGCGTCGGCAACGTCTACGTGAACCGCAACATGATCGGCGCCGTCGTCGGCGTGCAGCCGTTCGGCGGCGAGGGTCTGTCCGGCACCGGCCCAAAGCCGGCGGTCCGCACTACCTGTTCCGCTTCGCCGTCGAGCGCACGCTGTACCGTCAACACGGCCGCCGCCGGCGGCAACGCCGCGCTGCTCGCGCAGGGCGACCCAGCTCCCAACGCGCTGGCGTTCGATCTGCACGCCGAGCTCGCGTACGCCAGGCAGCGGCGCGAGCTTTGCCACGCGCACCTTGACCGAGGGCGCGCCGAATTCGTCGAGCACGAGCTTGCGCGATGCTTCGGCAAAGCGTTCGACGAGCGGATGTGGATTGCTCGCGGCCAACGCCTTGATCCGCGCTGACGACCGCCGCGTAGTCGACGGCGTCGGCGAAGTCTCCCGACGCGAACGGGCGCGCCGACGGCAGTCCGATTTCGAGGTCGATGCGGATCGTCTGCGGCAGATGCCGCTCCCATTCGTACACGCCGATTTTCGTCTCGACGCGCAGATCGTGAATAAAGATGGAGTTCATGGCTGCGCGGTCGAAGTGGCGTCACGTAGAATCGCGGTCGATTCTACCCGACCGCGAGAAACGACAACGTTAGCGTCCGCACTCATCGTCATCGCTGCGCGTATCTGATCGGCTCGGTGTCGTTCGCCGTCGTCGTCAGCCGAGCAGCGTTCGGCCTGCCGGACCCGCACGAATACGGGCTCGGGCAATCCCGGCGCCACGAACGTGCTGCGCACCGGCAACAAAGCCGCCGCGCTGCTTACGCTGCTCGGCGATGGCGTCAAGGGCTTCGTGGCCGTTTTCGCCGCGCAACACCTCGCGCCGCTTGCCGGCGCCCCGGAGTGGACGGTGCGCCGCCGCCGCGCTCGCCGTGTTCCTCGGCCATTTGTACCCGGTGTTCCATCAGGTTCGCCGGCGGCAAAGGCGTCGCCACTGCGGCCGGAATCGTATTCGCATTGCATTGGCCGCTCGGCACTGGTGCTTGCCGTCGTCTGGCTGACGCTCGCGTTCGGCTTCAAGATCAGCTCGGTCGCCGCGCTCGTGACCGCGCGGCGCTGCTGCCGCTCGGCATGTTCTACGTCTTCGGCGTTTCGCTAATCGCGTGGGCGATGGTGCCGATCGCGGCGCTTCTGTTCTGGCGCCATCGCGCCAACATCCGGCAGCTGCTCGCCGGCCGCGAACGCACGATCGGCCGTTGACCGCCGATCTACGCTCGGCGCGGCGAGAGCGTCGAGCAGGCCAGCGCGGCTGAACGTCGAAGCGGTAGTCGTCGGCATTCCGAACGCGAGTGCGCAACGCGCGCCGGCGAGCGCGATCATCGCGCCGTTGTCGGTGCAGAACGCGAGGTCGGGAAAGTACACGCTTCGCCGCCGCGGCGCGCGATCGTCGGCGATGAGTCTGCGCGCGCGAGCTCGCGATTCGCGCCAACGCCACCGGCCACGACGAGACGCGTGCGCGCCGGTCGCGTCGAGCGCGGCGATCGACTTCGCGACGAGCACGTCGACGACCGCCGCCTGGAATTCGCGCGCGATGTCCGCCTTGCGCGCATCGGACAGCGACGGCCGGTCGGCGCCGCCGGCTTCGCGCGCGCGCAAGCGTCAGCACCGCGGTCTTGAGCCCCGAAAAGCTGAAATCGAGATCGCCGGAATCGAGCATCGGTCGCGGCAGCCGACACCGCGCCTGCGCGCCCGCGCTCCGCCAGTCGGCGCCAGCGCCGGACCGCCCGGATACGGCAGATCCCAGGAGCTTGGCCGTCTTGTCGAACGCTTCGCCGGCGGCGTCGTCCTGCGTGTCGCCGAGCAGCCGATAGCGGCCGACGGCGGCGACATCGAAGAGCTGCGTGTGCCCGCCCGAGACCAGCAGCGCGACGAACGGAAACGCCGGCTGCGGGTCGGCCAGCAGCGGCGACAGCAGGTGCCCTTCGAGATGATGGACGCCGATGACCGGGCTTGCCCAATGCGTAGCCCGAGCGCGTTCGCGACGCTCGCGCCGACGAGCAGCGCGCCCGCGAGCCCCGGCCCTGCGTGTAAGCGATGCCGTCCAGGTCCGCGAGCGCGCAGCCCGCGTCCGGCCAGCGTCTTCTCGCATCAGCGGAACGACTCGCCGCACGTGATCGCGCGATGCCAGCTCCGGGCACGACGCCGCCGTACGCTTCGTGCATCGCGACCTGCGAATGGAGCGCGTGCGCAAGGAGCCCGCGTTCGGTGTCGTAGACGCGCGACCCCGGTCTCGTCGCAGGAGGTTTCGAGTGCCGAGGACGCGCATGGCGACGATTGTACTGGGCGCTTGACCGTCGCAGGCCGGTCGCTGCTATAGTTATGGTCCGCACACAATTTCGTAACTATTAACTGCAGGATACCGTATGACCAGCGTTCGCGTCCGCGAAAACGAGCCCTTCGAGGCCGCGCTTCGCCGCTTCAAGCGCACGATCGAGAAAGACCGGCCTCCTGACCGAGCTCCGCGCCCGCGAGTTCTACGAAAAGCCGACCGTCCGAGCGCAAGCGCAAGAAGGCCGCCGCGGTCAAGCGCCACTACAAGCGCCTCCGCAGCCAGCAGCTGCCGCCCAAGCTCTACTGACCGGCGGCGTCACCGCAAGATAATCGAAGGGGCGAAGCGATTCGCCCCTTTCGCTTTGTGGACGCACCCGACGACCATGACGCCTCAAGGCCCGGATCACCGAGGACATGAAGACCGCGATGCGCGCGAAGGACACGGCGCGTCTGTCGGCGATCCGGCTGCTTGCTGGCCGCGATCAAGCAGCGCGAGGTCGACGAGCGCGAGCTCATGCCGACGCCGACGTCCTCGCGGTCATCGACAAGATGGTCAAGCAGCGGCAAGGACGCGATCGACCAGTTCGAGGCCGGCAACCGCAAGGACTTGGCCGACGCCGAGCGCGCTGAAATCGGCGGTGCTGCAAGCATACATGCCGGAGCCAGCTGTCCGACGCAGAAATCGAGGCCGCGATCGCGGCCGTCATCGCGCGCGACCGGTGCGAACCGGCCCGCGGCGATGGGCAAGGTCATGGCCGAGCTCAAGGCCGAACTGGCCGGGCGCGCCGACATGGCCGCCGTATCGGCTCAAGTCAAAGCGCAATTGGCGCGCGTGATTTCGAAGTCGCTGCCCGAAGTCCTGCCTCCCACCGGGCCGCCCCAGGGAGGGCTTGCCCCCTCCGGTGGTGGCGCGGGAGAGGCACCGCTCTGCGCCCGCGGCACGGGTCGGCTGTGACGAGTCGGCCCTCCGCGAACGCCGTGAGCGTAGGGTCGTCATCTCCCGACGAGCGGCGCCGAATTGTCCGCGGCCCTCTTCGCGCAAGTGCGCGGCGCCTATAATTCGAAGCGTTCCTGCCGTGTGCGCGCGTCCGTGCGGTCGGACCTCACGTCCGGCCGCACTTGGCGCTGCTCTGGCTATAGGCCAGCAGCCAAGTCGATGATCCCAAACGATTTCATCTCGACGCTGCTCGGCCGCGTCGATATCGTCGACGTCATCGACCGCTACGTGCCGCTCAAGAAGGCAGGCGCTAACTATCAGGCGTGCTGCCCGTTCCACAGCGAAAAGACGCCGTCGTTCACCGTCAGTCCGACGAAGCAGTTCTACCACTGCTTCGGCTGCGGCGCGCACGGCACGGCGGTCGGCTTCCTGATGGAGCACGGCGGCAAGTCGTTCCCGGACGCGGTCGAGGAGCTGGCGCGCGAAGCCGGGCTCGAGGTGCCGCGAGGTCGAGCGCCGAGGCGAGCAAGCGAACGGCGCGACGAAACGGCGGAAATCGCCGCCGCGTTGCTTACGGCAGCCAAGTTTTATCGCGCGCAGTTGAAGGACGCGCCGCGCGCCATCGACTATCTCAAGGGACGCGGGCTGACCGGCGACGATCGCGGCGCATTTCGGCATCGGATATGCGCCGGAGGCGTGGCAGATCGCTCGCAGCGGCGTTCCCGAACTATGACGACGTAACGCTCGTCGCAGGCCGGCCTGGTCGTCGAAGGCGACGGCGGCAAGCGCTACGACCGCTTTCGCGATCGCGTGATGTTCCCAATCCACGACAGCCGCGGCCGGGTCATCGGCTTCGGCGGTCGCGTGCTGGATGACGGCGAGCCCAAATACCTGAACTCGCCCGAAACGGCGTTGTTCTCGAAGGGACGGGAGCTGTACGGTCTTTACCTCGCGCGGAACGCGATCCGCGAGGCCGGCCGGTCGTCGTCGTCGAAGGCTACATGGACGTTGTCGCGTTGGCGCAGCACGGTGTCGAATACGCGGTCGCGACGCTCGGCACGTCAACGACGCCAGTGCATGCGCAGAAGCTGTTCCGCCTCGCCGACACCGTCGTGTTCTGCTTCGACGGCGACGGCGCGGGACGCAAGGCCGCATGGCGCGCGCTCGAGAACGCGCTTCCGGTGCTCGCGGACGGCAAGAACGCGCGCGTTCCTTTTCCTGCCCGACGGCGAGGATCCGGACGACTATCATGCGCAAGCGCGGCAAAGCGGCGTTCGAGCGCGCGCTCGAAAGCGCGATGCCGCTCTCCGAATACCTGATGACGACGCTCGCCGCGCAGCACCCGCCGACGACGGCGGAAGGGCGCGCGGCGCTCGTCGCGGCGGCGCGCCGCTGCTTGCCGAGATCAATGCGCCGATCTTGGCCGCGCTCCTCCGCCGACAGGTTTCCGAGCTTTCCGGACTCTCGGCCGGCGAACTGTCTCCGCTGCTGGCGAGCGATCCCAGCGAGGCTCCTCCGCGCGCCGCGCACGCCGGCGACCGGATCCCGCCCCGGGGCGCGCCGTGCCCCCGTCCCTCGCCCGCGAACTGATCCAAGCGATCCTGCTCAAACCGGATTTGGTGCGCTTCGATGGACCTACCGCGTCCAGCCGACGGCACGCCGGAGGGAACGCGCTTGCGGCGCTCGTCGACGCGTGCTCGGCGACGGCTGGTCCCGACACCACCGCGGCGGTGATCGAGCACTTTGCCGGATCGATGCACGCGCCGGTGCTCGCCGCAGCCCTTGCGACCGCAACCGACCAAGGCGTGACCGCAGAGCACGCCGAAGAGCGTCTCGAGATGGCGCCGCCCGCTGGTGGCTCTGGGCGCGTCGGGCCGGACGCCGCGGCCACGACGGAGGGCGCCCCATGTCGACCGAGGAGGCGGAACGGCTTCGCCAGCTCGAATGGGTACGAAGCGCCCTGCCGGACGGCAAGCGGGCCGGACCGGCCAGCGGTTAGTGATCAATGATGGGGAACATTTCGATGCGCGCGCGGTCCTACCAAAGAGGCTGCCGGCTGCTATAATTTGAGGTTTTCCCGCGCCGCCCCCACACTTTCGGGAGCGGCCCGGCTCGAACGGCGCAAAACGCTCCAGCGCGCGCCGTGACGATCAAGGATGACCATGGCCAAGAATTCCGCGAAACCGCCCGCAAATCGCCCGCCCGTTCGAAGCGCAAGTCGGCTTCGCGCAAGGGAACTTCGGCGAAGCCGGCGGCGCGCAAACCCGCCGCCAAAGAAAACGGCCGCGCGGAAGCCATCCCGCCCGGCCAGCAAGAAATCTACGCCGGCGAAGCGTCCCGCGCCGAAGGGCAACGAGTCTGCCGCCAAGCCGCACGGCAAGGCAAAGCCCGTCGTGAAAACCAAGGCGAAAGCGGCGCCGAAAGCGGTCAAGCCGGTCAGCCCGCGCCGCCGGCTCGCCGGTCAAAGGCGCGCGAAAGGCGCGCCCGCGACGGCGACGAGCTGCCGCCAAGACCGCCGCGCCGCGGCACAAGCCGTCGGTCGGTGAGATCGCCGCCAAGCATCGCCGGCAAGCGCGCCGAGGACGCCGCGCACAAGAAAGGCAAGAACGGCCGCCAGCAACGACATCGCGCCGCGCGAGTTGACGCCGGCCGACGTCGAAGCGCGCAAGCGCCGCCTGAAGAACCTGATCGTGCTCGGCAAGGAGCGCGGCTATCTGACGTACGCCGAAATCAACGACCACCTGCCGGACGACATCCTCGACGCCGAGCAGATCGAGGGCATCATCTCGATGATCGGCGACATGGGGATTCAGGTCTACGACGAGGCTCCCGACGCCGAGACGCTGCTGATGTCCGAAACGCCGGCCACGCGTGCCAGCCGAGGACGTCGAGGAAGAAGCGGAAGCGGCGGCGTCGACGCTCGACTCCGAATTCGGCCGCACGACCGACCCGGTCCGCATGTACATGCGCGAAATGGGCTCGGTCGAACTCCTGACGCGCGAAGGCGAAATCGAGATCGCGAAGCGGATCGAAGAGGGTCTGAAGCACATGATCCTCGCGATCTCGGCGTGCCCGATGACGGTCGCGCAGATCCTCGAGCTCGCCGACAAGATTTCAGCAAGGACGAGCTGAAGATCGACGACGTCGTCGACGGCCTGCTCGACTTCAACGAAGAGCTGACCGCGATCGGAAGACGCCGACGACGGCGTCGAGGATGAAGAGGACGAAACCGATCCGGCGCGTCATCGAAAGCGAAAATCTCGAGCGGCTGAAGGTCGCGGCGCTGGAGCGCTTCGGCACGATCCGCAAGCTCTTCACGCGGATGCTGTCGGTGCTGCACGAAGGAAGGCCACAAGGCGCCGAAATATCTCGACCTGCAGAAGAAGATTTCCGCCGAGCTGATGCAGATCCGCTTCTCGGCGCGGATGGTCGAGAAGCTGTGCGACAGCGTGCGCACCGAAGTCGACAACATCCGCCAGATCGAGCGCAAGATCCAGGACCTGGTCGTGCAACAAGGGCGGCATGCCGCGGCCGGAGTTCATCAAGAAGTTCCCGAGCCACGAGACGTCAGCTTGCGGTGGATCGACCGCGAGATCGCCGCGCACCACTTCGTACAGCGAATCGCTCGCGCAAGTACCGGCAGGCGATCGTCGAGCAGCAGCAGAAGCTCTCGACCTGCAGGCAGCGCGTGATGATCCCCTTGAAGGACCTGAAGGAGATCAACAAGCAGATGTCGACCGGCGAGGCGAAGGCGCGCAAGGCCAAGCGCGAAATGACCGAGGCCAACCTGCGCCTCGTGATCTCGATCGCCAAGAAGTACACGAACCGCGGCCTGCAGTTCCTCGACCTGATCCAGGAAGGCAACATCGGCCTGATGAAGGCCGTCGACAAGTTCGAATACCGCCGCGGCTACAAGTTCTCGACGTACGCCACGTGGTGGATCCGCCAGGCGATCACGCGCTCGATCGCCGACCAGGCGCGCACGATCCGCATCCCGGTGCACATGATCGAGACGATCAACAAGATGAACCGGATCTCGCGCCAGATCCTGCAGGAGACCGGGCAGGAGCCCGATCCGCAGACGCTCGCCGAGAAGATGGAGATGCCGGAAGAGAAGATCCGCAAGATCCTCAAGATCTGCAAGGAGCCGATCTCGATGGAGACGCCGATCGGCGACGACGACGATTCGCATCTCGGCGACTTCATCGAGGATCAGTCGACGGTGGCGCCGTCCGATGCCGCGGTCAATGCGTCGCTTGCGCGATGTGTGCAAGGACATCCTCGACACGCTGACGCCGCGCGAGGCGAAGGTGCTGCGGATGCGCTTCGGCATCGAGATGAACACCGACCACACGCTGGAAGAAGTCGGCAAGCAGTTCGACGTCACGCGCGAACGCATCCGCCAGATCGAGGCGAAGGCGCTGCGCAAGCTGCGGCATCCGTCGCGCTCGGAGAAGCTGCGGAGCTTCCTAGAAGGCGAGTGACTCCAGCGGGCTTCGCGCCAAGGCCAGGCGCGAGGTCGCGGCGAGGTTTGACACGGCCTTTCCCCGGCCAGATACTTTGTGCATCGCGATCCCGGCGCTGTCGCTTCCGATGCTCGTCGTGATGTCGCTCGCCTTGGCAGGGCGTTGCCATGCCCTGAGAGACGCCCCTGTTACCGCAGGGCGTTTCGCCTTTAGGGTGGCTCGCGTCAGTGCGCGAGTGGGTCGATGCGCGCGATGATTCTCTTCGCTCACCCTGCTCGCCGCTCGAAGCGGCGACGCTGCCCACGCCTTCGCCCGGGCCCCGGCGAGATCCTCGGTCGAGGTGCAGGCCTGCGGTGTCTGCCGCACCGATCTGCACGTCGTCGATGGCGAGCTTGCCCGATCCCAAGCTGCCGCTCGTGCCCGGCCACGAGATCGTCGGTATCGTCGGCGGCGCTGGGCGCCGGCGTGACACGCTTTGCGCGTCGGCGATGCGCGTCGGCGTGCCGTGGCTCGGCCACACCTGCGGTACTGTGCCGCTATTGCCGCGAGCGGACGCGAAAACCTCTGCGACGCGCCGCGCTTCACCGGCTACCACGATCGACGGCGGCTACGCCGAATCACGCGGTCGCCGACGCACGCTACTGCGTTCGCGTTGCCCGGCGGGCTACGCCGACGCCGGAGGCTCGCGCCGTGGCTGTGCGCGGGGCTGATCGGCTACCGCGCGCTGCAGCATGGCCGGCGACGCCGCGCGCCTCGGCATTTACGGCTTCGGCGCCGCTGCGCACATCGTCGCGCAACTCGCACGTGCTTTCGAGGGACGCGAGATCGTTCGCGTTCACGCGGCCGGGCGACACCGCGGCGCAGCGTTTCGCGCGCGAAGCTAGGCGTCGCGTGGGCCGGGGCGGCAGCGACGAGACGCGCGCCGGCAGGAGCGCTCGACGCGGCGCTGATCTTCGCGCCGGTCGGCACGCCCTCGTTCCCAACGGCGCTGCGCGCGTCGTGCAAGGGAGGGACCGTGGTCTCTGCGCGCGGCATCCACATGAGCGACATTCCGTCGTTCCCCTATTCATTCCTGTGGGGCGAGCGGCAGGTCGTTTCGGTGGCGAATCTGACGCGCCGGACGCAGTGGATTTCATCGCCCGCGCGCAGCGAGCCGCGATCCGACGCGCGTCGTGCCCACCACCTGCTCTGCCGCCGCCAACGAAGCGCTCGCGGCGCTGCGCGACGGCACGCTGACCGGCGCGGCGGTGCTGACGCCAGCGTGAGCTGCTACACGTGGCGCCGAGTACCCCTAAACTTGCATAAAATATCCCGACAGTCCGTCATCGGCGGTCGCCCGCGGAAGTTCGTTGATCTTCGGTGCGTCGCGTCCGGTGGATAGAGACACCACAGGAGCGAGACGGACCATGAGCTTCATCTGGTTCATCGTCGTGGGATTGATTGCGGGTGGCTCGCGGGTCAACTGGTCAAGGGCGGTGGATTCGGCGTGGTCGGCGACATCGTCGTCGGTGTGATCGGCGCGCTGCTCGGCGGCTGGCTGTTTGGCGCGATGGGCATCTGGCCGGGCGGCGGGCTCATCGGCGCCATCATTGTCGCGACGATCGGCGCGATCATCCTCATTTTCATCGCGCGGCTGATCAAGCGCGCGTGACGTTGCGGCGGCGCGTCGATCGTCACGCCGCTTTTTTCAAACCGATTTCGTGTGCGCCGATGTCGTCGGCGTGGCGAAATGCGCTCTCGCAACGAGCTCGATGTCGCGCGCGGACGTTCCAGCGCTCGAAATACATCTTCCATTGCCGCAACGACGCGCCATACGCCATCGATGGCGCTGCGAGCGCCGTCTTGCGATTCAAGCCGAAAATCGCGTGCCGCGCTCATCGCGTTGGTCAGCGTCGCGTTGCGTCCCTCGGTGCCGATATTGAGATGCAGATTGCGCTCGGTGGCGACCGACGGCCGCGGCATCGACGTCGTAGAGCGGCGAAAGCACCCAGCCGCCGCCGCGCCAGGAACCCGTGATTGCGCAGATGATCGTCGTCGTTGCTGACCAGGATGTTGAAGATCATGCGCGCGAACAACTCGGCCTGCTGCGCCCTCACGCTGCCCGGCGGCCGTAGAGCGCCTCGTCGCCTCGGCGATGTCCGGAGTAGCCCATTTCGGGCGAGCGCGACTCGTGTACGCCGAGCATTGTGAGCGCGGTGACGAAGTGGCATCGCGTCGGGCCGCGCGGTGAAGAGCTCGCGGTCGAACCGCTCGATCAGGGGCGCACCGGGCGACCGTCGCCGACGTGCAGGAGCTTGACCGCGGGCAACATTCAACCCGCATTCGGCGGCAAGCTTCAGGATCGCGCACTCGATGATCGGTACCGAAAAGCCCTGATCGCTCAACGACGGGAATTTCGCGAGCCAATGCCGGCCCTCGCCATCGACGACCGCGGCCTTGGGACGCATGCCGCCGAACGACGTTCCCGCCTCGAAAATATCGTGCAGTCGAGCTGGCACCGGCGCGCCCTCCTCGATGGCATCGGCCGCCTGCAGCAGATACTCGAGGCGCTGCACGGTCCCCACGATGCGCGGTCCCGCGGCCGGCGCGTCGAGTCCCGGACGTATGTCGAGCTGCGACCGGCGCGATTCTCGCGCCGGCCTGCAGCAAGTATTGCGACTCTGCGAGGCCATTGGCCGGCGCGCCCAAGCGATTCTCGATCACGCGACGCGGCCCCACGCGTCCAGGCGCGGGCGTCGCGTATTCCGCCAAATAGCGTGAGCTCGTTCGGCGGAAAGAGCCGTCTCGCCTGAGATTTCCTGGCGGCGCATGAAGCCCGGTCTGACCGGATCGATCTCGATGCGGTTCGTACGCTGCAGGCAGCGCGTGCCGTAGACGAAGCTCGATCCGACGACCTCGGGGCCGTCCTCCTCGATTTCGAGCAGAGGCCGCACGGGCACCGCGGTGGTCTCGCCGGGAAGATAGGCGAAGACGGCGAGCTCAGAAGTCATAGCGCTCGAGCTCCTTTGCGGTGAGCGCGCGCGCGCGTCGCGTCTTTCGCGGATCTCGAGCATGCGCACCGCAGGATCGTTTTCAGCGGCGAGCGCGCAGAAATGACGTCGGCGTGCTCGAGCGCGTCGAGATAACGAACGACTTGGCCCACGGCGACGGATGGATCGCCGTTTTCGATCCGGGACACGGTGTTGCGGCTGATGCGCGCGCGCTCGGCGCGCCAGTAGCTGCGTCATGCCGCCGTGCGATGCGGCGGCGGGCCAGCTCTGCCGAGCGTCGGACAGCAAGCTCGAGCGAGTGTCCCAGGCATGGCGGACTTTTGATCAACCTTCATGGATGCACCTTAACTGGGTCGATAGTGGCGTTATGATACTCATTTCAGGTGCCGATGTCAATCAGTGATGCACCTGCAACCAGGTCTCAATACAGCTAACGCACCAGTTAAGGAGTCGGCGCGTCGTCAATCCACTCTCCTCCTGATCGCTGCAACGCGGCAGCGGGCTAGAAGCTCGCGCTCGACCACGACCTGCTCCGGGTCCTCGGGATCGTCGTGCGCCTTGAACGCACGAGCGCCGCGGTAAAACGCAGCGCATGTTTCGATTCGCGCGCAGCACCGCGCCTTCAGAAGCCGCGTGAGGCCGCTTCGCTTCGCTGCGGCCATGAGCCGTTCCATCAGGCAGCGCGCTACGCCACGGTGCCGTGCCACGTCGTCGGCGACGACGACGGCATGAACTCGGCGCTTTCGCGATCCGGATTGGCTGCATAGCGCGCCACGCCGATGAACGTCTCCGTCCCGTCGGAATCCGTTCCGCCGCGACGAGCGCAAGCTCGCGGTCGTAATCGACTTGCGTGAAGCGCGCGAGCATCGCCGGCGTCAGTTCGTGCAGCTGATAGAAAAACGGAAGAAGCGCGACTGGTCGGAAAGCCCGTGCACGAACGCGCGCTCGAGCTCGGCGTCTTCCGGTCGTATCGGGCGCGACGGCGAGCTTCGTCCCATCGCCCAGCCGGGACGGCGGCCATGAGCTCGACCGGGCGCGGATGGATCGCCATGCGATAGCCCGGCGAGGACACTTTGCGCGGATCGACGACGATGCGCGCAGCTTTGCGCCTGCAGCACGAGCTCGTCGCTGACCACGACCGGATCGCAGCACGGAGCTGAGCGCACCCAGGGCAGCGCGGCGATACCAGCGTCGAAATTTCGCACGTCAGCGCGCGCTGGCTGCAGCGCTTCGCACTCCGACGCATTCGCGCCGACGTCGCGACTGCGCTTCGTCGATCGGCATGCCTCGGCCACCAGGTCCGCGGCGGCAAGTCGACGATTGAGCGGCGGCAACATCAGCGCCTACGCGGGTGCAGCGCCGGCGGCTCGTGCCAGCGCGCGCAACATGACGACGGTCCAAACATCACGGTCCTGCGCCACGGCGATCGCAAACGCCCGTCCCCGGCCAGAAGTGATGACCGCGTCGAACGAGCGCATGCGCGCCGCGCACGGTGCGCACGCCTTTCGGCGCCGCGAGATGAAACTCGCCCCACGCCTTCGCCAACGCACTGCGCGAGCGAACCTCGCGTTGCGACGGCGCCGCCGAGCGCATCCACATCGAGCGCAAGCGTCACGGGAAAACGCAGGCGCTTCGCCGCGGACTCGGCTTCCCCGAGCGTTTCTGACGATCGCAACGGCGGACGCGTCAATACCGAAAGGCGGCGAGCAGCGCGTACCTACGTCGGCTGCAGAGGAGTCGTCGACGGCGCAATGCGGTTCGGCGCGCTCGCGAATCTGTTCGCGCGGGCCAAGTCGGGCGCTTCCGGCAACTGGCTGCGGCGGCGGCACTTCGAGCAGCCACGCCTGGTTGCGCCGATAGGCGGCGAGGAACGAGAATGCCTCGACCGCGTTCTCCGGCGTGAAGAAGTTGGCCATCGTCGCCCGCTTCGAGCGCGGCGTCGACCTCGCGGTCGATCGAGCGCGCCGAGCCACGCGCCGAAGCACGGGCTTCGTCGATTTGCGCGCGACGTCCGCGACCGCGCGCGCCGAATCGGTCGCGCCGATCGCGGGACGCGGCGACGTGCAGCGCGATCACCGCGTCGACGCTGCGGATCCGCAAGTGGTCGCGCCCACCGCGCCGGCGAGCCGCGCCGGCGATGCGCTGCCGCGCACGTCGATCGGATTGGCGCGCGCGCTGCTGCGCGGGCAGGATCGCGTCGAGCGCGGCGACGGTCTCCGGCGCGAGCTTCGCAAGCGTGACGCCGTGTTCGCAGCTGCGCTCGTCGGCGGCGAGCAGCGCCGGTCCGCGGCCGTTGGAAACGATCGCGAGCCGATCGCCGCGCGGAATGCGTCCCATCGCCAGAATGCGCGCGGCGGCGAAGAGTTGCGCATACGTTTGCACGCGGACCGTGCCGGCGCGCGTCAGCGCGGCGTCGAACACGGCGTCGCGCGGTCGGCTCGCGTCCGCGATCTCCAGCGAGCGCCCGGCCTTCAGCACGACGACCGGCTTGGTCCGCGCCGCGGCGCGCAGCGCCGACAGGAACGCGCGCGCGTCGCCGTGATCTCTCGACGTAGAGCAGGATGCCGTCGGTGCGCGGCATCGATGACGCAGCGCATCGAGCAGCTCGCCGAAGCCGACGTCGATGCCGCCGCCCAGCGAGATGACCGTCGAGAAAGCCGATGCGAAGCGGCGCCGCGAAATCGAGCATCGCCGCGCTCACCGCGCCCGATTGCGCGACCAGCGCGAGGCGCCGCCGGCAGCGCCGCCGGCGCGCAGAACGTCGCGTTCAAGGCCGATGTCCGTGCGGATCACGCCGAGCGCACCCGGATCCGACAAGGCGCACGTCGCGCTTCGCGGCGATCGCCGCGACGCTTGCGCATCCACGCGTGCGCGGTCGCGCGTGTCGCTCGCATCGGGCGCTGTCATCAGCATCGCCGCCCGCAGGCCAGCCGCGCTCGCACTCGCTCGATGATTCCGGCAGCCGCCGTGCGGCGGCGTTGCGATGATCGCGAGGTCGACCGGCCGCCCGATCGCGGCCAACGTCGGTCCGTGCGTCGCGCGCAGCACTCTGCGGTGATGCGGATTGACCGCGAACAGCTCGCCCTGCAAATCCGCCGTGCAGCAGGTTTTCGAAGCACGATGCGCCCGAGCGACGCCCGGGCGCTGCGGACGCGCCGACCAGCGCGACCGATCGCGGAGCGAGCAACGGGCGCAGGTAGTGATGCATGGCGAATTCTAGCGGTACCGCATCGCGCGGCGACTGGCAGCCGCAGCACGTCCGCTATAATTTCGCCGCGCTGCGACGCGATCGCGGCCGTCGGCGCCGCGCGTCAGCATCATGCGAACGGGCGCGAATTCACGCGGGCCCGTAGCTCAGTCGGTCAGAGCAGACGACTCATAATCGTTTGGTCGCTGGTTCGATCCCAGCCGGGCCCACCCATGATTCTTCGTTCCGGCGCGACCCGCGCCCGCTCGTCGACTCGGACCGCCGTTCGCCCCCGGTGGCGTGCAAATTGCATCGTTTCGTGGCACCTATCGACAAGCGCTAGGACCTGCCGCATCACGGCACCCTTGTAATCCACATGTCTATTTATCGCTCACTGGACGAAGGCATACCGAGCGAGATCAACGTCAGCGACGATCCGCGCCGCCGCGGCGCAACAGCGCCGGAGATTACGCTGCCGGTCGCTGCTCGCGACGATGCAGTGATAAGCGTCAGGGCGACGCCGTGCCAACGAGTGCCGCTCGCGGCGACGTTCAGTGGATCGCGAGCCTGCCGCGCGCCATTCGTCCGCTGGCGCTCCTGCGGCAGTACCCCGCATTGCCAGCGTCATGGCGCAGACTGGACCGATCCGCCGGCGTTTCGCGATTACATGTTCGAATTGCTGGTCGATCGCCGCGGCGGGCCGCAGAGGGTTTCCAGCAGAACGTGCGCTGCGAGCTGCTGGCGTTGCGCGCCTATTTCGACGAGATGCATCCGCACGCCTGCGATCGGCATCGTGCATCGAGATCAAGTGACGCGGCGCCTGCTGCGTGCGAGGCCCTTCTGAGACCGCGAGAAACGACCGCACGTTGTCGGCGTCCATGTTCGCGCCGTCGCCTTTCGCCACCACTTCGCCGCGCGACATCACGACGTAGCGGTCGGCGAGCGACTTCGCGAAGTCGTAGTACTGCTCGACCAGCAGGATCGCCATCTCGCCGCTCGCCGGTGAGCTTGCGGATCGCGCGCTCGATGTCCTTGATGATCGACGGCTGGATGCCTTCGGTCGGCTCGTCGAGGATCAGGAGCTGCGGGCGCAGCGCGAGCGCGCGGCCGATCGCGAGTTGCTGCTGCTGGCCGCCGGAGAGATCGCCGCCGCGGCGGTTGAGCATGTCCTTCAGCACCGGGAACATCTCGAAGATGAACTGACGGGATGCCGGCGCCGCGCTTTTTGCGTCGCGAGGCCCATCTGCAGATTCTCGCCGACGGTGAGGCGCGGGAAGATCTCGCGGCCCTTGCGGCACGTAGCCGATGCCGAGCGCGGCGCGCGCGTACGGCGGCAGCGACGCCGATGCTTCGGTCGTCCAACTTGACGTCGCCGGAGCGGATCGGCAAGAGGCCCATCAGGCATTTGAGCAGCGTCGTCTTGCCGACGCCGTTGCGGCCCGAACAGCGTCGTGCACTTGCCGTCGGGGACGTCGAACTGCGACGTTGCGCAGGATGTGGCTGCCGCCGTAGTATTGAGTTGATGGCATGGTCGTCGCATCGGCAAAGCAGCTTGTCTAGGAAAGTGAGCGTGGGGGTCGTCATCTTCGGCCGAGGAATACTTCGATCACCTGCTCGTCCTGCTGCACGTGCTGCATCGAGCCTTCGGCCAGCACGCGGCCTTCGTGCAGCACCGTCACGCGGTCGGCGATCCGTGGCGACGAAATCCATGTCGTGCTCGACGACGACCAGCGTGTAGTCGCCCGCGAGCGACTGGAAGAGCTCGGCGCTGCGCATCGTCTCATCGTCGGTCATGCCGGCGACCGGCTCGTCGAGCAGCAGCAGTTGCGGCTCCTGCATCAGCAGCATGCCGATCTCGAGCCACTGCTTCTGGCCGTGCGAGCAAGCCGACCGGCGAGGCCGCCTGGCCTCCGTGCGCGAGCTGGATCGTGTTCGAGGATGTGCCAGGATGCGGCCGTGCGCGGTCGAATCGAGCTTCGCGCGTGAGCGTCGGCCAGACGCGCTTGTCGGCCTTGCGCGCGAGCTCGAGGTTCTCGAACACCGTGTGACTGCTCGAACACCGTCGGCTTCTGGAACTTGCGACCGATGCCGCGATCGGCGATTTCCGGCTCGGTCAGCGCGCGTGAGGTCGATCGTCTGGCCGAAGAACGCGGTGCCCGCAGTCGGGTCGCGTCTTGCCGGTGATCACGTCCATCATCGTCGTCTTGCCGGCGCCGTTGGGGCCGATCACGCAGCGGAGCTCGCCGGCGTCGATCGACGAGCGACAGATCGTTCAAGCGCCTTGAAGCCGTCGAAGCTGACCGAGATCGACGTCGAGATACAGAATGCCGCGATGGCTCGTGTCGACGCCGGGCGTGCACGACGCGGCCGCCGCCGATGCCCCCGGTGCGGTCTCGCCGCCGCTCGTTGAGCGAGTCCGTCGCTGGCTCATCGCGATGCGCTTCATCCACAGCCCGCGATGCCGCGCGGCAGGAACAGCGTCACGAGAATGAACAGCAGGCCGAGCGACGAAGCAGCCAGTATTCGGGCAGCGACCTGCGTGAACCAGCTCTTGCCGAGATTGACGACCGCCGCGCCGAGCACCGGGCCGATCAGCGTGCCGCGGCCGCCCACGGCCGTCCAGATCGCGATCTCGATCGAGTTGGCCGGCGACATCTCGCTCGGATTGATGATGCCGACCTGCGGCACGTACAGCGCACCGGCGATGCCGCAGATCACCGCCGACAGCGTCCAGACGAACAGCTTGAAGTACAGCGGGTTGTAGCCGGAGAACATGACGCGCGTCTCGGCATCGCGGATCGCCGTCAGCACGCGGCCGAGCTTGGAGCGCACGATCGCGCGGCCGAGCAGCAGAAAGCCGATCAGCGTCGCCGCCGGTGATGACGAACAGCGCCATCCGCGTCGACGGCGCGGTGATCGGTGAAACCGAGGATGCGCTTGAAGTCGGTGAAGCCGTTGTTGCCGCCGAAGCCGGTGTCGTTGCGGAAGAACAGCAGCATCGCACGCGTAGGTCAGCGCCTGCGTGATGATCGAGAAATAGACGCCCTTGATCCGCGACGCGGAACGCGAAGTAGCCGAACACGAACGCGAGCACGCCCGGCACCAGCACGACGAGCAGCGCCGCGTACCAGAAGTGGTCGGTGAAGCTCCAGTACCACGGGTACGCCTTCCAGTCGAGGAACACCATGAAGTCCGGGCAGGTCGCTCTGGTAGACGCCGTCGTGGCCGATCGAGCGCATCAGGTACATGCCCATCGCGTAGCCGCCGAGCGCGAAGAACAGGCCGTGTCCGAGCGACAGGATGCCGGTGTAGCCCCAGATCAGGTCCATCGCCAGCGCGACGATCGCGTAGCACATGATCTTGCCGACCGAGCGTGACCCAGTAGTCGGACATGTGGAACGCGCTGTCGGCAGGCACGACGAGATTGCAGACCGGGAACGACGACGAACAGCACGATCGCGGCGACGCCGATGGCGCACGTCGCAGCGCAACGCAGCCGCGTGCGACGCGCGGCGGCGGCGGCGACCAGCGGCACGGCGCGGCCATCGCGCTCAACGGCGGCGCGTCAGCGCCGCGGCTGCCATGTCGTCACGCTTCCACCGTCCGGCCCTTGCAGCGCGAACAGTCCCTGCGGCCGCTTCTGGATGAAGATGATGATGAACACGAGCACCGCGATCTTCGCCAGCACGGCGCCCTGACCACGCCTCGAGGAACTTGTTGACGATGCCGAGGCCGAGCGCCGCGTAGACCGTGCCGGCGAGCTGTCCGACGCCGCCCAGCACGACGACCATGAACGAGTCGACGATGTAGCTCTGCCCGAGGTCGGGACCGACGTTGCCGATCTGCGAGAGCGCGCAGCCGGCGAGCCCGGCGACGCCCGAGCCGAGCCGAACGCCAGCATGTCGACCCGCGCGCGTCGGCACGCCGAGCGAGCTCGCCATCGCGCGGTTCTGCGTGACCGCGCGCACGAAGAGCCCGAGACGCGTGCGCGTCAGCAACAGCCACATCAGCGCGAGCACGACGCGCGGCGAAGCACGATGATCACGATGCGGCTCCATGGCAGCACGACGTTGGTCATGATCTCGACGCCGCCGGACATCCACGACGGATTCTCGACCTGCACGTTCTGCGCGCCGAAGATCGTGCGCACCGCCTGGATCAGGATCAGCGACAGGCCCCAGGTCGCGAAGCAGCGTTTCCAGCGGCCGGCCGTAGAGACAGCGGATCACCGTCGCGCTCGAGCACCATGCCGACCGCCGCCGAGACGCAGCGAACGCCACCGGGATCGCGCAGACCAGATAGGCGTCGAACGCGCCGGGAAGTACGCTGGCGGAACACGTTCTGCACGACGTAGGTCGCGTAGGCGCCGATCATGATCAGCTCGCCGTGCGCCATGTTGATGCACGCCCATCAGGCCGTAGGTGATCGCGAGGCCCAGCGCCGCCAGCAGCAGGATCGTGCCGAGCGAGATGCCGCTGAAGATCGCGGCCGATCATTTCGCCCGTCGGCGAGGCGCTGATTCGACGGCGCGACAGCGATGCGCTCGGCTTCGGCGCGCACGCTCGTCGCGTCGGGCTCGACGAACTTGCCGCCCTTCGCGCTCGAGCACGCCGAGGAGCAGCGTCTTGGTGCTTCCGCTGTCGGCTTCGGCGAGCGCGCGTACCGCGGCAAGTCGCGTCGCCCTGGTCGCTGCTGGCGAGCTGGATCGACGCCTGCGTCAGCACCAGCAGGCCCTTGATCTCCGGGATCGGCTTCCTTGGCGAGCGCGGTCGAGATCGCCGGCAGCGCGTCTTCGTCGGCGGCGCTCTGCAGCTCCTTTGCCGCGGCGAGGCGCGTCGCGCGGTCGGGTGACGACGAGCTTCAGCGCGGCGATCGCCGTGCCGAGCTCGCGGCGCATGCGGTTGTTGACGACGAGGTCGTCGAGGTTCTCGGGCAGCCGGCGTGACCGTCTTGCCGGTCAGAAGATCGGTGGCGGCGTCGCCCTTGACCTGAAGAACGCGGTCCTCACCGGCGGTCTTGACATCGCCGTCCAGCACCGCCTGCAAGAGCGGCAGCGCCTGCGGATCGCCGCTCGCGACGATCGCGGCGATCGCCTTGCCGCGCGCATCGCTCTCGCCGAACGCGAGATCGCGGATCGTCTCAGGCGCGATGGCGCGCCGGCCTGCGTCGCCCAGACAACGCGGCCAACGGCGGCGAGCCGCCGGAGTACGGCGGCGCATACGGCAGCGTTCAGAAGCGTTCCAGTGAGGGTCCATTCCGCGTAGGCGAGAACCGCCACCGCGTCTCTGCGGCGCCGCGTCTCCCGCGCGACGCGGGGAGCGGTTGGCGTGCAGGGGCTGCACGCTGCGTCACTTCTTCTCGGGCTCGTCCTTCTTCGTCTCGTTGCCGGCGATGAACGGGCTCCACGGCTGCGCGCTTGATCGGGCCCTTGGTCTTCCAGACGACGTTGAACTGGCCGTTCGGCCTGCACTTCGCCGATGAACACCGGCTTGCTGCAGGTGGTGGTTCTTCTCGTCCATCTTGATCGTCGAAGCCGTCCGGCGCCTTGAACGTCTGGCCGGCCATCGCGGCGATCGACCTTGTCGGTGTCGATAGCTCTTCGCCTTCTCGACCGCCTGCTTCCACATGTGGATGCCGATATACGTCGCTTCCATCGGATCGTTGGTCAGCGGCTTGTCGGCGCCCGGCAGCTTCTTCGCCTTGGCGTACGCGGCCCACTTCTTCTTGAACTCGTCGTTCGCCGGGTTCTTGAGCGACATGAAGTAGTTCCACGCCGCGAGGTGGCCGACGAGCGGCTTGGTGTCGACGCCGCGCAGCTCCTCTTCGCCGACCGAGAACGCGACCACCGGGACGTCGGTCGCCTTCAGGCCCTGGTTGCCGAGCTCCTTGTAGAACGGCACGTTCGAGTCGCCGTTGATCGTCGAGACGACCGCCGTCTTGCCGCCGGCGGCGAACTTCTTGATGTCGGCGACGATCGTCTGGTAGTCGCAGTGGCCGAACGGCGTGTACTTCTCGTCGATGTCCTTGTCGTCGACGCCCTTCGACTTGAGGAACGCGCGCAGGATCTTGTTGGTCGTGCGCGGATAGACGTAGTCGGTGCCGAGCAGCACCCAGCGCTTGGCGCCGCCGCCTTCCTTGCTCATCAGGTACTCGACCGCGGGAATCGCCTGCTGGTTCGGCGCCGCGCCGGTGTAGAACACGTTCTTCGAGAGCTCCTCGCCCTCGTACTGCACCGGGTAGAACAGGCAGGCCGTTCAGTCTCCTCGAACACCGGCAGCACCGACTTGCGCGACACCGACGTCCAGCAGCCGAACACCGCCGCCACCTTGTCCTGCGAGATCGAGCTGGCGCGCCTTCTCGGCGAACAGCGGCCAGTTCGACGCCGGGTCGACGACGACCGGCCTCGAGCTTCTTGCCCATGACGCCGCCCTTGGCGTTGATCTCGTCGATCGTCATCAGCGCGACGTCCTTCAGCACCGTTTCGCTGATCGCCATCGTGCCCGACAGCGAATGCAGCACGCCGACCTTGGTCGTGTGCGCACGGCGAGGACCTGCGGAGCGAGGCCGCAGTCCCGCTCGTACGCGAGTGCGACGCCGGAAGCGCCAGAGCGTTTTGCAAGAAAGCTTCCAACTACCGTTGCGCGCAGGTTACCCCGTGTCGAGTGGTTGAGAATCGCTTCCCCTGAGATGATCGCAGGACGAACGCGCGCGCCGCGCTGGCATTGGTGCGGCAAACGCCCCAGCAGCCCGATGTTTACGCGCGCGATCCAGTGCCGTCGTTGCTTGACGCGCACGCTGACGCGCTGTATTTGTTTCCTTTGCTCTGGCTGCGGCCGCATCGAGGCGCGGCGCCATCCTCCAGGTCAAGGCGAGATGGGGCGACCACGTCGCCGGTGCGTGCCGGCGGGCGATGCGCACTGATTTTGGAGCCAGTTGCCGCAGTTGATCGCGCAGTGAGCCGAATGCATAATCTGCGGCTGCACGGCGGCCCGCGACCGCGTACAGGAGGATCAGGTGAGCGATCAAGCCAGCAGGCGGCGCGCGCCACGAACCTCGCATCTAGGGTCGCCAATGACCTGGCCCACTTATCTGGTCTCAGGCGGACACGCAGCCCCTGACCACACGCACGCCGGTTCTCGACCAGCACGGCGATGCCGTCGCCTGGACCGAAGGCCCGGTGCACAGAGCAGTGCGACCTACGTGCTGTGCCGCGTGCGGTCAATCGCCGCAACAAACCGTTTTGCGACGGATCGCACCGAAGGTCGGCTTCGACGGGACTTGTACCGCGGATCGCGCGCCGAGCGCCGGCGGCGTCACAAGGTTTATGCCGGCGTCGGCATCGTCGTGACCGACGACGAATCGCTCTGCGCCGGCTATGCGTTCTGCGATCCGCCACGGCAGCGTCTGGCGCGAAATCGCGGATACGGCCGATCCCGCGGTCCGGAAGCGCGTCGAGCGTCAGATCGCCGATTGCCCGTCGGGCCGCTTGCAGTACGCCAAAAGCGCGAACGAGCCGCCGGTAGAAATCTCCTATCCGCCGACCGTGGCGACGATACCGAATGGAGCGCTCTGGGTGTTGGGCGGCGTGCCTGTCGAAACCGCCGACGGGTTCACCTACGAGGTCCGCAACCGGCAGCTCCTTTGCCGCTGCGGCGCCTCGAAGAACAAACCTTTCTGCGACGGCTCGCACCGGCGCGTGAACTCCAGGCGCCGTAGCCGGCGCCCTTCAGGCCGCGTTGGCGCATGTACGCGAGCGGCGATGGAGCACATAGCCCGGGCGCTGAACGATCAGTTGAAGCCCAGGCGACGCGGCGCCGCAGAGTTCGTGACCCCTGCGATCAACCGGGCTTCGTCCGTCCCAGCAGAGCGAGCAGCGGCCTTTGTAACGGCCAGCATGCCGTACTCGTCGATGAAACGCACAGACGGTGTCGAGCCCCTGCCCGTCTTGAGATTCGTGAACACGAAGGGCCGCTCACCGCGCATCTTGCGCGCGTCGCGTATCCTCGAGCGACGCGCCGACCAGCGGCGCCAGGTCGATCTTGTTGATCACGAGCAGGTCCGATTGCGTGATGCCGGGCCCGCCTTGCGCGGAATCTTGTCGCCGGCGGCGACGTCGATCACGTAGAGCGTCAGGTCGGAGGCTCGGGCGAGAACGTCGCGGCAAGATTGTCGCCGCCGCTTTCGACGAAAACGATGTCGAGATTGCCGAATCGCTTATGCGAGCCGATCGACCGCTTCGAGGTTGATCGATGCGTCCTCGCGGATCGCCGTATGCGGGCAGCCTCCGGTCTCGACGCCGATGATGCCGTTCGGCGCGAGCGCGCGTCGTTGCGCACCGAGAATTGCGCATCCTCTTCGGTGTAGATGTCGTTGGTGACGACCGCGAGCTCGTAGCGCGCTCGCGCAACCGCGGCAAAGCGAGCGTAGCGGCGTGCGGTCTTGCCCGAGCCGACCGGGCCGCCGATCCCCGACTCGCAACGGTTGCGTCACGCGCGTGATCTCTACGAACGGAATAATCGAATGTACTGCGTCTCGTGTCGCGACGACGCCAGCGCAAGCCCGGGCGCGAAGGACGAGACGTCCTCGTCGGCGATCGAGCGGCGCCAGCGCGACCGCCGGCGGGAATCCGCGCCCCGAGCTCGACGAGCAGCCGCTGACCGGCCGAGTGACCGAGCGGAATCGTCTTCATCGCGGCGAGCACCGCCTGGTTTCTCGAGCCACGACCAGACGTACGCGGTCAACGCCGCCGCCGCCGGCGTCGAGATCCGCGGACGATGAGCGCGTAGGCGCCGGGCAGCGTGACGGGCGCCATCGCCGCTGGCGGCCGCGGCCGCCGGCGCATCGAGGAGCTCGAGGTCGGACGCGAGGTTTGCCAGCGACGATCCCATCTGCTCGGTCTCGGCGCGGAGCTCCGCCGTCTCGCGCGAGGCACCAGAACCAGTCGTTCCATTCGCCGGCCTGCGACCAGTCGCTTCGCTTCGCGCGGCATTGAGCAGGCGCCAGACGACGGCGGCTTCGCCGGGAGCGACGACGAGCTCCAGCGCGTCGCCGATCCAGGCCTGCGCTGCGGCGGCGTCGCGGACGCCTCCCGCCGCAACGACACGCACTCGAGCCCCTGCGAATAGCTGTACGCTCCGATCGGCAATGCGCGGGCTCGCGAGCTGCAACCAGCCGCACCAGGGCCAGCTCGGTTCGAGCGTAGTCCGAATCGTTCATCGCCGCGGCGCCGGGCGCTGCCCGAAGTCGTGGATGATGCCCGCGTGCTTTGCCTCGCTCGAGTGGTGATGATGTCCCGCCGCGTACGCCCCGGCCTCGGGTTCGAACGGCGCGGAACACCGCCGTGACTGCGAAGCCCAGTGCCGAGCAGCATCTGCGGCGAGCACGCGATCGGCGGAAAGCGCAACCAATCCGCGCCGATCTCGACCGGGCAGTGGCGATTGCCGAGATGGTAGGCCGCACGCGCGAGGCCGCCCCGATCGGCGCTCACCTCCATCACGCGCCTCCGGCAGCGGCGATGACGCGCACGATCCGCCCGTCGTCGGCGACGAGGCAGTCGCCGCCGCGCAGCACCTCGCCGCGGTCGAGGAAGAGGCCCACTTCTTCCCCGGACCGCAGCGAGGTGCGCAAACGGCTCTTCAGGCGCAGCTCGAACGGCAGCGTGAGCTCCGCATCGGCATGCTCGTGCTTCGCGCTCCTGCTGCCCGAACGATAGCAGCATCGCCTTCAGAACAGGAAGTAGCGCTGCGCCAGCGGCGGCTCACGTCGCGGGCTCGCAGGCAAGCAATTCGCCGTCGGCGCGCACCTCGTAGGTCTCCGGATCGACGCTCGATCTTCGGCAGCGCAGTCGTTCTGCACCATGTCGCTTCTTGCCGATCTTGCGCGTGTTCTTCACGCGCGACCAGCGGCTTGCGCGAGCTCGAGTTTCGCGCACGCGCCGGGTTCTTCAGCGCGGCCTGGGACACGAACGTCACCGACGTACGCGCAGCGCCTTGCCGAAGGCGCCGAACATCGGCCGGTAGTGCACCGGCTGCGGCGTCGGGATCGAGGCGTTCGGATCGCCCATCGCCGCCGCGGCGATCATGCCGCCCTTGAGGATCAGCGACGGCTTGACGCCGAAGAACGCCGGCTTCCACAGCACCAGGTCGGCGAGCTTGCCCGCTTCGATCGAGCCGACTGCGTGCGCGATGCCGTGCGCGATCGCCGGGTTGATCGTGTATTTGGCGATGTAGCGCTTGACGCGCAGGTTGTCGTGCGCGCCGGGTCGCCTGCCGAGCTTGCCGCGCTGCACCTTCATCTTGTGCGCGGTCTGCCAGGTGCGGATGATCACTTCGCCGACGCGCCCCATCGCCTGCGAGTCCGACGACATCATCGAGAACGCGCCCAGGTCGTGCAGGATGTCCTCGGCGGCGATCGTCTCGCGGCGGATGCGCGACTCGGCGAACGCCACGTCCTCGGCGATCGCCGGGTCGAGGTGGTGGCACACCATCAGCATGTCGAGATGCTCGTCGATGGTGTTCACCGTGTACGGCCGCGTCGGGTTGGTCGACGACGGCAGCACGTTGGGCTCGCCGCAGGCCGTGATGATGTCCGGCGCGTGGCCGCCGCCCGCGCCCTCGGTGTGATAGGTGTGGATCGTGCTGCCGCGCGATTGCCTGCGAGCGTCGTCTCGACGAAGCCCGACTCGTTGAGCGTGTCGGTGTGGATCGCGACCTGCACGTCCATCCGGTCGGCGACCGTCGAGGCAGCGTCGATCGCCGCGGGCGTCGTGCCCCAGTCCTCGTGCAGCTTGAGTCCGATCGCGCCCGCCTCGATCTGCTCGACGCAGCGGCGGCGGCAGGCTCGCATTGCCCTTGCCGAGGAAGCCGAGGTTCATCGGGAACGCCTCGGCCGCCTCGAGCATGCGCATGGATATGCCACGGTCCCGGCGTGCAGGTCGTCGCGAAGGTGCCGGTCGCCGGCCCGGTGCCGCCGCCGATCATCGTCGTGACGCCGGACATCAGCGCTTCCTCGATCTGCTGCGGGCAGATGAAATGGATGTGCGATGTCGATGCCGCCCGCGGTGACGATCATGCCTTCGCCGGCGATGATCTCGGTGCCGGCGCCGATGACGATCGTCGACTGCGGGCTGGATGTCCGGATTGCCGGCCTTGCCGAGCTTCGCGATCCGGCCGTTCTTGATGCGCGATGTCGGCACTTCGACGATGCCCCAGCAGTCGATGATCAGCGCGTTGGTGATCACCGTGTCGGCGCTGTCCTTGGCCGACGCGCTGGCTCTGGCCCATGCCGTCGCGGATCACCTTGCCGCCGCCGAACTTGACTTCCTCGCCGTAGACCGTCAGGTCGCGCTCGACCTCGACGATCAGATTCGTATCCGCGAGCCGCACGCGGTCGCCGACGGTCGGCCCGAACATCTCCCGGCGTAAGCGGCGCGGCCCGATTTTCATCGCGGCCCTCCAGCTGTCGCGTCTTGCGTCGCTCGTTCTCGCTTTCAGCCGTCGTCGGTTTTTTCGCTGGCTGATCGAGCGGACCCATGACCGCGCGCGCGAAACCCGTACACGATGCGCGCGACCGGCGAGTGCGACCAGCTCGACCGTGCGCTTCTGCCCCGGCTCGAAGCGCACCGCGGTGCCCGCGGCGATGTTGAGGCGCATGGCCCTCGCGCCGCACCGCGCGGTCGAATGCCAGCGCCGCGTTCGTCTCCGCAAAGTGGTAATGCGAGCCGACCTGGATCGGGCGGTCGCCGGTATTCGCGACAGCGAGCTTCGCGTCGGGCGGCCGGCGTTGAGACTCGATGTCGCCGCCGGCGGGAAGAATCTCTCCTGGGATCATGGAATCGGATGATGCACGGTCACGAGCTTCGTTCCGTCGGGAAACGTCGCTTCGATCTGGATCTCGGGAATCATTTCGGGAACGCCGTCCTGCACCTGGGCTCGAGTCAGCAGCGTCGTACCGTGGCTCATGAGCTCGGCGACCGTGCGTCCGTCGCGAGCGCCTTCCATGATCGCCGCGCTCACGTAGGCGACCGCCTCGGGGTAGTTCAACTTGAGGCCGCGCGCGAGCCGTCGCGCTCAGCGACGAGCCCGGCGGTAAAGAGCAGCAGCTTGTCCTTCTCGCGCGGAGTCAATTCCATCGGGGCCGTCCCTCAAGTCAGGTGTTCCAGATGCGCGGCGTCACCGCCTCGCGGCCTGCCAGAGCCGGACGCGCGCGGACCCCAGAGCATCGCAAAATAGTGCCGCGCGGCCTCCGCCGACGCGCCGCGATAACGCGCGATAAGCAGCCCCGGCAACCGCGTCACAGCGCTCTCGCCGCCCTCGCAGGTCACTTCCCGGCACGCCGCGATCAGGTGTTCAGGCACCTGCGGCGCGGCTGCGAGGAATGTACCAAATACAGGCTGCCGATTCAGGCCGACCTGCGCGCTCATGCAGCGGCACCGCCGGCGATGAGCGAGCGTTCGATCCATTGCCGAGCGCCGTCGCGCAGGATGACGACGTCCTGCCGCATCCGGCCGTGACGAAATTCCTCGCCGGCATGGCGGCGACCGAGGCAGACAATGTCCCACCCGATGAACGCTGCATCTCGCTGCGGGACGCGACGCGCGTGCCGAGCTCGGCGATCGCGCCGTCGAAGACGATCGACCCCTGGGGCAGCCACTCCAGGAGCGCCTGCGATCCGATCGCGAATGCCAGCCGCTGCTGCGCCGGAGCGCCGGCGGAGCGGATACCACTTTGCCGCGCCCGGCGTCGTGAGCTGTGCCTGCGCGAGCGCGCGGACGGAGACATCGAGGGCGAGCCGGTCTCCGCCGACGATACCCGCCGGCGGATGCACGACGATGTTCTGACAGAGTGCGTCGCCCTCGGGGTAGAGCGACTTCTGCACGACCAGCGGCCCGCGATGCAACCGCCGGGCGAGCACGGTTCGGCCGCCGCGGCGCTCGTAGCCGAGCGAGAGCTCACCGCTCCAGCCGGCGCGCACGGCGTCTCGCTGGAGCGCGTGGTCGGCGGCAGCGTTCATCGCGGCAGTTGTAGCGCAAGGCATGGACCATTGATGCGTCGTACCGGAACGGTACGGTGCGCGCGAAATGGGTGCGAGGGAGATCATCGTTGCGGGTTTGGCGAAAACGATCCCTATCTCAATGGCGATCGTCCTTCGAAAGCTTCAATGCCCGCTCGCACAATCGGTTGCGGGGCGCTCCGGTGAGCTTCACCGCCAGCCGGACCGCCTGCGCAACCGGCAATTCGGCAAGGAGCGTGCTGAGCATACGGTCGTGGGCTTCGGCATCGTCTCCGGCCTGGATCGTTGCACCGGGCGCATCGACGATAAGGACGAATTCACCGCGCGCGCGGTCGGTATCGGCGGCGAGCCATGCCGGCGCCTCGCCCAGGCGACAACGGTGAATGGTTTTCGAAGCGCTTGGTCAATTCGCGCGCGACGACGAGCCCGCGCTCCGGGACCCAGCACGGCGACCAGCGCATCGAGGGTCGCTGCAATCCGGTGCGAGCCTCATAGAATACGAGCGCACCATGGATAGTCGGAGACGCGCGGTGAGCGCGGCGGCGCGCGCGGTCGCAGCCGCGGGCAGGAAGCCGCAAAACAGCCACTGCGGCGCGGCGATCCCCGACGCCGACAGCGCCGCGATGACCGCGCTCGGGCCGGGGACCGGCACGACGACGTATCCGGCTTGAGCCACCGGCGCGTACCAGCGCTCGCGCCCGGATCGCTCACGGCGGGCGTTCCCGCGTCGCTGACCAGCGGCGGCGCTCTTGCCCGAGGCCGAGAAGCGACCACGATCTCGGCAGCGCGGCGGCGCTCGTTGTGCGCGTGCAGAGAGCAACATTCGCGTGGCAATGCCGTGGCGCGCCAGCAGCTTGGCAGTCACGCGCGTATCCTCGGCCGCGATAACGTCGACCGAAGCCAGGACGTCGAGCGCGCGCAAGGTGATGTCGCGCAGGTTCCCGAGCGGCGTCGCGACCACATATAATATCGTTATCCGATCGCCGATATTGTTCTCGCCTGTCGTCACGGCGACGATCTCCTTTCCGATGGCCGCTACGCATTGCCAACTCTGCCGCGCGGACGCGCTGCTGTCCCGCTGCGTGCTCGCAACCTCGCTCCTCGTCGCGTGCGCGGGTCCCGGTCCATTGTCCAGATCGCGCCCCGGACCCGCAACTCACGGCGCCGCCGCCACCGGCCGTCAACCGCCCTTGCCGCCGACCACCGAGCCGCCCGAAGTACCGATCCGCAACCCGTCGCGCCCGCGCCGTCGCCGACGACCGTGACGCCGCCAACCTCGACACGATCTGCTCTCGTTCTGCCGCTGGAATCGCCGCTGTACGGCCCTGCTGCCGCGGCGGTCAAAGCCGGGTTCCTCGCCGCCGCCAACGCGGCCGGAAGCGCATCGCGTACGCGAATCATCGCGCACGGCGACGACGGCGTGCTGCCCGCCTTCGCCGCGGCGGCCGAATCCGGCGCGGCGCTGGTCGTCGGGCCGCTCACCCGTGACGACCTGAAGACGGTGCTCGCCTGGCGCTCGCGAGGCCGCGCATGCTGGCCTTGAACCAGCCGGAAGATGGTTCGACGCTGCTGCCCGACGAAGTGTACGCGTTGAGCGCTCTCGATCGAGAGCGACGCGCGAGCTTCCGCGCGGGCGCGCGTACGCCGGCACGTGCGCGCGCACCCGTGGCTACCGTCGCCAGCGACGCGCCGCTGCAACGCAGGTTCGCCGGCGTTCTCGGCTGCCTGGGAGCGAACCGGCGGTTCGACCGCGCGCGATTATCGATTCGACGCACGTCCGGAGGTATTGAGCCTGCTGCGGCGCGAGCTGATCGCACGCCCACCCGATGCGATCGCTGCTCGCGCGTCGACAGCCGACGATGCGCGCGCTCGCGAAGTCGTTTCTGCCGCCGGGACCCGTGTACGCGAGCAGCCAGATCGCGGACGGCCTGCCGTCGCCGATGCTGCGCGACCTCGAGGGTGTACGCTTACGTCGAGATTCCGTGGCTGGCGGATCCGGCTCGGCGCCGATATTCGCCCGCCTGCCCGCACACGAGCCTCGGGCGATCCGGTGCTCGATCGCCTCGTATGCGCTCGGGCTCGATGCATTCGCGATCGCCGAGCTGCTTCGCCAATCCGATTCCGCCGGATCGCGTCGAGTTCGAGGGCGCGACCGGGCATCGCTCGCCAGCTGCCCGCGCGCATGCTTTGCCCGCGAAGGCCGGATCATGGTGATCCGCGGCCGGTCAGCCAATGCCCTATACGCACCGACGCCATGAACCGCGGCGCCGCGGCCGAAGCGCTCGCGGCAAGCTATCTTGCGGCGCGCGGCCTCACGATCGTTCAACGCAACTACCGCTGCCGCGGCGGCGAGATCGACATCATCGCGCGCGAGGGCGAAGCCCTGGTCTTCGTCGAAGTACGGCTGCGGCGCAGACCGGGCGTTCGGCACTGCGGCCGCAAGCATCACCGCCGCCAAGCGCCGGCGGTTGCGGCTCGCGGCCCGGCATTATCTCGCGCGGCTCGGACGCGAGCCGCCGTGTCGCTTCGATGCGGTCGTTGCTCGACGCACTCGAGACCGAGAACATCGAATGGCTGCGCGGCGTCGAGGGCATCTGAACGCGAGCTCAGTGAAAGTTGCTACAATCGTTTCCGATGGACACGCACACACCGCATCCGGGCGCACTTTGCCGATAGCGCGCAGCTCAAGCTTGCCGCCGTCGACGTCATGACGCCGCACATCGCGCGCGGCCGCCGCCTTGATGACCGACTGCCTGCTCGCCGACGGCAAGATCCTCGCCTGCGGCAACGGCGGCTCGGCGGCCGACGCGCAGCATTTCGCGGCCGAGATGGTCGGCCGCTTCGAGCGCGAGCGGCCGGAGCTGCCGGCGATCTCGCTCGCCACCGACACCTCGATCCTGACCGCGGTCGCCAACGACTACGACTTCGACGCAGATCGTTCGCCAAGCAGGTGCGGGCGCTGGGCGCTGCCGGCGACGTGCCTGCTCGCGATCTCGACGTCCGGCAACTCGGGCAACGTGATCGCGCGCGATCGACGCCGCGCACGAGCGCGAGATGCGCATCGTCGCGCTGACCGGCAAGGGCGGCGGCCGCATCGGCGAACTCGTAACCGCCGACGATGTCCATCTCTGCGTGCCGCACACGGTGCACCGCCCGCATCCAGGAAGTGCACCTGCTCACCATCCACTGCCTCTGCGACGCTATCGACGCAAGCTTGCTCGGAGACGAAGCATGATCATACCATCCGCTTTGGCGCAGCCGCGACGCTCTGGTTCGCTATGGCCTCGATTCCCGTCGCTGTTGCTGCAAGGCTGCGTTCCGCTGGTGGTGGCGGGCGGCGCCGGCGGCGCGGCGATGGTCGCCACCGATCGCCGTTCGACCGGAACGCAGCTCGACGACGAGGTCATCGAGGACAAGATCGTCGCGACAGTCACCGCAGCGCTTCAAGGGCGACTTCCACGTCAACGTCACGAGCTACAACGGCATCGTGCTCCTGACCGGCGAAGTGCCGGCCGAAGGCGCGAAGGCGGACATCGGCGAGATCGCGCGACGACGCCGGAAGGTGCGTGCCGTGCAGAACGAGCTGGTCGTCGGCGCCGGTCACCGATCTGGGCTCGCCGCAGCAACGACACGCTGATCACCTCGAAGGTAAAGGCGCGATTCGTCGAGGCGAACAAGTTCCAGATCAATCACGTCAAGGTCGTCACCGAGCGCGGCGTCGTCTACCTGATGGGGCTCGTGCGTCGCGACGAAGGCGACGCCGCCGGCGAGATCGCCCGCACGACCAGCGGCGCGCAGCGGGTCGTCAAGGTCTTCGAATACATCGCTGGATGACGACGCGCCGGCGCGCACGGTCCCGAGCCCGCGCTTCGCCGCCAAGATCGCGACGCGCGCGCGACTCGCTCGGACGCGTCGCGGCGCTGCCGCGGCCGCGGGTATTCACCAACGGCGTGTTCGACATCCTCCATCGCGGTCACGTCACCTATCTCGATCGCGCGCGCAGCCTCGGCGCGTCGCTCATCGTCGGCGTCAATACCGACGCGTCGGTGCGCCGCCTCGGCAAGGGGACGACCGGCCGGTCAACGCGCTCGACGATCGCGCTCGCGGTGCTCGCCGCGCTCGAGGCGGTCAACCTGGTCGTCGCATTCGACGAGGACACGCCGCTCGACGCTGATGTTGGCGCTGTCATCCGGACGTCATCGTCAAGGGCGGCGACTATTCGGCCGCGACGACGGTCGGCGCGGCGGAAGTGATCGCCTGGGGCGGACGGCTTCGAGGCGATTCCCGTCGTTCCGGACTGTCTCGACGTCGGCGCTCCTGGCAGATTCGGGCTGGCCGGCGCGAGGCTGCGATGCGCGTGATATACCTGTGACGTTGAACCGCAGGCCTCCAATGTATCAATCGCTCGACCCGTGCCGATTGCAGGCGTTGCTTCAGGACGCGCCGCGCCGCCCCAGCTCGTCGACGTGCGCAGCGCCGCCGAGATCGCGCGCGGTGCGATTGCCCGGCGCGACACACATCGAGCTCTCGGCTCTTCCGGCGCGCGCCGCCGAGCTCGACCGCGAGGCGCCGTGCGTCCTGTATTGCCTGTCGGGCGCGCGATCGGCGCAGGGCTGCGCGTATCTCGCCCAGCGCGGTTTTCCAGCGGCTTTATCATCTCGACGGCGGGATCGCAGCCTGGGCCAAGGCCGGATTGCCCGTCACTCGCATAGGAATCAGCGATGGAACAGACGCGTCTCGATCGACCGCGAAGTCGATGCCAGGGGACTCAACTGTCCGCTGCCTATCCTGCGCACGCAAAAAGCGCTGAACGACATGAAGAGTGGGCAGGTGCTGCGCATCCTCGCCACCGACCCGTCGGCGCTGCGCGACTTCCAGGCTTTTGCCAAGCAGACCGGCAACGAGCTTTTGCAGCACGTCGAACAGGACGGCGTGTTCTCGTTTCCTGCTCAGGCGCAGGTAGCCGCTAGCAGCCGAAGCGGCGCTGCAGCGCTTTCGACGGAGCCGCGGCCGCTTGCATCACCACCGACGGATTCAAAGGCACCGTATGGCGACCGATACGCCCGCCGTTGTGGAACTGACCAAGGAAAACTTTGCGCAGTCGGGTCGACGGCCACCCCTTTGCGGTGGTCGATTTCTGGGCGCCATGGTGCGCGCCGTGCCGCGCGTTTGCGCCGGTTTCGCCGCGGCCGCAGCCCGGCATCCTGACCTGCTGTTCGCGAAAGTGAACACGGAAGAGCAGCAGGAGCTCGCCGCGCACTTCCATATCCGGTCGATCCCGACGCTGATGATTTTCCGCGACAACATCATCGTGTTCGCGCAACCGGGAGCGCTGTCCGCAGGCGCGCTCGACGAGGTGCTCGCCGCGGCCCATGCGCTCGACATGGACGCGGTGCGGCGCGAAGCGTCGGCGCAGGAGAGCGAGGCCAGGGCGACGCGCAGCGCCTGACGGACTCGCGGCACGCGCCGTTACGCTGCCGCTGTCGGCCCGCCGCGACCGACATGGTCATGCTAGCGGGGTATCGATTCAGGAAGTCGAGGACGATCCCCTTCTGGCTCTTGTCGATCGCCGCGTCGAGGCTGCGGTCGCCGCGGGTCGTATTGCGCCGCCTTCCGGAATGCGTTGATCGCGTCCTGGTGGTAGCCCTGCGCCTGCATCGCGATAGCCCAGGCAGCGCCACGGCTCGGGACTCAGAATTCGAGGTTGGACCACGCCTGGCAAAGCTCCCCGCTCGCCGCCAGTTTCCCGCATTCAGCATGCGCGGCCCCTCGCCGCGGAGCAGCGCGAGTCGCGCCTGCCGTTCCGCGAATAACGCGGCGGTATCGACGTCGTTGACGGCCGGATTGCGGATCTGGCGGCGCGGCAATATTGGTGCGGGTGCGGTCAGTGTCCGCGGTCGATCGAGCCGATCTTGCCGATCATCGCCCTGAAATCCGTGGACAGACAGCGATGGCGGCGACGGGACCCAGGATACGATCGCCGTCTTCGCCATCGCAATCGAGTCGGCCATCGGCTCATGCCAGGCGACACCGTAGAGCCAGAGCATCGCGGCCAGGCCGACGACGCCGGTGACCGTATTGAGCACGCCCGGCGGGCTGTGCGTGACCAGGCAGTCCTCGGCGAAATCCCAGTCGGTTTCGCCGTTCTGCGCGACGGTCTCATACGCGACCGCGATCAGGATCGGCGCCAGCAAGGAATCCGCAGGCTATGCCCTCCCACCACAGCCGGAACGCGCGGCGCAGCGCGCGCCTGCAGTGCGCACGCACGTCACGCCTTGCGTACGCGTCGCTGATCGAGAACTGGAGGTACACGCCGAACAGCCATTTGCCCGGGGTCTGCTGCAGCGCTGCGATCAGCAGCGCCTCGACGGGCACCCAGGTCGCGGTGATCAGCATCGGCGCGACCAGCGGATGGCCGACCCAGAATGCCGCCTCGTCGCCGATCACACCGGCGCCGTGCAGCTCGGACAGGAGCAGCGCCAGCATGAGGCCCCAGATCGCGTAATCGAACAGGCGGGCCGCGAGGCGGTTCCACGGCCGCGGTTCGCTCGTCCGGCCTGGCCTCGCGCGCTCGAGCTCCGCCATGCGCAACTGGAAGATCCAGCTCGCGTCTTCCTGCGGCGCGTCGGTCCCGAGAAAGACGCTTTTCTCGCGGCGCCAGTTGAGTATGGCGATGTCAGTCTGCGGCATCAGCGCCGGCAACGGGACGACCCGGCGCCGCCGCATGAATGCGATGCCATGCACGACGCCGTAGACCAGCGCCAAGACGAGCAGCGTGAGCGTCAGCTCACACCAGCACCTGCTTGGCGACCAGCACCGCGTCGGCGGGCGTGACGAACACGATCGCGCCGCGCGATGAAGGCGCCGAACAGCGCGCACAACGCGAGGCGCCCCGCGACGGAGCGTCCGAACGACGCGACGACGCGCTCGGTCAGGCCCGGGTGGTGCAGCGTCTTCTCCGGCGAGCCGGCCGACGACATGAGGACGCGTTCCTCGGCGATGTCGATCGCGTCGTCACCCGCTTGCGTGGCGGTGCCGGTTCCGGCATCGGCGGCGACATTCGAGACGAAATGCGCGATGCGCTGCTCGGTGGTCGCCTCGGTCGTGACCGCGAGCTCCTGATCGTAGTCGCTGGCGCTGTCCGGGGTCGCTCAGTATGCGGCTGGCATGATTGATGAACCGGAGCGCCTCTTCGACGTTGCCCTGACCGTCGCGCGTCTTCGCATAATACTTGCGAGATCAGACGGCGCAACGCGGCGCGCACCTCCTCGTCCGAGGCGGCCGTGCGGGATTCCCAGAGCTTCGTACAGCGTTGCTTTCATGGCCGCGACCGCGGCAGAATGCAACGGATTTTGACGTTGGGATATTCCGGTAATTGGCCCGCCATTGCAAGTTGCACGCGCGGCGCCAGCGCACAACGCGCGCGAGGCCTGGCGCTGTGCGGCAAACGCTGCCGCTGTCGTCACGCCGGCGACAAAAAGGCGGCCCCGAGGCCGCCTTTCGCACAAACCGGCGCGTGCGGCGATTACTCGCCCTGCTTGCCTTCGCGTTGCGACAGCTTCTCGCGGATGCGCGCCGACTTCCCGGAACGCCCGCGCAGGTAGTACAGCTTCGCGCGGCGGACGTCGCCCTTGCGCTTGACCTCGATGCTCGCGATCAGCGGCGAATACGTCTGGAACGTGCGCTCGACGCCCTCGCCGCTCGAGATCTTCCGCACGACGAACGACGAGTTGAGGCCGCGATTGCGCTTGGCGATCACGACGCCCTCGTAGGCCTGCACGCGCTTGCGCTCGCCTTCGACGACGTTGACGTTGACGATGACCGTGTCGCCGGGCGCGAACTCGGGGACGGTCTTGCCCAGGCGGGTAATCTCTTCCTGCTCCAGCGTTGCTCGATGATGTTCATGCAGCGTCTCTCCACTCGATCACGGATCCTGCGGCCGTCGGCCATGCGCGAGCGCGGCGCCACCTGATGCACGCGTTTGTCCTGTGTTACCGCTCGCTTCTTGCCGGCTTCCTGTTCCCGCCTGAACTCGTCGAGCAGGACCGATTCCTCCTCGCTCGTGCCGCGCGCGAGCGAGCAATTCCGGACGCCGCAGCCACGTCCGCCCCAGCGCCTGCTTCAGGCGCCAGCGCGCGACTGCCGCGTGGTCGCCCGACAGCAGTACCGCCGGCACCGCTCGTCCCTCGTACACCTCCGGCCGCGTGTAGTGCGGGCAGTCGAGCAAGCCGTCGACGAAGGAATCCTCCACGCTCGACTGCGCATCGTTCAGCACGCCGGGCAACTGCCGCACCGATCGCATCGATCAGCAACAGCGCCGGCAGCTCGCCGCCGGAGACGACGAAATCGCCGATCGAGAGCTCCAGATCGACCGGTGCGCTCGAGCAGCCGCTCATCGACGCCCTCGTAGCGCCCGGCAACGACAACCAACCCCGGCTCCGCCGCCAGCTCGACGACTCGCCGGTGCCGCAGCGGCTCGCCCTGCGGCGACAGTGTAAACACCCGAGGCGCAGGCACGCCCTTGCTCGCCAGCCGCTCGCGCGCCGCGCCGATCGCCTGTTCCAGCGGCTCGGCCAACATGACCATGCCCGGCCCGCCGCCGTACGGCCGATCGTCGACGCTGCTTATGACGATCCGTGGCGAAATCGCGCGGATTCGTCAGTCCCGAGCGTCCACAATGCCCGCTCGCGCGCCGCGCCCGGTCACCCCATACGACGCGGCACGCTTCCACCAGCTCAGGAAACAGCGTAACGACCTCGATGCGCATCGCTCTCGCGTTCCCGTCACCGCAGCTTCCGCCTCGCCCGTCGGTTTTCCTGCGACGGCGTAGCCATCCAATCAATAATCCGGTTGCCAGTCGACGACGATCCGGGCTCCGGCAACGTCGATCGCATCCACGTAGGCGGGCACCAGCGGTATCAGCCGTTCGCCGTCATCGCCTCGCCCGTCGGCGGCCACCCGCAGGACCGGATGCGCGCGCTGTCTCCAGCACGCCCACCTCGCGCCGAGCGTCACGCCGGACCGGTTGATCACCGCCAGCCCGACGAGGTCCGCCCAATGCGATCTCGCCCGCAGCGAGCGCCGGCAGCGACACCTGCGGCACACCGATCGCTGCGCCTCGCCATGGCGCCACGTCCTCGCGCCGGTTCAATCCCTCGAGCCGTGCGACCATCGCGTCCGCATGCACGCGCGCTTCGAGCACCGCAAACTCGCGCCATCGATCGTCGCTCGTTGCGAGCCAGCCACGCCTGGTACGCGAGCAGCGCCGCTGGGCGAGGCGGTGAACGTACGCGCCTTGATCCACCCTTGCACGCCGTAGAGCCGATCACCCGCCCCATGACGACGAAGTCCGTCGCCCCGCTCGAACTCGTTTGCCTTAGCGCACCAGCGGTCGCCTGCGCGCCCGCCGTCAGCTGCGTTGCCGCGGCCCGCTTGACCAAGCCCGCCACGGTATCCGACAGCTTGGCAGCCCTTGGTGCTTCCAGTGATCGATACGGTTCGAGCGAAAGCGCAGCGCTTCTTCGCCACTCGCCGGCGATCGGGTTGTAGAAACCGACGCGCTCGATGAACCGACCGTCGCGACGGTTGCGCGAGTCGGCGACGACGACGTTGAAGAACGGGCCGCTTCTTGGCGCCGCCTCGAGCCAGTCTGATTACTACCATGGCAAATATCCTGGCTTGATGCCGGAAAAAGACGTTGATTATACGATAGAAACTTGGACCGTGGCAAACCGTCGCCACGGCCGCGCGCGCGGGCTGTCAGCGCATGCCCGGAAGCCGCCGCGAAGCGCCCGCAGCATCTTCTGCACGCCGCCCTTGGCGACCATTTTCATCATCTTCTGCGTCTGCTCGAACTGCGCGAGCAGACGGTTGACTTCCTGCACGGAGACGCCGGCGCCGGCCGCGATGCGCCGCTTGCGCGACGCCTTCAGGATCTCGGGCTGCGCGCGCTCCGCCGGCGTCATCGAGTTGATGATGCCCTCGAGGCGGCGGATGCGCGCGGTCATCGACCTGCGCTGCCTGCGCGACGCCGCGCGAGCTCTGCCCGGCAGCTTGTCGAGCAGCGCTCTGCACACCGCCCATCTTGCGCATCTGGCCGAACTGCGCCTTGAAGTCGTCGAGGTCGAAGCCTTTGCCCGACTTGACCTTTCTGGCGAGCTTGGCGGCGTCCTCGCGATCATCGACCTGCTTGTGCGCGTCCTCGATCAGCGTCAGCACATCGCCCATGCCGAGGATGCGCGAGGCCATGCGCTCCGGATGGAAGACCTCGAGGCCCGTCGAGCTTCTCGGAGACGCCGGCGAACTTGATCGGCGCGCCCGGTCACCTGCCGCACCGACAGCGCCGCGCCGCCACGCGCATCGCCGTCGAGTTTGGTCAGCACGACGCCCGGTCAGCGGCAGCGTCGCGGCAAAGCCTTGGCCGTGTTGACCGCATCCTGGCCCTGCATCGCATCGACGACGAACAGCGTCTCGACCGGCTGCACCGCCGCGTGCAGCGCGGCGATCTCGCGCATCATCGCCTCGTCGATCGCCAGGCCGCCCGGCGGTGTCGACGATGAGCACGTCGTGGTAATGCTTGCGCGCCCAGTCGACGCGCGGCTAGCGCGATCGGCGACCGGCTCTCCGGTCGGCGTCGTCGGGAAAGCAGTCGACGCCGAGCTCCTGCGCCAGCGTCGCGAGCTGCTCCATCGCCGCCGGGGCGGTAGACGTCGCAACTTACCAGCAGCACTTTCTTGCGCGCGTCGTCGCGCAGCAGCCGCGCGAGCTTGGCCGCGGTCGTCGTCTTGCCGGAGCCCTGCAATCCCGCGAGAAGGATCACCGCCGGCGGCGTCGTAGCGAGATTGAGCGGCGCAGCGCCGCCGCCCATCAGCGCCGCCAGCTCGCGCTGGACGACGCCGATCAGCGCCTGGCCCGGCGTCAGCGAGCCCGAGACTTCCTGTCCGACCGCCTTCTCGCGGACCGCGGCGATGAACTCGCTTGACCACCGGCAACGCCACGTCCGGCTTCGAGCAGCGCGAGACGCACCTCGCGCAACGCCTCCTGGATGTTCTCCTCGGTGAGAGCGCGCTTCGCCGCGCAGCGTCTTCACGACGCGGCCAGCCGCTGGGTCAGATTGTCGAGCATCGGAATGCGATCTGGGTTGCGACGGACGGCACGACGATCGTGCCGTACCCGTGGTGTAAACTCGACCGCGCAAGCCGCCGGTCCGTGACGATTTTACTCTACCTGCTGGTCCCGGCCGCCTACCTGACGGCGGCAGCGTTCGGATGGAGGCGGCTTGCGCCGGGCCTTCGAGCGCCGGCAGCACGCATGCCGGCAGCGATTGCGGCTGGCTCGCTGCCGGGGCACTCGCCGGACATGCGCTGCTGATCGTCGGCGCAGTCTTCACGCGCGAGGGCTCGACATGAGCCTCGTCAACGCCTTGTCCGCGGTCGCCGGGCTCACCGCCGCTGATCGCATGGATCGGCAACCTGGCGCGCACGCTTCCCGGCGTTGCCGCCGTCGCACTGCCGGTTGCGCGCGATCGCGCGTGCCGCTGCCGGCGCTGTTCCCGAATCCGCATCGGTTTTCGCTTCGTCGACGAGCCCTGGGCCGCGCTGCACATCGCCGTCGCGCTGATCGCGTACGCGCTGTTGATCGTCGCCGCGCTGCAGGCGCTGGTGCTGCTGGGGCTCGAGCGAGCGGCTGCACCGCGCGCTGCCCGACGCCGCGGCCGAGACGTTGCCGCCGCTGCTCACGCCGGAGCGATTCCTGTTTCGGCTGGTCGGCGTCGGCTACGCGCTTCTGACGCTTGACGCTCGCTGAGCGGCGTTCTGTTTTCCGAGGAAGTGTTCGGCAAGCCGCTGCGGTTCACGCACAAGATCGTGTTCTCGGTGCTGGGCTGGCTCGTGTTCGGCGCGCTGCTCTTCGGTCGCCATCGCTACGGCTGGCGCGGTCGCACTGCGCTTCACTGGATCCTCGCCGGCACCGGATTGCTGGTTGTCGCCTACGTGGGCAGCAAGTTCGTGCTCAGAGGTGATTCTGCAGCGCTGATGAGCGCCGCGCGGATTTCTTGACAGGGCGCCGCGCGGCAAATACTGGCCGCAACTGCCGTAACCGTTCCACCGGCTTGGACGATATTCCCTTGAGCAGCCTCTTCGCCGCCCTGGCGGCGCTGCTCTTGGCCTCGGCTTTTCTCGATCGCCGAAACCGCGATGATGGCGGTCAACCGCTATCGGCTGCGGCATCGGGCCAAGCAGGGCGCCCGCGGCGCAAAGCTCGCGCTCGCGCTGCTCGCCCAGACGGACACGCTGCTCGGCGTCATCCTGCTCGGCAATACGCTCGTCGCCGCGGCGGCGGCGACGCTGACCGCGGTGATCACCAAACGCGCTGTTTGGCGAAGGCGAAGCGGCGCTGGCGCTCGGGACCGTCGCCATCTCGTTCGCGACTGCTCGTCTTTTCGAAATCACGCCGAAGGTGATCGGCGCCGCGCACGCCGACCGCCTCGCGCCGCTGGTGAGCTTTCTGCTGGCGCCGATGCTGCAAGATCGCGACGCCCGATCGTCTGGTTCGTCAACCTGTTCGTGCAGCGGCTTGCTCAAGCTTGCTGCGCGATCCAGCCCGGCGACGACGGGCACGCACTGCTCACGCAGGAAGAGCTGCGCTCGCTGGTGCTCGAGGGCCAGTACTTCCGCGGCAAGCACCGGCGCGATGCTCGCGAACCTGTTCGATCTCGACGCGGTCAGCGTCGACGACGTGATGACGCCGCGCAGTCAGATCGAAGCGATCGATCTGCCGACGCAAGCCGACGCTGCTGGCGCAGCAGCTCGCCAACAGCTACCACACGCGGCTGCCGGCGTACGAGGACGAGCTCGACAACATCGTCGGCATCATCCACGTGAGGCAGGTCTTGCGCCTGCTGCAGGCCGACGAGCTCGACGCGGCGCAGTTGCGCACGATTCTGCGCCCGCCGTATTTCATCCCGGCAGGCACTCCGCTGCTTGCGCAGCTGCAGCAGTTCCAGACCGACCGCCAGCGGCTCGGGCTCGTCGTCGACGAGTACGGCGAGTTGCTCGGCCTGGTATCGCTCGAGGACATCCTCGAGGAGATCGTCGGCGAATTCACGACGCAGGCTCCGGGCGGCGCCGAGATCTTCCAGCCGCGAAGCCGACGGCAGCGTCGTCGTCGACGGAATGGCGTCGCTGCGCATGCTCAATCGCAAGCTCGGGACCGCGTTTCCGCTCGACGGGCCCAAGACGCTCAACGGCCTGATCGTCGAGCACCTTGGCGAAATTCCCGACGCCGGGCGCAGCGTTCCGGCTCGCCGGCCAGGCGGTCGAAATTCTGCAGGTTCAGGACCGCGCGGTGAAGGTGGTCAAGCTGCTGCCTCCCGTCGGCCGGAGTGCCGCGCCAGCTTTACAAACCAGCGGCGAGCAGGCATCATCGATCAGCTAACTTTTATGCGTCTGGAATAAGCACGTCGATCGCGATGGAATTGCGCTGCGGCGGATCGAGCTTAAGCGATCTACCCGGCATCCAGACTCATGGCAACGCACGCGGCAACCCGCAACATCAGCGGCCTCGCGCGAGCGCATGGTGCAGCACGGGCTTATTGTCGGAGTACGACGCCGAGGCGCTGCAGAGCGCAGGCGCAGGCCGCCAAGCATCGGTTTCGTCGAGCAGATGCTGCTCTCGCAAGCGGATGACCGCGACGCAGGTCGCGGTTGTTCGCGTCGCGCGTTCGGCGCGCCGCTGCTGGACCTCGAACGGCTTCGACCTCGACCAGATCGACAAGGGATCTCGGTCGACGCGAAGATCGCGCCAGACGCGCCGCGTGCTGCCGCTGCACAAGCGCGGCAACCGGCTGTTCGTCGCGGTGTCCGATCCGGCGAATCATGCAGGCGCTCGACGAGGTCCGGTTCAAGACCAACCTCGTCGTCGAGCCGGTGCGTCGTCGAGGACGACAAGCTCAGGCCAGCCGATCGCCAAGTTCGTCGAGGCGACGGGCGCGAACATCTGAGGACTCTGGTCGCCGACTCGAAGACCTCGAAATCGATCGTCGCGAGGACGGCGGTCAGGCCGGCCGAGGAGGAAGCCAATCCCGACGTGTCGACGACGCGCCGGTCGTCAAGTATCATCCAGAAGATCCTGCTCGACGCGATCAGCGCGCGGCGTGTCCGACATCCACTTCGAGCCCTACGAGAGATTCTACCGGATCCGCTACCGTCTCGACGGCATGCCTGATCGGAGATCGCGCAGCCGCCGCTGGCGATCAAGGACAAGATGGCGTCGCGCATCAAGGTGATCTCGAAGCTCGACATCTCCGAGAAGCGCGTGCCGCAGGACGGCCGCATGAAGCTGGTGCTGTCGAAGAGTCAAGCGCGATCGACTTCCGCGTCTAGCACGCTGCCGACGCTGTTCGGCGAGAAGATCGTGATGCGGATCCTCGATCGCCGCGGGCGTCAAGCTCGGCATCGAGGCGCTGGGCTACGAGCCGGACCAGCAGGAGCTGCTCCTGAACGCGATCCGGCGCCCGTACGGGATGATCCTGGTCACCGGCCCGACGGGCAGCGGCAAGACGGTGTCGCTCTACACCTGCCTCAACATCCTCAACCAGCCCGGCGTCAACATCTCGACCGCCGAGGATCCGGCGGAAATCCAGCTCGCCGGGCGTCAACCAGGTCAACGTCAACGACAAGGCGGGCCTCACCTTCGCCGACCGCGCTGCGCGCGTTCCTGCGCCAGGACCCGGACATCATCATGGTCGGCGAAATCCGCGACCTCGAGACCGCCGAGATCGCGATCAAGGCGCGCGCAGACCGGCCACCTGGTGCTGTCGACGCTGCACACCAACGACGCGCCGGCGACGCTGATGCGGCTGCTGAACATGGGCGTTGCGCCGTTCAACATCGCGTCGTCCGTCATCCTGATCACCGCGCAGCGCCTCGCGCCGCAAGCTCTGCGCACGAATGCAAGCGGCCGGAGGACATCCCGCCGGAAGCGCTGCTGCGGGCCGGCTTCAGCGACGAGGATCTCGACGGCTCATGGCAGCCGTTACGGGCCGGTCGGCTGCGATCACTGCAAGGGCACCGGCTACAAGGGCCGCGTCGGCATCTACGAGGTGATGCCGATCTCCGACGACATGCGCCAGCTCATCATGCGCAACGGCAACGCGCTCGACATCGCCGACCAGGCGCAGAAGGAAGGCGTGCAGAACCTTCGCCAATCGGGCTTGCTCAAGGTCAAGGCAGGGCGTGACGTCGCTCGAGGAAATCGAGGCGATCACCAACGAGTAACCGCACGAGAATCGCCACCATGGCCACCGCGATCGCCGCAACGCAGAGACACGCGACGTCAAGGAATACACGTTCCTGCTGGGAAGGCATCGACCGCAACAACCGCCAAGTGCGCGGCGAGATCGAAAGCCGCGTCCGAGACGGTCGTCACTACCAACCTGCGGCGGCAGGGCATCCGCATCGTCAAGATCAAGCGGCAGACCTTCCGTGGCGGCGGCAGAGTCAACGAGAAGGACATCACGTTCTTCACGCGCCAGCTGGCGACGATGCTGCAAGGCCGGCGTGCCGCTGCTGCAGGCGTTCGAGATCGTCGCCCGCGGCCACAGCAACGCGCGCTTCGCGCGGCTGATGATGGACATCAAGGGCCGCGTCGAGGCCGGTTCCAGCCTGGTCGCAGGCGTTCCGCGAGCATCCGGCGCAGTTCGACGCACTGTACTGCAACCTGGTCGACGCGGGCGAAACGGCCGGCATGCTCGACGCGCATCCTCGACCGCCTGGCGACGTACAAGGAAAAGATCCTCGCCATCAAGAGCAAGATCAAGTCGGCGCTGTTCTACCCGATCTCGCGTGATCGTGGTGGCGATCATCGTCGTCTGGGTCATCATGGTGTGGGTGATCCCGGCGTTCAAGAACGGTGTTCACGAGCTTCGGCGCGGACCTGCCGGCGCCGACGCTGATCGTGATGGCGATTTCCGACTTCTTCGTGGCGTACTGGTGGCTGATGGCCGCGATCATCATCGGGACGATCTTCGGCTTCTTCGTGCTGCTGCGACGCTCGGCCGACGTTCCGCTACGCGGTCGACCGGATCTCGCCTCAAGCTGCCGATCATCGGCGGCATCCTCGAAAAGGCGCACGATCGCGCGCTGGACGCGCACGCTCGCGACGATGTTCGCCGCCGGCGTGCCGCTGGTCGAGTCGCTCGACGCGGTCGCGCGGCGCGTCGGGCAACGCGGTGTACGTCGCCGGCACCGCAAGGATCCAGACCGAGGTCAGCACCGGCACGAGCCTCACCAACGCGATGCAGAACACGGGCTGTTTCCGTCGCATGGTGCTGCAGATGACGCAGATCGGCGAGGAGTCCGGCTCGCTCGACGCGCATGCTGTCCAAGGTCGCCGACTTCTACGAGCGCGAAGTCGACGACGCCGTCGACGGCGCTGTCGAGCCTGCTCGAGCCGATCATCATCGTGTTCCTCGGCGTCGTCGATCGGCGGCCTGGTGGTCGCGATGTACCTGCCGATCTTCAAGCTCGGCTCGGTCGTCTGACGCGTCGCGCGGTCGCGCGCATGCCGGCGACCCTGCCGGACCCGGCTGGTGGCGGTGTCTCGTCGGCCGCGCATCGATCGGCCTGTGCGTCGGCAGTTTCCTCAACGTCGTCATCCACCGGCTGCCGAAGATGCTCGAGCGCGCGGCTGGCAGGCGCAGTGCGCGGAGCTGCTCGGCGAAACCGCCGTCCAGACGCAGCCGCGCTACAACCTGATCGTGCCGCGCTCGCAGTGCCCCGCCTGCGGGCACCGCGATCACGGCGCGCTCGAGAACATCCCCGTCGTCAGCTGCTTGCTCCTGCGCGGGCGCTGCTCGGCGTGCGGCGCGCCGATCTCGGCCCGCTATCCCGATCGTCGAGCTCCTGACGCGGCGTCGCTGACCGTCGCGCGCAGTCTGGCGCTTCGGCGTCACGCCGGCGGCGCTCGCGGCCTGCGTGCTTCCTCTGGTCGCTGATCGCGCTGACGTTCATCGACTTCGACACGCAGCTGCCTGCCCGACAACCTCACGCTCCCGCTGCTGTGGGCGGGCTGCTCGGCGAACGTCGTCGGTGTTCGTGCCGCGTGCAGCCTGCGCGATGCCGTCATCGGCGCGATCGCCGGCTACCTCGTCGCTCTGGACGATCTACTGGCTGTTCAAGCTGATCCGCGGCAAGGAAGGCATGGGCTACGGCGACTTCAAGCTGCTCGCCGCGCTCGGCGCGTGGCTCGGCTGGCAGATGCTGCCGCTGATCGTTCTGCTGTCGTCGTTCGTGGGCGCGATTGATCGGCATCGGCGCTGGTCGTGTTCAAGGGACGCGATCACCAGATCCCTCTGGCGTTCGGGCCCTATCTCGCGATCGCCGGCGTGATCGCGCTGTTCTTCGGCAGGTCGCTGATCTCGCTCTATCTTCCCGCGTAACCGTGACTCAGGGCACTTACGTCGTCGGCCTGACCGGCGGCATCGGAAGCGGCAAGATCGGCGGTGGCGCGACGCGTTCGCGGCGCTGGGCGTCGAGATCATCGACACCGACGCCCTGGCGCACGCCTTGTCCGCGGTGGGCCAACCCGGCTTCGCCGCGATCCGTGACGCGTTTGGTGACGCGAATCCTGCGCCCGACGGCGAGATCGATCGCGGCGCGCTGCGACGGCTCGTTTTCGCCGATGCCGCCGCGCGATCGCGGCTCGGAAGGCGCGCTGCACCCGTTGATCGGAGCCGAGGTCGCGCGCCGAGTCGCAACAATGGTCCGGCGCCTACGGCGTGATCGTCGTGCCGCTACTGCTCGAGCGCAAGGGCGCTCGGTCGCTCGGTCGACCGGATCCTCGTCGTCGACTGCCCTGAAGAGGAACAGGTTCGCCGCGTCGTCGCGCGCAGCGGGCTCGCGCCTGCGGAGGTGCGCGCGATCATGGCGACGCAGCTCGATCGCCGGCAAAGGCTCGCCGCTGCCGACGACATCCTCGACAACGCCGGCACGCCGGATGCAATCGCGCCGCAGGTCCTGGTCCTCGAAGCAATACGTAGCTTC
>ERZ1370068.3984-contig-308_pt1 | contig 51653 bp, 67 predicted proteins | sample MGYA00561227_ERZ1370068 | MGnify/ENA primary metagenome ERZ1370068 (study PRJEB38410, sample SAMEA6850437) | metagenome | study: Metagenomic assessment of the ecological functions of the soil: analysis of the soil microbiota associated with the... | reverse complement strand
TGTACTTCGTTCAGTTACGTATTGCTAAGGTGCTGGCCCTGGGCATGAGGGCGTCACGCGCGAGCAGGTGCAGGACCAACACCGGCTTCAAGCTGCTGTTCGACAAGAAGGTCAGAGACGGCCGAGCCGCCGCGCCAGGCGGAGCACGACGCGTGCTGCGCGAGTCTCGATCCGGGCGGCTTTATACGGCGTGAAGAGTCACCGGCCGAGGAACGACTCGAATTGGGCGAGGCCGCGCGGCGAGAAGTGGACGACGCGGCTGCCGGGCTCGCGTTTGGCCCACTTGAGCTCGAAGAAGCGGGTCAGCAGCGCCGAGCCCAGGCTGCCGCCGAGGTGATGGCGCCGCTCGCTCCAGTCGAGGCACGGCCGGCAGAGCGGGCGCCGGCGACCTCCCAGGCCGTCGACGGGGATGCCGAAGTCGGCGAAGAACTCGGCGCCCCGAGCCTGGTCACGCCGAGGTGTCGCCGCTGCCGGCGATCAGCTTGCGGCCCTGCAGCCGGTCGAACAGCCTGACGCCGAGGTCGCCGGCGAGGTGGTCGTAGCACACGCGCGCTTGGCGCATCTCCGGGTCCTTCGGGCCCGTGCGCACGCGCAGGTGGCCGGCGCGCGCGGCGAGGCCCATGAGTGCTTCGAGCGCCTGCGCCACGTCCGGGTCGGCGAGGCGGAAATAGCGGTGGCGCCCCTGCTTCTCGGCAGCCAGCAGGCCGCCGTCGACCAGCCTGGCCAGGTGCGTGCTGGCGGTCTGCGGGGTCACGCCGGCTTCCTGCGCCAGCTCGGTGGCGGTCAGCGCCCGTCCCGTCATCAGCGAGGCCAGCATGTTGGCGCGGGCCGGGTCGCCGACCAGCGAGCCGACGAGAGCGATGTCGGGGCCGTCCTTCATGGTTCGACCATACTCGAAGCATGCGCGACTGGCAATGTGCGATAGTCTGCGCCTGGCTTCGATGGAGGTTTGCCATGACCGTCACCGTTTTCATCCGCTACGCGATCGATCCGTTCCAGCGCGACGCCTTCGCCGAATACGCCCGCAACTGGGGGCGCGATCATCCCGAAGTGCGGCGGCGACCTCGTCGGCTACTTCCTGCCGCACGAAGGCACCAACAACATCGCCTGGGGGCTCATCTCGTTCGACAGCCTGGCCGCCTACGAGGCCTACTCGCGCGCGGCTGAAGGCCGACCCGGAGGGCGCTGCCAACTTCCGCTTCGCCCAGGAGAAGCGCTTCATCCTGAGCGAGGAGCGCACCTTCCTCGGAGGCGCTGCAGTAGTGGGGTCAGACCCTACGGCACTCGACCGCTCCTGGCTACCGACGGAGCGTTAGGGTCTGACCCCCATCGCACGCACAGCACCGGAGAGAACCATGATCGCCGTCATCTTCGAGGTGTGGCCGGCCGACGGCCGCAGGGAGAGCTATCTCGATCATGCCGCGCGGCTGCGGCCGGAGCTGGAGAAGATCGACGGCTTCGTCTCGGTGGAGCGGTTCCAGAGCATCACCGACCCGGGCAAGATGCTGTCGCTGTCGTTCTGGCGCGACGAGGCGGCGGTGGCGCGCTGGCGCAATCACGCCCAGCACCGCGCCACGCAGGCGGCCGGCCGCAGCGGCGTGTTCCGCGACTACCGGCTGCGCGTGGCCGCCGTCGTGCGCGACTACGGCATGAGCGAGCGGCGCGAGCAGGCGCCCGAGCGACAGCCGGCCAGGCGCACGGGGGCCGAGCCAAGCCGTGATGCTCTTGCGCTATGCTCGCCCGGATATGGCGCCAGCGCGGAGATCACCGATGGCAAAGCCAACGCAGGCCGGGCGATCGGCCGGCCGCAAATCGGCAAGTGCGGCAGGCTGCCAGGATCGGCGGCGGTGCTCTACCTGCGCGTCGATTTCGGCGAGCACGGCGCGCTGGGGCCCGGCAAGACGCGGCTGATGGAGCTGATTGCCGAGACCGGCTCGATCTCGGCGGCCGGCCGGGCCATGGGCATGTCCTATCGCCGCGCGTGGCTGCTGGTGGACAGCCTCAACGCCGCCTTCGCCGAGCCGCTGGTGGCCAAGCAGACGGGCGGCAGCGGCGGCGGCGGCGCGGTGCTCACCCGGCTCGGCCGCGATGTCGTCGGCCGCTACCGCCGCATCGAGCGGCGGGCCGCGTCGGCGGGGCGCAAGGACCTCGCCGCGCTGGCGGCCGCGCTCGCGCAAGCGCCCGTGGCTTAGGAACGCCCCATGTTGGCAAGCACTGCCTTCTCTCGCGACTGAATGCCGCTTGTCGATTGCCGCCGGCGTGCTCCTGGCCCTTGGCAGATCAGGCGGCGGCGCAGGCCCCGCGCTTCCGTGCCGATGGTCGGGACGCCGATGCCTTCGGCAGGCAGGCCGGATACCCGTCCTGCACGGGCGCGGCCTATCTCAGCGAGCAGCGTTGCCTGATCGGGGCTCTCAGCGACTTCGACAAGCTGTTCCCGGCCCGCGTCATCGCCGCGCCCAAGGCGACGGTGCGCCTGGGCCGCGCCGCCAGCGAGCCCAGCATCCGCTACACGTACGCGGGGCAGAGCCTCACGCTCGACCAGTATCTCGATGCAGCATCCCGTCACCGGCTTCCTGATTGCCAAGGGCGACGCCATCCTGGTCGAGCGCTATCAATACGGTCGAACCGACAGGCAGCGGCTCACGTCGTTCTCGATGGCCAAGACCATCGTCGCGCTCCTGATCGGCATTGCCGTGAAAGAGGGCGCCATCCGCTCCATCGACGAGCTGGCGCGAAGCCTATGTGCCGGGCCTCGAGGGCAGCGAATACGGGCGCACGCCGATCAAGGCGCTGCTGCAGATGTCGTCCGGCGTGGCCTTCAGCGAAGTGTACACGGATCCCAAGAGCGACATCGCCACGCTGGCTCGCCTCACGCTCGGCCAGGACGCCCGGCGGCAGCCTTCCGGCCGTCAAGCGCTTCAATACGCGCCTCGCGCCGCCGGGCCTGCGCTTCTCCTACTCGTCTGCCGAGACGGTCGTCCTCGGCCTCGTGCTGACGCACGCCACGCGGCGCACCATCTCCGACTATGCGCGCGAGAAGCTGTGGGAGCCGCTGGGGGCGGAAGCCGAGGCGACCATGGAGCATCGACGCGACTGGGCAGGAGGTCACCTTCGCCTACTTCAATGCGGTGCTGCGCGACTGGGCGCGCCTGGGGCTGATGCTGGCCCACGACGGCATGTGGGGCGGCCGGAGCATCGTGCCGCGCGAGTGGCTGCTGGCCTCGACCACGATTGCGCCGGAGCGACGGCCACCTGCGGCTGGGGTCGCCGTGGTCGGGCTACGGCTACCAGACCTGGCTGGTCGCGGGGAAGCGCCGCATGTCTGCGCTGCGCGGCTACCGCGGGCAATTCGTGATCGTCGATCCGGAAACCAAGCTGGTGCTCGTGCAAACCGCCGCCCGCAGCGGCAGCGACCCGATCGCCGACGGGGAGCTGCTCGCGCTGTGGGAGGCGGTGACGTCGCAGCTGCGATGAGGCGGCGCTTACCCGATGTCGGCTCTCGCCCGAACCGGATGTGGGCCGGCGGGGCTGATGCGAAGTGTCAGAAGCGGGCATTCGGCCCTTCAGAGCCAAGAGAGCCTGTGCTACAAAACTTGCGCACCACGGGTCATACCTGAAAATCTACCAGCGGCTTCGGTCCAGTCCGCCACGCTTCAAGCCTTACGCGCTGGCCATGACGATGTTCGAGGAGGGCGCCGACTATGGATCCGATCAGACGCAACATACTGGCCACGGGCGCCGCGGCGACGGCGGTGGCCGCAGCGCCGCGCGTGTTTGCTCAGCAGACCGGGCAAGGAGGAGCTGCCATGTCCTTCTACGAAAAGGCGCCGTTCGCATCCAGCTATGAGGAGGCCGGTTCCGGCTTCCCGTTGTTGCTCATTGCCGGCGGGGGATTGAACTCGACGATCTCCAACCTCAAGAACAACTCGCCCTTCAACCCGATCGAGGAGTTCAAGGCAGAGTACCGCTGCATCGCGTCGGACCTGCGCAACGCCAATGCGCGGCCAGTCCTCCGGCCCGCTCGAGGTCGACCGGCCGTGGGATGCATACACCGATGACCATCTCGGCCTGATGGATCACCTGGGCATCGGCAAGTTCATGGTGCTGGGCTTCTGCATCGGCGGCCCCTTCATCTGGAACCTGCTTGAAGCGCGCCCCCGACCGGATCGTCGCAGCCGTGCTGGCGCAGCCCAGCGGGTCGCGGCCGGAGATGCGCGACCTTTTCTACGACAACAATATGAAGGGCTGGGGTCCCGAGTTGGTCAAGCGCCGCCCCGACATCACGATGGAGACGGTCGACAAATTCCTGACCAGGATGTACCGCACCAACCCCGACTTCGTTTTCACCGTGACGCGCGATTTCGTGCGCAATTGCCAGACGCCCGTGCTGATCCTGCCGGACGATATCCCGGCGCATCCGTACGCCGTCGCCATGGAGGCCGCGATGCTCGCGCCGAAGGCCGAAGTGAGCATGTTCCCGTGGAAGGAGCCCAAGGAGCGGATTCCCTGGCGGTGCGCCAGATACGTTCCTTCCTCCGGGCGCATCGGCCTGTTTCTGCTTAGACGGCGTCATCAAGGCAGCCGGTATCAAAGCCGGAATGATTGGGCGCTCAGTCGGCGTTCTATCGCGTCCGATAGGCGATCGTGCCGCATCCCCTGGACGCTGGAGGCATTATAGTGCATTGGCATGAGCGATAACGCAGGATAGAGCCAGCGAGCCCAATGCCCAAGATCACCTACATCGAGCACGACGGCACCGTGCACACGGTCGAGGCGGAGATCGGCGCCACCGTGATGGAGACGGCGCTCAAGGGCGGCGTGACCGGCATCGTCGCCGAGTGCGGCGGCTCGTGCACCTGCGCGACCTGCATGGTCTATGTGGACGAGGCCTGGATCGAGAAGGTGGGCAAGCGCAACGACGAGGAGGAGGACCAGCTCGACTTCGCCTTCGACGTGAAGCCGAACTCGCGGCCTCTCCTGCCAGATCAAGGTGACCGAGGCCCTCGACGGCCTTATCGTGCGCACGCCGGCGTATCAGGGGAGGTGAGACGCTGTGCGCGAGCCACAGGCACTGATCGGCACCGAAGCAGCTGGCGGGCTCGCTCCGTCAGCCCGACCTCAGGATCCTACGACTGCACAACCTATCTCGAGCCGACGCCGGCCGGCAGCGACGACCCCTACATCGCCGTATCGGGACGTCGCACGTTCGAGGACGCGCACATTCCCGGCGCCGACTTCCTCGACCTGCAAGGCGAGTTCTCCGACGCGACGACGCGGCTGCGCTTCATGATGCCGGCGACGGCGCAGCTGGAGGCGGCGTTCGGCCGGCACGGGCTCGGCCAAGGCTCCCGCGTCGTCCTCTACAGCATCGGCAGCATGATGTGGGCGACGCGCTTCTGGTGGATGCTGAGGGCGCTCGGCTTCGACCGGGCGGCGGTCCTCGACGGCGGCTTCGACAAATGGAAGGCCGAGGGCCGGCCGACGGAAAGCGGTCCGGCCAAAGGCTATGCCCCGACCACCTTCAGCGCCAAGCCGCGTCCGGGGCTCTTCGTCGGCAGGGAGGCCGTGCTGGGCGCGCTCGGAAGATCGGGCACCGTGATCGTCAATGCGCTCGGGCCGCAGTTTCACAAAGGCCTGGAGCCCAGCCGCTACGGCAGGCCGGGGCGCATACCCGGCAGCGTCAACGTCCCGGCGGCGAGCCTCGTCAACCCCGCGACCAAAGGCCTTCACCACGCTCGCGGACGCCGAGGCGAAGCTTCACGGCGCAGGGCGTGACGAAAGACCGCAAGGTGATCTGCTACTGCGGCGGCGGCATCTCGGCCACCATCGACCTGTTCCTGCTGCACCAGCTCGGCTACGACAAGCTCACGCTCTACGACGGCTCCATGGGCGAGTGGGCGAAGGACAGCTCGTTGCCCATCGAGACGGACTGACGCCGGACCCTCGCGCGCCTCGTCTCAGATCACGCTGGCGCTCGGCGCATCGATTGCCCACGGCAGTCCGTCTTGCGCGTAGTCGAGCGTGACCTGGCCGCGCAGCGAGCTTGCCACCATCTGCGAGATGACGACGTGGCCGAAGCCCTTTCTTGCAGGCGGCGTCACCGGCGGGCCGTCGCTCTCGCGCCAGCTCATGTGGAAGCGCCGCGCCCGCCGTTGCCGATCCGCCGCTCGAGCTCCCAGGCGATGGCAACCCGGCCCTCGGGCACCGGACAGCGCGCCGTACTTGGCGGCGTTGGTGGCAAGCCTCGTTGCAGCGCCAGCGTGAGGCTGTGCACGGCATCGGGCTTGAGCTCCAGGTCCGGCCCGGCAATGGCGATGCGCGAGGACGCCTCGCTCGGCGAACGGCGCCAGCTGCGCCCGCACCAGCTCGGCCCATCGCCGCCCCCTTCCAATTGCGCGCAACCAGCAGGTCCTGGGAGCGGGCCATGGCAGCGATGCGCTGGGCGAAGCGCACCTGGAACTCCTCCATGCTGGGGCTGCTGCGCGCCGTCTGTCCGGCGATCGCCTGCACCACGGCCAGCATGTTCTTGGAGCGATGCGCCAGCTCGCGCATGAGGAACTCGATGTGCCGCTCGCGCGCCTTGCGCTCGCCGATGTCGCGGTTGATCGACGAGATGCCGACCAGCCTGCCGGCGTCGTCGTACATGGGCGCGATGTTGGCGGAGACGTCGATCAGCCGGCCGTCCTTGTGACGGCGCACGACGTCGGCATGCACGGTCGAGCCGGACGCGAACGCTGGCATAGAGCTTGTCGAAGGCGCCGCGCGTGTCGTCGGGCGCAAGGATGCTCACGGGCCGGCCGATGGCCTCGCCCGGCGCGTAGCCGAAGAGGCTCGTGGCCGCATCGTTCCAGGTGCGGATGATGCCGTCCGGCGAAAGACTGACGATGGCGCTCGGCGAGGAGAGACGATGGCCGCCAAATGCGCCTGCGCGCCCATTCTGGCATGGAGCTCCTTGGCGGCGTTGCTCAGGACCAGGGAGAGCTCGTCCGCCTCCCGCAGCGTCGAGGCGATCGGCGACACCGGCTTGCCCTGGCCGAGCGCGGCGCCCGCGCGCATGAGCTTGCCGATCGGCTCGGCCATCAGCCGGCCGACGCCGAAGGCCAAGCAGCAGCGACAGCGACAGCAGCCACCACGCCGGACCAGAAGAACAGGGTCCATGCCCGCCGCAGCTGCCCTCGACCACCGACAGCGGCGCCCAGGTTGCGACCCGCCAGCCCGTCAGCTTCGAGACGTGAAATGCATGCAGCGAGCGCTGGCCCTCGAAGTCCGTGGTCGCGATCACGCCCTCGGGCCTGTCCCGTACTAGCTGCAGCGACTCCTGGGCATCGGTCGGCCCAGAAACTCCTCCGCCAGGCGCGTGCGCGCCATGTTGATGTTCTTCCTGTCGGCCATGGCCGCGAGCCAGCCCGGCGGCAGGCTCTCGCCCTTCAAGATCTCGACCAGCCGCTCCGGCTCCAATGACATGACCAGCGCATATTGACGTCCTTGCGCGGACGCACGGGAACGCTGACGGAGAAGATCCAACGCTTGGCGACGGTACCCATCGAAGAGATCGGAGACATAGGGCTGCCCGGTCTCCCGCGCGATGCGCACCAAGTCGGGCTCGGTCGACGGCACTGATGGGCAGCGGCGTGCCCCAGGGCAGCCGCGTATTGACGAGTTGGCGGCGATTGGGGTCGATGACAACGCACGTTCCACGGACGCGATTTCAGCGCCTCCTGGCCTGCAGATGGAAGCTCCTGAAGTCCTTGTACGGCGAGCGCGCTGAGGTGGCGCAGCGTCTCCAGCGTGGTGATGATCGCCGTGATCTCGCGATCGATGTCGGCGCTCAGCGCCTGCGCAATCTGCAGCGCCCGCTGCTCGTCCGACGCCCGCTCCGATTGCGTAGTATCGATGCAGCAGAAAACGCGCTGTAGAGCAGGACCGGCACGACGATGGCCAGCCCGAAGATGATCGAGGTGCGCACGCAGCCCCAGCTTCGAGCCGCGCAACGGGCCAGCACGTCCATCGGTCGCCGCGCATCGGCCCCCGTCCTGCAACGCTGTGCAAGACGGGTTCCGAGGTTCCAGCCACTCGGCATTGCCTCCTCGAGCCTTTCTCAGCCACCGTGGTGCGCCTCGATCCGCAAGCGTCGAGCTCTAGCCGTACTCTTCATCAGCGCATCAACAAATTATGGCGCCAGGCGCGGCCCAATTCATGGACCGGCGGACGACGTGGCGCCGACCGTCAGCGCGCAGCGCCCGATGCGACACGCGCGCCGCCCCTTTTGCGTGTAACGGATACATATCCGTGATATCCGCGCGCCGGCATCGCCGCCTCCATGCGCCGCCAGAGGTCGACGACCGGACCTTGGCGATCGTCGTCGGCTGATGCCGGCGGCCCTGGCGTTCTCCAGATAGAGGCGAATGTCCTTGAGCTGGAGCTTGGCCGTGAAGCCCGGCGTCGAAGCGCCCATGCAGGATGCGGTTGGGGAACTTGTCGTCGGTCGCCGAATTGCGCCCCGAGGAGGCATTGACGATGTCGAGGATGGTCTTCATGTCGATGCCCTGCCCGGTGCCGAAGGCGATCGCCTCGCTGGTTGCGGCCAGCGCCGTGGCAGACAGGAAGTTGTTGAGCACCTTGCACGGCCTGGCCCTGGCCCGGCTTCGGCCCGACGTAGAACGGCTTGCCCATCAGGCTCATCAGCGGCTTGAAGCGCTCGTAGCGTGCTCGCGGGCAGGCCAGCATGATGGCGATCGTCGCCTTGTCGGCGCCGGCGGTTCCGCCGGACACCGGCGCGTCGACGAACTCGATGCCGGCCTGGCGAGCAAGATGGCCGCACGGCCTCCGCCGCCTTGATGCCGATGGTCGACGTGTCGATCACCGTCTTGACGCTGCGCGGCTTGGCCGCGGCCAGCTCGCGCGCGACGGCCTCCGACACCGTTGCCGTCGGGCAGCGAGAGGATGATCGGTCTCGGCGCGTGCCGCCACCTCGGCGTTGCTCTTGGCGATGGCCGCGCCGGGCGGCGCGCGCTCGGTGCTCACGGCATCGGCGACCACCAGCGGGTAGCCGGCCTTCGCCAGGTGCCGGCTCATGCGATGGCCCATGCTGCCGACGCCGATCCAGCCGATTGTTTCAGACATGCGCTCCACTCTCCGATGGCGTGTAGGGCGCAATAGCCGTGATGGCGTATTGCGCCGATCTCACCAGCTTGACACGTTATCGGCGCAATGCGGCTGACGCCTTGTTGCGCCCCACGGACTATGCGCCCTACGCCGGCGGCGGTGCACGACCACATCCTCGTAGGCGTGGCGCTTGGTGATCAGGCCGGCGTGCTGGAAGATGTCGAGCGCGGCCTCGAAGGCGGGCGCGCGTGATCTCGACGTGCGGGCGTCCAGTTGCCGAGCTTCTGGTAGGTGGCGATCGGTCTCGGTCAGGACGGCCGGATCGATGTCCTGGAAGTAGGAGCGCCTCGGCCTTGGCGACCTCGGCGGCGGGCGTGGCGATCAGCCAGGCGCGCGCCTTGCGGTAGGCGCGCATGAAGCGCTTGGCGCTGTCGGTGGCGAGCCATTCGCGCGTGCGCGGCCAGGCTCGAGAAGGCGCAGGGCCCGATCGCATCGCCGAGCGCAGCCACGATGCAGCCGACGCCGTCGTGCACGAGCTGCTGCGGCGCGGGCCCTGCAGGTGGATGTAGTCGCCGCTCGCCCTTGCGGAAGGCCGCGATCATCTTGTCGGTGGAGCCGGCATCGATGGCCTCGATGGCCTTGAAGTCGAGGCCGCTTCTTGAAGCAGGCGTACTTGAACATGGCCATCGGCTGGCCGCCGTGGTCGACGATCACCTCTTGCCCTTGAGCTTGTCCCAGCGTGAAGGCCTTGTCGGGCGCTGCGGCCCGTGAGGAAGAAGCCGTCCTTCTCGTTGATCTGGGCGAAGTGCACGGCCGGCGGCTTCTTGCCCTGCTCGAGCGGGCCGAAAGCCCTGCGAGGGCGCCGACTGGGCCACGTGCACGGTGCCGTCGAGCACGCCGGCGATCGGCCGACTTGCCGGGCGCCGAGACCGCATGCTTGGCGTCGAGCCCCTCCTGCCTGCAGGAAGCCGCCGGCCATGGTGGCGATCAGCGGCGAGATAGAAGGCGGAGAAGCGGGTGAACTCGATGCTGATCTCTTGGGCCAACAGGACCTCCCTCGGCATATGCGTCTAGCCGCAGACACGCTGCGGCGCGTCGAATGGCTGAATGGGGCGGCATCTTCTCCCATCTTCAGGCCCGACCAAAGCGAGAAAGCCGTCCGCCCCGCAGTGACCAAATGCAAGGCAGCCCGCGCGAGTGAGCGACTGCCCAAAGATCAGGCAACTCCTAGACGCGCGTCGCTCGCTGGCGATTTGCACTCGCCGCCCTCGAGCTCGAATTACCCCGCAATCTCAGAAGCTTCCATCCATGCCATCGGCGGTCAGGGAGCAATGGCACATGCCTTGCTCCTCAAACCTTCTGAAGCTGTCCATTGCATCGGGGGTGCGCGATGAAGCGTCGGGATTTCCTGAAATCGATCTCGGCCGCCGGCGCACGGCAAGCGCGTTGCCCGCGCCCGCCGTCTGGTCTCCCGCCAAGGCCCAATCGCGCCAGGAGACGCTGCTCGTCGTCTCCGAGAGCGGCCCCAACAATCTCGACATCCACGGCGTCGGCACCAACGTGCCCGGCTACGAGGTGTCGTGGAATTGCTACGACCGGCTGATCAGCGCACGACAATGAAGACGCTGCCGACGGCGTGCCAGTCCTACGACCGCGACAAGTTCAAGCTCGGAGCTCGCCGAGGACATGAACGTCGGCGACATGTCCGTCACCTTCAAGCTGCAGCAAGAACGCCGACCTTCCAGGACGGCACGCCGGTCACCGCCAAGGACGTGAAATGGTCGCTCGACCGCGCCGTCACGGTCGGCGGCTTCCCGACCTTCCAGATGAGCGGCCGGCTCGCTCGACCAAGCCCGAGCAGTTCGTCGTCGTCGACGACCACACCGTGCCGCGTCGACTTCCTCCGCAAGGGACCGCCTGACCATCCCGGATCTCGCGGTGATCGTGCCGTGCGATCATCAACTCCGAGCTGGTCAAGAAGAACGCCACCGAGAAGGACCCCTGGGGCCTCGAGTACACCAAGCACCAACACCGCCGGCGGCGGCGCCTACAGGGTGACGCAGCTGGACACGCCGGCACCGAGGTCATCCTCGAGCGCAACGACGACTGGAACGAGCGGGCCGCTGCCGAAGGTCAAGCGCATCGTCTGGCGCATGGTGCCGTCGGCCGGCAACCGCCGCGCGCTGCTCGAGCGCGGCGACGCCGACATCTCCGTACGAGCTGCCGAACAAGGACTTCGTCGAGCTGAAGCGAGGCCGGCAAGCTCGACGATCGTGTCGACGCTCGATCGGCAACGGCATCCGGCTACATCGGCATGAACGTGCACGAAGCCGCCGTTCAACAACGTCAAGGTGCGCCAGGCCGTCGCCTACGCCATCCCGTACCAGAAGATCATGGACGCGGTGCTGTTCGGGCTCGCCGGACCGATGTACGGCGCCAAGCCGCGATGCGCCGATCAGGTCGCCTGGCCGCAGCCGCACACCTACGACACCGACATCGCCAAGGCCAAGCAGCTGCTGGCCGAGGCCGGCTATCCCAACGGCTTCGAGACGACGCTGTCGTTCGACCTCGGCTTTGCCGTCGTCAACGAGCCGCTCTGCGTGCTGGTGCAGGAGAGCCTGGCCCAGATCGGCATCAAGACCGACGATCAACAAGATCCCCGGCGCCAACTGGCGCACCGAGCTGAACAAGAAGGTGCTGCCGCTCGATCGCCAACGTGTTCTCGGGCTGGCTCGACTATCCCGAAGTACTTCTTCTTCTGGTGCTATCACGGCCAGAACGCCGATCTTCAACACGATGAGCTACCAGGACAAGGAGATGGACGCGCTGATCGACGCGCGCGACGCGGCGGCCGCCAGCGGCGACAAGGCGGCCTACGAGAAGAGACGTGAAGGGCTTCGTCAAGAACTCGCCTTCGACGACGTGCCCGCGCATCCCGCTGTTCCAGCCGTACGCTCAACGTGGCGATGCAGAAGAACATCTCGCGGCTACCAGCTACTGGTTCCACCGGCCGGCTCGACTACCGCACGCTCGGTGAAAGGCGTGACGGCCGTCACGGCCGGAGAGAGACGCGGCCACATGTGGAGCATGACGCTCAGGCGCATGATGGTCGCGCTGCCGAGCCTGGTCGGGGTGGTGATCGTCACGTTCCTGCTGACGCGCGCGCTGCCCGGCGATCCGGCGGCCTACTTCGCCGGACCCGGCCGCCACGCAAGGAGGCGATCGAGCAGATCCGGGTGAAGCTCGGCCTCGACAAGCCGCTGCCGCTGCAGTTCAGCCGCTATGTCGCCGATCTGGCCCGCGGCGAGCTCGGCGACGTCGCTCACCACCGGCCAGCCGGTCGCCACCGAGATCAGCGACGCGCCTGCCGGCGTCCGCCGAGCTGACGCTGCTCGGGCCTGATCGTGTCGGTCGCGATCGCGGTGCCGCTCGGCATCCTGGCGGCCACGCGGCCCGGCTCGCTCGATCGATCACACCTGCCGCGTGGTGACGACCGCCGGCGTGTCGCTGCCGGTGTTCTTCACCGGGCTGATCCTGGTCTACGTCTTCTACTATCTGCTCGGCTGCGCGCCGGCGCCGCTCGGGCGGCTCGACATCTTCTACAGTCCGCCGCCGCAGCGTCACCGGCTTCTACCTGATCGACAGCGCCGATCGCGCGCGACGGCGAGGCGTTCCGTCGCCAGCCTCAAGCAGCTGATCCTGCCGGCGCTGACGCTCGGCATCTTCTCGCTGGCGCCGATCGCACGCATGACGCGCGCCTCGATGCTGGCGGTGCTCGCCTCCGACTTCGTGCGCACCGCGCGCGCGAGCGGGCTCTCGCGTTCACCGTGATCGTCACCTATGCCTTCCGCAACGCCATGCTGCCGGTCGATCACCACGCTCGGCATGGTGTTCTCGTTCCTGCTCGGCGCCAACGTGCTGGTGGAGAAGGTGTTCGCCTGGCCGGGCATCGGCTCCTACGCGGTCGAAGCGCTGATCGCCTCCGACTTCGCGCCGGTGCAGGGCTTCGTGCTGACCATGGCGGTGATGTACGTCGCCGCTCAACCTGCTGATCGACATCCTCTACGGCCTGATCGACCCGCGCGTGAGGATCGAAGCATGACCGACGTCGCCGCCGGCAAACGCGCAAGCGCCACGCGACCGGCACTAGCGGCGACGCATCGGTCATGTCCGCTACGTGCTGGGCGAGAACCGGGTCACCGGCTTTGCCTTCGGCGCTGTTCGTGCTGATCGTGCTGGCGGCGCTGATCGGCCCTACCTCGTTCCCTACGACCCGCTCGCCAGCAACACCGCGGCAGGCGCTGCAAGGCCCCGTCGGCCGCGCACTGGTTCGGCACCGACCAGCTCGGCCGCGACGTGCTTCAGCCGGGTGATCGTGGCGACGCGGCTCGACTTTGTCATCGCCAGTCGCCTCGGTCGTCGCTGGTGTTCCTGATGGGCGGGCTCGCCGGCGTGGCCGCCGGCTTCTTCGGCGGCTGGACCGACCGCATCGTCAGCCGCATCGCCGACACCATCATGGCCTTCCCGCTGTTCGTGCTGGCGATGGGCATCGTCGCCGCGCTCGGCAACACCGGTGCAGAACATCGTGCTCGCGCACGGCCATCGTCAATTTCCCGCTCTATGCGCGCGTCGCCGCGCCGAAGCCAACGTGCGGCGCGAGGCCGGGCTTCGTGCAGGCGGCGCGGCTCTCCGGCAACGGCGAGTACCGCATCCTGCTCGGCCACATCCTGCCCAACATCATGCCGATCATGATCGTGCAGATGTCGCTGACCATGGGCTACGCCATCCTCAACGCCGCCGGCCTGTCGCTTCATCGGCCTCGGCGTGCGCCCGCCGACGCCGGAGTGGGGCATCATGGTGGCGGAGGGCGCGGCCTTCATGGTCTCGGGCGAGTGGTGGATCGCCTTCTTCCCGGGCGCGGCGCTGATGATCGCCGTGTTCTGCTTCAACCTGCTGGGCGACGGCCTGCGCGACATCGTCGATCCGCAGCGGCGCACGTGAGGGACGCATGACCGCCGCTCCGCCGCTGCTCGACGTGCGCGACCTGACCGTCGAGTTCACCACGCGCGCGCGGCATCGTGCGGGCGGTGCGAGCACGTCGACATCGCGGTCGGCCAAGGGCGAGACGCTCGGCGATCGTCGGCGAGTCCGGCTCCGGCAAGTCGGTCACCTCCTACGCGGTGATGCGCATCCTCGACCGCGCCGGCCGCATCGCCGAGGGCTCGGTCAGCTTCTCGGGCGTCGACGTGCGCGCCGCCGACGAGGACCAGATGCGCGATCTGCGCGGGCGCGAGATCTCCATGATCTTCCAGAACCCGCGCGCCGCCCTCAATCCCATCCGCAAGGTCGGCCGCCAGATCGAGGACGTGCTGCGCCAGCACGCGCAGGCCGGCTCCGACGACGTGACCGAGAAGGCGATCGCCATCCTCGAGCAGGTGCGCATCGCGCGGCCCGACGCGAGCGCTATCACGCCTACCCGTTCGAGCTGTCGGGCGGCATGTGCCAGCGCGTGGTGATCGCGCTCGCGCTCGCCTGCCGGCCGCAGCTGCTGATCGCCGACGAGCCGACCACCGGCCTCGACGTCACCACGCAGAAGACGGTGATGGACCTGATCGTCGAGCTCACGCAAGCAGCGCGGCATGTCGACCATCCTCATCACCCACGACCTCGGGCCTGGCGGCCGCCTATTGCGACCGCGTGGTGGTGATGGAGAAGGGCAATGTGGTGGAGACGGCGGCGTCGAAGACCATCTTCACGGCGCCCTCGCACCCCTACACGCGCAAGCTGATGCGGGCGACGCCGCGCCCGGGCGTCGCGCTTGCGCGACCTGCTGCCGGAGGGCGAGGACGCTGCGTGCGGGCCGAGCGGCCGCATGCGGCAGACCGAGCTCGAACGGCGGCGGCAGCGCCGAACGGCGGCAATCGGCGCGCCGCTGCTGGTGGTCGAGAACCTCGTCAAGGAATATCCGCGCAAGGACCTCAACGGCGTCTTCGCCAGGCTCTTCAGCGCAACGGCGAGGCCAGGCCCGAGGCCGCAGACGTTCCGCGCCGTCGACGGCATCAGCTTCACCGTGCACCGCGGCGAGAGCGTCGGGCCTCGTCGGCGAGATCCGGCTGCGGCAAGTCGACGACATCGACCATGGTCATGCGCCTGATCGACAAGACGGACGGGCGAATCCTCTTCGACGGACAGGACATCGGCGCCATTCCCGCCAAGAAGTTCGCCAGGCTGGCCCATGCGCAAGCGCATCCAGATGGTGTTCCAGGACCCCACCGACAGCCTCAACCCGCGCTTCACGGCGGCGCGGGCGCATCGCCGATCCGATCCTGCGGCTGAGCGACGTCAGGGGCCGCAAGGCCGTGCGCGCGCGCTGCGAGGAGCTGGCGCGCGCAGGTCGGGCTTGCCGATCGAGCTGCTCGGCCGCTTCCCGCATCAGCTGTCGGGCGGGCAGAAGGCGCGCGTCGGCATCGCCCGGGCCATCGCGCTCAACCCCGACCTGGTCATCCTGGACGAGCCGACGGCGGCGCTCGACGTGTCGGTGCAGGCGGTGGTGCTCAATCTGCTGCAGGAGCTCAAGGAGCACGCTCGGCATGAGCTATCTCTTCGTCTCGCACGACCTCAACGTGGTGCGGCTTGCTGTGCGATCGCGTCATTGTCATGCAGGCCGGACGCATCGTCGAGGAGGGGCCGACCGAGCGCGTGCTGTTCGCGCCGCAGGCGCAGTACACCCGCGATCTCCTGGCCGCCATCCCGCACCCGCCGGTGTGATGGTTGTCATCCCGGGGCTTGTCCCCGGGATCCAGCGCGCCGCGAGCGGCCGCGGCTGAGGAAAGTACTTCGACAGAGCCGCAGGGGAGCCTCGTCGAACCAATGGATCCCGGGCATAAAGCCCGGGATGACACGCTTGGAGCGGAGCCGTGGACGACTTGCAGGACAAACGCTCGACTAGCCTCCATCGATGCCAGCGCCGCCGCGCTCGAGCTGCCGATCGAGCCGGAGTGGAAGCCGGGCATCAAGGCCAACCTGCAGGTGCACGCTGCGCGTGGCGGCGATGGTGGCCGAGCTTCGAGCTGCCGGACGAGGCGGAGCCGGCCCCCGTGTTCGAGGCGTGACGCGCATGGACGCCTGGGCATCGGCAGCCGAGATCGCAGCTGCCGTCGCGGCCGGCAAGACGAACGCGCCGTCGAGGTCGTGGAAGCGGCGCTGCGCGCGCATCGCCGAGCGCGACAAGGCGCTCAACGCCTTCACCGCCGTCACGCGGGAGCGCGCGCTCGCCAAAGCGCGCGCCATCGACGCGGGCCGCGCGAGCGGCGCGGCCGCTCGGGCCGCTCGCCGGCGTGCCGTTCGCGGTCAAGAACCTGTTCGACGTGGCCGGGCTCGCCCACGCTGGCCGGCTCCAAGATCAACCGCGACCGGCCGCCGGCCACGGCCGACGCCACGCTGATCGCGCGCCTGGAGGCCGCCGGCGCCGTGCTCGTCGGCGCGCTCAACATGGGCGAGTACGCCTACGACTTCACCGGCGAGAACGTGCACGACGGCCCCTCGCGCAACCCGCACGACACCGCGCACATGACCGGCGGCTCCTCGGGCGGCTCCGGCGGCGGCGGTGGCCGGCGGGCTGGTGCCGATCGCGCTCGGCTCCGACACCAACGGCTCGATCCGCGTGCCGGCCTCGTTCTGCGGCCTCGTTCGGCCTGAAGCCGACCTACGGCCGCCTGTCGCGCGCCCGCACCTTCCCGTTCGTGGCGAGCCTCGATCATCTGGGGCCGCTGGCGCGCACCACGCGCGGACCTGGCGCTCGCCTACGACGCCATGCAGGGCCACGATCCCGAGGACCCCGTCTGCAGCCGAGCGCCCGCGCCGAGCCGGTGCTGCCGCCGCTCGAGGCGCGGCATCGGCGGCCTGCGCATCGCCGTCGCCGGCGGCTATTTCAAGCGCGGCGCCTCGCCTGAGGCGCTGGCCGCCGTGGCGCGCGGTCGCCAAGGCGCTGGGCGTCACCCGCGAGATCGAGATCCCCGAGGCCGCGCGCGCGCGCGCCGCCGCCTTCGTCATCACCACAGCCGAGGGCGCCGCCCTGCATCTCGACCGCCTGCGCACGCGGGCGCGGGATTTCGAGCCCGCCATCCGCGATCGCCTGATCTCGGGCGCGATGGTGCCGGGGTCGCTCGTCGTCAAGGCGCAGAAGTTCCGGCGCTGGTATCGCGAGCAGGTGCTGCGAGCTGTTCGAGAGCGTCGATGCCATCCTGGCGCCGGCCACGCCCTTCCCGGCGCCGCGCATCGGCCAGCAGACCATGCTGCTCGACGGCGCAGGAGGTGCCCGCTGCGGCCCAACATCGGCATCTTCACCGCAGCCCATCTCGTTCATCGGCCTGCCGGTGGTGGCGGTGCCGGTGCCGCTCGAGCCCGCTGCCGATCGGCGTGCAGATCATCGCCGCGCCCTGGCGCGAGGACATCGCGCTGCGCATCGCCCACGCGCTGGAGAAGAGCCAAAGCCGTTGCGGCGCCGCGGCCGGCCGAGTAGGGAGGAAACCCATGGACATCGACCTGCCGGAGGTCGTGGCCGAGGTGCGCGAGGCCTTCGAGCGCTACGAGCAGGCGCTCGTGACCAACGACGTGGCAACGCTCGATGCCATGTTCCGCCAGGATGAGCGCACCATCCGCTACGGCGTCGGCCGAGAACCTCTACGGCCACAAGGAGGTCGCCGCGTTCCGCGCCGCGCGCCCGCCGATCAGCCTGATGCGCACGCGCGCGCGCACGGTGATCACCACCTACGGCCGCGACTTCGCCGTCGCCTCCACGCTCTTTCACCGCCCGACCCTGGCCGGCAAGGTCGGCCGGCAGATGCAGACCTGGGTGCGCTTCGCCGGACGGGTGGCGCGTGGTTGCCGCGCACGTCAGCATCATCGACGCGCGCGCAAGGTCTAAGGCGCGCGCGATGACGCGAGCGCGACATCCCCACCGACATCCGCGGACTGCAGGCGCCTACGCACGCGGGCTCGACCCGGCCCAGGTTGTCGAGCACGTGTTCGACGCCGATCGAGGCGGCGGGCGACCCCGGCATCTTCATCTCGCTCGTCGACCGCAGGGCCGCGCGCAAGGCGGCGCAGAAGCTCGGGCGCTTCGATCCGGCAAAGCCGCTGTGGGGCATCCCGTTCGCCGTCAAGGACAACATCGATGCGGCCGGCCTGCCGACCACCGCCGGCTGCCCGGCCTTTGCCTACACGCCGAAGGCGAACGCGACCGTAGTCGCGACGCTCTTAGCCGCCGGCGCCATCCTGATCGGCAAGACCAACCTCGACCAGTTCGCGACGGGCCTGGTGGGCGTGCGCACGCCCTATCCGGTGCCGAAGAACGCCTTCGATCCCGCGATCGTGCCGGGCGGATCGAGCTCCGGCTCGGCCGTGGCGGTGGCGCGCGGCCTGGTGCCGCTTCGCGCTCGGCACCGACACGGCGGGCTCGGGCCGCGTGCCGGCGGGCCTCAACAACATCGTCGGCCTGAAGCCATCGGTGCGGCGCCGTCTCCAGCAGCGGCGTGGTGCCGGCCTGCAGCACGCTCGACTGCGTGTCGGTCTTTGCCGGCACGGTCGATGACGCCTGGGCCGTCTACGCAGGTTATTGCCGGCGTGGACAAGGACGATCCGTTCTCGCGGCCGATCGCGCTCGGGCGCCTTGGGCCGAGTGCCGCCGCACCCGTCATCGGCATTCCGCGCCCGGCGGACCAGAAATTCTTCGGCGACGCCGCCGCCAAGGCCGCCTGGCGCGCCGGCGTGAAGGTGCTGAAGGACCTCGGCGCGCGAATTGGTCGAGATCGACATGGCGCCGTTCAACGAGACGGCGGCGCTGCTCTACGAGGGCCCCTGGGTGGCCGAGCGCTATGCGGCGATCGGCCCGTTCCTCGCCAAGCACGCGCGCGAGGTGCATCCCGTCACGCGGCGCATCATCGACAAGGCCAAGGCCTTCTCCGCCGCCGACGCCTTCGCCGGCCTCTATCGCCTGGAGGCGCTGAAGCGCGCCACCGAGCCGGTGTGGCGCCGCATCGATGCGCTGGCCGTGCCGACCGCGCCCTGCGCGCCGACGCTTGCCGAGGTGGCGGCCGACCCGCATCGGTCCCAACTCGCGGCTCGGCACCTACACCAACTTCGTCAACCTGCTCGACCTCGCCGCCATCGCCGTGCCCGGGCCGTTGCGCAAGGACGGCCGCGCCGCCGGCATCACCTTCATCGGCGCTGCGGGGACGCGATGCGGCGCTGGCGAGCCTGGGCCGCGCGTTCCATGCCGCCGCGGCGACGACGATCGGCGCCACGGGACGGCCCCTGCCGCCGCTCGAGCGCTATTGCCGGCGACCGCGCCGGCCGGCACGCTGGAGCTTGTCGTGGTCGGCGCGCACCTCTCCGGCATGGCGCTCAACCACGAGCTGCGCGCGCTCGGCGGCTCCTTCCTGCGCGCGGTGGAGACCGAGCCGTCCTACCAGCTCTACGCGCTGCCGGGCGGCCCGCCGGAGCGTCCGGGCCTCGTGCGCGTCGGCGCCGGGCACCGGCCACGCCATCGCCACCGAGGTGTGGGCGCTGCCGGCCGAGGGCTTCGGCCGCTTCGTCGCCGGCATCCCGGCCGCCGCTCGGCATCGGCACGCTGCTGCTCGCCGACGGCACCCGGCCCAAGGGCTTCCTGTGCGAGAGCCGAGGCCATCCGCGCCGCCAGGCGCATCTCCGATTTCGGGGGTTGGCGCGCCTACCTGGCAGCCCAGGAGCTGACTTGCCTCGCTCTTTGCTCCGTCCTCGCGACGGTGAGGGTCGGCTAACCCCGCCCGGAAACTCGATCCAGCGCGGTCCAGCACCCGTCCTCGCCAATCGCTGCAGGTGAGCTTTGCGCCCTGCACCTCGAGCAGCAGGCGGGCGAGGATGATGCGCAGGCGGCCGTTGTCGAGGGGTCAGACCCCTTGCCGCTCGGGGCATGCGTCTGTCTCGAAACGGTAGAGGCAAGGGGTCTGACCCCCTCAGCGGGCAAGGGTCTGACCCCATGCCAATCGGGTCTGCCCCCGCCTCACCCGGATCTCAGGCTGCGCTGGCCGCCGCGGCGCCTGGCCGGTCACCTCGATGCTGTCGGCGGCGTCGACGGTGTCCCTGCGCCTCGCGCAAGAGATGCTCGCAGCGCCTGCACCGTCGGGCGCCGCTCGCACAGGATGTCGCACGTTGTACAGGTCGTCAGCGCCAGGCGCGGCTTGGCAGTCCCGGACGGCGGGCCTGGCGTCCCGCCACGCATCGCGCAGCAGCGTCGCGGCGGCAAGGCGCTCGCGCTTGCCGGCCCGCCGGTCGGCCATCAGCGCCGTCATCGCCTCGGTGACGGCCAGCGCCTCCTCCGAGGACTTCAACAGGCGTCCGCCGCTCTCGCTGATGTGGTGGGCATATTCCTGGTAGCGGGCGTTCCCCAGCGGCCCGTGCAACTCGCGCAGCATCACGTCGGAGAAGCCGATCACGGCATTGAGCGGGGTGCGCAGCTCGTGGCTCATCTGCGCCATCAGCTCGCTCAAGCCCGTCGTCGAGGCCGCGCCAGGCTCGCTCCGCTGGCCGGCGGCATCGGCGCCGTCCCGGCCGGACAGGGTCAGCAGCGCGGCCGCGGCCCCGGTCGCCATCAGGAACGCCAGATGCCATGCCGGAAAGCCTGCGATCGTATCCCCGGCCGGCGACGGCGGGGCGTGCCAGGCGGTCGTGAGGACGACGCCGAAGGCCGGCCAGATAGAGGATCGCCGCCGCTCGCGCCAGCTCCGGCCCTGCGAGCCGAAATTGTCCGCAGCCAGCCCCGCAGGCGCGCCAGCGCGCCATATGAATACCCTTCGCCGCTGCCGTCCAGCGCATGGACGGAGTCCCCAGCGGACGGGGTGACGTGCCCGGCGTCATCCCTTGCCCCTCGACCGAATTGTAGCGAAATGCTGTGCTGCCCGAACGGATCCGACGGCGGAACACGCGCGACGAATCACACAGCAACACTTTGACGTGAACCGAGTATCCTTGTCGAGAGTCCGAAGCGGCACGAAACGAAAAATACAACGGCCTGTGACCCGCACGACTCTATTCGAGCATCCTACTGACGATCTCCGAGGCGTCGCGCGACAGCGGCTTGGCCTTGGCGATGCGCTGCAGCGTCTTCTTGGCCAGACGCCGCCGGCCCGCCTCCAGCGCCTTCCAGCTGCGGAAGGCCGAGAGCAGCCGGGCCGCGACCTGGGGATTGAAGGCGTCGATCTCCAGCACGCGGTCGGCCAGGAACTCGTAGCCGCTGCCGTCCGGGCGGTTGAAATTGACCGGATTGCCCATGGCGAACGTGCCGATCAGCGCCCGCACCTTGTTCGGGTTCTTGATGGAGAACAGCGGGTGCCGGGTGAGCTTCACCACCGCGGCGAGCGACGAGGGCAGGGGCGAGGCGGCCTGGTAGGCAAACCAGTTGTCGATGACGAGGTGGTCGTCCTTCCAGCGCTCGTAGAAGCGCTCGAACGCCTTGGCCCGCTCCGGCGAGCGCAGCTCGGAGAGCATGGCCAGCGCGCTCACCTCGTCGGTGGCGTTGCGGGCATTGGCGAAATGGGCCGGCAACGCGGCGCGATGTCCTCCGGGCGGCCGCGGCTGGCCAGATAGCCGAGCGCCGCGTTGCGCAGCGCCCGCTTGCCGGCCGCCTCCGGCGCGCGGCGAGTAAGGGCCCTTTGAGCTCGTAGTCGCGATATGTATCGGCAAGCGCTCGGTAGTGGGTCGTGCCGATCGCCTTGCGCAGCTCCTTGCGCGCCTTGTGGATGGCGAGCGGGTCCACATCGCTGGGCCGATGACCCGGGCCAGATCGCTCTCGCTCGGCAGGAACATGAACTGGGCGCGATAGCCGGGCTCGAGGCTTTCATCGCCGAGCGTGACGCCGAGCGCGCGCCACGAACGCCGAGGGCTTGGCGGGCCGCTTGCCGGCGCGGATGGCCTTCACCGCGTCCACCAGGACGCGCGTTGCATAGTCCTGCGCCGCCTGCCAGCGATTGTAGAGATCGCTGTCGTTGGCCATCAGGAACTGCAGGTCCGCATCGGCGAGGTCGATCGTCAGGTTGACGGGCGCCGAGAAGCCGCGCAGCAGCGAGGGCACCGGCCGTGACGGCACGTCGCGGAAGCGGAAGGTCTCGGTGCGCTTGCTGACCTCGATGAGGCCGTCGTCGAGCCGCTGGCCGGAGGCCAGCGTGAGGGCGAGGTCCTGGCCGTTGCCGCCCAAGCAGGCCCAGCCGCACCGGGATGTGCAGCGGCTTCTTCTTGTGCTCGCCCGGCGTGGGCGGCAGCACCTGCGGCAATCGGTGAGGTCGGCGGTCTTGGTGCGCGCATCGTACTTGAGCTGGCAGACGAGCTCGGGCGTGCCGGCCTGGGAGTACCAGGTCATGAACTGCTCGAGGTCCTTGCCCGTCGCGTCCTCGAAACAGGCGACGAAGTCCTCCACCGTGGCCGCCTGGCCGTCGTGGCGCTCGAAATAGAGGTCCATGCCCTCGCGGAAGCCCTCGCGCCCCAGCAGCGTCTGGAGCATGCGCACCAGCTCGGCGCCCTTGTTGTAGACGGTGCGCCGTGTAGAAGTTGTTGATCTCGATGTAGCGGCCGGGGCGCACGGGATGGGCCAGCGGGCCGGCGTCCTCCGGGAACTGCGCCGCCTTCAGGCTGCGCACGTCGCGGATGCGCTCGACCGTGGCCGAGCGCTGGTCGGCGCAGAACTCCTGATCGCGGAAGACGGTGAGGCCTTCCTTGAGGCAGAGCTGGAACCAGTCCCGGCAGGTGATGCGGTTGCCGGTCCAGTTGTGGAAATACTCGTGCGCGATCACCCGCTCGATGGCGGCAAAGGTGGCATCGGTGGCGGTCTCGGGCGACGCCAGGATCAGGCCATCGTTGAAGATGTTGAGGCCCTTGTTCTCCATCGCCCCCATGTTGAAGTCCGGACACGGCGACGATGTTGAACACGCCGAGGTCGTATTCGCGCCCGAAGCGCTCCTCGTCCCAGCGCATCGAGCGCTTGAGCGCATCCATGGCCCAGGCGCAGCGGCTCTCCTTGCCGGGCTCGACGTAGATGCGCAGATCCACCTTGCGCCCGGACGCGGTGGTGAAGTCGGAGGCGTAGGAGGCGAGATTGCCGCCGACGAGGGCGAACAGGTAGCAGGGCTTGGGGTGCGGGTCGCGCCACACCGCGTAGTGCCGCTTTCCGCCGTCGAGCGTGCCGCGCTCGAGCGGATCGCCGTTGGAGAGCAGCACGGGGGCCTCGTCGCGGTCGGCCTCGATGCGGGCGGTGTAGGTGGCGAGCACGTCGGGGCGATCGAGGAAGTAGGTGATGCGGCGGAAGCCCTGGGCCTCGCACTGCGTGCAGTAGATGCCGCGCGAGAGGTAGAGGCCGGTCAGCGCCTTGTTGGCCTCGGGATTGCAGTGGGTGACCGGTCTCCAGCGTGAAGGGGTCGCCGGGCAGGCTGCACCGATGACGAGCTCCCTGATCGGTGCGTCTGGTATTCGCGGGGTCCCAGCTGGCGGCCGTCGAGGCGCACGCTTCCGAGCTCGATCATCTCGCCGTCGAGCCGCAGCGGACCGGGGTTGCCGGGCCAGGCCGGGTTGCGCCTGCACCTTCAGGCGCGCGCGCACGCCGGGTGCGCGTTGCGTTGAGCGACACGTCGAGCAGTGACGGTGTCGATCAGGTAGTTGGGCGGCCGGTAGTCCTTGAGGCTGGATGGGGCGCGGCGTGTCGGTTTTCATTGGCGCTGTCCGAGCGTGAGATGGGCCATGCGGGCATGCGTCCGACGGGTTCACCCATACATAAAGCGCAGATTGTCGGCGCAAACTTGGCACGGCTGACGGCCGGCAGCGATGGGGTCGGACCGTGGTCAGACCCCTCGCGTCAACGATTTACCGTTCGCGGCGACGGCGGTTGCGCGAGGGGCCTGACCCCCCTGTGCCAGCCGACTCAGCCCAGCGCCTGATCCCAGATCAGCTTGATGTTGAGGGCGATGATGGAAGCGGCGATCAGACCGGCGAAAGCCGATCAGCCATTTGGGCGTCACCAGCTGGCCCATCTTGGCGCGGTCGGCGGTGAACTGCACCAGCGGCACCACCGCGAAGGGCAGCTGCAGGCCCAGGATCACCTGGCTCAGGATCAGCAGCTTGCCCGTCTCCTGCTCGCCGTAGAAGATCGTCACGCCGGCCGCCGGGATGATGGCGATGGCGCGCGTGACGAGCCGGCGCAGCCAGGGCGGCAGGCGGATGTCGAGGAAGCCCTCCATCACGGCCTGGCCGGCCAGCGTCGCCGTCACCGTGGAGTTGAGCCGCAGCACAGAAGCGCGATGCCGAACAGGGTCGGGCGCGATGGCCGAGCCCAGCAGCGGGTGCAGCAGCGCCTGCGCCTGGCTCAGCTCGACGACGTCGGTCCTGCCGGCCTTGTGAAGCGTCGCGGCCGCCAGGATCAGGATCGAGGCGTTGATCACCAGCGCAAACATCAGCGCCACGGTGGAATCGATGGTGGCGAATTTCAGCGCCTCGCGCTTCTCCGGCGTGGTGTGGCCGTAGGCGCGGGTCTGCACGATGGCCGAGTGCAGGTAGAGGTTGTGCGGCATCACGGTGGCGCCGAGGATGCCCATGGCGAGGTAGAGCATCTCGGGTTGCGCACGATCTCGGTGGTCGGCGCGAAGCCGCGGATCAGCGGCCCCCATTCGGGGTTGGCGAGCGCGATCTGCACGGCGAAGCAGACGGCGATGACGCCGAGCAGCGTGATGATCAGCGCCTCGAGATAGCGAAAGCCGATGCTGCTGCAGATAGAGGATCAGGAACACGTCGAGCGCGGTCAGCAGCACGCCGATCTCGAGCGGAATGCCGAACAGCAGATTGAGGCCGATGGCCGTGCCGATCACCTCGGCGATGTCGGTGGCGATGATGGCGATTTCGGCCGCGCGCCCACAGCGGATAAGCGCGCCCAGCGCGGATAGGCGTCGCGGCAGGCCTGTGCGAGGTCGCGGCCCGAGGCGATGGCGAGCCGCGCGCACAAGCGCCTGCAGCACGATCGCCATGATGTTGGAGATGAGGGCGACGACCAGCAGCGTGTAGCCGAACTTGAGCCGCCGGCGAGCGAGGTGGCCCAGTTGCCGGGGTCCATGTAGCCGACCGCCACCAGATAGCCGGGCCCCAGGAAGGCGCACGAGCCGGCGCGTGCTGGTGGCGCCCTTGATGCTGATGGTGCGGTGGACGTCGGAAAGCGGCGGCCTCGCCGCGCGCCCGGCGCCAGCCGCTGGCTCTCCTCCGCGGCGTCGCCCGCCCTGCCTGGTCCGACCCGTTTCAGCATGCACCTCTCCGCGCCCAGCCCAAAGTCCGGGCCCATAGGTCCGGCGGCGAGACTATTGCTTTTGCAAATCATTCGCAAGTAAGAAAACGAGGCGGCGCCAGCCGCCTATGGAATGGCCAGCGATTGCAGGGGTTGGAGCTCGGGACGGCCGCCGCCTCGGGGATACGTCATGAGGCTGAGCTTTGAACAGGCGCAGGTAGAGGAACCCGATCAGGGTTGCGAAGAAGCCGTCGAACAACGCGAACTAGAGAAACCCACCCCGCAGGCGATCCAGATCGCGGTCATCCAATAGCGGCCGAACACCCCGATCATGTTCGGCGCCGTGTTGACGAGTGGGTCCATCAGGCCCGGCACGTAGAGCGCGGTGACCCAGGATCAGTGTCGCGCCCCAGCGCGCACCAGCCGCTCGGCATGGAGACGGAAGCCCGACGACGCTCGGGACCCAATACGGGAAGGCGATGCAGGCGATCCCGATGATCACATGGGATCATGTTGAAGCCGAGGACCCGCTTGTACGTCCGGAGCGCCTTCTCCTGCTGGGCGACGGTCCACCCGATGGTGAGGTCGGTCATGTCTGCGCTCCGCGAATTAGAATGTAAGAAGATAGGCGAGGAGATCGGCTTTGGTAGACGCCGGGAGGTTGGTTCCATAGGCGCCCGGCCGCCATTGCCGTTACCCGGCATTCTGGTATCGAAGCAGAACTCGTCCGGGGCGGCTTTCCCGGCGTGCAGGTCGGTGCGAGCATGCCTCCGTTCTTGGCGTCCGATGATGTCGATGCCGCGCACGAGTGACCGGCCGCGCGGTCCGGGGGCTTCAGGAGGTCGGCAAGCGTCGGGACCGAGCCATTGTGCAGATAGGGCGCACGCAGCAGAGACTCGAGCGGCGCGTGGCGTAGCCGTTCGTCTTGGTGAAGGCCTTGAACTGATAGGGCGTGCCGACAAACAGCTCGGCGAGTTGACGCTGGCGGAAGTCCGCGGTGTAGGAGATCGAGCCGCCTCCGGTCGGTGCCGATAAGTCCGATGTCGGTGACCTTGCCGAGCTCGGCGCCCTCGGGCACGTAACGGTCGCCGTCCCGGTAACCGTGGCAAGCGGAGCAGGTCGCCCACTGGGTCGCCTTGCCGCGTGCGACGGCAGCCGGATCGGGGACATTCGGACTGGGCGGCGGCTCGGGTCCATGAGCCAGGCCTTGACGCGGGCGATCGAGGCGTGGTCGACGGTCGTCTAGGTGTCACCCCGGCACCGAGGGCCGCAGACAGATTCCGCTCGTCGAGCGGGCGTTGTTGCCGTCCCAGTGGAGCTGCATGTGCTCGCGCGATCGCTGCTTGAAGATCGAGAAATCCGCAGCGCCGATCTGCTCCGCCTTACTGAGCGACGCAAGGAAGATTTCATCTGGACGAGCTTGTAGGGTTGAAGGTGTCCGACCCGGCCCGGTCCCCAATCCGGCTGGGTCGCCATCAACAGTTCGAGGCGTGCGCGGCGCGGACCAGGCCTTCGTGCAGCCGCGGCAACAACATACTTCAGGCCGCTTTCTCGACGATGCCGAATTGTCTGCCGGTGGCCTCGGCGGCGGGCGCAGCCGATCGGGCGCGAGGCGGTCGTCGGTCGCGGTCGAGAGGATGAACTTTATGAAGCGGCCGAGATCGAGATTGTTCGAGGGCATGCCGGGCCGCGATGCGGACCGGCTCGCCGAGCGCCTTGCGATAGGTGCCGGTGTGGCACGGCGCCAATTCAGCCAGACCAGGTCGACCCGCGCACGGTCCGGCGTGAGACGCGCCGATCAGGAGGTCGCGGCGGGCGCCGGTCGCGTCGGTCTCGTAAGGAAGCCGAAGGCCGTGTAGTCGCGTTGCTTGCCGAATTCCGTCGGGAAGAGGCCGGGCAGAGCCTGCCAGACGCGATAGGGGATGCCGCTTTCCGGCTCCGAGCCGATGGAGCCATATTTGAAATGCTCGACCGGGTCGGCGTAGCGCGGTGCGCCCGTTGTCGGTGAACAGCGCGATCGCCGAAATGGCCAGCAAGAGGCCGACGACGAGGCCGGCGAGCAGCAGCCATCAAGCGTCTCCACTTCCGCCGCCGCTCGGCGAGCTGGCGCTCGACCTCTGTGACGAAATACGCCTCCCGGCACGACCGTCTTCTCCGTCAATCCGGACTGACCAATTGGGGTTTCGTCCGTAGATCGAATAGATCTCGGACAACATGTGCTCCCGGTCGCGGAACCGGGTCTCGTCGTCTAGCAGCCGAGCGGGTTCTTCGGCGCATTGACGAGGCACTTGTTGCGGTAGCTGCAGGGCAGCTCGGCGCTGTCACGCCCGGCCTGCCACAGCAGCGGCAGATCGTTGTTGGCGATGAGCGGCCGGGCAATGGTCACCCCGTCGCACAGGCGCTCCTCCAGCGCACGGCGGACCACGGACTTGGTCTGGAAGCCGCCCGTGACGATCACCAGAATGGAGAGCGCGTCCTTGAACTGGCGCGCTTCCTCGAGATTGATCCCTTCGATGTCATGACCCTTTTCATCCGGAACCAGAGGTAGTGAAGATCGGTCCGGAGTAGGGGATAGCGAAACAGCAGGAAATTCCGAAATCCGTAGACACCCGACGAGATCATGGCGTCGTAGGTGACCGCCAGAGTTTCGAGGCTCAGGTCGCCGGGAGGGTTCAGCGGATGGAAACATCGATCCCGTGGAGACGTGGATGGCGTCCACTCCAGCCGCCTCGCAATAGCGCGCGACCTCGATCGTCTCGTCGATCGTGTTTGCCGCGCTTTTCCCAGGAGCATCACGTTGTTGCGATCGACGGCGCTGAGCTTGACCTGGAGATGGTAGTCGCGCCCGACATGGCTCCGGATCGAGCAGAATGACCTCCAGCGGGAAACGCGCACGATTGCCCAGCGAGCCGCCGTAGTGGTCGCGGCGGTCGTTGATGCCCGAGCTCAGGAACTGGTTGAAGAGATAGCCGTTGGAGGCATGCGGCTCGACGCCGTCGATGCCGGCCCTCGCGTGCGCGCCAGGCGGCGCGGCCGGAGTGCTCGACCAGCCGGCCGATCTCGGCGGATGACATGGCCTGGGTCGGGAAGCCGTTCAGCGGCTCTCGTTTGTTGGTCGGACTGGCGGTCGGACGGTGTTGATTGGTCACGCCGGGGAGATCCATCCTGCCGGCCGGGTGGCTGAGCTGGATGATGTAGAGGCTATCGTGCTTGTGGACCGCGTGGGCGAGCGCCGCCCACTGCGGAATGAAATCGTCGCGGTGGATGGTCGCGTAGTTGGCGATGATCCGCCCCTCGATGGCGACGGGCACGTAGGACGAGATGATGGCGCCGACGCCGCCCTTGGCGAATTTGGTCTCCCAGTTGATGCGCGTCTGGCTGAGCGAGCCGTCCTCGTTGTCGAAGCGTCGGAAATGCTCCGAGCGCAGGATCCGGTTTTCAGTTTCAGTTTCCGGAACTCGAGTGGGGAAAAATCGGGTCCTCGCTCATGGACGCTCCGCCTCTGCGCGGGCCCGCGTCACACACGAGGGCGAGGAGGCCGAACACGAAGGTCGAGGCCGGGCATGCGCTCCAGGACTCGGACTGGAAGGCGACGCGACGATCGAGCGCCCGCTCGGCGGCGACCGCGAGCTGGAACGTCACCAGTGTGCCCGGCTGCAGCGTGCCGCCGGGCACGTCGGCGATGCGTTTACGGTCTGGCGAAGGACCGATGCAGGTGCCGCGAGCATGGCAGTTGCCGCCGACACCGTCGAGCGCGCTGCGGCGGGCCGGATCGGCGAAGGCGGCGCGCATGCGATCGAGGGTCGCCATGACGTTGTGCCACGGCGACGCCGGTGGCATGAACCGCGATCTCATTGTTGTCGACCGCCTCGGCAAGAACCCGGCGGCTGGAGCGTAAATTGCCGCGCAGGTAAGACATCAGCCAACGCAGCGGGTTGGTGCTGCGCGTAGCGGCATCGAAGTCGACCGCCGCCGTCCAGAGCACCGAGGAGGCCGCATAATCGGTCTTGAACAGGCGCCCGATCAGAGACTGCACGGCCGGCCCGGCGCTGCCGGTCGCACCTTTGCCCCGAACATAGTCGACGAGCGGTGCGATGTCGGCGAGCAGTGTCGCGGGGTCGGGCAATCGCGCGGCGAGCTTCGATTGCTCCGCACGCCGATCCTCGTCGCCGCGGGCGCGCATGGTCGGGAACGGCGTCGCCCCGGTCCGGAAGACACGCATGAGCCGCCACGCGAGCGGCCGATTGAACAGCGGCCCCGTCAGGTGTAGCCGCGATCGAGGCGGGGGTCCTTGGCAAAGCACGCCGATGGTCTGGGCACGTCGTCCACTCGCATCACATCGATCAAGAAATGGAATGCAGTTGCGGCGCCCACGTCAGCGTCTCCCCTTGGTCAGGGAAGAAGACGTTGCGCACCGAGCCGAATGCCGGCGCAGAGATCCGGAAAGTGGCGTTGCAGCACGGTGCGCAGCGGTTCTCCTGCGCCCAGCGGAAGCCTGCGGGCGTGTAGATCTCCGGCAAATCCTCGGTGAAGAAACGATCGCTCTTCAGCCGGCGCGAGGCCATGGGGATGAAGATGCGGAGAGACCGTATCCGGAGAAGCCGAAGCCCGGCGGCGTGCCGGTTTTGGCTTTGCTCTCGGCAAGCGTGCCGGTCGGGAAATCGACGTCCTCGACCGACTTGTGAGACCCGGTTTTGATTTCCTTCCGCCAATCAGGGATCGTCCGTGAGACTCGTCGAAGCTTCGCGGAACGGACATCCCGAGCAGCTGCCGGGAATTTGCAGTAGCGCGGAATGCCGCGTTCCCGGTCGCGCAGGATGTCGACCGCGGCGAGGTCGATGACGACGTCGCCGTCCGACCGCTTATCGAGCCGGCGCAGCGCATCGGGATAGTTGTGCAGCACCAGGGCGCCTGGATTGGACGTGCCGAACGAGTAGGCGACATCGGCAACGTCGACCCGGTCGTAGACGGTGCGGGCGCGGTTGTGCGGCGACCTCGATGAGAGTCGGCGTCGAGGATCGACCGATCGTCAGGCGGCTGCGGAAGGAAAAGCGGTCCGGAATGAGCGAGTGCAGACGATAGGAGGCGGCGAACTCCTCGGTCATCGAGTAGGGCGCGGCATGATGCTCCTTGGGAGACCCCGGGATCCCGGAAGAATCTCCCCTTCTCCGACCCGCCCGTAGGCATTCTTGAATTCCTCGCCGAGGAGGCCGTAGAAATTGCCGCGCATGGCGAGGCGACCATCGGGCGAATTCATCAGCGCCGGCGTCCACTCCACCGTGTGGATCTTTGCGATCAACGCCGCAATGACGAGCCGTGCCTTCTGGAAAAGCCACTCCCCAGGTTTGTCCGGATGGTCGATCCGGAGCCGGTCGACGATCGCGTTGTGCTCGCGCGCAAACACGGTGTGCATGATCGACAGGCCGATCCACCAGTTGCCGTTCGCGCCGGCCAGTTCGACGCCGGAGAGCTTGGACGTGTCGTCGATCGGGAGGAGGCCGCGCTCATCGAGATGAATCTTGCCGTCGGGGCGTACCGAGCCGGTCGCGGGATCGGTGCGGATCTGCGTCTGCCGTTTCAGCGACGAGCCGTAGATCTGCGAGGCATCCCACCAGTGGGTCTCGACATTGGCGTAGGCGGTCGGGCGTCCAGTCGGCGGTCCCGCCCGACGCCGGCTTTGTGCGCAGCACCTCCATGGTACAGTCCGGCCAGTCGTCGCCGTCCGGGACCGGAAAGCTATGGGGATCGGCCTTGTCGCTCGGTCCATGGCTCAGCAGATCGTGGATGATGAACTGGATCAGGCGGCCACCAGGAGATTGAGATGCCGGACAGGAACGAATTTGCGGCGCGCCAGGAGCGCCGTGCTGACGAGACGCGGGTTCGGCTCGTAGAGCGTCGGGGCCTTCTCCCCATAGGACTCCGCAAGCTGGGACATTGCGGCCAAATCGGGCGCCGGCTTGGCCAGGTCGTTGTGGGTGCCGTCGACGGTGCGGGCGCTCTGGATATCCAGATTGCCGGGCGGCTGCGGGGCGGAAGGCGCAACCTCCGTGTCGGAGAGGTTGTGCTTGCGCATGTTGGCGCGAAGCCCAATGACGATGGCGACGCTGAGTGGAAATGGCCAACGATGCCACTCCGCTATACGGCTGCTCGCCCGTGCGAAAAAGCCTAGAACGCGATCAATTGCTCCGCTCATCAATGTCCCCGGAAACAAAAGGAAATCCGATGCTACGCTGCAATTTAAGGATAACGAAAGTGTATCCCAAACTATCGTAAATTGAAATCCTGAGCCGTTACACTGGGCCCGCGCAGCCCGACCTCCTTGTGCCGAAGGCGCAATCCCGTCGTGCGAGATATATAATAGCGATCCCGATCAGGTGAAATGCCCTACCGCCCAGCCCTGGACGGGCCCGCGTAGTGGCCGCCGCCGAAGAAGCCCTTGCCACCCATGCTCTTGACGACGACATTGGCGATGACCGTGCGCGACCACGGTCACGATGATGCCGATCACGATCTGCGACATCCAGCCTTTCATGGGCCTCCTCGGCACCTGCCCGGCGTGGCAAAGGTCGGCTACGGGCTAAGCCATATCGGCGGCGGAATTGGGACGCTGTCTGCGCCGCTTGAAAACACACGCCTATTGCAAGGCGGGGGCCTTCAGGAGCGAGACGGCTTCCGTCTCGTCGCGCACTTCGCGCCACAGGGTCTCGGCCACGTCCAGGTCGAGCCCATAGGGCGGATCGTCATCGAACCTGAGCAGCACCAGCCGCTCATGCTGCGCCGTGCCGACGGCCCATTGTCTGGCGGCATCTTCGTGAATGTGGCACCGGCTGGCGCCGCCCACGCTCTCGCGCCAGAGAATTCAGCACCGGCACCAGATCGGCGGCGACGCCGATGGGCATAGCTGAGGGTGTGCGTCTTCCCCTGCATCGACGAACGTGAGCTCGAAAGAGCGTCGATCCTCGCTGGCCTTCGTCTCCACCAGCGATTGCGCAGCAAAACTCTCCGGCACTGTCAGCCCCCAATGGCCCGTACGCCGGATGATGCGACGCGATCTCGTGTGGCTACAAGGGGGTGCGCGGTTAAGCTGCGCGAGGTGTTGCGCAAAGGCGCGCCGGCAGCGGGAGGCCATCCCGCACCGGCGCAAAATCGAGCCTAAGAGCCCGACGCCAACGTCACATGCGGCCGAGCCAGTCGTCGACGTCCTTCTTCACCTGGTCCTTGGCATAGGCCGTAGCGGGCCTGGATCTTGCCCTCGAGCTGCTCGCGGTTGCCGTTGATCTGGGTGATGTCGTCGTCGGTGAGCTTGCCCCACTTCTCCTTCACCTTGCCGGTGACCTGCTTCCAATTGCCTTCGATGCGGTCCCAATTCATGGAGAACTCCTTTGCATGATGTTGCTTGAAGCCCGGCCGTGCGTACGCCGGCCCCGCATCACCAACGCGCGAAGCCCGCCTGCGTTCCGGTCAAATGCCGGGATGGCGGCATGGGGTCGGACCCTCATCACCGGCGCGCCAGGATTGATCGCGTGGCTTGGGAGCCTGACCCGTCGCTGCGTCCGCCTTCGCCCACGACGACGAAGGGTGCCCAGTAGGCGGGCGGCTTGCCGTCGGCGATCAGGTCGAGCATGGCGCGGCGGAAGGCTTCGGCGCGGCCGAGGCCCGGCGTGGCCGCGAGCGTGGCGAAGGTCTTGGTGGTGAGCTCGGTGGCGGCCGTCGGAATAGACCGCCCAGTGCGAGACGAGCAGCGCCCGCGCGCCGGCATAGAAGAAGGCGCGGGCGAGGCCCGACAGCGCCTCGGCGCCTTCGCTGCCGCCGGCCGCCGTGTTGCAGGCCGACAGCACCACCCAGTCGGCATTGAGCTTCAAGGTGGCGATCTCCGAGGCCGTCAGCAGGCCGTCGTCGGCCTCGGTCGGCACATCCGGCGGGGTCAGCACCAGGGCCGGCTCGGCGAGCCCGAGAGGTCGCCGGCAACGAGCCCGTGGGTGGCGAACTGGATGATCCGATACTCGCTGAGCGGCGCCGACTTGACCTTGGTCTCGGAGGCCGCCTCGCGCAGGTTGACGGCGTCGGGCGGCGCGCCCAGCACCTTGGCGATGGTCTCGAGCTCGTCGGCCGTATCGGGCAGACGGCGTCAGCTCGCGCACGGCGCGGGTGTCGGCGAGGCCGTTGCGATAGAAGCGCGCCGGCGCCGAGGCCGAGCGCCGCTTGGCGCCGCGCTGGCGGTCGCGCCGGATCGGGCCCTCGAGCACGGGATCGCCCATGCCGAAGAACGGCGCGGGTCGCCGAGCGCTGCCGGGAGCTTGCGCAGCGGCGCTGAGCGAGGGCACCGACGGCAGCACGCTCAGCGCGTAGCTCTTGATGAGCCAGGCCGCGTCGCGCAGCGCCTGCCGGCGGCGTGCTCGACGGCGGCGGCGGTGCCGTCACCAGCACCTGCAGGGGCAGGCTGGTGAGCGGGCCGGTCGGCACGACGATGAGGTGGCGCTTGCCCGCGAACGACGCCTGCCGACCGGCGCCAGCACCAGCCGGTAGAGCGCGTGCGCGCGCTCCGAGATCGAAGCGCTCGACGACGCCGGCCTGGCTGCCCGCGGCGCCTTCCGCGTCCTGCTGCGCCAGCGGGTCGAGGCCGTCGCGCAACGCCGTCACCTGATCGAACAGGGCTTGCGCGCCGGCATCGATCTCGGCCCAGCTCGGCGCGCTCGCGCGTCAGCGCCCACACGAAGCTCTTGGCCGAGCCGACGAGGATGGCAACGAGCGCCTCGTCGGCCCTGAGCAGCGCTTGCGCCTCGGCCAGCCGCAGCGGCTTGGGATCGGCGAGCGCAACGTAGGTGGGGAAGGCCCTGACGATCTGGGCGCGCGCCTCTCGCACCTCCGTCTCGGAGCGGTCGATGTCGTTGCGCAGCGCGGTGCGGCGCGCCGTGAACTCGGCGTAGCCGGGCAGCGCCTTCTCGGCCGCCTCCATGCGGCGCGTGGATGGCCATGATCGCGCCGGCGCCGGCCCCGATGGCCTTCGACAGCTCGCCCAGCTCCTTGGCCATCGCCGCGCGGTCGCGTTTCGCTCGTCTCGCAGCCGGCCTTCTTCTGTCCCGGCGGGCAGCGCTGCAAGGGTCCTGGAACTGCCGCGCCAGGTCCCGCTGCCGGATGGTGGCGGGGTCTCTGGCGCTGGCGGCGCTGGCGGCGCGGAACTCGTCGAGCGCCGCGCTGTAGGCCGGGTCGGCCCGCTGCACCGCGCTCCAGTCGGTCGAGCAGCTTCTGGTCGTCGGCGTGGAGGCGCAGGATGCGCTCGGACAGGTCCTGCACCTGGCGGATGCGGCGGCCGAGGTCGGTCTCGCCGGCGCCGATGCGCGCGCGTCATCTTGGCCAGCGCCGAGGCGGCCGACGTCGTCCACGCCTGCTGGCCCGGCCTGAAGGTCTCGTCCAGCAGCGCGCCGCGATCGGTGCCGGCCTGGTCTCTGGTCTGCCAGGCGGCGCGGCAGAGCCCGACGAAGGTGTCGCGATAGCGCCTGATCTCGTCGTCGACGATCGCCTTGACCATGGTCTGCGAGGTGTCCTGCCCGGTCAGCAGGCCGAGCGCCTGGCGATAGGAGCGAGCGCGGCCGGCCAGTTGCCGCGCGCCAGCGCCGACGTCGCCGAGGTTGGAATGCCCGCTGGCCTGGTAGGCGTGAGTGAAGCCGATCAGGTCCTGCTTGAGCTCGAGCGCGCGCTGGAAGATCGGCTCGGCCGCGTCGGGCCGCCCGCAGCTTGATGTGGACGGCGCCCGAGCGCCTCCAGCGCCTCGGCCACGCTGGGGCCCCGCACGCCGTAGACCTTCTCGCGCACGCGCACACGGTCTCGGTGTAGTACCTTTGCGCCGCGGCGAGGTTGCCGGCTTTCTCCGCCGGTCAGGCCCAGCGAGTAGTACTGGAGGCCGGTCTGCTCGTGGTCGGGCCGTACTCGCGGATGACGAGCGGCAACAGGGCCCGCTCGGCAAACGCGCAGCGCCTGGGCGTAGTCGCCGGCTCCGATAGAAGGCGTGCGAGGTCTCGCGCAGGTCCTGCAGCTCCTTGGAGGGCTGCTGGGCGCGCGCGCCGGACGCGATCGCCAGCAGCGGCCAGGAAGAGGACGAGCCGACCGAGCCCGCAAAGCTTGGACAGCGTTACATGCGCCGCGCCCGCCAGGCTACTTGCCGGGGCAGCCGGTGGTCAGGTCGCCGGCGCGGGCCGCAGGCTTGCCGTTGATGAAGACGCCACCGCCGCCGCCCACGGTGATGCCGCCGCAGCCGGTCCTGTCGCCCATGGTCGCGGCCAGGCTTGCCGTTGATGAAGACGTTGGACGAGCCTTCGACGATGGCCCGCGTCGCCGTCCGTCCGGTCGCCCTTGCGCGCGCCGGCAGAGCCGCCGATGGACGTGTTGCCGCTGCCTTCCGTGACCACGCCCGCGGCGCACCGGCGGGCGGGTTGCCAGGAGCGGTCCTGCGCAACTGGCAAGGCCGGCGCCGGTGACGATGAGGATTTGGCCGAGAAGTGCGATAAGCGAGAGCGCGCATGATGAGTTCCCGCACGCTGCGCCCCCTTCCCACCGCTAACCCTGCCAGGGGCGATGCCCACACAGAGCCTGACAATCTTGCCTACGGTGTGGCGTCGGCTTTTGCAGCGCATCGCCGACCTCATGGGAGCCGGCGTGGAGGTCGCGAGACGCGACACGCTGTGCCTTTCGTGCGCCGCGACCTGTCTATCAGGCGATTGCTCAGATCCACCAAGCGCTTCTCTTCAGTAACGGCGGAGCCTCTGAGTTCGGCCACCGAAACTCCGAGCCTGAGAAGAACATCTCCGGCATTTGGCGCATATAGACGGCTGTGCGTCTATTTGCCTGCCTCTGCCGCGCTGCGACGAAGGCGTCGTAGAGTCGACGCAGCGGGACAAGCAGTGAAGGGACCTGGCCGGATGTATAGCTGTCTTGGACGATCATGGTCATGACTGCTGCTCCTCGAAGGTAGTTCTGCATCTGTCAAGTCGGCTGGTCTCAGTAACGGGCCAGCACTCGCCATTGCCAGCGCAGGCGACTCACGCGACTGGCGAGTTGGAGCTAGCCGCGCGCTATGTGAGCGCCAGATTGCACGCGTCTCGGACAAGGGTGTCGCGCGAAAACCCTCGCTTCTGCGGTGCTCGGCGTCGGAGAGCCCGCGTAGCTATATCCTCCTGCCACCGCGATACACCTTCCTCGTAGCCGCGCGTCGAGACGGAACTCAGGTAGCGTGGGACGCCGCTGAAGCCCAAATGCCGAGACGCCCAGAGTGGCGTCGAAACGTGCAGGGCGCTGAGGTCGCGCATGACCTCCGACGGCTGCGGCTGTCCTCCCACCGGCGGTGCCGGGCGGGTCCATCGTCTTCGTCAACGTCCTGTTTATGGCGCGCGCCCGCGAGTTCTGCGGCTGGCTCATGCAAAGCGGCTCGTACGCGACGAGCTGGAGCTACGACGACGGTCAGGGTACGTGAGCCCGCACGGCAGCTTCTGGCCCAAGACCGCCGGACCCGCGCTTCGCCGGCGATACGCTTCCACAAGGACCGCGTCGGCCTGTGCGAGATCGCGTTCGCCGCGCGCCTCGCCGCGACGGCGGTCGACGCGCTCGCGCAAGGCACTCCCCGCCGCCCGCGGCGCGGCCATCCTCTCGGCGCCGCGCGCGAGTATCCCGAGTACGTGCCCGGCTACTACGCCGTCGTCTTCGCCGACCCCGACGGGCTCAAGCTCGAAGTACGCTCGTCCACATCCCGAAAGGGTACGCCGCATGAGCGCGATCGACTTCGACGCCCACGCCGAAGCGCATCGCCCGCGACGGCTACACGATCGTCGAGGACGCGATCGAGCTCGAGCTCCGCTGGCGACGCTCGCTCGCCGGGCTCGAGCGGCTCGAGCGCGACGCTACGAGGTCGTCCCGTCGAAGAACTCCTTCGAGGGGCCACGCGCACCGTCCGCATCTACAACCTGCTCGTGCACGGCAAGCTCTTCGAGCGGATCCCGTCCACGAGAGCGTGCTGCCGATCGTCGAGCGCGTGCTCGATCCGGGCTGCCTCGTGTCGTCGCTCTCGTCGATCTCGCATCGGCCCCGGCGAGACGCGCGCAGCCGATCCACGCCGACGACCAGCTGATCCCGCTCGCCGAAGCCGCACGCGCCGATCGTCTGCAACACCGATGTGGGCGCTCACCGACTTCACCGAGGAGAACGGCGCGACGCGCATCGTCCCCGGCTCGCACCTGCGCGACGTCGCCGGTCTACGGCGAGCAGCTACGACAGCATCCCGGCCGAGATGCCGCAGCGGCAGCGTGCTCGTGTGGCACGGCAGCCTGTGGCACGGCGGCGGCGCCAACCGCACGCGACGCGCGCCGCGTCGGCATCGCGATGAACTACTGCGCCGGCTTCATCCGCCAGCAGGAGAACCAGCAGCTCGGCATCCCGCGCGAGATCGCGCGCGGCTTCTCGCCGCGCCTGCGCGAGCTGGTCGGCTACGGCGTCTACAACGGGCTGATCGGGCACATCGACAAGCAGGGCCCGGAGCGCGCCTCGAGGAGGGCGCGCGCGATCCGACGGCGTGATCTGGGACAGAAGTACTCCGGAAAGGAGACGCCATGACGGCGGCCGTCGAGGCGCTCACGGGCGGCTACCTCTGCGGCGTTCGCTTCCGGATCGCGGGCAAGCTCGGCCCGGCCGGGCCACTGCCACTGCAAGGAATGCCAGCGCGCGTCAGGATCGACGTTCGCGTCGAACGCGCCAGTGCGCGCGGCGTCTTCGGCTCACGTCGGGGCCGATCTCGTGACCGGTACGAATCGTCGCCCGGCAAGTATCGCGCCCTTCTGCAAGCGCTGCGGATCGCCCGTCTACAGCCGTCGCGAGCGAGCCCGAGCTGCGGCATCGTCTCGGCTTTGACGGTCGACGGCGATCAGGTCGGCGGCCGCTCGGCCCGCGTGTGGGTGAGCGCGAAGGCGCGTGGTACACGATCCACGATTCGCTGCCGCAGTTTCCCGAGGGGCTGCCGCCCGAGCAGACGCCGTGAAGCTCGCTGCTCGACTCGCCGCTCGAGCTCCTGCAGTTGATCGGCGAGTCGGTCCGCGCGGTGGCGGAGCTGCCGGCGACGCTCGAGCGGCACGCTTCGCGACACGAACGGCGCTGCATCGCCGACGCCCGGACGCAGCTCGCCGGCCGTCGGCGAGCAGGTCCAGCCGCATGATGGAGCAGCTCGACAAGATGGCCGTCAGGCGACCGACCGCCTCGTCGACGGCATCGACGATCCATCGCCGAGCGTCGCGCAGCGAGGCGCGCCGGCAGATGGCCGTCGGCCAGCGACCAGCTCGCGGCGACGAACCGCGCACGCTCGAGCAGATCGTCCGCCTCGCCGAGGCCGCCTGACCGGATGGGAAGCGCGTCGCGGAGGGATGCGCGTGACCGGCCGGCGCGGCGCGGCCGACGAGCCCACCGAATAGCACGCGGTGCTCCTGAAGCAGGCGACGCTCGACGGGATCAAGGCCGGCACGATCACCGTGTCTTCCGGCGTTGGCCGCGTCCCGCGTGCGTGCCGGCTCGAGCATGCGCACGCGATCGGCGTCGTCGCCCGTGGATGCCGTCGCGCGAACCGCCGCGCGCCGTCACCGAGCGCGATGCGCGCGGCGCGAGCTACCGTCGCGCGTCGCGTTACCAGCCTCGCGCGCTACGGCGGCGGCGACCTCTACCGCATCGACGTCCGTCCGGCGGGGCTGATCCACGCATCGCGCTCCGCCGGACGACGCGGCACTCAGCCGCGACGTCGCGGCGATGAAGCAGGCTCGCACATGGACGGCGCGGACGTGGACGCGCGCGCCGTCTTGCGTGTCATCAGCACGTCCGGGCGTGCGCGCGGAGCGACCTCGCGGCAACGCTCGGCATGGAGACGCTGCCGTTCCAGGTGCGGAAGTCCGGCGCTTGGAAGGCTCGGGCTGACGGAGAGCCTCGAGGTCGGCTATCGGCTCTCGCCCGCGGTCGAGCGGGCGATGCGACAGCTCGGACGAGCGACGGGCGTTCGGTCGCTCGCCCGTGACCGTCGCTACCGTGCCCGCGTGGCGACGCCGCCTACATCGACGCCGCTCTCCGCCAACGGGCGGAAGGCGCCCTGCCGTCGCGCGGCATCTCGGGGTCGACGCGCGCGTCGAGCTGGTCGACGTCTACCGCGTGGGAGGGACGGACGCCGGCGCAGTTCCTCGCGATCAACCCGCAGGGGGAAAGATCCCGACGGCTCGTCGACGGCGACTTCGTCCGCGCGGTGGGAGTCGAACGCGATCATCCAGTGCCCTCGACGAGGCGTACGGCGGCTCGGCGCTCTCGTCGCGCTGAGCCGACGTCGCGGCGCGGACTGGTTGCCGCTGGCCATTGCGCAGGCTGGCGCGCGGCGGCGCCGTCTGCTGATCCCCGTGCTCGCGGCGCCCGTCGGCCATTTCACTGGTGCTTTCCCGACGGCGTGCGCCCGTCCCGCGACGCGACCGTCCGCTGGGACGACGCGCCGCCGTCTGCTCGCGCGCCTCGAGATCGCGTGCTCTCCAGGCGCCGGTTCCTCGTCGGCGACGCGCTCACGCTCGCCGACTTTCGCCGTCGGCGGGATGATGACGGCTGCACGCCCGAGCGGCGTGCGTTTCCGTTCGCCGCGTTCCCGCACATCGCGATGGTACGGTCGCATCGAGGACATTGGACGCCTGGAAAGCCACGGCGGCCGGACCGTGGGCATGGAAGACGACGATGAGCACAGAGCCCGCCAAGCGTCGTTCGGAGCCGCTCGCGGCCGGCCTGCACTTCATCCCGCGCGTCGTCATCAAGCCCGTGCAGAGGGCGCTCGTCCGGATCTTCCGGCGATACTTCGAGTACGCCCCGGGCTGGGTGCTTCTCACGACGACGGGGCGGAAGACGGGCTTGCCGCGCGAGGTCCTGCTCCCGTGCGAGCGCTTCCGGCGGGATGATCGTGATCTCGACCTACGGCACGCGCTCGGACTGGATACGCAACCTCGCGGCGCGACCCGCGCGTCCGCGTCACGAGCGCGGGCTGGGTGCTCGACGCGCGGGCCGAGATCGTCAGTGACCTCGCGGCCAAGCGCGCGCTCGTGTCAGCGCACCCGTTCTTCCGCGCCGGCGCCGTTCGCGTTGATCAACTTCCTCCACCGAACGGTGCTGCGACCGCTGACGGTTGCCTTTCCTGCGCTGGTGGGTCGGCAATCGCCCGGTCGTGGTCGTCCGGCCTGAGGGCCGGAGTTGACCCGGCCCGCGGGCCGGCGAATCTCGGCCGATGAGCGATGCATCAAACCTCGGGCCCGCTTCACCGGCATGGAGTCGTGCACGGGCGAGGACTGGGCGATCATCAGTAGTAACTTCCCCGACTTCGCGCGAGGGCTTGCCCGACCGCATCCTCGCGCACCTGACTCTTCTCGCGAGGCGACTTCGGCGGCTCGCCGTGGACCGGCTCACGCACTCACTCGCAGACGGCGACGCTCGCGCATCGCGCCGGTCGCGACGAGTACGTCGTTTGCGCGCTGATCCACGATGTCGGCGATACGCTCGGCAGCTACAACCCGCCGACATCGCGGCCAGCCATCCGTGAAGCCGTTCGTCTCCGAGGAGAACCACTGGATGGTCGAGCAGCACGCGCATCTTCCAGGGCTACTACTTCTTCCACCACCTCGGCATGGACCGCGACATGCGCGAGCAGTTCCGCGGCCATCGCATGGTTCGATCGCACGGCCGAGTTCTGCGCGCTCTACGACGGCCCCGCGTTCGATCCGCGCGGCGAGACGTTACCGCTCGAGTTTTCGAGCCGATGGTCGCATCGACTGTTCACGTCGCCCAAGCGCTTCATCTACGACACGCCGGCGCTGCGCGCGGAGCGCTGAGGCATGGCCATGGAGCACGCCGTCGCGAGCGATCCCTTCAGCTTCAACCCCTTCGACGACGCGACGCGCCGCTCGCCGTACGACGCTCTTCGCGCGGGCGCGGCGCGAGCACCCGCTCTGGCGGCACGAGGGCCTGCCGCTCGCCTCGGTGTTTCCGCTACGCCGATTGCCAGGCGATCCTGCGCGATCCGAAGACGTGGTCGAGCCTCTTCCCGACGCCGCCCGGCTTCGCGCCCGAGGACGTGCCGCGCAGCATGATCGTGCTCGATCCGCCGGAGCACACGCGCCTCCGCGGCCTCGTGAGCCAGGCCTTCACGCCGAAGCGCATCCGCGAGCTCGTGCCCCGCATCGCGACCATCGCGCACGAGCTCCTCGACGACGCTCTCGCCCGGCGCGAGGTCGACCTCGTCGACGCGCTCACGCTATCCGCTGCCGGTCATCGTCATCGCGGAGATGATCGGCGTTCCGGCCGACGACCGCGCGCAGTTCAAGGCGTGGTCGCGACGCGCTGGTCGCGCCGCTCGGCTCGGTGTTCTTCGCGCCGCCGTCGCCCGGAGCTGGTGGCGGAGCAGCGACGCATCCGCACCGAGCTCGAAGCGCTACTTCGTCCGGCTCGTCGAGGAGCGCCGCCGCGGAGCCGCAAGGACGATCTGCCTGACCGGCGCTCGTGCAGGCCGAGCTCGAAGGCTCCGCTTGTCGTTCGCAGGAGCTGCTCGCGATGCTGATCCTGCTCGCTGGTCGCGGGCAACGAGACGACGACCAACCTGATCGGCAACGCCGCGCTCGAGCTGCTCGCGCATCCCGACGCGCTCGCCGCGCTGCGCAGCGATCCGTCGCTGCGTGCCGGGCGCGGTCGACGAGGTGCTCCGCTACGCCGTCGCCCGGTGCAGATGGACCCGCGCATCGCGACGCGCGACGTCGAGATCCAGGGCAGAGACCGATCCCGGCCGGCGAGTTCGTGCTCTGCTGGCTCGGCTCGGCCAACCGCGACGAGGCGGTGTTCGATGCGGCCCGAGTCGTTCGACGTCCGCCGCGAGAAGCAACCGCACCTGCTCGTTCGGCTTCGGACCGCACTACTGCCTCGGCGCGTCGCTCGCGACGCTCGGAGCCGTCGTTGCCGATGCGCGTGCTGCTCGAGCGCACGCGAGACTTCCGCCGCACCGACGATGCGCCGTTGCCGTTCCACCCGAGCATCGTGTTCCGCGGTGTGACGAAGCTGCCCATGGTGCTCGAGGCCGGCGTGAACGACGTCGCGTCGCTCGCCCGGGCATGGCGCATGGCCGGGCGCGCGATCGTCGTTGCTCACCGGCGCCGGGCTGTCGACCGCGTCGGGCATCCCGGACTTCCGCTCGCCGGGCGGACGCTGGTCGCGCTACCGGCCCGGTGACCATCCAGGAGTTTCTCGCGTCGGAAGACGACCGCGCACGCTACTGGCGCTACCAGGGGCGAGACCTGGGAGGTCATCAGGCGGCGGTGCCGAACGCGGCCCACGTAGCGCTCGCCGACCTCGCGCGACGCGGAGCGTGATCGAGCTGCTGGTCACGCAGAACGTCGACGGCCTGCACGAGCGGAGCGGGTTTCCCGGCAGACGCGGCTGGTGAACATCCACGGCACCGACTCGGCCGTCGAGTGCGTCGCATGCCGCCGCGCGAGCCGCGCGACGTCGCGCAGGACGCGTGGGCGGCCGGCACGGCGGTGCCGCTGTTGCCCGTGCGGCGCGCCGTGGAAGCCGGCGACCATCTCGTTCGGGCAGTCGCTCGTCGAGCGCGGACCTGCGTCGCGCCTTTCGGCGGCCGCCGCGTGCGACCTCTTCGTCGCGGCCGGAACGTCGCTGGTCGTCGGGCCGATCAATCAGCATGCTGATCCACGGCACGCGAGGCGGGCGCCGGAACGGCCATCGTGACCGCGTCGGAGACGCCATGCTACGACGCCGTCGCCGACTGGCGGATCGACGCGAGCGCGTCGAGACGCGTGCTGCCGGCGCTGCGCGACGCGGTCGCGGCCTGAGCCGTCGGCTCCGAGCGCAGCCCGGCGCGGCGGCGCCGCTCGAGGAAGCGGCGCACCTGGCGACGCGTCGGCTTCGAGGCCGATCCGCTTGTCAGTGCGCGCGATCTGCCTCGGCGACGTGGCCGATCCGCGCCAGCAGGCCGGCGCGCGCCGCCCAGTAGCGGCTGATAGTCGGCGAGCCGCGCGGTCGTCCGGCGAGCGCGTCGAGCGCGCGAGGCCCGCGGCGGGCGCCGCGCGTCTCGGCGACCGCGACGGCGCGGTTGATCGCCACCACCGGCGAGCCGGTCATCGCGAGCAGCGCGTCGTAGATGCGCTGCGATCGCCGCCCAGTCGAGCGGCCGCGCTGCGCCGGCGCACGACGTGCGCCGACTGCACCGCCGCTTCGAGCTGGTAGCGGCCGCCGCCGGGCATCGCGCTCGCGCGCGAGAGCAGCGCTTCGGCCTCGTCGATCAGCGTCGCATCCCACGCGCTGCGGTGATCCTGCTCGGCGAGCGGCACGTAGTCGCCCTGCGCGTCGCGGCGCGGCGCCGCGCCGCGCCTGCGCGTAGAGCATCAGCGCGAGCAGGCCCAGCGCCTCGGCCTCCTCCGGCAGGAGCGAAGCGACGAGGCGGCCGAGCCAGATGCCCTCCTCGGCGAGGTTGCGCCGCCGCGCCTCGGTGCCGGCCGGATCCGACCAGCCTTCGGCGAAGCGCGGCGTAGATGCGCCTCGAGCACGGCGTCGAGGCGCGCGCGCGAGCTCGGCGCGGCTCGGGCACGCGGAACGGGATGCCGGCCTCGCGGATCTTGCTCTTCGCGCGCACGAGCCGCTGCGCCATCGTCGGCGGGCGCGACCAGAAACGCCGAGCCGATCGTCGCCGCGTCGAAGCCGAGAATCGTCTGCAGGATCAGCGGCGCGCGGACGGCCGGAGTCGATCGCGGGATGCGCGCACGCGAACATCAGCGCGAGGCGCTCGTCCGGCAGCGTCGCGGCGTCGGTCGCGGCGGCGTCGAGCTCCTCGGCCATCGAGCTGCAGATGGTCGACCGCGCGCGTCATCGCGCTGCGCTGGCGCCGGCGTCTGGCGTCGATCTGCTTGCGCCGCGCCACCGTCAGCAGCCACGCCTCCGGGCTTGCGCGGCACGCCGCTCGCCGGCCAGTCGACCAGCGCCGCCGCGAACGCGTCGGCGAGCGCGTCCTCGGCGCCCGCGACGTCGCGCGTGCGCGACGCCAGCAACGCGACGAGCTTGCCGTAGCTCCGCGCGCGCCACCGCTTCGGCGGCGCGCGCGACTGGCGTCTCGCGTCGTCCAGCGACATGCGCCGTCCGGCCCACGTGGGCCAGATCGGACGCACTTCGACCGCGCCGCGGCTCGGCGCTCGGACAGCGTCGCCGCCCACGCGAGCGCGCGTGTCGAGATCCGGGACGTCGATCACGTGGAAGCCGCCGAGCTGCTCCTTCGGCCTCGGCGTACGGGCCGTCGACCACGTGGGTCTTGCCGTCGGCGACGCGCACGCGTCGTCGTCGTCGCGATGCGCGCGCAGGCGCTCGCCGCTCGACGTAGATGCCGGCCTTCTTCATCGCCTCGGCGTAGGCGGCGCAGGTGGGCATGCGCTCGTCCATCTTCGCGACGCGCTCGCGCGTCGTCCTCGTAGATCAGCAGCATGTACTTCATCGGGTCTCCTTCACGGGCGGCGTCGCGTCGCGCGGCGCCTCAGTCGTCGATCGCCTGGTACGCCGAGGTCCAGAAGTCGAGGTAGACCGGCGTTGCAGCGAGTGGGAAGCCCCAGGCGACTGGGTCATCGAGGATCGCGACCAGGTCCTCCTTGCGGGTCCGTAGCGACCCACGACGTGCCGTAGCCACCATCCCAGCCGTAGCGTCCGGGCGCGGCCCAGATCGTCGTCGCGCCTCGTCGACGATCGGCACGCCGAATCCCCAGCCGCGATTGTCGAAGAATCCCGGGAAGGCCATCGCCGACAGCGACCTTCTGGTCGGGCGTGATCTGGTCTGCGGTCATCGCCTCGACGGACAGGCGCGACAGGATGCGCCCGCGGCCGAACCTGCCCTTGTCGAGCATCATCTGGCCGAAGGCGAGGTAGTCGCTGGCGGTCGAGACGAGGCCCGCGCCACCATCCGGAAAGGCCGGCGGGCGGCTCCGTTGCCACGCGCTGCCCTCACGCCATCGACGAGCACGAGTGCGCCGGTCTCGGCAGCTTCGCACGGTAGGCGCTCGCCAGCCGATCGCGCTTCGCCGCCGGCACGCTGAAGGCGGTGTCCGTCATGCCGAGCGGCTCGAAGATGCGCTGGCGCAGGAACGCTTCCAGTGGTTGTCCCGAGGCGCGCGCGATGAGGACGCCCAGGACGTAGAAGATCCCCGTGCCGTACGTCCACTGCTCGCCCGGCTGGTGCGGGGGCAGCGTTCGAGGCGGCGGATCCATTGTCCGGTTTGTGCGGCGGTGCCACGTCGGGCGGCCCGAAGCCGACGATCCCAGCTCGTTCAGCGCCTGCTGGATCTGCGCGTCGGACGGGCTGATGATGCCGTTGCGGAGGCGGAACGTGAGCAGGTCGCGTACGTTGATCGGGCGCGCGGGCACGGTATCGTCGAGCGGTCCGTCAGGTGTCGGAGCACCTTCCGATCGGCGCGCTCGGGGGAGCGTTCGACGGGCTCGTCGAGTCGCAGGCGCTCCGACGAGGATCATCGCTGCGGCGCCGTGATCGGTTTGGTCATCGAGGTGATGCGGAAGTCGTGTCGGCCGCATCGGCTGGCGCTGCCGAGGGCCGTGGTGCCGATGGTGTCGACGTGTATTTCACCGCGGCGGGTGATGAGCGTGACTGAACCGGGCAGCTCGCCGCGCTCGACGTGGCCAGCCGCTGACGGCGCATCCGGCCGAGACGCGTATTCGATAGACCTGCGGTGCCCATTGCGTGTCGCCTCCGTGCTCGCCTCGGCTCCTCGGCGCGCCGTGCACAGGCTGCTCGCGGAAGCACCTGCTCGCGTGCGAGCTCCTCGGCCAGGACGATGTCCGCGAAGTCCGCCGCGTCGAACACCTGGCGCAGCTCGATCTCCTCGCCGTCGGCGAGGAATGCAGGGCACCACTTGATCGCCTCCGCCTTCGACTCGACTCGATCAGCCAGAAGCCGGAGACCAAAGGTCCTTCGTCTCGAGGTGGGCCGTCGGTCACGGTGACGCCTTCGCGCCGTCGAACCGGATGATGCGCGCCCTTCGAGCTCAGGTGGAGCCCCTCGCCGGCGAGCAAGCACGCCCGCGTCGGCCATCTCCTGGTTGAGCTTCCCCATCGCGACCACGAGGATCGTCAGCCGGCATGACGCCCGCCTCGGACTTCGCATCGGCCTTGACCAGCACGATGAATCGCATCGTCGTATCTCCTTTTCGTCGTGGGATCGTGAGTGAGCGTGAACCTGCTTGGAGTCGTTCGACGGACGGCCGAATCGACAGCGCCGGCTTACGGCCTCGCCCTGGGGTCGGGCCCGTGACGGCAGTCGTAGTCGATGCGCTCGTCCCAGTCCGACGGGCGCCCTTCCGGCGTCAGGTCGAGAAGAGGTTCAGCGGCTCGATCGTGCCGGCGTGGCGCGGGTCCTGGCCGGGGTCGGCCGGCGCATACAGCATCTCCGAGCTCCAGAAGTGGCGAATGCCGTCGCCGTCGCGGTGGAAGACATTGAGCATCGGTTGCTGGGAGCCGTCGGAGGTCTCGGCATGATAGTCGCGCTTGAAGGCGTTCCCCGCCGAGGACAAGAGGCGCAGACGCCGCAAAGCCACGCTCTTTCGCGTACGCGGTCAGGCGATCCCGGCGGCGCCTTGGCGACGACGACGAAGTTGAGCCGTTGCGCCACGTGTTCCGCCAGCGCCGTCGAGCTGGTCAGCAGCGCCGTGCAGGAGGACACGGACCGTCCTCGGCCGGAGCCCGCGCCGCCGTCCGCTCCGGCGGCGGGTCCCGGCGCCGATCGTCAGCAGGGTGACGCGGAAACATGAGGAAGTTGTAGACGACGAGGGAATCCCTTGCCGGGCGCGAACGGCTCGAAAGCTTGATCTTGGTCAGCGCCGTCGGATCCCAGGCCGTCGAAGACGTGATCCTCAGGCACGAGGCCTCAGAAGGCAACGCGACGGGCCGCGGCGACGGCCTCGATCGCGCGCGGCAGAAATCGATCTCCTGAACAGGCAGGCGCTCGCGGGCCGAGCGATGCTCGGCGTCTGTGAGAACGGATGGCACCGCGTCATGCTTTCCTCCGTGTCGGCGACGGCTATCAGGCGCGCCGTCAGGCCGGCTACGATCCGGCGGTGATCGTGTCGAGCGTGGCCAACCCCTGCTCGAACTTTGTCCGCCCACCATCGTCCATGCCCGCCAGACAGGGCCGCGAAGCGCTACGCCATGGGATTCTTTCGGCCGGTCATCGTCCACGTCATGGTCGTGCCCGACCCGCTCGGCACGAGGTCGAACTGTGCCGTGTTCGTTGCGCGAACGGCGCGAGGAACTCAGGCGGAACGTGACGCGGCGGCCCGGCGTCGCATGGGTGATCGTCATGCGCCCTTCGCCGACCTGGTTGTTGCCGGTCCAGTGATACACGACGTCCCGACCCCCGCCGGCGGTCCGGAGGGAAATTCCCGCTTCAAGTTCGGGTCGAGCTTCTCGAACTGGCAGCGACCACTCAGTCCACCGGTGCAGGTCGCTCCGCGTAGCCGTAGACGACCTCCGGAGGCGCCGAGCCGGCGCGACCGCGACTGCGCAAGTCCGACGACCGGGACGCGATGAATGCCGCCGGCGCGGCAGCGATCGAGGACGACTACGATCTCGATCAACATGGGCTTTCGCACCCTGGTTGGAGCGATCCGTTGCAATTGCCCAATAGTCGTCCGGCGACCGCGTGGATCGACAGGCGACTCTTGCCCAGGGGCAGTCAGCGACGGAGGGCCGCCAGACTATCGCCCGACCGGACAGCGATCCGCCCGCGTCTTTTCGTCATGGCGGTGGGGACCAGTCGCCAGAGGCGTTTCGCCCACAGCTCGACCGTGCTGCGTGATCGTCATCGCGAATCGACGAACGTCTCGACGCGGAGGAGGCATTCCCGAAGGCCTTGAGGCGACACTGGATCGAGCGCCGTCGGCCACCCAGCGGAGCGGCGGCTCGACGACGTTCCGGACGTCGCTCGGCCGGGTACGTCCGCGAGGAAGAGCGACGACGTGTCCGGGCCCGCCCGCCGCGGCGCGGCGACGTCGGCGGCATCTCGGCCGCGTGCACGAGGTTGCCCGCCGCGAACACGCCGCGCACCGACGTGCAGCCCGCGCTGATCGATCGCCGCCGGCCCGCGCGCTCGCCGGCGTCGATCGCGAGGTCCGCCGCGCCGCGCGGGACTCGTGGTCGAGGGATCCATGTCGCCCGTGAACGACGATCGTGTCGCACGCGCTGCGGCGGGACGCGGCCGGTCGTCAGAGATCGTCGACGTCAGCCCCGTCGACGCGTCTCGCGCCCGCGGATCGGCCGACGACGCGCGAGCCGACAGGATCGGCGACCGCGACGCCGGCCGAGCCGCGAACCAGGCTGAGCGGCGCGTACGTCTGGTGCCGCCGGATGCTCCGACCACCATCGCGGCCGTCTCGGCAGCCTGCCCTCGGCGAGCGTCATCACCGCCGAAAGCTCGCGTGCTCGGCGCCGACCACGACGGCGCGTGCGTCCGACGCGCGCGCGCTGCAGGTGGACGAGCTGCCCTGGAGGGCCGGTCGTGAGACGCCAGCAGGCGCGTGCCGGGCGACGAGCCGCGCGCTCCGCGGTCGCTTGCGACAGCCGGTCGCGAGCAGCGACGGCGTCGGCGGCGGGCGCCTCGACGCTGCGCGGGCTCGTCACCGTCGAGCGGCCGTCGGGTCCGCTCCAACCCGTCGCGCGTGCGTCGCGTGCGGACGTCGACGCCGCGCGCGCGCCGGCCAGGCGCCGCGTAGCGATCGGCGTAGCGCGGGCCGCCGAGCACGCGGTGGAGATCGCGCAAGCCGAATCATGTGATCGCAGTGCCGCGGCACGCCGCCCGCCGCGGCCTCGCGCTCGAGCACGACGACGCCTCCGACGCCCCGCCGTGCGCAGCGCGATCGCCGCCGCGAGCCCGGCGGGCCGCCCCCGACGACGACGACGCGGCTCACGACTCGTCCGAGGACCGCGTCGACCGGCTGGCGGACGCGTCCGCGAGCGAGCGCGTTACCTCGGCCAGGCAGTAGAAGCCCTGGCAGCGCCCGAAGCCCGGCGCCGCGTGCGGCGGCGGAGCGCGTCGAGCGTGCGCGGCGGGATCGGCGTCCGCATCGCGTCCGAGGATCTCGCCGCGCGTCGACCCGCTCGCAGTGGCAGACGATGCGGCCGTAGTCCGGGTTGGCGGCGATCCGCGCCACGCTCTGCGATAGGGCGCGGCAGCGCCTGCCGATGCGCGTTCGGCATGCGGATCGTGCGTGCAATCGGTCGCGCGGTGCGAGCCCGAGGCCGGCGTCGCGCAGGCCCTCGGCCACGTGCTCCGCGATCGCCATCGACGCCGTGAGGCCCGTCGAGCGGATGCCGCCGACGCAGACGTAGCGCTCGTCAGGGTCGAGACGCGATCTGGTAGTCGCGCGTGCTCGGTCGCGGCGCGCGAGGCCGACGTACGTCGCCGTCACCTCCTCGTCGAGCGAGCGCCGGCACGATGCGCGCGCCCTTGTCGAGCAAGCGCCGCGAGCCCGGCGGCGGTCGTTGCCGGTCGCGCGTGCTGATCGGGACGTCCTCGGCCGTCGGGCCCGAGCACGCACGTTGCCGAACGTCGTCGGCGCCACGAGCACGCCCTTGTCGTCGTGGCGGTCGGCACCGGGGAGGATCGTGCGGCGCGACGAGCGGGCGCGCCGGCTTGTCGAACGACGATCAGCTCGCCCGCGCGCGGGCGTCACCGTGAAGCGCCGGTGGCCGAAGACGTCGATCGATCGTGTCGGCATTGAGACCGGCCGCGTTCACGACCCAGCGCGCGCGATCGGTGCCGCGTCGTACGTCTCGAGCGCGTGCGCGTCGCCGTCGCGGCGGCGCGTCCGTGCGCACGGCCAGGCGTAGGCGCGAGCAGATCGACGCCGTTCGCGACCGCCTCGGTCGCGAACGCGGAGCGGCGTCGTGAAGGGACAGATGATGCGCTCGTCGGGGATTGCGAGCGCGCCGAGTCGCGCCCGGTCCGAGATGCGGCTCGCAGCGACAAGAGCTCGTCCGCGCGCGATCGGGCGGGTGGCGCGCGTGGCCGTTCTCGGCGGCCTTGGCGGCGATGCGCCGGGAAGCGCGCGCGCCTGCTGCTCGGCGCGTCCACGCGACGGCAGGCGCGCCCGATCTCCTCGATCGGGAATGCCGAGCCGCGGGCCGTGCTGCCATCAGGAGCGCGTGCCCGCGGCGGACGAGCCGGGCCTCGAGCGTGCCGGGCTTGGCGTCGAAGCCGGTGTGCAGGATCGCCGTGTTCGCCTTGCTCGTCCCCGTGCCGACGTCGTGCCGCGCCGTCGAGCAGCACGCACCGCGAGCTCGTACGCGCGCGAGCTCGCGCGCGATCGCGGTGCCGACGACGCCGGCGCCGATGATGGCGACGTCGTAGGTCAGAGCCGGAGATCCATCGTCGCCTCGACGGCGCGACGCCAGGCGCGCAGGCGCGCTCCTCGGCCTCGTCGGCGACGATTCCGTGGCTCGAAGGTCGCGGCGGGCGTCCAGCGCCGACCGCGTCGGCGGCGAGCGCGCGTGTCCCGGCGCCGAGACGCGCGAGCGCGGCCGGTGCCGAGCGCGGTCGCGTCGGGCGACGGGTAGACGTCGACGGGCGCCTGCAGCAGGGTCCGCCTGGGTCTGCAGGAGCGGTCGCGCGAGCGGGTGAGCCCGCCGTCGACGCGAAGCCGCGCGCGAGCGGCGCGCCGAGGTCGTAGGCGACCGCGCGCGCGAGCCACGCCACCTGCGCGGCGATGCCGTCGACGACGGCGCGGACGAGCGCGCGCGCGTCGAGGTCGCGAGCGAGAGCCCGACGAAGGCGCCGCGCGCCTGCGGCTTCCAGAAAGGTGCCGCGAGCCCGGCGAGCGCCGGCACGAAGTGGAGCCGCGCGCCGGCGGTTCGTCGCGGCGTCGTCGAGGTCGTCCGGGCTTGTCGATCAGACCGCAGGCTCTCGCAGCCACGCGACCGCGGCGCCGGCCGTGGTACGCCTGGCCCGTCGAGGCAGTACGTGGTGCGCGTCGCCGAGCTGCCAGGCGATGCACGCGGCGAGCCCGGCCGTCGAGCGTCGCGGCTCTGGTCCCGACGTTCGCGAGCAGGAAGCGCGCCCGTGCCGTACGTGCACTTCGGCGTGCGCCCGGCGTGACAGCGCTCGGCGAAGAGCGCCGCCTGCTGATCGACGATCGCGGCCGTGAGCCGGGATGAGGCAATATGAAGC
>ERZ1370068.10520-contig-9211_pt1 | contig 51673 bp, 58 predicted proteins | sample MGYA00561227_ERZ1370068 | MGnify/ENA primary metagenome ERZ1370068 (study PRJEB38410, sample SAMEA6850437) | metagenome | study: Metagenomic assessment of the ecological functions of the soil: analysis of the soil microbiota associated with the... | reverse complement strand
TGTACTTCGTTCAGTTACATGTTGCTCGATCTCGGGCTGCGGCGCCTTCTGGCTCGCGGTCAAGGGCGACCAGGCCGTCGGTCGCGTCGCCGCGACCGAGCGCGGCGCACCCGACGAATCCAGTCCTCCGCTGGCGTCGATGCTGGCCTGATTCGCTCCGGGGCGCTGACAGCGCCTCGGCTTCGCCGCCCCGGTAGAGCGTTCCGGCGCCAGGGGCGGTACGCACCTCAACCCTTCCTGCTCGCGCAGGGCGCTGGATAGCTTTCCAGGCTGGAGCAGCGATTCCCTGTCCTTCGGTCGGTTGATATGCCGCTCGATGCGGACCAAGCCGGGTCGAGGTCCGATGAGCCTGTGGTCGGCCGTCCACCGATGGAGTACCGTTTCGGCATGGGCGACCAGCTTTCGCCACCCAGCCGCCGATGGGCTCCAGACGCGAGGGGGTCGAGGGGGGGAACTCGCCATCCACCTCGAACGTGTAGTTCGGCCCAGCGCGCAGCTGCTTGGGCGTCGGAGCCGGAACCTTAGACATCGGGGGCGCACCTCGAAGCCTCAGGTTCAGGGTGCAGGGCGTTAACGGCTTCTCCAGATTGTCCAGCGAGCGCTGGTAGCACAGGTCGACGTCGTAGGTGACTGCGCGGACTGCCCATGATCGCCTCCGCCCTGGCCCCGACGATGAACCTCACGCCGTGGAGTCGGTCAGGAGGGCGCAGAGCCGCTCAAGCGGGCTTTGCTCAGGTGCTGCAATCGGCCAATCGCCTGCACCCGGAGCGCGGCGCGCCGGGCTCGCTCGGCCCGCCGCACGCGCTCGGTGGAAGGCGTGACGCGGAGGTTCGCGCGGATCAGGGAGAGATCGACACCTGCTCGCCAGCCGGCCCCGGGCGCCCCGAAGGTTCTCCGGGCCCCGAGGCGAGTCGTGGCGTCCAGGGGGTCACGGGACCATTCTCTCGCCTCGTCGACCTGCCCCTCGACAGCGACGCGCGTCGATGGTATCCAGTGTCCGGGCGCCGGACGGGCCTCCAGTCCCGTCGATGCCTGAGCGCCCACCCATGAGAGCCCGGTATGAAGAAGAAGCGCGTGTTTGGCACCGGTGGCGAGCTGCTCGTGCATCAGCTGGTGGCCCAGGGCGTGAAGGTACGCGTTCACCAACACCGGCAGCGCCGAGGCCGGGTTCTTCAACGCGCTGCTGACCGTCCCGGCGTGCAGCCGATCCTGCTCCTGGCCGAGTCGCTCGTGCTCTCGGCGGCGGATGGCTATGCCCAAGGCCTCGCGCGAGGCCGCGTTCGTCAACGTGCATCTCGCGGCCGGCACGCGCCAGGGCTCGGGCCAGCTCCAGAACGCGTACTTCGACGGCTCGCCGATGGTGGTGACCGCGGCCATGCGCGACGCCGGGATCGTTCGGCGACCACAACACGCTCGGCTCCAGCGGCGGCTTCTCGCAGATGGGCGCCGTGGAGGACATCACCAAGAAGCGCTGGGAGGTGTGGGACGCCCGCGGCATCCCCACCGTGACGCGCCGGGCCTTCAAGGAAGCGCTCACGTTTCCGACCGGTCCGGTCTACGTCGCGTACACGAGCCAGGCGCTGGAGAGCAACGACGTCGAGGCCGTCATCCAGGCCGCCGACGCGGCCGCACATAGGGCCTGCTGCCCGAGGCCGGCGTGATCCAGTCGATCTGGGACGCGCTCGTCAACGCCGAGAAGCCGCTGCTGGTGTGCGGGCAGGACATCGGCGTCGCCGGGGCGGGCGAGGAGATCCTCACGCTGGCCGAGCGGCTCGCGCTGCCCGTGGCCACCGGGTTCTTCGACTACGCGAGCTTCCCCGCGCATCACCCCAACTACGTGGGCCAGGTCGAGAGCGTGTCGGAAGAGGAGTACGACGTCGTGTGCTGCGTGGGATACCGGCAGAATACGCGGGGCTATCCCGTCGACCTGCGCTTCGCCAAGACCGGCACCATCATCGGGATCGGCCACGACCCTCGATGCTGGGCAACACGTTCCCGCTCGACATCGCCGTGTGGGGCGACGTGCGTCATACCGTGCGCGCGCTCAATGGCCTGTGGAAGGCGACGGATGGCCACCAGCCGCACGTGCAGCGGCGCGCGGCCGAGCTCGCGGCGCCGCGGAGAGCGGCGCCTGCGCGAGCAGGCCGAGGAGGCGGCGGGGCACGGCGCCGAGCGGCCGATCCATCCAAACTTCGTCGCGCATGTCGCCAATCAAACGCTGCCCGAGGGCACGATGATCGTCTCCGAGAATTTCCGGAACACCGATCACCTGATGCCGTTCGGCCTGGGCAAGGACCACTGGAGCCTGATCCGCACCTACGGCGGATCGCTCGGTCACGGCATCGGCGCCGCGGTCGGTGCGCAGCTCGGAGCGCCGGATCGCCCGGTGGTGTGCAGCCTCGGCGACGGCGCGGTGATGTACAGCGCCTCCGGGCTTCTGGACGATGGCCCGCTACGCGCTGCCGATCCTGACCCTGGTCTGGAACAACCTCAACTACCAGACCGTGCGCACCAACTTCGACACGTTCGGCGGCGAGATGGCCAAGCAGCAGAAGTACCCGGAAGTCTACCTGGGCGATCCCGAGATCGATTTCGTGATGCTGGCGAAGTCCCAGGGGATCGAGGGCCGGAAGGTGACCGAGCCGAAGGAGCTGGAAGGAGCGCTACGGCGTGGGGCTGACGCGATGCGGGCCGGCGAGCCGTACCTTCTCGACGTGCGCGTGGCCACCGTGGGCGCCGGCGCCGACTCCACCTGGCACCAGCGCTTCAAGCTGCGGCGCTACGCCGACCGCCACGCTGGGCCCGGTGGCCTCCGTGTTCCCGTGACCGGACACAGACGCAGGGTGCATGTCGCGATAGCGCGGCGTGAAGTCCTGGTCCGTGGTGAGCAGCTCGACGCCGGCCGCTATGCACGTCTGGGCACGACGCAGTCGATCGCAAAGCCGCGCACGTGACGCCTCTGCCCGGAGCCGGCGATAGCGACGCGAGCGGCGGCGACGTGCCCGTCGACGTCCAGCGTGAGGATCGGGAGCCCAAGCAGCAGGTGGTCTTGCGCCTGCAGGAAGTCGTGATCGGTACGGAATCCCTGCAACACTTCGGTGAGGACCAGCGGGACGACGATCACCGGCGCTGGCGTCGCCAGGTCGACGTCACCGTCCCAGGGCATCTTGCCCTTGAGCTGGAGAGCTCGATACACCGAGCCCCGGGCGACCAGCTCACGCAAGGCGCGGTCCACTCGCCTCCCGCTTGGTCTTCGCGCCGCTCACCTGCATGGCCCGCTTGATGAGCCTCGTCATCGAGCACGATGTTCGTCCGAGCCACCAGCACCTCCACGATCGGATACACCTGATCTTGCGACTCAGGTGTAAATCTAGCACTGAGCCCCCGCAATATCCTCCACACAGGGAGGCTCCCATGGCCTGAGTGGAAGACCATGAGGACGTCGCGTTCGCTGCTACATGGCAAAGCGTTCCAGCCGGAGCCCCGGGAGGGTGTCCTGATCACGCCCTGGGAACAGGTGGGGCGCCCGCCGCATCCGAATCTGCGGAACCTCGGCACGCCCCGCAAGCCTGAGGCTTCCTCAGTGACTCGCTTCAAGGAGCGCCTGGCGCTGGGGCGCGCACGGCTGCCGCGCGTACCGCCGACGGTGAGCGAGGCGCCCGCGTCGCTCAGGGTCGAGCGAGCTCTTGAATCGCTGCAGGTCTTCGAGACCATCGACACGGATGCGACGGCCTCATGACGCGACCATCGCCGCGGGGCCGGATCATCTCCTGGTGGCGACGAACTTCAAGGTGGCGGTCCTGGCGCAAGACCAGTGGGACGCCGCTGCTCGAGAAGTTCCTGCACGACTGGTTCGCAACCCGTATTGCCGGCCGAGGTGGATTTCGTCGCTCGATCCACGAGTGCTGTACGACCAGCACGATGCCCGGTGGGTGCTCGTCGCCTCGGGCGCTCGCCAGCGCCGACTTCACGAGTGGGCTCCAGCTGCTCTCGGTCGCCAAACGTCGGACCCCCGCGGTCAGTGGTGGGTTTGGGCTTTTCCCGAGCGGCGGAGCAAACGCTCTGTGGCCGGATCATCCCTGCCTCGGTGTCGATGCCCACGCGCTCTACTCTCGGCCAGCACTTTCGCGAACCACAACGTGTCGGCCGCCAGCAAGGCCCGGCTCCGGTGATCCCGAAGGCGGGACCCTACGCGGGCGGCGTCGTGACCCACACCGATTTCGACGATCTGCGAAACCCGACGGACCCGGCGCATCCTAACTCGACACCCGCGCACACGGTATTCCCGTGCCACACGTGGGCGCTCCGGGCGTCGAGTACCTCGTCAGCACTCGACTGGACAGCCCGAGCGGAAACGAAACGACAGTGCTGTTGTGGACGGTGGCCCGATCCGGCCGGGAACCCGCAGCTGACGCACCAGGCGGTGACCGTCCCGACGTACGCCCCGGCCCCTGCCGGAGGTCTTGCAAAAGAACGGTCTGAAGATCAACGCAGGAGACGCGAAGGTGCGCAACGCGGTCTTCAACGGCGGATCGATCTGGTTCTCGTTCGCGACCAGTGATCGGCCTGGCCCGACCGTCGCCGCCGAGGCCGTCGGCGTCGCGCGCTGGTATCAGCTCGACCCGGTGACCGCGGGGCTGGTCCAGAAGGGCAACTTCGCGGTCGCCAGCGTCCACCACTCCTATCCGGCCATCGTCCCCGACGTGCACGGCAACGCGGCGCTCGTCGTCGGACGCTCCAGCTCGAGCGAGCTCGTGTCCGTCCAGGTCACGGCCCGCCGCGCCAGCGATCCGCCCAACCAGCTTCCGGCGAGCCGCCCACTGCACGTCGGCCTGGCGGTGCACGACCACAACGACACCGGCGGCCGCAATCGCTGGGGTGACTATCACGCCGCCGCCCTGGACCCCACGGACGGTGTGACCAATCTGGGTGTACGGCGGCTATCCGATCTCCAAGGAGGTTCGGGGCACCGCCGTCGGCGCCCTGCGTGTCTAGATCACCCAGCCTTGCGGGTCGCGCCTCCTTCGGTGCTCAACGCCGTCTCATCCACGTCGGAATCGACGAGCACGACCGGCTCGGCCCGGCCGGTGGCGGCCCCACCACGCGAACCTTCGCCGTCTCCGCGCCACTGAGCCGGATCACTGTCCGGGCGTCCGGTGCGCGGATCCCGCTGAGGACGCAATCCTGTGCGGAGCGGAGCCAGGCGACGGGCCCCGAGTCAGGCGGCGCCGTTGCCACCATCGTCGTGATCGCCGCCCCACGCACGTCGTCCAGGATCAGGGCCGGCCGGGCATCGGGCGCGTCCACCGTGAGCGTGGTCCGCTCGACGCGCAGCCCCGCCACGTGCCGGCAGTACAGGCCGTGGGCGGGAAGATTGCGGAATCGCGCGGCGTCGGGATATTCCCGCTCCTGTTCCGGCACCGGGTCGCGATACCAGCGCGGCTTCGCCTCGGCCCTTGCCCGAGATCCGGATATCGCTCAGGGCAATGTCCGAGACGTCGTGACCGGGGACGCCGGTGATGGAAGAAGCCCACTCGGCGCCCGTGGCCACGATGTCGGAGATCGTGATCCTCGCCAGCGTTCCGGCCGCGGGGACGGTCTGGCCCTGGCCCCGCTCGCCCAGCCGCACGAAGATGGGCGCGCGGACGTTCACCATCCGGATTCCCGTCACGACGACCTGCTCGAGCGTGCCGCCGTCCACGTTCTGGAGCGAGACTCCGGCACTCGGGAACGGCCTCAGATCGAGGGGATTCCACATCTCCGGGCGCCCCGACATGGTGCAGTTCCGGAACACGATGTGCTTGAAGTCGCCGCAGGACTCGGTGCCGATCTTGAGCCCGTTGCGCACGTGGACAAGGTCGCAGTCGGTCACGACGACGTCCTCCGTCGACCGCCGGACTCCGAGCGCCAGGCTGCTCTTGAGCACGATCGCGTCGTCGTCGCGACTGCACGCGGCACCCGGTGATGCGCACGTGGCGGCAGCAGTCCGGGTCGATCCCGTCGGAGTAGCCATTCCGGATGGTGACGCCCCGGATGTCGACGTTGTCGCAGCCGAGGAGGCTGATGTTGTAGTTGGGCGCGTTTTCCAGGGTCAGGTCGCGGATCGTGACGTCGCGGCATTCCTTGAGGGCGATCGGCTTGGGGCCGCCGCGTGACCGCCGGTTTCCATCGATCCGGCCCGGCCCGAGGATGCTGAGATGCTGCAGGCGGCCGCCCTGGAGCAGGGCGAAGCTGAAGTCCGTGGTCTCGTGGTCGGCAAACGATTCGTACGCCGATTTCTCGTGGGGATCGAAATCCGCGTCGTCCGGGCTCGCGATGAGTGTCGCGCCCGCGGCCAGTCGCAGGACGAGACGATCGCGGAGGTGCAGCGTCCCCGACACGTAGTTGCCGGGCGGGAAGAGCACGACGCCACCGGGGCCGGCGGCATCGATGGCGCGCTGAATGGCGCCGGTATCGTTGGCCTTTCCGTCACCGCGGGCGCCGTGGTCGCGGACGCTTCGCGGGGCTGGTGCACTCCAGGAGTTGAGCGGCCTCGCGACGAGGCAGGGTGCGGTGAGGACCCCGGCACCACGCAGGAACGCCCGGCGCGACAGATTCACGACCGGGCTAGGTTGCTTTCCCAGCCCCTTCAAGAACTCGAGCATCGCCGCGTTCACCTCGCGGGCTCGCTCCTGCTGCGTCCAGTGGCCGCAGCCGGGCAGCATGATCGTCCGGCGCAGCTTCGGGACGAACTTCGAGAGATTGGGGATGAGCTGGTCCATGCCGCGGAACTGCACGACCAGGTCGCGATCGCCGGCCACGTAGAGGGCGGGCACGGTGACGAGCGCGCCGGCGTACGGCGCCAGCAGCTCCCAGTTGCGGTCGATGTTGCGGTACCAGTTGAGGCCGCCGCGGAAGCCGGTGCGTGTGAACTCCTGCGTGTAGAAGTCGATGTCCGCGCTCGGTGATCCACGCGCGGCAGCGCGGGCGGGTCGATGGTGTGGTCGAGGAAGCCGCCGCCGCGCGGCACCATGGCGATCCCACTGGCGGGCGCACCGCCCGAGCCCGACCGGGACGCCGCGTCGCCCGAGCCCGAGTACGCCATGCGACGCATCGTGGAGCGCACGTCGCGCTGCAGCTCGGCCTCGGCCACGCCCGGCGTCTGGAAGTAGATCTGATAGAAGCACCTCGTGCTCGTTCTGCGGCATGACCGTGCTCGGCTTCACGACGCCCCGCGGCCGGAACGGCACGCTGAGACCGATGACGCCGCGGAAGCGATCCGGGCGCAGCAGGGCAGCGTGCCAGGCCACCGGCGCGCCCCAGTCGTGGCCGGCGATCACCGCGGTCTCGCTCGCCGAGCGCGTCCGAGCAGCCCGACCATGTCGCCGACCAGGTGCAGCATCGAGTAGCTTTCGATGTCCTTGGGCGCGTCGGTCTGGCCGTAGCCGCGCATGTCGGGCGCGACGGCGTGGAAGCCGGCGTCGGCCAGCGCAGCCAGCTGGTGGCGCCAGGAGTACCAGGACTCGGGAAAGCCGTGGCACATGATGACCAGCGGGCCGGTGCCCTGCTCGGCCACGTGCATGCGGATGCCGTTGGTCTCGACCGTGCGGTGGGTGATCGCGCTCATGTCCGGTCTCCTAGCTCGGCCATCACGGCCATCACGCGCTGCACCAGCTCGGGATCGCGGTAGACGCTGCGCGGCTTCAGCAGGTGCTGGACCTCGACGATCAGCTTGATGCACGGCCGGATCGCGCGCCGCCAGCTTGGTGAGCGCCAGGGCGAACTTGATCGTCGGCTCGAAGTTCGGCGGACGCTCGCCGCGGGTCTTGGGTGCAGGAAGTCGGGAATCGCGGCCATCGCCCACGGCGCCTCGATGATCGCGGCCGCCTCGGCGAAGAACGCGGGCGCCAGGCCGTCGATCGGATCCTTCTCGGCGGCAGCGCTGCGCCAGCAGGCGGCCGAGCGCGCAGGCTTCCATCGCGGCGACGCTCATGCCCTGGCCGTGCACGGGTTGAACCGGCAGATCGCGTCGCCGATCGGCACCAGGCCGCGCGGGGAAGTCCGGCAGGCGCTCGTAGTGCCGGAACAGGCTCTCCGGGAAGCCGTAGCGCGTGATCCCGCCGTGCAGCTTGGCGTGCTGGATCGCGTTGTGGAGGGTCGGCCGCCGGAGCTGCTGCGCGAAGGCCAGGAATTCGGCCTCGTCCGCCGGGGCCTTTTCATCGTGGCGGGCGCCGACGGTGACGATCCAGCGCTTGCCCTCGAGCGGGAGCATCAGGGCGCCACCCGAGCCGCGGACCGAAGGGAAGACGAAGAGCCCCAGCCAGTCGCGTGGCGCGTCGTCCGGGATGTCGTACACGGCGGTCGCGTAGTTGAGATCGACGCCGATCGTCGGTCTCCTCGGCCAGCGCGCGGCCCATCGACTTCAGGGTGTCGAGCGTCAGCGTCCTCGCGGCCGGAGGCGTCGACGACGAGATCTGCCGGCAGGGTCTCGGCCTTGCCGCCGTCGCCGGTATACCGCACGCCGGTGACGGCGTCGCCGCTCTCGCCACGATGCCCAGCACGCGGCAACCCTGGCGAATCTCGATGTTGTCGTGCGCCTGCACCAGCCGCCGCACCGTCAGCTCGAGCAGGGCGCGCGACATCGCGTACGAAGTCACCGCCGAGGTCGCGCTGAGGGAATGGATCGAAGCCGGGGCGCTCCGACCGCACGTCGAGCCCCGATCGCACTGGGGACCGGCGCCGCCCGCGGCGAGATCGCGCTCGAACCCGGGCAGCAGCGCCTCGAGGGCGTTCTGGCCGCCTCGGAGCAGCCCGTGCACGTGGCGGCCTGCGGGATGCTGGGACGGTCCTGGGGCTCGACGGGAAGCTCATCGCGCTCCAGGACGAGGACGCGCTCGAAGTGATCGGCCAGCACCCGCGCGGCGCGTGAGCCCGCCGATCCCGGCCCCGATGACGACCGCCCGCTCGCCGATGATCTGCGCCATCGGTCGACCTCCGCCGCTGGCTTCAGCGGCCCCGAGATCGATCAGCACGTTGCCGTAGGGATCGATCCGCGCGGTCTGGAACGGGTGCACCACGATCGTCGTGTCCGGCACCTGGATGATGGCCGGTCCCGGCATCACGTTGCCCGCCACCAGTGCGCTCGCCCCAGAACACTGGCGTCTCCTCGAAGTCGCCCAGCTCCGTCCAGTAGACCGGCCGCGTGCCGGCGCGCGCCTGCCGCGACGGCTCGCGGTCGCCTTCGTCGGCCGCCACGATGCGCGGCTTGGCGCTGACCGCCGAGGCGCGCACGCGATAGGTGACGACCTCCACGCGCGCCTCGTGAAAGCCGGCGCCCTGGCCGTACACCGTCTCGTACCGGCGGTGGAAGTCGCCGACGAGCTGGGCCAGCGCGGCCTCGTCGAGCGTTCCAGACGGGACCGGCACCTCGACCTCGTTGATCTGGCCCTTGTAGCGGATGTCCGCCGAGCGCGCCAGCCGGCCATCGCCGGCGCGATGCCGTCGGCGCTCGAGCTGGGCGAGCGCCCTGCGCCTCGCAGCTCGCCGAAGCGCTGCATCACGCGCGCGCGGGTCGAACGGGCTCGACTGGATGTCGACCGCTTCGTAGATGTGCAGGAGGTCCGCCGACGCGGCGCCGAGCGCGGACCACAGCGAGCAGAGACCGCCGAGCGGCACCACCACACTCTGTGCGCCCAGCTCGCGCGCGTAGACGCCGGCGTGCACCGGACCGGCGCCGCCGTAGGCGTAGACCACGCAGTCGCGCGGATCGTAGCCCTTCTGCACGGTCGCCTTGCGGATCAGATCGGCCATCTGGTGCTCGACCACGCGCGCGGCGCCCGCGGCGGTCTCGACGCAGGCCCGGGCCAGGCGCGTGGCGATGGGCGCGAAGCTCTGGCGGCGCCTTGTCCACGTCGAGATGCAGCCGGCCGCCGAGGAACGTGCCGGGGTCGAGATAGCCGAGCACCAGGTCGGCGTCGGTCACCGTGGGCTGCGCGCCGCCGCGGCCGTAGCGAGGCGGGGCCGGGCTGCGCACCGGCCGAGATCGGGCCCACCCGCATGGTGCCGCTCACCTCGTCGATCCACACGATCGAGCCACCGCCGCTGCCGATCGAGCGGATGTCGATGCGCGGCACGAAGTACTCGTACTGGTGGACCACGCTCTGGTAGCTCGCCACCGGCTCGCCGTCCCAGACCAGGCCGACGTCGAACGAGGTGCCGCCCATGTCGGTGGCGATCACGTGCTTGTGACCGATGAGGGCGCCCAGGTACTGCGAGGCGAGCACGCCGGCCACCGGGCCGGAATCGAGCGTGAGGAAGGCACGCCGCGCGGACCTCGGCGGCGGGGATGACGCCGCCGCCGCACTGCATGACCTGAAGGGGATAGCGCAAGCCCGCCGCCTGGGCGCGTGACTCGAGCCGCCCGAGGTAGCGCGACATCACCGGCCCCAGGTAGGCGTTGAGCACCGTGGCCACCGTGCGCTCGTACTTCGCCCCAGCGCGGGATCAGGTCCGCCGAGCAGCAGACGAAGACGTCGGGCGCCAGCCGCTCGACCATCGCCTTCACCCGCCGCTCGTGCTCGGCGAACTTGAACGACCACAGAAAGCGAGATGGCGATCGACTCCACGCCCTTGGCCACCAGCTTGCGAATGGCCGCCTCGGCTTCCTCCTCGTTCAGCTCCACGACCACCTGGCCCCTTGCAGTCCACGCGCTCGCTGACCTCGGCGATGAACGGTTTGGGCACGATGGGATCCGGCTTGCCGCTTTCGAGGAAGTGCAGCACCTGGACGTTGTTGAGCCCGGGCACCCCGCGGGCGCCGCGCATGATGTGGATGACGTCGCGGTGGCCCCGGTGGTGATGAGGCCGACCTTGGCGCCGCGGCGCTGGAGCATGGCGTTGGTGCCGACGGTGGTGCCCAGCGCCAGGCGCGCGGTGTCACGCAGGCAGCGCCTCGGTGGTGATTCCGAGCCGCTCACCGGCCAGGCCGGAGCGACTCCATCACGCCCTGGGAGAAGTCATCGGGGGTGGACGACGCCTTGGCCGGAACGATGCGCCCCTCGGCGTCCATCACCACGCAATCGGTGAAGGTCCCGCCGGTGTCGATGCCGATGATGTAGGGCATGCCAGCCTCTCAGAGGTAGTCGGGCCTGTATCTTACGCCGGCTCCCTTGATCGCGGGGTCGCGTTGAAGTCCTGATCGCTCTGCGTCCAGGGCTCTGGCTCGAAACTGGCCGGAGCGCCGCACGCGCCGCATCAGGGCGGCCCCGGTCCTCGGGTGGTTCGATTCCCCGCACATATTCCGGAGTTAGCGAGCGTTCAGAGAGTCGATCGCTCGCCCGGCATCGGGCTTGCTCAGATCGCGTCCCGGTCGATCTTCGCGAGGAGGGTGCGCGTGCTGGTTCCCGTATTGCCCGCCGAGGGCGGCGCCGGCGTTCGCGCTGGGCCGTCCGGCGTCCGAGCAGCAAGTTCGGCGAGCTGCTGATCGAGGAAGCCGCCATCACGCGCGAGCAGCTGGAAGAGGCGCTGCGCGTGCAGAGCACGCTGCGGCACTACCTGCCGCTCGGCCAGGTGCTCTCAATCGCGGCCGGCTGACGCGCAGCCTGCTCACCACGCTGCTCAAGCGCCGTCAGCAAGAGCGCGCGGCTTGGGCGAGCTGCTGGTCCGCGCGGGCTCAGATCACGACGGAGCAGCTGCAGGCCGCGCTCGCCGCCAGCAGGCGCAGCGGCGCCAGCCGCTCGGCCACACGCTGATGGCGCTCGGCTACGTCAGCGAGGAGACGATGCGCAGCGCGCTGTGCGCCGCAGCTGCACATCAACTTCTTCGACCTCGACATCAGTCAAGCTCGACTCCGCGCTGGCGCGGCTGGTCAGCGAGAAGTACGCCGTGCGGCGTCGCGTGGTCCAGCTCTTCCGGGCCGGGTCGCTGCTGGTCGTGGCGGTGGACGACCCCTCCGAGGCGGGCGTGGTCGAGGAGCTGCAGCATGCTGCTCGGGATGCGCGTCGAGGTCGTGTTGACCTCGACGACGGCCAAGATCGAGCGCGCCATCCAGCGGCTCTACGGCGGCGGCGACCAACGTCAACGTGCGACCCCTGCCTGCAGCAGAACATCGTCATCAGGACTGATTCGCGACCAGGAGATCGCCGACGTGGCCGCCAGGCGCTCGGCGTCCGGATCCCTCCGCCCTACTGGCAGTTCCCGCTAGCGCCTCGTCCCTGCCGCCTCAACGTTTTCGCTGGCGCCACGGGGACAGCTGCGCAATCATTCCATCCCCCGGCGTCCGGTCCATCGGGCCGGTCCCGAGAGTCCGCAGTGGACGGGCGTCACCCGGAGGCGCGCCTATGACGGCTCTGGCTACGGCGACTCCCCGCGCGCGCGCTCGTCACGCTCGTGCTGCTTGCGGTCTTCACGTCGCCTGCACGCCGGGCTCCCGCCGGCCACGCTCAGGACAAGCAGCCGTCGAAGCTGGCGCGGCTCCGTGCAGCGGATGCTGAGCGACGTAAGCCGGCGACGACGGGCCCGCAGCGGTTGTCTGCTGGCGCGGCCGATCGACCATGTCGGCGCATGTCCAACCCGCTCGTCCACGTCGACGCCGCGGGCCAGATCGAATCTAGTCTTTCACGCGGCCGGGACCATCGGCGAGTCCGGAGGTGCAGGATTCTGAAGCGCTCGGCGCCGACATCGTCGTCACCCTGACGTCGCCGGCCGGCATGATCCAGGCATGGGGTGCCCTACCAGCAGGTCGCGGCGGCCGCGCGCGCTGCCCTGGGTGGTCGCGGTCACGCCGCCCTCGTACGGCGAGCACAGCGCTGGGAACTCGCGGAGAGCCAGGGCGTCGCCGCTGCACAACGCCGACGTGGCGCAGGCGCAGGGCTTCGACGGCACCGGCGTCACGGTGGCGTCATCTCCAACGGCGTGGCCAGCGCTCGCTGCCTCGCAGGCGCTCGGCGATCTGCCGGCCGGCGTGAGCGTCATCGCGGCCGGCTCGGGCGACGAGGGCACCGCGATACTCGAGATCGTCCACGACATGGCGCCGGGTGCGGCGCTCGTGTTCCACGCCAACGGGTCAGGGACGGCCGGCCACGTCACCGCGGTGCAGAACCTGCGTCAACGCCGGCGTGAACGGTGATCGCCGAGGACCTTGCCTTCGACTCGGAGTCCCGCGTTCCAGAAGGGCGTCGTCGCCACCGCACGCGAGAACGCCGCGGCTGGCGGCGTCTCCGTTCACTCGTCGTCCGGCAACCGCGGCCAGAACCACGCGGCGCGCGTGCTGGCGGTGGGCACCGGCTCCGGTCCCGACGGCAACACGGGACGCTGTTCACCAACTGTCCCATCGCGCCGCTGAACGTCGTGGCCATCGCGCCGAACGGCGACACGACGTTCGACGTCGTGCTGGGCTCGAGCTCGAGCTCACGCTGCAGTGGAGTGAGCCGCGCGCGATCTTCCCAACGGCCGGCGCCGGCGGCTTCCACCGATCTCGACCTCTACATCATGAATGCGGCCGGCACCACGTGCCTGGCCACCAGCACCGCGGCGCAGGGAACGGCTCCGGCGACACGATCGAGCAGATCACGACGCCGGCGGCGCTCGCCGGGACGGCGGCCAAGATCGTGGTGAACCGCTTCAGCGCGACCGGCGCCGCTGGCGCCGCCCATCCTCGATCTCCGCTGGCGCAACACGCAGAGCCAGACGGACACGCCGACGCGCGCCGGGAGCAACGATCCGGACAAGAACTACACCGGTCAGGCGTTCGTCATCGGCGCCGTCAACGCAGGCTCGGGCAACCTCGAGGGATTCAGCAGTGCCGGCCCGGTGAACCTGGTGCTGACCACCGTATGCCCGGGGGCGTATCCGTGCCCGGGTGGTAGTGTGGCCGGCCCCGCCGCCCAGCAGTTCCAGGGGCTCGACTTCCTCGGCGCCGACGGCGTGTCCGTCACCGGCGTGGGCGGCTTCGGCTCGCCGTTCTTCGGCACCTCGGCCGCCGCGCCCCACACCGCGGCGTGCGACGCGATCGTCCGTCAGCTCGTCGGCGCGAACGCGGCGCCGGCCACGATCCGCTCGCGCCTGGCCAGCACCGCAGTCGATTTCCCGCCGACGGGCGAGGACTCGGTCACCGGCGCCGGGCAGGTCGACTGCTTCGCCGCGCTGTTTCCGCCGACCGCGATCTGTCAGAACCGTACCGTGAACACGGATCCCGGTGTGTGCACGGCGGCGAACGTCTCCATCGACAACGGCTCGCACGACAACCCGTCTGGTCCCGTCACGCTGATGCAGTCGCCGGCCGCGCCGTATTCGCTCGGCAGCACGCTGGTGACGCTGACCGCCACCGACGCCGACAATCTCCACCACGTCTTGCCAGGCCACGGTCAAGGTCGTGGACGTCGAGCCGCCGGTGCTCCACAACGTCCCGGCGCCCATCAAGGTGGAGCAGACCGCCCTGGCCGGCACGCCCGTCACGGTGCCGCTGCCGACGGCGACCGACAACTGCAGCGTCCTGCCGGTGACGAGTGACGCGCCCGCGGTGTTCCCGCTGGGCGTGACCGCCGTCACGTTCACCGCCACCGACGGCTCGGGCAACGTCACCACCGCCACGACCACCGTCACCGTGGTCGACACGACGCCGCCGGTGATTCACAGCGTCGCGGCCTCGCCGAACTCGCTGTGGCCGCCGAACCACAAGATGGTGCCGGTCACGCTGACGGTGGACGTCTCGGACATCTGCGACGCCACGCCGAGCTGCAAGGTGATCTCGATCACCAGCAACGAGCCGATCAACGGCAGAGGGCGACGGCAACACGTCGCCGGATTGGCAGATCATCGACAACCTGGAAGGTCCAGCTGCGCGCCGAGCGGTCGGGCGGCGGCAGCGGGCGCGTGTACACGATCACCGTGCGGTGCACGGACGATTCGGGCAACAGTTCCACGCGCAGCGTCAACGTCGTCGTCCGATCACGATCAGAGGCAAGTAACTCGCGGGCCGGCATGCGGGCAGGGCGGCGCCGGGTGCGTGGTCGCGCGCTCGGCGCCGCCGTGCTCGTCGGCGTCTTGCTGACCACCCCCGCGCGTCCGCCGGCGGTCGAGCCGTACCCGTGGGTCGAGATCCCGCCAGGGCCGCCTCGACCCGGCCCGGTGGGAGCGAACGGCCGAGGGCGACTTCCGCGAGGCATCCCCGGAGGTCGTGAGCGCCGCCGCCTCAACGGGTGCCGGCTACCGGCTTCGCCTGCGCGCCGACACGCGGGGCACCCGCGACGACACCGTGAGTATCTCGGCGCGCGCGCCCACGCAGCCCATCCCGCTCGGGAGGGCCGGGAGATCGGGTCGACCTGGACTGGGCGCGGCAGTCGAACGGCAGCTACCTCACTGCCGCCGTGGTTCTCTCGCCGCACGTCACGACGCGTAACCCGCTCGACACGGCGGACTGGCTCAGGGTGGCCTACGTCGGGGTGCCGCCGGGCCATAACGGCCGGATGCTGGTGGAATTCAGGGCGGGCGGCCGCGACCGCACGGTCGAGACCGAGGGCTGGCCCGCGACGAACCGCGAGGGGCGCCGCCTCGGCTCCCAGCGGATCACGCTGCGCTTCCACCACCGCGCGGTCGAGGTGTGGAGGCGATCGGCGCGTCTGGATCTCGACGCCCGACGCCCTCGGCTTCGAGTCGGCGTACCTCTATCTGCAGATGTCGAGCCACAGCAACTACCCGCCGCGCGCGATCTACTTCGACCGGGCGTCCGGATCGACTAGCCTGCGGCGTCACGGCTTCTTCAGCTTCAGATCCTCCAGCGGCGCCGAGTAGGCGAAGCTGCGGATCAGGTTGATCCCCGGCTCCTCGACGCTCGGCCCCACCCCCAGATGAACGCCAGCTCGTAGATCGGGACGTACATGACGCCGGTCGTAGAGGATCTGCTGGATCTGATGGATCAGCGCCTCGCGCTTCTTGCGCGTCCGTCTCGCGCGCCTGGCGCTGGAAGAGGTCCTCGATCTCGGGCAGCACGCCGGACGTGTAGATGCCGTTCTTGCTGACGTAGGCGTCCAGACGCGTGGCCGCGTTACCGCCGGCGCCCGTGATGCCGACGATCACGTTCTTGAGCTTCTTCTCGCGCCACGCCGTGGTCATGGCGGCGCGCTCCATGGTCCGCATCTTGGTCCGGATGCCGATGTTCTGCAGATACGCGGCGAGCGCCTCGCCCATCGAGAAGTACGGCGGCCACGGAGTGAAGTCGCCGGCGTCGAAGCCGTTGGGATAGCCGGCCTCGGCCATCAGCTTCTTGGCCCGCGCCGGGTCGAACGGGTCCGGCTCGAAGAAGCTGCGAGAACTCCAGCGCGCGCGGGATCAGCGAGCCGGTCGGGTACGAGAACCCGAGCGTCTCGGCCTGGTTGAGCGCCTTGCGGTCGATGGACAGGCTCGCGGCCCGGCGCACGCGGATGTCGTGCCACGGCGACTTCGGGTCCCACTGATCGGGCAGATCGAGCCAGAACGTCCCCTGCGATTCCTTCGGGGCGACGAGCTTGAACCCGGCGTGCGCTGGATGTCCTCGGCCACCGGGCCGGTCAGCGAGATACGCGATGTCCACCTCGCCCTTCTTGAGCGCGGCCGCGCGCGTGGTCTCCTCCGGCAGGCTGCGCAGCACGAGGCGCTTGATGTTGGGCGTCTTGCGCCAGTAGCCGTCCCACGCCTCCAGCACCAGCTCGACGCCCGGGTTGAAGCTGACGAACTTGTACGGGCCGGCGCCGATCGGCGCGCGCTTGAATCCGTCCTCGCCCACCTTCTCGACGTAGGCCTTGGGCACGATCCAGCCCGCGCCGGTGGCCGAGGTGCCGTAGAACGTCATGAAGTCCGGCCACGGCTCCTTGAGCTGAAAGCGCACGCGCCCGGGATCCACGATCTGGATCTCGCGCACGCGCTCCTTGAGGAGCTTGGCCCCGCGCCCTTGTAGCGGTCGAACGAGAACTTCACGTCCGCCGCGGTCACCGGCTCGCCGTTGTGGAACTTGACACCCTTGCGGATGACGAACTCGTAGCGTCAGCCCGTCCTTTGACTGCGTGAACGACTCGGCCAGGCTCGGCGTGTTGATGCCCGCCGGCATGGGCTTCACCAGCGCGTCGTGCAGCGCGTAGAGCACCATGAAGGGCGTGATGATCCCCTCGGTCTCGGCGGGGTCGAGCCAGCGCGAGGCCAGCGTGATGTGCACGCCCCAGGTCATGGTGCCTTCGGGGGCGGCGGTGGACGGGCCGGGCGACGCCGAGGGCAGCAGCGTCGCGACGAGCATCGGGACGGCACGCGAGGTCGATGGCCTCAAGAAGGAACCTCCTGGGGTCGATGAGTGGCGCCGAGCAAACCACGCGGGCGGCGCCTGCGCAAGGGAGGCGCGTCGCAGCTACGCTGGCGCTTGGCCTCGTCGGGCCGGGGCCGCCGGAGCGCAGCTTCACGAAGCGGCCCAGCAGATCGAACCAGAACGGCGCGCCGAACGAGGCGCCGACGGCGGTCAGCAGCCAGCCGGCCAGCAGGGACCCGTCGAACGTCTTCCAGTCGAACGCGCGCTGGATGAACGGTACGCCGTCGGGCCACCCGATGGGCAACCGAGTCGATCGCAGGAGATCGCGCGTCGTGTCGATGCGCGGGCTCGACTCGGACTCCTGCGCCAGCTTCTCGGCCTCGGCGACGGATCGCGCTGCGCAGCGGGATGTCGTTCCAGAGCGTGAGCCCGATCGCCACGACGTTGATGTTGAGCGCGATGGCCAGGATCAGGCCGATGACCAGCTGCCAGAGCTGGGTCCAGCGCTTGTACCAGCCGGACACGCGGTCCATGCCGGTGTCGAACCACGTCTCGAGCGCGGTCTGCAGGCGCTCCACGCTCCCGGCCGCCTCCTTCCGTGAGCACGCGCAGCACGGTCGCGAGCTCCTGCGAGTGCTGCGCGGCCGCCGCCTGCAGCCCGGCCGATATCCGCGTCGGCAGCGACTTCTGCACCGCCTCGACGACGGGGAGGATCTGGGCGGCGGTCGTTCCCGTGGTCGTGATGAGCGTGGCGAGACGTGTGAGATCGCGCACGCACGGCGTTGCCGACCTCGGTGGCCGGCATCCCGGCCGCCAGGTCGGTCACGGTCGTGGCCAGCGCGGCGGCCGGCGCCGGGTTGCCGGCGCGGAGCGCCGCCGCCATGTCGCCCAGCGCGCGCTCGGCCTCCTTGAGCTTGGCGTGCGGCTGCTGCAGACGTCCAGCAGCGTCAGCACGAAGACGTGCTTGGGGATGTACGACGGCCCGGCCATGGAGAGCGTCGTCAGCCGGGAGCCCGATACCGGAGGCCCGAGGACTCTTGATCATCGGGTGCCCGTAGAATGCGTCGCGGAGCGAGTCGGACCGGATCAGCTCACCGACCCCGCGCCTACAGCGCCTTGGCCCGCCGCTTGAGCAGGCCGGCCACCAGCTCGTTCAGCGCGCTGACGAGCACGCTGACCAGCACGAAGACGTAGACGAGGGCGACGCCGACGTCGACCACCCCTGAGTTGAGCATCCGCGCGGACCTCCTGACTGCGACGACGCGCCGTGAAGGGCGGTCGCCTGCGCATCCCGCGTCGAGGAGTATAGTGCTGCGGCGAGGTGACCAATGCGGAAGACCATCACCGGCACCGGCGGAATGCTGCTCGTCCAGACCCTCAAGGACGCGGGGGTCGAGTACCTCTTCACGAACCCCGGCTCGGCGGAAACCGGCATCTTCGCGGCGCTCGCGGAAGACGGCGACCAGAAGCTGATCATGGGCAAGCACGAGGGGCTGGTCGCCGCGATGGCCGATGGCTATCACCGCATCAGCGGCAAGGTCGGCGTCGTGATCGCGCACGTGATGGGCGGCTCGTACCAGCTGGCCGGTCAGCTGTTCAACGCGCAGGTCGCCGGCTCGTCGCTGCTGGTCATCGCCGGCGACTGGGCCTCCGAGCTGCAGGACTACCGCGGCCTGGCGCCGTTCCCGGCCTGACGCAGGCCGAGACGATGCGCCCCATCACGAAAGAGGCGCGCTGCGCCTACCGGGTGCACACGAACCCCAAGGCCATCACGCGTGGCCACCATCCGCGGCGCTGCGCGAGGCGACCACGCCGCCGACCGGGCCGGTCTATCTCTCGATCAGCGCCGAGCTGCTGAATCGCGAGGGGCTGGAGGCCACGATCGGCGAGGACGCGGGTACCAGATCGAGCGGCCGGGCCCGGCGCGCCCGCAGACGATCGAGGCGATCGCGCGCCGGCTGGCCGAGGCGCAGTGCCCGGTGCTGATGTTCGGCGACGACGTGTGGCGCGGCGGTGCGCAGGCCGAGGCGGTGCGCCTGGCCGAGCTGCTGGAGGCGCCGGTGTTCACGAGCCGCACGATCTTCGCCAACTTCCCCACGCGCCATCCGCTCTTCTGCGGCAACTATCCGGCGTCCAAGGACTTCGAGAAGGTGACCGGCCTGCAAGCCCGATCTGCTGTTCCTGGTCGGCTGCCAGGGCGTGCACGGCTCCGTGCAGGAGCCGACCATCATGCAGATCGGGCCCAACCCGCTGCTGATGGGCCGGCACTATCCGCTCGACGTGGCCGTGCAGTGCGAGCTGCGCGACACGCTGCGCGGCCTCGACCGACGCGCTGTCGCGCTCGAGCGCCTCCGGCGGCTGGGCCCGCCAGCGCAGCGAAGGTGCGCGCGTTCGCGAAGCTCCTGATCGAGCGCGAGGAGACGCTGGTGCGCGAGCACCAGAACGACACGCTCACCCATCCCGGCGTGCTGGAGGCGCACCTGGCCAGCCTGCTGCCGAAGGACGCGGTGGTGGTGCAGGAGAGCTCGACGGCGCGCGCGACGCTGATGTCGTTCGGCCACGGCGGCGATGACGTGGACGCGCAGCGGCGGCGGCTCGCTCGGCTTCGGTGTGGGCGCGGCCATCGGCGCCAAGATCGCGGCCGGGCGCGATCGTCCAGTGATCCTCAACCTCGGCGACGGCGCGCTCGGCTACAGCGCGATCGGCTTCTGGACGATGGCCCGCTACAACACCGCGATCCTCACCGTCGTCTCCGCCAACGACAGCTACCAGATCGTCCGTCACAACTGGGCCAAGGACATGCCGGACGCCAAGATGATCCGCGACGGCAAGTATCCTGGCCTGTGGCTGAGCGATCCGCCGGTCGACTACGTGAGCCTGGCCCGCTCGCAGGGTGTGGAGGGCGAGTGCGTGAAGACGGTGAAGGAGCTGGAGCCGGCGCTGCGGCGTGGCCTCGACATCACCACGCGCGGCAATCGTCCCTACGTGGTCGAGGTCGCCGTCGCGCGCGAGGGCGTCGGCGCGGACTCGACGTGGTTCCAAGACTGGAAGATGTAGGAGGCTGACGAGACCATGGCCCGAACGCCGCGCTTCCGCTGTCCCGTTACACGGTGCTCGACCTCACCCGCGCGCGCGCCGGGCCCAACCTGCGTGCGTCAGCTCGTCGACTGGGGCGCCGACGGCGATCAAGATCGAGATGCCCGGCGGCCGCTCGGGCGACGGCATGGGCGGCAACCGCCACGGCTTCGACTTCCAGAACCTGCACCGCAACAAGAAGGCGATGACGCTGAACCTGCGCGACCCCGAGGGCGTCGCGGTCTTCAAGAGCGCTGGTGAAGAAGGCCGACATCGTCGTCGAGAACTACCGGCCTGACGTCAAGCGCCGGCTCGGCATCGACTACGAGAGATCTGAAGTCGATCAATCCGCGGCTGATCTACGGCAGCATCTCCGGCTTCGGCCAGAGCGGCCCGTATCGCGACCGGCCCGGCGTCGATCAGATCGCGCAGGGCATGGGCGGGCTCATGTCGATCACCGGCATCCCGGGGCAGGGCCCGTGCGCGTGGGCATCCCCATCGCGGATCTGTGCTCGGGCATCCTGCTCGCCCAGGGGCATCCTCGTCGCGCTGATCGAGCGCGAGACCACCGGGCAGGGCAAGTGGGTGCACACCTCGCTGCTCGAGGCGATGCTCTCGATGCTCGACTTCCAGGCCTCGCGCTGGCTGATGAGCCAGCGAGGTCGCGCCGCAGGCCGGCAACAACCATCCGACCGGCATTCCGACCGGCGTGTTCGAGACCAAGGACGGCCACTCAACATCGCCGCCGCCGGCGACGAGATCTACGAGCGCTTCTGCCGGGCCATCGAGCGCCCGGATCTGCAAGACCGACGCGCGCTTCGCGACGTCGAAGGCCCGCTCGACCAACCGCGACGTGCTGACCGACGTCCTGATGCCGGTCACGCGGCAGAAGACCAGCGCGGAGTGGATCACGATCCTCAACGACGCCGGCGTGCCGTGCGGGCCGATCTACCGGATCGACGAGTCCTTCGCCGATCCGCAGGTGCAGCATCTCAAGATGGCGCAGCCCGTGAAGTCACCGGTGCTGGGCGACATCACGATCCTCGGCCATCCGGTCTCGCACGGGACCGAGCGCCTGTCCATCCGCACGCCGGCGCCCGAGCTCGGCCAGGACAACGAGGCGATTCTCAGCTCGCTCCGGCTACTCGAAGGACCAGCAGGAGGACCTGGCGAAGCGCGGCGTGATCTAGTGACGTGGGGAGCCACGAGGGGTCCCGCCCGGTATCGGAAGCGTCGAGAGATCGGGCGTGGTCATGAATCAGGGTAGAGGCGCCCCAGTTGAAGCAACAGGCCTGCCTCGTTCGTCTGAGTTCTGGCGCAGCTGGACGAAGCTGCGACAAATGGTGTGGCCCGCGACGTGCTCCTTCGCGAGGCGAAGGTCGATGAGCGGCAGCTGCTGATCCCGACGGCCCGAATCCCGCTCGACGCGGTGGCCCGCCTTTGGCACGCCGCGGAGGCGCCGTGGCCGACCCGGCGTTCGGGCTGAGGCTCGGCGCCGAGACCCGGTGCGCGAGTGGGGTCTCGTGGGCTACGCGGTCGCCCACAGCGGCACCCTCGGCTCGGCGTCAACCGCTGGCGCACTATGGCCGGTCGTTCCGACGCGCTGGTCGTCCGGATTGACGCCGAGCGCGACGCAGCCTGGGTGCGCCTGGACGTCCAGCCGGCGCTGCGCGCGTTCCGGCCCGCCGTCGACGCGCGCCTCGCGGCCCTGCTGGCCGCCTGCCGTGGGTGATGGCCGGCGCGCCCGTGACGCCGCTGCTCGTCCAGCTCTCGTTGCCACAGCCAGCCGGCGTCAAGGGTACGAGCGATCTTCGGCGCGCCGCTGCGAGTTCGCGCGCTGGCCTGCATCCTTTCTCCTCCGCAGCGAGGATCTGGCGCGACGCCTGGCCAGGCCGACCGGGCGCTGTTCAGCGGCTATCTGGAGTCCCTCGCCGAGCACGAAGCTGGCGGCCTCGGCGCGGAGCACACGCTTCACGAGCAGTGCTCGCGAGCTGTGGCAGGGCCGAGCTGAGCGGCACGGCCACCGACCACTCGAGGCCAGCGGCGCTGCGCGCGCGCGGGATGAGCGCGTCGCACGCTCCAGCGCCGAGCTGCGCCAGGAGAACGACCTTCGCCAAGCTCGAGCCGACCTCCGCCGGGAGATGGCGCCGCCCTCCTGCGTGACGGCCGCCACGGCGTATCGGGAGTGCGTGGCGTTCCTGCTGGGCTGCGAAGATACCGAGCGCGTTCGGGCGGCGGGCGCTTCCACCGGTGGTCTCGCGCGTCGCCCAACGCTCCTTCCGCAGCGCCGCCGAGTAGCCGCGGCCACGCAGGGGAAGGATGTCAACGCGCTCCTCTGGAACCCGCCCTGTTGGGGGGAGAGGTAGGACACCGGCGGAGCCGCCGTGGCGCTGCTCTGTTGTGCGCTCGGCTAGGCGGGGGCGGGCTGCTCGCGGCGTGTCCAGATGCTGGCGCGCCAGCGCAGCCCGATCAGGAACGTGAACAGCAGGCCGAGCGTGGCCGAGAGGCTGATCGTCAGCGGATAGCCGATCCGCTCGATGAGGAAGCCCGAGGCCATGAGGCCCAGCGGCAGGCCGTAGACCGCCAGCGTCCGCACGCCCATCACCCGTCCGCGGAATCCCTCGCCGGCGGCGGCCAGCAGCGTGGCCGTCATCGCGATCATCGCCACGTTCTGCACGAAGCCCGCGACCATCAGGGCGAAGGCTGCCCGCTCCCGTGCTCGTCACGTGGCCGAAGCCGAAGACCATCACGTACCAGATCGCGGTGCACACCCAGCGTGGCGCGCTCGGGGTGCCGCGGTCCGCCCGTGAACACCATGCCGAGCGAGGCGAGCAGGCCACCGAAGGAAAAGCTGGCCACGAGGAGTCCGAGCCCGGTGGCGTCCACGTGATAGATCACGCTGCGCGGCGTAGGGCAGGAGGCCCCCGGAGGCCGGATAGGCCGTCATGTTGATGAGGAAGGCCAGCAGCATCATGGCCAGCACCTCGGGCGTGGACCACACGTGCCCGAGCCCTTCCCTGAGATCGCGCCAGCCCGACGGCCCGGCGACGGCCCGGCGCGGCGCCGCGGACGGATCGGGCGCCGGAGGCCGCCGCGCGATGCCGAAGGTCAGCGCGAGGCTGACCGCGTAGAAGATCACTACGAGGGCGTAGGTGGCGCCGACACCCAGCGCCGTCGGAGAAGCGCGGCGCCGACCAGCGCGCCGGCCACCCTCAGCTGAGTCCATGGTCGCGCGCGACATGCCGAGCGCGCCCATCAGATCGTCGGGGCGGGATCGTCTGGCCGATGAGGGAATTGCGCATGATCAGGTCATTGGGGCGGACGAGGCCGGTCAAGGTGGCGAGCGCGAAGACCCACCCGGGCGTCATGGCCCCGGCCAGGGCCAGGCCGGTCATGGCGCCCGCCAGGCCCACGTAGATCGCGCGCATCGCGCACAGCATCGTGCGCGCGCCGAGCCGATCGCCCAGCACGCCGAACACGGGCGCGACCAGCGTGCCGAGGAACTGCAGCGAGCCGAAGACCGTCAGCAGGAGCACCGGAGCCCGTGCTGGTGAGGACGTACCAGCCCAGGATGATCGTCTCCATCTCGGAGGCCCAGGAGGTCAGGAGATCGGCCGACCACTGGAAGCGATAGCTGCGGACGCGAAAAGCCCCGAGACTCAACGGACGGCGCTGTCCTCCGAGTGTGGCGTCGCCTCGCACGCTACCATGTTTTCGGCTTCGCGATTCACTCGGGCGGCACCTGCACTTGTCCCGCCGCACGGATTGCCCGATGATGCCGACCAGATCGAGCCATGATCGTTGGGGCGGGGGACTCTGACATGCGTATCGTCTTTCCAGATGGCGCCGGCTGCGTCACGAACCCGTCGGACCTGGAGCCGCTGCGGAAGCTCGGCCCGGTTGATTTCTACGACGGGCCCCCGCCCGACAAGGCTCAGCTCATCCAGCGCCTCCGCCCGGCCGAGGCGGTGGTGCTCTGACTACTCCGAGATGGACGCCGAGGTCCTGCGCGCGTGTGATCACCTGCGCTTCATCAGCTTCTCGGCATCGGCTACAACAGCTGCATCGACGTTGCGGAGGCGACACGCCGCGGCGTGGTCGTCGCCTACACGCCGGACTACGGCGCGACGCTCGGTGGCCGAGCACGCCCTGGCCATGGTCCTGGCCCTCACGCGCCACATCGGCCCCGCCTTCGTGAGCGCACGCGAAGGCCGCTGGGAGCCCGGCCGGTTCCAGGGGATGGAGCTGCGCGGCAAGACGCTCGGCATCGTCGGCCTGGGGCCCATTGGCGTGGAGATGGCCCGATCTCGGCGCCGGCCTCGGGATGCGACTGATCGGCTGGACGCGGCGGCCGTCGCCGGCGCGCGCGCAGCACGGCCTGTCGCTCGTGTCGCTCGAAGATCTGTTCTCCACCGCCGACGTCGTGACGCGCTGCACCTGGCCTACACGCCCGAGTCGCAGGGCCTGATCACGCGCGCACTCCTGGAGCGGATGAAGCCGGACGCGTGGTTCGTGAACACGGCGCGCGCCCGGATCGTGGACAACGCGGCGCTGGTGGAGCGACTGCCGAGCGGCACGCCTGCGCGGCGCGGCGTTCGATGTGTACGAGACGGAGCCGCTGCCGGCGGACAACGTCTTCCGGACGTTGCCCAACGTGCTCATCACGCCGCACATCGGCTACAACACGCGCGAGGCGCCAGCCAACATGCTGCGCATCGCCATCGATACGGTGGAAGCGTTCGCGCGCGGCGAGCGGCTGCACGTCGTCAACGGCATCTAGGCGAGAAGGCCGAGGGGAGGGATCGGGGATGAAAGCGTACTGATCGCGGCGGGTGCCAGCGAACGACGGTCGAGCTGCGCGAGACGGCCACGCCTGAGCCCAAGGCCGGCGAGATCGTCGTCCGCGTGCGTGCCACCTCGCTGAATCGCGGCGAGCTGCTGGGCGGCAAGCGCGGCGCGCCACAGCCGGGCGGCGGCGGAGTGCGCGGGCGAGGTCGTCAGCGTGGTGATGGCGTCACCGGTGTGTCGGCCGGCGACCGCCTGATGGGACGCTGCGCGCGGCGGCTTCGCCGAGTACGCGGTGATGGACGCGCGCGAGGCCATGCGGGTGCCGAGCGCGGCTCGCGTGGGAGGAGGCGGCGGCCACGCCGCTGGTCTTCCTGGTCGTCTACGACATGCTGGTCGCGCAGGGCCACCTGGCGACCGGGCCAGTGGCTGCTCGTGACCGGCGTGTCGTCGGGCGTCGGCGTGGCCGCGCTGCAGACCGGCAAGGCGCGCTGGGCGCGCGGGTCATCGGCACCTCGGGCTCGGCCGACAAGCTGGCGCGGCTCGAGAAGCTCGGGCTGGACGTGGGCATCCGCACGCGCGCGGCGGACTTCCACGAGGCGGTGCTGAAGGCCACCGAGGGCAAGGGCGTCAACCTCGTGGTCAACAACGTGGGCGGCTCGGTCTTCGCCGAGTGCGTCAAGAGCCTCGGCTTCGAGGGGCGGCTGGCGATCGTGGGGCACATGGATCGGACGATGAGCGCCACACTGGATCTCGAAGCGCTGCACAGCAAGCGCCTCACCGTGTTCGGCGTGAGCAACCGGCTGCGCAACGCGGCTCAGCGCGCGGAGACGGTGCGCGGATTCGTCCGCGACATCATGCCGCGGTCTGGCGGACGGCTCGCTCCGCCCGCTGGTCGATCAAGGCGTTCGCGTTCAACGAGCTGCCGGCGGCCATCGCCTTCATGGAATCCGACGCCCAGGTGGGCAAGATAGTGGTGCGCCTGTGAGCGACCTCGGCTGATGCTCGGCGTTCTCGTGCTGAGCGCGATCATCCTCACGGGTTATGAAGACCTCGGTCGTCCGCGACACGGCCAGCCTGCTCGCCCGAGGTTCATGCGCGGTCCGAGGTCGTGGGTCTCGTGGCGGGCGCGGGGAACGACCTTGCCGCTGTGCCCGATTTGATCGGGATGCTCAAGCGGCGATCGAGCAGCGGGCATGAATCCCAGGATGGCCGGCATCATGGGCGTCTTTCAGATCGGGTGGATCTACTACGGCTTGTTGATCGCGTCGCGACCGGTCATCGCATGGAACATCGCCGCCGTGGCGATCAACTTTTCTGAGCGTCGCCGCGTACCTTCGCTTCGCCCGCCGCGAACGGAATCAGCTCGCGGCCCGAGCGAACCTGGCGATCGAGTACGGGCGTGAGGTCCGATCTCGGGCGCCTTGCCGAGCATCTGGGCGGCCACGACCTTTGGCGCTGTAGGGGCCGAGCGTCAGCCCGTCGGCCCGTGCCCGGTGACCAGGAAGACGCCGTGCACTCCGGGCACGGGGCCGAGCACGGGCAGCGTGTCCGAGGCGAGACGGGCGCAGGCCCGACGCGGATCTCGCGGATCTCGGCGGCGGCCAGGCCCGGCGCCACGCGGAGGGCCTCGCCGAGCACCTCGCGCACGCCGGCGGCCGTGGTGTGCGGCGCGAAGCCGGAGCCCGTCTCGCGGGTGGCGCCGGCGACGACGCGGCTGTCCGGCCAGGCGACCAGGTAGTGGTGGTGGAAGGCGCTGATCATGCGGCCAGCGGCTCGTGTCGGTCCCGTGCAGGCCGAGGTGGATGATCTGCCCGCGCTGCGGCGCCACCGGGATGCGTCACGCCGAGCTGCGTGGCGAACGCCTCCGACCACGCGCCGCCGGCGATCGCCACAGCGCCGGCGGGCACCGTCTCGCCACCGATCACGACGCCCGTCACCGCGTCGCCCTCGCGCACCAGCCGGTCCACGCCACCCTGTGCGCACCACGAGGCCGCGGGCCTCGGCGGCGGTGCGCAGCGCGCGATTCAGGAGCCGGCCGTCCACGCGCGCGGCGCCGTGCGAATAGATTGCGCCGTGCACCGGCGCCAGCGGGGAAACAGCTCGCGCGCCTCGGCGGCGCTGACCTCGTGGAGGTTCTCGGGTGGGCCGGCCGCGCTGCCGCTGGCGCTCGAAGACGAGACGCTTGGCGCGCTCGAAGGGCTGCGATCTCGTCGTCGGACACGGCGACGACGAGCTGTCCGCACGCGCGCGTAGCCGGTATCGCCGCTCTGCTCGCCGCGCAGCCGCTCGATGAGCGCGGGATAGTATTCGACGGCGGCGACGGCCAGGGTGAAACCACGCCTCCGGTGTCGCGGCTGTTGGTCTCGGGCGAGAGGATGCCGGCGCCGGCGTCGGTGGCGCGGCCCACGTCCGCGCGGTCCACCAGCAGCGTGCGCGCGCCCGCGCCGACGAGGTGATACGCCGTGGCAGTGCCGAGCAGGCCACCGCCGACCACCACGGCGTCGAAGCCTCGAAGAGGTTGCAGCTATCGGGTGACCTCGCCGCCCGCGCAGGGGTCCTCGGACCGCCGGACCCTGAGGCCGCCCTTGACCTGCTTGCGCGGCTTGAGGTCGCGGATCTTGGCGCGCTTGCGCTTCTTCACCTTGGCCTTGGCCATCGCTGTTCCTCCCCTACCAGTGAGGTCTCGTCCTAGCCAGCGCTCACCGTAGCATGCGCGTGGCCTCGCGCTCCACGCGCCGGTTGATCTGCGCACCGACGTCGAAGGACCCTTCGAGCACGCCCCAGCTCGACATCCACTCCCACGCCCAGCGCGCCTCGCGCTCCGGAATCGGGCCCGGCTCCTTCAGCTGGACGCGGTTCAGGTCGAAATCGTCGGGCGTGACGCCGGCCAGCTCCGGGTAGCCGGGAAAATCGCGGAGGTAGTAGGCCACGTACTTGCCGCTTGTCGGCGTTGATGCGGCGGACGGCGCGGGTGACCGCACGCAGGAAGGCGGCGTAGGCCTCGGGGCTCACGCTGCGATCGGCGACCCACGTGCCGTGAAAGAACGTGGTCGAGACGATGCGGCATCCGGCCTTCTCGGCGGCGGTGATCCACGGCTCCTGCAGAACTGTCGCCTCGAACTCGCCCCGTCGCAGCGCGGCGAGGCGGTCGCCGCCGTGCGACGTCGCGGCGCAGGTGGTGATGGACTCCCCGCGCCATGGCGCTCCTCGAGCATCAGCAGCCCGGCGTAGGCGGTCCCGTTGCCGTAGTCGAGGGCCACGAGCTTTCCGGCGAGCTCCTGCGGCGTGAAGACACTGGAATTCGGCCCCACGACCAGGGCCGCGCACACGACCATCGAGCGACGTCCGATCTGCAGGGCTCCCGCGGCGCTTTCCGCCACCCGGCGGTTATTGCCGCACTCTCACCCCTGGAACATGCCGGCCTCGCCGCGGTCGACGAGCAGCCCCTGGTTGGTGACCGGCCGGGTCAGCGTGCCGTCGGCGGCCGAGCGCATCTCTTCGGGCGCGGGCGCCGCGATCCGCAGATCCAGCCCCTCCGCCGCGAAGCAGCCCCTCGTCCCGAGCCACCAGCACGTCGAGACCGTTGAATGCCAGCACCCGCTCGATGGTCAGCTTCATCGCTCGTCTCCCTGGGCTGCCTCGGCGAGGCCGAGACGACCGCTTGCCCGCTAGCGTAGGGTCGGTGCGGGAGATCCGTCAACCGCTCTCCGCGCCGCTCCGTGTCAGACCGCGCTCTGCGCGGGTGTACGGCCCAGCAGCAACCGGGCGACGACGTAGCCCCGCCACCACGAGCGCGGTCTGGAGCAGGGCCAGCACGGAGGCCGCTTCCTGCCGGCCGGTGACGGTCCACAGGAAGATGTCCACCGAGAGCATGCGGCTGCCGGGGCCGGCGAGCAGCACGGCGAGGTCCAGCACGCGTACGGCGATCACGAAGAGCAGGATCCAGGCCCCCAGGATGGCCGGGCGCAGCAGCGGCACCCAGATCCTGACGCAGGTCCGTAGCCAGGAGGCGCCGTGGATACGCGCGGATTCCTCGAGCTCGGCGCCGATCTGGACCATCGTCGGCGGTGAAGAACCGCGAGCCCACCGGCAGCCCGCGCGCCACGAACACCAGCACCAGCAGCCACAGCGTGCCGTAGATGGGCAGCGACACGAAGGCCCACAGAAATCCCAGCGCCATGACCAGGCCCGGCACCGCCCACGGCGCCCACGCGACCATGTCGAGGACCCGGCGGCCCGCCCAGCGCGTGCGGGTCACGACGTAGGAGATCAGCGCGCGAGACGATCATGCCCAGGGTCGCGGCGGTCACCGACACCGGCGAGCGTGTCCTCTGATCGACGTGAGCACGGCCGTGCGCGACAGCGCGTCGGTCCAGTGCCGTGTCGTCCGCATCTCCCAGCGAGAGAAAGCCGCTGAGCTCCATGAACGAGTTCAGCAGCAGGACCACGAAGGGCAGCGCGCCGAAGACGACGAAGAACGTCACGATGGCCGCGAACGGCACCCAGCGCCAGGCGCCGAGGTCGAGCGGGCGCGCCTGATAGCCGCGGCCGGAGATCGTGGTGTAGCGCGCCCCTTGAGGATCTTCCACTGCACCGCGATGAGGCTCACGGTGAGCAGCAGCAGCAGCACCGCCAGCACCATGGCCGGGCCGAAGCGCGCGACGTGGCCGCCGTAGGCGAGATCGTAGATCCGCGTGGTGAACACGAAGATCTTCGCCGGCGTTCCCAGCAGCTGCGGGATCTCGAACGCCTCCATGGCCACCACGAACGACAGGATGCCGGAGGCGAGCAGCGCCGGCAGCAGCAGTGGCAGGTCGATGCGCCAGATCGTGCGCCAGGCGCTCGCCCCGGCCATCCGCGCCGCTTCCTCCAGCGTGGCGTCCATGGCCTGGAACGCCGGGTAGACGAACAGGAACAGGACCGGCGCCGATCGCACCGCGCCGAGCACGATGAGGCCACCGTACGAGTAGACGTTGACGAACGTCTCCACGCCCGGCACGACCAGGCGCAGCCACTGGTTGAGCAGGCCCGACGTTCGGCGCGCCCAGCAGCATCCACGCCAGCACCCACGGCAGCTCGGGCAGGAAGAACAGGAACACCAGCAGTCCCTCGAGCAGCCGCTTGCCCGGCGTCGTCGTGCGGGCCAGGCACCACGCAAAGATGGTGGCCAGGAGCAGCGCCAGCACCGTGCGGGGCACCGCGATCAGGATGCTGGTCGCCAGTAACTGGAAGGTGCTGGGGTCGGCCAGGACCGTCCGCCAGTTCTCGAGCGTGAAGGCGCCCGGCTGACCGGGCGCCGTGTCGCGCACGCTGCCGTAGAGGACCATGGCCAGCGGATAGATGACCATGGCCACCGTCACGGCGAGCAGCAGTAACGGCAGCAGCGTGTCGCGGCGCAGCAGACGCGGCACTACTGCTTCAGGCCTGATGCCTTCAGATAGGGCTCGGCCTTGGCCGACCACTCGAAGAAGAGCTTCGAGCCGAACTCGTAGGTGTCGGGATTGTTCGGAAACGGCTTGGCCGTCGCGAAGTGCGCGAGCTCCGGCACCGCCGGCTTCACGTCGCGCCGGATGAAGGGCCCGCCCGCGTCGTCGGCGCCGAGCTGCTGCGCCGACTTGGTCAGCATGTAGTTCATGAAGACCTTGGCCGCGTTCGGATGGGGCGCGCCCTGGAGCAGCGCTGATCGCCCCGGTCAGCAGCATCACGCCGTCCTCCGGCACGACGAGGCGGAACGGGTGCGGCTTCGGGCAGCTCCAGATGTCGGCGGCGCCGACCTGGGTGGGATGGATGAAGATGCCGTACTCGCCGCGGGCGATCTGCTTGGGCGCGTCGATCTCCGGCGCGGGTGAGCGCCTTGACGTTGCTGATCACCTTGCGCAGGTGCTCGTCACCGTACGCGCGCCAGGCGTAGGCCGCCCAGCGCGAGGCCGGGCGAGGGCCCGATGGGCTCCGAGAGCAGGATCAGCCCCTTGTACTTCGGATCCTCGAGGTCCCTGTAGCTCTTCGGCCCCATCTCCGGCGGCACGAGCTTGTTGTTGACGAGCAGGAAGTAGCCGCCCGCGGTGAAGTGCAGCGTGTGGCCGTGGCCGGCCTTGACGTCCACGAGCGGGTCGACGATCCACTCCACGCCGGGCTCTTGCAGCGCGGGCAGCGTGCCGAACGGCTGATCCAGGTCGCGCGCCGCCAGCCGCCGGTTCTCCGGGCTCCCCGACGAGCGCACGTCGATGCTGGGCTTGCCCGCCGCGCGCTCGGCGTTCCAGCGCGCCTCGAAGTCGCCGGTGCGCCCGGCGCCAGCTCCACGCGGATGCCGTACAGGCGCTCGAACTCCCGGCTCTGCTTCTCGGTGGACGCACCGGGCGCGCCGAAGAACGACCACACGACCACGCCTTCCTTCTTGGCGCGCCGCGACGACGTCGTCCCAGCTTGGCAGGCGTCTGGGCCATGGTCCCTTCGCCGGCCGCGACGAGGAAGAGGGCCAGCCTCATCACCGCGCATCAAGCGTCACACGTCGAGTCTCGACGTCGACGTCTCACTGGAAGAGCGCCTTCGATCATCGCGGCTCCGAGGCGCGATCACGATGTGCGGGCCAGGCGCGGATCGCGCCGGCGCGGAATCTGCAGCTGCACCACGGTGCCGCGCTCGAGCGGCTCGATCACCGGGTCCCGAGGCGCGGACCCGGGCGGCGCCCAGCTCCACGACGTACTCCACGCGGTCGCCCAGGTACACCGACGGAGACGATCGTGCCTCGCCAGTGGCCGTCGGTCTCCTTGGCGCCAACCCGGACGTCGGTGGAGCGGAACGACAGGACGATGGCCTCGCCCTCCTGCCACGGCTGCGTCCGTGGCCAGCGGAACCTCAGCCACCGGCTGACGCCGTCGGCGCGCGCGACGTAGGCGCCGTCCGGCCGTCGCGCCACCCGCGCCTGGACGTGATCGACCTGCCCCAGGAAGTCCATCACGAACGCCGAGCGCGGCTCCTCGTAGATCTGCCGCGGCGTGCCTTCCTGGGCGATCCGCCCGGCGTTCATCACGAACACCCGGTCGGACAGGATCATCGCCTCGGCCTGATCGTGGGTGACGAACACCGTGGTGACGCCGACTCGAAGCTGCAGCTCCTTGAGCTCCAGGCGCATCTCCTCGCGCAGTCGCGCGTCGAGATTGGAAGAACGGCTCGTCGAGGAGCAGCACATCGGGATCGGCGACGAGCGCGCGGCCGAGCGCCACGCGCTGCTGCTGGCCGCCGGAGAGCAGGGGCGCCGGACGATCGTGGAAGCCGTCGAGGCCGAGCGTCTGGCAGCATGGCCAGCGACGCGCTCGCGGATCTCTGCGGCCGGCACGCCGCTGCTCGCGCAGCGGAAGGCGATGTTCTCGAACACCGTCATGTGCGGCCAGATGGCGTAGGTCTGGAAGACCATGCCCATCCGGCGCTTCTCGGCGACAGTAAAGATCGTCCGCGCGGCCGAGGTCAGGCAGCGGCCGCCCACGTAAACCTCGCCGGCGTCCGGGCTTCTCCAGGCCCGGCCAGCGAGCCGGAGCGTGGTCGTCTTGCCGCAGCCGCTGGGCCCGAGCAGGGTGGCGAGCGAGCCGGCCGGCACCTCGAACGACGACGTGATCCACGGCCGGCGTCGTGCCGAAGGCCTTGGCCAGCCCGATCACCCGGATGTCTTTCACGGCACCTCGCAGGCTTTGCGGCCCCGTCCTCCTTAACCGAGAACAATGCCGAAGTCCAGCAGGGGCAGCGTGGTATAGCCTCAGACACGATGGACTTCGGACTCTTCTACTACTGCCAGGGGCGCGGCGTCGCCGCACGATCAGGCGTACGCACGAGATGCTGGACGAGATCGCGCTGGCCGAGACGCTCGGCTTCGGCGAGTGCTGGTTCGCCGAGCACCACTTCACCGATTACTCCCTCCTGCCCAGCCCGAACCTCATGATCGCCTCGGCCATCCCGCGCACGCAGGCGGATGCGATTCGGCAACTACGTCAACGCGCTGCTCGTTCCACCACCCGCTGCGGCTCGCCGCCGAGGCCGCGATGCTCGACAACCTGGCGCGGGGCCGGTTCGACTTCGGCGTCGGCAAGGGCGTGCGGCCGGGGGAATTCGCCCAGCTCGGTATCGAGTTCGAGGACGGCGTGCCGATGACCGAGGAGTCGATCGAGATCATCCTGAAGGTGTGGACCGAGGAGCGCACCTCCCACGCGGGCCGGTTCTGGAGCTTCCCCGAGCTGAGCCTGCGCCCGCGCGATCTATCAGCGTCCGCATCCGCCGCTGCACGAGGTGGCGAGCCGGCCGGCCTCGGTGGCGCGAGTCGGGCGCGCGCGGCTGGCCCGTGGCGATGCACTTCACGCCGACGGAGATCGTGGCCCGGAGCGTGCGAGGAGTATCGCGCGGCGCATCGCCCGGCGCGCCGAGCCCGCGGGCACCGGTCCGTATCGGCCCGCGGCTCGTTGCTGTGCCGCGAGACCTATGTGGCGGAGACGGCCGAAGCCGCGCGGGTGGAAGGCGCCGTGGCGCTCCAGGGTTCTGGCATCTGTCGTCCCTGGCGCCGCCCCCGCCGCCCGCCGAGTTCTCCGACGTGCGTCTCAAGGAGCTGACCGCGCGCGTCTGGGGCGGGCGGACGTACGATGAGCTCGCGGCCATCGGCGGCTTCCTCATCGGCGCGCCGGATCAGGTCGCCGAGGGCGTGGAGCGGCTGGAGGCGATCGGCGTCGACACGCTCCTGCTGGTGTGCAGCTTCGGCGCCCTGTCCCACGCGCAGGTCTGCCGCTCGCTCGAGCTGTTCGCCGCCGCGGTGATCCGGCCGCGGCAGTCCGTGGCCCGCTGATCAGCGCGGGCGGCGCGCCCGTCTCGCTCTCGACGAGCTTGCGCAGCGAGGTGATCGTGTCGAAGACGCTCTGCCGCTCGCTCCCGGAGGTGGCGAACGTCGGCAGGATCGTCCGCACCGCGATCGCGTAGGTGACCATGGTGCCGCCGCTGGCGTCGTCGACCTGCCAATAGCCCGAGTTCTCGCGGAAGAGACTGTTGGATCGCCCCTCGGCGAGCTGCCCATTCGATTCGCCGGCGAACCGGATCCCGATACTTGTCCATGTGAAAGGCGAAGGACGTGGGCCCGATCGCCGATCTCGTAGCGGACGAGCGCGTGCCGCTCGTCGTCTTCCAGCACGTCGACGCCGATGAGCCGCGGGTAGAACCTGCACGTGACTGCGATAGTCGGTGAGCACGCCGCCACACCTGCGCGGGCGCGGCGCGCACGACCGCCAGGCCGGTGGCCCGCGGGCGGCCTTGCCCGCGCCGGGCGGCAGGGTATCGAGCACCACCACGTCGCCGGCCGCCAGACGCTGCCGTTGATCGACCGACAGGTCCAGGGCCGGAGCCGTGATCGCGCCGAGCAAGGAGCCCCCCGGCGAGGAGAATCAGTGGTAGAGAGTAGCGCATGTCAGGTCCTGCTCATTTGTAGCTTAGACCCGGGCGAGGGGCAAAGGTCCAGGCGTCCGGTGTTGGACGAAGGTCCTATCGCGCCGGGTCGTCGGGCTTGGCACCATCGCGCAGCCGATAGTGGGATTCTGGTACCCAGCGGCCGGCGGCTGTCCGAGGGCGCCATCGACGCACTAGTCACGGGCGGGACGGGGTTCGCTGGGCGCCAACGTCGCGCGCGAGCTGGTGGCGGCGGGCGCGACCGTGCGGGTCCTGGCGCGTCCGCGGGCCGATCGCGCGCGCTGCAGGGGCTGCGCGTGGAGGTGGCCGACGGCGATCTGCTGAACCCGGGCTCCGTCCGACGCGCGCTGGACGGCGTCCAGACGGTGTTTCACGTGGCCGCGGACGTACCGCCTGTGGACGCCGGAGCCGGCGGGGCTCTACCGCACCAACGTCGAGGGCACCCGCGTGGTGCTCGAGGCGGCCGGGCGAGGCCGGGGTGAACCGCGTCGTGCACACCTCCAGCGTGGCGGCCCTGGGCGTCCCCCCGGACGGCCGGCCGGGCACCGAGGACACGCCGGTGACCTGGACGACATGAGCGGCCACTACGAGCGCTCCAAGTTCCTCGCCGAGCAGCTCGCGCTGCGACTTCGCGCGCCGCGGCCTGCCGGTGATCGTGGTGAACCCCACCGGCGCCGCTCGGGCCGTGGGACGTGAAGCCGACCGCCGACCGGCCAGATGATCCTGGACTTCATGCGCGGCCGCATGGTCGCCACCGTGGACACCGAGGCTCAACGCGGTCCACGTTCGTGACGTCGCCCGCGGCCACGTGCTGGCCGCCGAGCGGGGCAAGCCGGGCGAGCGATACATCCTCGGCCATCAGCAATCTCCCGCTCACCGAGCTCTTCGGGATGCTGGCCGAGATCACCGGGCGCCGGGCGCCGCGCTTGGCGCGTGCCGCTGTCGATGGCGTGGGTCGCGGCAGGCTGCTGCGAGGGACTGGCGCGCGTGACCGGCCGGGCGCCGGCGGTCACGCTGGCGGCGGTCCGGATGGCGCGCCGGGGAATGTACTTCAGTCCCGCGCGGGCGGTGCCGCGAGCTGGGGTTGCCGCAGACCGACGTGCGCGAGGCGCTGGCCGACGCCATCGCGTGGTTTCAGACTCACGGCTATACCGAGCGCCGATCCGCCAAGAGCTGAGGCTCCGATGACACTGCGAGGGCTTCTTGCCGCGGCGATCTCGTGACTCCGATGCGCAGGCGCCGGTCGCCCGTGCGAGCCAATACGGCGTGCAAGGGGGACCCATGGCCGGGGCGAGGATAGAGCAATGACCGATCCGGCCGGGCGTGATACGTTTCCCAATCGATGACCACTGCAGGCGAGGGGCATGTCAGGGTATACCGGGCCGGCGACGCGCTGCCCGGGGTGCTGGCCGCGGAGAGGGTGGCCGTGCTGGGCTATGGCCATCTGGGGCGCAGCGTGGCCTGAATCTGAGGACTCCGGCGTCAAGATCCGGATCGGCAATCGGCACGACGAGTACGCCGACCAGGCGCGGGCCGACGGGTTCGACGTGGTGCCGCTCGACGTCGCGGCCGCCGACGACATCGTCTGCGTGTTCCTGCCCGGACGAGGTGATTCCCGAGGTCTTCGCGCGTGACGATCGCCCCGTTCTGCGCCCCGGCAGCGCGGTCGTCTTCGCCTCGGGCTACAGCCTGGCCTTCGACCTCGTCCACCCGCCCGACGACGGTCGACGTGATCCTGGTGGCGCCCCGCATGGCCGGCGTCTCGGCGCGCACCCGCTACCTGGCCGGCGAGGGCTTCTGGGCCTGCGTGTGGGGTGGAGGCGGATCGCAGCGGCCGGGCCCGCGAGCGGATGCTCGGGCTGGCCGACGGCGATCGGCGCCCTGCGGCCGGGGCCATCGAGATGACGCGCCAAGACCGAGGCGACGCTCGACCTCTTCGTCGAGCAGACGATCGGCCCGCTGCTCGGGCGCGGCCATCATGGTCGCGTTCGAGATCGGCCGCGAGGCGGGTATCGCGCCGGAGGCGCTGGTGCTCGAGATGTACATGTCGGGCGAGATGGAGGCGGTGTTCCGCGGCTTCCGCGAGATGGGCTTCTTCCGCGCCTCCGAGGACCACGGGCCCGACCGCCGTCTTCGGCGGATGACGCGCATCGCTCGACCTCGACCGGGAGGCGATCGCCGCGCGCTTCCGCGGCCGTGCTCGAGGACATCAAGAGCGGAGGCTTCGCCCGCCGCTTCCAGGACGAGGCCGGCAACGGCTATCCCGATGCTCGAGATGGCCCGGGCCATGATGCACGGCCCTCTCCGATCAGCGAGGCGGAGAAGCGTCTGCGGCATCTGGCCGGCCCTGATCGCCCGTAGTCTGGCCGCCATGTCCACGGCCCCGACCGGGGGCCGCGCGCGCTCGATAGCGACATTGAGCGTGCTCGAGTCCTGGGGCGCTTCGTCCACCGGTACCGCTGGACCGTCCTGATCCTGTCGGTCCTGTCCTCGGGCGCCTCGCTCTGGCTCGTGCACCACGGCGGTCGCTTCGACACGGCCTTCGTCCCCGCCGAGACTCGAGTCCGGCCGCGCGCTCGCGCTCATGAATCGCGACCTGCCGCAGCGTCCGGCTGGCCTTTCACCTCGTGTTCGGCCATCCGACGCTGCCGGTCACCGATCCGGCGTTCCGGGCCGAGGTCGAGCGGGCGCTGGACGCCGCTGCGGAACGATCCACGCGTGGCGGCCGTCCGCACCGCCTGGACACGTCAGGCCGCCCGAGCCGGAGCGATTCTCGCGCGACGGCCGCCACACGCGCGTCACCGTCGAGCTCAAGGGCCACACGCGCAGCCGTCGAGTCCATGGTGTTCGTCGCCGCGGGCGCCGAGACCTACGCCGCGCTCCGGCCGCTCGTGCGCTCGGACACGCTCACGCGTGACCGCGACGGGCGCGCTCGCGCTGCACCACGACTTCACGGAGATCACCCGGCACGACGTCGTGCGGCGCCGAGCTGGTGATCCTGCCCGTGGTGCCCGTGCTGCTGCTGCTGGTCTTCGGCTCCGTGGTGGCCGCCGCCGCTGCCGCTTCGGCGTGGGACTCCTGGCGGTGGCGGGCGGGATGGCCGGCACGTTCCTGCTCAGCCGGGTCACCTCCGTCTCGTTCTACGCGGTCAACGTCATCACCATGATCGGCCTCGCGGTGGCCATCGACTATTCGCTGTTCATCGTGAGCCGTCACCGCGAGGAGATCCGGCGTCGGGGCGGGGAGGAGGCGCTGGGCCGGACGATGGCGACGGCCGGCTCGGCGATCCTCTTCTCGGGCCTCACCGTGGCCGTCGGGCTGCTCGGGCTCTACTCGCTCGGACTCGGCAACCTGGGGTCGATCGGGCTGTGCGGCACCGTCGTCGTCTTCTTCTGCCGTGCTCTACGGGCTCACCTTCCTGCCCGCGCTGCTCGCCGTGCTGGGTCCGCGCCTGGACGCCTGGCCGCTGCCGATCGCGCGCCGCGGTGGCGGGTGGCCGGCGCGTGGCTTCTGGATGCGCTCACCACCGTGGTCATGAACCATCCCTGGCGCGGTGCTGATCCCGGTGGCGGCCGTGCTGCTCCTGCTGGGGTCGCCCTTCGCCGCGAATCCGGCTGGCCTCGAGCGACGTCGACGATGCTGCCGCCCGAGCGCCGAGTCACGCGCGGGGCGAGGAGCTCGTACGGCGAGAATTTCCCGGGCAGGAGACCAGCGCGCATCCTCGTGGTCCTCGACTACGGCGAGGGCTCGCCGCTGGCCGCGCCGCGGATCGCCGAGCTGTACGGCGTGAGCCGCTGGCTCGCCACGCTGCCGGGCGTGCAGCGCGTCGAGAGCTTCGTCGATCTGGATCCGTCCTTCCCGCGTGGGCCAGTACCAGATGCTGGCCGTCATGCGCGCCGACCGGCCCGCCCGGCGATCCAGGGCGCCACTGGCCCAGACCATGGGGCCGGCACATCGCGCTCCTCGTCGGTCACACACCAGCGCCGCCGGCAGCAGCGACGAGGCGCGCGACCTGGTGCGGCGCATTCGCGACACGCATCCGCCGGTCGGAGGCGACGGCTGCTGCGTCACCGGCCACACCGCCTTCGACATCGACTTCCTCGACGCTGGTGCGCGCCACGCGCCGCGCGCGGTCGGCGCTCATCGTGGTCGCCACCTACGTCGTGCTGTTCGTGCTCCTGGGCTCGGTCCTGCTTCCGGCCAAGGCCGTCGATCATGAACTTCCTGTCGATCAGCGCCTCGTACGGTGCGCTGGTGTGGATCTTCCAGGACGGACACCTGGCGAGCTGGCTGCACTTCACCCCGGGCCCGATCGAGACCGCCACGCCGCTCATCATGTTCTGCGTCGATCTTCGGCCTGTCGATGGACTACGGCGTGCTGCTGCTCGTCCCGCATTCGCGAGGAGTACCTGCGCGACCGGCGACAACACGCTGGCCGTCGGCGTGGGGCTCGAGCGCACCGGCCGGCTCGATCACCGCGGCGGCCGCCATCATGGCCGCCGTCTTCTTCGGCTTCGCGATGGCCGACCTCGTGGTGATCAAGGCCATCGGCATCGGCATGGGCGTCGCGGTGGTGCTCGACGCCACCATCGTGCGCGCCCTCCTGGTGCCCGCCACGATGCGCCTGCTGGGCCGCTGGAACTGGTGGGCGCCGCCCGTCCTCGCCCGCTGGCACGCTAAGGTCCGCCGACGGTAGCATGAGCGCTTTTTCAGCGCCTGCGGCTAGTTCTTCAGCTTGACTTCGACGCCGGCGCCGGCCAGCGTCAGCTGGATGCCTTGTCCGACGGCTGGTGAGCTTCATCACGACGCCGGCCTGGTTCCGCATGATGACCGGCGCCGGCGCCGCCGCCGACCGTCGCGCCGGCCTCGCCCGCGACGTAGTTGCCGTCGAAGTCCGCCAGCTTCTGCGAGTTTGAAGACCTCGCCGGTGGCCGTGACCTTCGACACGCCGAGGTCGATCACGCTCAGGCCCTTCACGGTGAACACGATGGTCCTTGCCCTGGAACGTGACGCTTGCCGTCGCCCCAGCTCACGCCGATGCCGAGCGCCACCGACTTGCTCTCGAGCCACACCTTGCCCGAGGGCGGGCCATCCTGCGCGATGGCAAGCGCCGCTCACCATCAGTAGGCTCGACACCACGACTCCCATCACCCTGCCTCGCACCTTCATCGACGTTCCTCCGTTGTTTCGGTGTTCGATTGTTCGCGTGTCATCTACCGTCGCCACGCGTACAGTGTCGCCGCGTTGCGCGAACCGGCGTAGTAGGACCAAGGCCGTATGATCCGCCCGCCGGCCTCAGAGCCAAACCCAGCGAGCCGCCAGTACGGGACCGAGAGCGCCAGTCCCGATCGAGCACCAGCGCAGTGTACGCGAGCAGCGAAGCGCCGGGCCTGCGGCGTGGAGAAGAGCCGGCCCTCCGACGCCGACTGGGCCACGAGATAGCTGATGCGTCTGCGAGGGCAGGAACCACGCGACCGACGTCGCGAGCAGGGTGATGACGACAACCCACGGATCGACGCCGATCCGTGGCGCCACCGGCAGCAGGGTGACGCCCGACCAGCACGACCGTCAGGTCCTGATCGAGCGCGAGCCGGATCAGCAGGCTGATCCCGGCCACGGCCAGCACGAAGAGGAGCAGGCCCGGGCTGGGCGTTGCCGAGCAGCCGATCGACCGTGGCCGCCGCTGCGCGATCGAGGCCCACTGTCACGCTCAGTCGTCCCACGGTCAGGACCACACCGAAGAAGACCGAAAGCTCCAGTCGCGAGCGATTGCAGCGCCGGCCGGTCGAAGATCCCGAGCGCCACGGTGGCCAGCAACCCGAGCAGCGCGATCGTCGCCAGCTCGAGGCCGAGCCACGGCGCGGCCACCCAGCCCGCGACCGTCAGCACGAGAATGCCGATCGTGCCTGGTCTCGCGTCGGCGAGACGGGGCCGAGCACCGCCACCTGGAGACGGACGCGCTGCATCGGGAGCTGGGCCACGGGCTCGGGCGGGAACATCGTGCGCAGCAGCAACGAGCGAGCCGAGCGCCACCAGGATGGTCAGCGGTGCGGCGGCCACGAACCAGCCGACCCAGCTGAAGTGCGCGCGGCTGGCTTCCGGGCAGGAGACCCCACGCAAGCAGGCACGTGCCGGAGCCGTTGAGGAAGGCGAACATCAGCGGCCCGCGCCCACCCACGCCCCGAGGCCCAGCAAGGCCGAGTGAGCGCCCGCGCTCGGGCAGGCGCAACGCCTCGGCCACGGCCAGCGCCAGCGGCGAGGTGAGCGACACGCGGCCCGGTGCTGGACGGCACGAGCGGCGTGAGGAGCAGCCCGCGTCACCAGCAGCATCGCCGTCTGCCACAGCACACCCGGACGGCAATCGACGCACGAGGCAGCAGGCCGATGCGGAAGAGCGAGTCCTGATCGTGCGGTGGCCGCGCGCCAGGCCGTAGGTGCGCGATGACGAACGAGCCACTCCTTGGACGCGAAGCCCGCGAGGGCTGACGGGCGTCGGCGCGACGCCGAGCAGCACCCAGCCGGCGACCAGCATGAGACCGACCGCGAACTCCGGGCACGACCTCGACTCATCATCAGCACGATGGCGCCGAGCAGCAGCCACACGAAGCGCCCACAGGGGCTGGCGCCGGGCCAGCCGGCGATCGCGACGCAGAGACCCGCGGCACCCACGCTGACGACGGCTGAGTCCACCGCCGTGGCGCCGCCGGTGCGGTGGGACGCGCACTCGGTCGATGAGTCGGTCGTCCGGCCGGTCGACGAGCCGCGCGATCTCCGTCGACAGCCGCGGCCCGGCGGCCTGATCGCCCGCGACCAGCGCGCCGCCGAGGCGCGGCGCAGGACGGCCAGCGCCCGGTCTGGATCGCCGCGCGCTTCGTGAAGCGCGGCGCGCGCCAGGGCCAGATCGCCGTCGGTGATCGCGTGCTCGTCCTCGACGCGCTCGATCCAGCGCAGCGCGTGCTCGGCGTCGAGCGCGGGGACCGCGCGCAGGGCGCGCGCCAGCGTCTCGCCGAAGACGGCCGGGGTCGACGCGCGGGCCAGCACGCCGAGCGCGTCGTGCCAGAGACCGGCGGCCACGAGCTGGGCCGCGAGCGCCTCGGCGCGCGCGGCGAGCCCGCTCGCGGCCGAGCTCGCGCTCGAATCGCTCGCGCAGCACGCGCAGCGCGGTGCCGAGATCGCTGCCGCCGACCCCCAGGTTCTGCAGATCGGCCGCGACCGCGTCGGCCTCGGCGCCGAACCGCGCCTGCAGCGGCGCGGCCGCGGCGGTGTGTCGAGCAGGCTCGCCTCGAGCACGGCGTCGCGCCGCTCGTCGGAGCAGCTGGCGCAGCGCCGCCTCGATCGCGGTGGCGACGAGCGCGGCGTGCTCGACCCGCGCCTCGTTGGCCGAGCGCAGCCGCTGGCTCAGCGTGGCGGCGATGGTGAGCGAGATCGTCGGCTCGCGGACCACCAGCGCGAGGAAGCGCTCGCGCGGCAGCTGCAAGATCGTGCTCCGGGCCGTCGGCGCGGATCGTGGCCGAGCGCGGCTCGCCGGTGAACAGCGCCATCTCGCCGAAGAGATCGCCCGGCGTGAGCGTGCCCACCCGAAGCGCGCTCCGGCCGTCGGCCGACGCCACGAAGACGCCCAGCGTCCCGCGGCCACCACGTAGAGGCTGTCGCCGCTATCGCCCTGACGGAAGACCTCGCCGCCGGCGGTCAGGCTCGACGGGATCCAGGTACGCCAGCCAGCTTGGCGAGCTCGACGCCGGCCCAGCGCGGCGAAGAGGCCGACGCGGGTGAGGAGGTCTTCCGGCCGGGCGGTCTCGGTCATCGTTGCGGCAGATCCGCGATGATGTTACAGCTAGCGTCCATGCCGGCGCCGGCCGAGGACTTCAACTACCTCGTCGTCAGCGATCTGCATCTGAGCGAAGCCGAGCGCAACCCCGCCGGCCGGCTTCTTCCACTTCGACGAGGATTTCGCCGATTTCCTGCGGCACTACCGGCTGTCCTACGTCGGGCAGCGGCGGTGGCGGCTCATCATCGACGGCGACTTCGTCGAGTTCTTCCAGATGACCGAGCCGCCCGATCCCACCGAGCGGCTGCTGCGCGGCGTGACGCTCACCGCCTCCGATCGTCGCTTCTTCCCCGGCACCGAGTGGGAGAAGTCGGTGTGAAGCTCGACCGCGTGCTGCGCAGCCACCCCCAGCTGCTGCTCGCCCTCGCGCCGCTTCCTGCTCGCCGGCAACGAGATCTACATCTTGCGCGGCAACCACGACGTGGGAGATGTACTGGCCGCAGGTCCAGGAGCACTTCCGGCTCGTGCTGGCCCAGCACCATCCCGCCGACACCAACTACCTGGACATGAAGGCGGCCATCCTGGCGCGCCTGCACTTCCTGCCGTGGTTCTACCTGGACCAGGGGCTCCTCTACGTCGAGCACGGATGCCAGTACGATCCCTTCTGCACCAACGAGCACAACCTGTGTCCGGTGCTCCCCGATCGGCCCGAGCAGATCCACCTGCCGCTGTCGGCGTTCTCCGATGCGCTACTTCGCCGCGCGCATCGCCATGGTCGATCCGGCCGCGATCGAGAACGTCAACTCCATCCCGCGCTACCTGGGGCGGCTCGTCGCCAAGCACCCGCTGCTGGCCTTCCGCCTGCCGTACTACTACTTCGAGATGATCGCGCGGACGCTGCGCAAGGTGAACCGCGCGTGGCCGGACGCCGAGCGCGCGGTGGCCGCCCGCGAGGCGCGTGGTGCGGCGCGAGCTCGAGCAGACCGCATGGGCTGTGCGCCCGCGCACGGTCGGCACCATCGAGAATCTTCGCGAGCGGTCCGTGCTCAGCAGCCTGCCGGCCACGATCAAGAGCTTCGCCGTCGATATGGTGGCGGCCGGCGTCCTGGCGACGCGCCGGCGTGTGGCTGGCCACCCCGCGCACGCGCGCGCGGCCGGCTGGCCGCCACGGCGCTCTCCGGGGCGCTGGTCGCCGGGCTCGCCGCCGGGTGGATCAAGCGCGCGTCGGCGATCAACGACCATCGCAACCTGCGCGAGATCGCGCGGACCATCGCCGACGCCCTCGGGGTCCGGTACGTCGTGTTCGGGCACTCGCACCAGCCCGACGCCCATCGCCTGTCGGCGGAGGGCGAGCGCTGGTACTTCAACGTCGGCACGTGGGTGCCGAATCTGCAGGAAGGGCACTTCGTCTACCTACAGGTCTTGCGGGATCACGGCCCTCCGCCACGCTGACGCGCTGGAACCGCAAGCCGCAGCAGCCGGAGGAGCTGGACCCCGCGCGCTTCAGCCGCGGAGCGCGGACAGCTGGCGGGTGAGCTGCTGCACGCGCGCCTCCAGCTCGCGCGCGTACTCCTGCAGCCGGTGGATCTGCAGGCGCTGGTTCAGCGCGCCGTCGATGACTTGAAGCAGGTCGTCGTTGTTCCACGGCTTCTCGAGGTAGTGGTAGAGGCCGATCTCGTTGATGGCTCGCACCGCGCTGTCCTTGTCGGCGTAGCCGGTCAGGATGATCAGCGGCACCTCGACGTACAGCCGCCGGACCTCCTTGAGGAAGGCCACGCCGTCCATCTCCGGCATGAGGTAGTCCGAGATGGCCACGTCGCAGGGGCGCGTCCGGATCGCCTTCCAGGGCTGCCCGACACGAGGTGAAACCCAGGATCTCAGTAGTCGCCCTCGAGCGACAGCAGCCCTCGAGGCTCTTGACCACGCAGGGGCTCGTCGTCCACGACGAGGATGCGTTTTCTGGCATTCGCCATGCGGATCAGGAGATCATACCCGAGGCATCGCCCCTGGTGAAGGACCGCCCCTGTGGACACCGACGACACGCTGAGCCGCTGGCTGGACGACGCGCGCCGACGAGACCGCGAGCCATCGACGCGCTGCTCGCCCTGCTCGCCGAGACGAGCCGGCGTCCTCGGGCGCCGACCTCGACCTGCCGACGCTGCTCGTCAAGCTCATGGCCCTGGCCGAGAAGATGGCTGGGCGCCGAGGCCAGCTCGGTCATGCTCCTCGACGACAGCCGCGCCACCCTGCGCTGGGAAGTGGCCGAGGGCGACGTCACGGCCGGCGCGCTGCGCCAGATGACAGCTGGCCGTCGGCGAGGGGATTGCAGGGCACGGTGGCCGCCACGGGGGAGTCGATCGTCGTGCCCGACGCCGAGCATGGATCCCCGCGTGGCCCGGCGGGTGGACGCCGCCACCGGCGTTCCAGACGCGCTCGATCGTGTGCGTGCCCATCCGGTTCCGCGGGGCGGTGACCGGCGTCATCCAGGTGCTCAACAAGCGCGCGGGGACGTTCGCGACTCGGGACCGCGAAGTCCTGGAGCTCGATCGCGGCGGAAGCCGGCGTGGCCATCGAGAACGCCCGCGTGTACGCGCACGCTGGACGAGCGCGTGCGGCGGCGACCGCCGAGCTGACGGAAGCCAACGCCCAGCTCACCGAGACGCTGCGCGAGCTGCGCCAGACGCCAGGCCCGGCTCGTGCAGTCGGAGAAGATGGCCGCGCTCGGCGCGCTCTGGTGGCCGGCGTGGCGCACGAGATCAACACGCCGCTCGGCGCCATCACCAGCAACGTCGACGTGGTGCTGCGCGGCCTCGGCAAGCATCGCGCCGAGCGTGGCCGCGCCCGCGCCGACGCCGCCTGCGTGCGCTGGACGATCTGCTGCGGACCACCGCCCAGGCCTGCCAGCGGATCTCGGCGATCGTCAAGAATCTGAAGAACTTCGCGCGGCTCGACGAGGCCGAGTGGAAGCCGCGCGGATCTGCGGGAGGGCATGGACAGCACGCTGGCCCTCGTCGAGCATTTGCACTCGCGGTCGCATCGCAGATCGTCCGCGAGTACGCGGCGATCCCGCCGGTGGTCTGTCACCCCGGCCAGCTCAACCAGGTGTTCATGAACCTGCTCGTGAACGCCATCCAGGCCATCGCCGAGCGCGGGACGATCCGGGTGCGGATCGTGCGAGGACGGCGCGCACGTGCGGATCGACGTCGAGGACACGGGCTCCGGCATCGCGCCCGAGCACCTGCCGCGGATCTTCGATCCCGGCTTCACGACCAAGGGCGTGGGCGTCGGGACCGGGCTGGGGCTACCGATCTGCCATCAGATCGTCACCGCGCACGCCGGCACGATCAGCGTGACGTCCCGACCGGGCGTCGGGAGTACGTTCTCGGTTCGACTGCCACTCGCGGCCGGCCTCAGGTCCTGAGGCCGGCCGTCACTTCCCTGACCGCGAGCTGGTGGAACGCGCCCTCGGCGAGATCGTCCCAGGGGCCGAGCGATGCCTGGAACTTCGGCGAACGACGTGTTCACCTTCCTGGCCATCGCGCTCCGTCTCGGATTGCTCGCGCACGACCTCGGCCGAGAGCTTCTTGAGATCGCGCAGGACCGGAACGGGGAACTGCACGAGCTCGACCTTGCCCTTGTACTCCGTCTTGAGCCGCTCGAGCGCGACGGCGTTCTTGGCATGGTACTCGGTACTGCCGTGGATCTGGATCGCCGCCGCCGCCAGATCGAGAATCCGTTTCAGGTCGGCCGGGAGCGCGTCGTACGCCTTGCGGTTGAAGCCGAAATCGCTCACGGTCCCGGGCTCGTGCCATCCCGGGTAGTAGTAATGCCGCGCGGTGTTCTGCAGGCCGAGCTTCATGTCGTCGTGCGGCCCCACCCACTCGGCCGCGTCGATCACCCCGCGCTCGAACGCGCCGAAGATGTCGCCGGCTGGTGTGACGACCGCCGTGCCACCCGGCCTTGGCGACAACCAGCCCGCCGAGGCCGGCAATACGCATCCGGAGCCCCTTGTAGTCGCCGATCGTGTTGATCTTCTTCTGAACCAGCCGCCCATCTGCGGCGCGAATGCGGGGCCGAGGCGCGGCACGACGTTGTAGGGGGCGTACGTCTCTCTCCATCAGCTTGCGACCGTCACTCTGGTAGTACCAGGACGCCATGCCCTGGGGATCCATGCCGAACGGAATGGACATGAACCACTGCAACGCGGGATCCCGGTCGGCGTCCAGGGTCCAGTAGCTGGCGGTCCCCATGAAACACCTCGATCGTGCCCTTGGAGGTGGCGTCGAAGCATTCGAAGGCCTTCATGATTTGACCGCTGGAAAGACCCCGATCTGGAAGCGCCCGCCGCTCGTCTCCTCGACGACGGCGGCCAGACGCTGGGCCAGGCCCTGCATGACGTCGAGCTGCTGGGCCAGGCCGTGGACATTCGCCACTGACCTTGGGCTGGCCGATGACACTCGGCGCGTCCGCCAGGAGCGTGGCGGCGGCCGCCGCCGCCACGCCGCCCGCCTGCGCAATGAATCTGCGTCGTCCGGTTCTCATCCTGTCTCCTCGCTGGGCTACCGCCTGGTGGCGGCCGATCCGCCGTCTCCGGGCGCCGAGCGCCGGCTGATTGTGTCACGAACGAAAGTGCCGCGCACTCGTCGACCGGTTCGCACCGAACTGGGGTACAGTCGCGGCGAGAGGTGACCCGGTATGGATCGCGTGCGTCTGGCCATCGTCGGCTGCGGCAACATCTCCCAGCTCAACGCGCCCGGGCTACCTGCAGCACCCGCGCTGCGACGTGGTGGCGCTCTGCGACACCGATCCGCGAGCGGCGCCAAGCGGCGGGCGCGCGAGTGGGGCATCACGCCCCGGCTCTACTCGGACTTCGCGCAGGTGCTGGACGACTCCGACGGTCGACGCCGTCGAGCTGCTCACGCCCACCTGGATGCACGCCGACCAGATCGTCGCGCGCACTCGCCGCCGGCAAGCACGTCTCGTGTCAGAAGCCGCTCGCCATCTCGCGTCGCCGAGGCCGATCGCGCATCGCCGCCGCCGTGGCCCAGGCGCGGACGACCTTCCGGGTGACCGAGAACTTCCTCTACTACCCGCCGATCCTGAAGGCCAAGGAGCTGCTCGACGCGGGCGTCATCGGCGAGCCCTCGCTGGTGCGGATCCACACCACGCGCGCGCGAGACGATCACCGGGCAGGCCATCGAGCTCGATCCCGACGCCCTCGTGCTGGCGGCGCGATCCCGGCCGCAACCCGGGCGGCGCGCTCTACGACGACGGCGTGCACAAGTACGCCACCGCCGCGCTGTGGATCGGCGAGATCGGCGACGTCTCGGCCATCGTCAGCCGCGGCTCGGACTTCACCCAGGAGACGCCGAGCGCGGCCATGTGGCGCTTCAAGGACCGCGACTGCCTGGGCATCATCGACTACACCGTACGCACCGGAGATGACCATCCGCGCCCGCGTTACTACCGGGCCGACGAGTTCTTCGAGATCCACGGCACGCGCGGGATCATCTGGGTCACCCGCTGCACCGGCGAGATGCTCGACATGCCGCCGGTGGTGCGTGATCAAGGGCACCGAGACCGATCAGCTACCAGGTTCCGACCGACTGGCGCCTGGGCTTCGACGGCGCGGCGGTCGACTTCGTCGACGGGCTGCTGGCCGGGACGCCAGCCCGCAGCAGGACATCCACGCCGCGACGCGCATGCTCCGGGTGCCGCTGGCGATCTACGAGTCCGCGCGCACCGGGCGGTGGGTGGCGCCGGAGTCGGTGGTCTGAGCCAGGCCAGGCGGGCGGCGGCGGTGGGGCCCCGGCCGAGGGCGTTGACACTCGCGCGGGCTTGTACCGATTACTGCTCCCTCTGGCATAAGTTCAGACCGATCTCACGGAGGACGAGCCACCACCTATGCGATACGAGGCACCGGAATCGTTGGAAGGGGCGGTCGCCCTGCTGGCCGGCGGCCACGGGCGAGACGCGGGTCCTGGCCGGGGGCACCGACCTGCTGGTCCAGATGCGGGCCGACGTCGTCGATCCCGGCCCTGATCGTCGACATCAAGAAGATCGCGGAGACGCGGACGATCACCGAGGAGAAGGGCGGCTGGCGCATCGGCGCCGCGGTGACCGGGGCCGAGCTCAAGGAGCACCCGCGGCTCAAGCAGGTGTGGCCGGGGGTGGTCGAGGCGGCCAACCTCATCGGCTCGACCCAGGTGCAGGGGCCGCGCGACGATGGGCGGCAACCTCTGCAACGGCTCGCCGGCGGCGGACAGCGTGCCTGCGCTCATCGCCGCCGGCGCGGTCGCCACCCTGGCCGGGCCGCGAGGGCCGGCGCGACCTGCCGGTCGAGGACGTCATGCTCGGGCCCCGCAAGCTGGCGCTGACGAAGGGCGAGTTCGTCGTCTCCTTCCTGCTGCCGCCGCGTCCGCCGCGCTCGAGCGATGCCTACCTGCGCTTCATCCCGCGCACGGAGATGGACATCGCGGTGGTGGGCGCGGGCGTGAGCCTCACCGTCGACGACGCGGGCACGATCACCGCGGCGCGCGTGTCGCTCGGGCGCGGTGGCGGCGCGGGTGCTGCTGGTGCCGGCAGGCGGCCCAGGCGATCGTCGGCAGCCGTCTCGACCGGCCGGCGCAGGACCGGCTCGAGGCCGCGGCCCGGGCGGCCTGCCGCGCCGATCGACGACAAGCGAGGGACGATCGATTTCCGCATCCAGGTCGCCGGCGTGCTGGCACGCCGGGCGGCCCTGATCGCGCTGGACCGAGCGAGGACCGCGCTGATGGCCAAGCACCACATCGAAGCGACCGTGAACGGCGACGCCGTCGAGTTCCTCTGCGAGACGGAGGAGACGCTGCTCGACGTGCTCCGCGACACGCTGCACCTGACCGGCAGCAAGGAAGGCTGCGCCTCCGGCGACTGCGGCGCCTGCAGCGTCACGCTCGACGGCCGGCTGGTCTGCTCGTGCCTCGTGCTGGGCTGCGAGGTCGGCGGCCGGCGGATCGAGACGATCGAGGGCATGGCGCACGGGCGAGGCGCTGCATCCGCTCCAGCAGCAGTTCCTGGAGCACGCCGCGCTGCAGTGCGGGATCTGCACGCCGGGCTTCCTCGTGGCCTAGCAAGGCGCTGCTCGAGAAGAACCCGAATCCGACGGAGACGGAGATCCGCTACTGGCTGGCCGGCAACCTCTGCCGGTGCACCGGCTACGACAAGATCGTCACCGCGGTGAAGGACGCCGCCGCGGCGATGAGAAAGGGATAGCCATGGCCGAGACACGGCACGAACGGGACCAACGGGCAGAGCTACGTCGGCACGCGCACGATCCGTCCGGACGGCGTCGACAAGGTCACGGGCCGCGCCCGCTTCGGCGCCGACTTCAACCTGCCCGGCCAGCTCATCGGGCGCGTGCTGCGCAGCCCGCACCCGCACGCGCGCATCGTCTCGATCGACACGTCGAAGGCCGAGGCGCTGCCCGGCGTGAAGGCCGTGATCACCCGCGACGATTTCGCGGACCAGCCGTCGGAGTTCATCCCGGCCGGCGAGATGATGATGAACTACAAGGACGTGGTCCGGAACGTCATGGCCCGCGAGAAGGCGCTCTACGAGGGCCACGCGGTGGCCGCCGTCGCCGCCACCAGCGCCGCCGATCGCCCGGCAGGCGCTCAAGCTCATCGACGTGACGTACGAGGTGCTCCCGCACGTCATCGACGTCGTCGAGGCCATGCGGCCCGACGCCCCGCTCCTGCACGACGATCTCTTCACGGTCGGCGTCGAGCCCAAGCCCGACAAGCCGTCGAACATCGCCAAGCGCGTCGAGATCACGCTGGGCGACATCGAGGCCGGCTTCAGCAAGGCCGACGTCATCGTCGAGCGCGAGTTCAAGACCGCGCCCGGTGCACCAGGGCTACATCGAGCCCGCACGCGGCGCTGGCCAGCGTGTCCGAGGACGGCTCGACCGAGCTCGTGGTGCACGACGCAGGGCCACTTCATCGTGCGCGCCCACTGCGCGCGGCTGCTCGGGCTCGACATCGGCAAGGTCCGCGTCACCGCCACCGAGATCGGCGGCGGCTTCGGCGGCAAGACGGTCGTCTACCTCGAGCCGCTGGCCATCGCGCTCTCGCGCAAGGCCAAGCGGCCGGTGAAGATGGTCATGTCGCGCGAGGAAGTCTTCAAGGCCTCCGGCCCGACCTCCGGCGCCACCGTGCGCGTGAAGATGGGCGCCACCAAGGACGGCCAGTTCGTGGCCGGCTTCGCCGAGCTCAAGTACCAGGCCGGCGCCTTCCAGGGCTCGCCGGTGCAGCCCGGCGTCATGTGCGCCTACGCGCCCTACGACATCGAGAACGTCAACGTCATCGGCTACGACGTCGTCTCGAACCGGCCCGAAGGTCGCGGCCTACCGGGCGCCCGGGCGCCGATCTCCGAGTTCGCGGTCGAGAGCGTGGTGGACGAGATCGCCAAGAAGCTCGGCCTCGACCCGATCGAGCTGCGCATGATGAACGCGGCGCACGAGGGGACCAAGGCGGCCTACGGGCCGAAGTTCGGGCCCGATCGGCCTCGAGGAGACGCTCAACGCCGATCAAGAAGACCGAGCACTGGAACACGCCGCTCCGGAAGTGGCAGGGCCGCGGCGTGGCCTCGGGCTTCTGGTTCAACATCGGCGGCGAGACCTCGCGCGTCGCTCACCGTGAACGAGGACGGCACCGTGTCGCTGATGGCCGGCACGCCGGACATCGGCGGCCTGCGCGCCTCGCTGGCCGATGGTCGCGGCCGACGAGCTGGGCGTCCCCTACGACAAGGTGCGGCCGATCATCGGCGACACCGGCTCGCTCGGCTTCAACTTCCTCACCGGCGGCAGCCGCTCGGCGTTCTCGGGCTCGATGGCGATCGTGGAGGCGGCCAAGCAGATCAAGGCCGAGCTCTGCGCGCGCGCCTGCAAGCTCTGGGAGGCCAAGCCGGACCAGGTCGAGTTCTCGGACGGCGCCGTGCGGCCGCTCGGCGCGCTCGCCGAGAAGGTCAAGCCGATGATCGATCGCCGACTTCGCCAAGGTCGCCGGCAAGACCGGCGGCCCCATCGGCGGCTACGGCCGCATCAACGCCCAGGGCGCGGGCCCGAGCCTCGGCACGCACCTGGTCGACCTCGAGGTCGATCCCGAGACCGGGCGCGTGACGATCCTGCGCTACACGGTCGCGCAGGACGCCGGCCGGGCGCTCCATCCGGCCTACGTCGAGGGACAGTTCCAGGGCGGCGCGGTGCAGGGCATCGGCTGGGCGCTCAACGAGGAGTACATCTACGGCGCCGACGGCAAGCTGCAGAACGCGGGCTTCCTCGACTACCGCATGCAGCAATACGTAACTGAACGAAGTACAAC
>ERZ1370068.5806-contig-4813_pt1 | contig 51675 bp, 53 predicted proteins | sample MGYA00561227_ERZ1370068 | MGnify/ENA primary metagenome ERZ1370068 (study PRJEB38410, sample SAMEA6850437) | metagenome | study: Metagenomic assessment of the ecological functions of the soil: analysis of the soil microbiota associated with the... | reverse complement strand
TGATCTGACGTTCGGAACCGGCGGGAGCACCGTAAGTTCGGCGCGGGGACGGGCAACGCGCTGGCGCGCCAACCTCGACTGGAAGCCTGTGCCGCCGGCGCGTTCCACAATCAGGGGATGGACAGCTCTCGCTGGCGCGCGTCGACGCCGACGGTGCCGGACGCGGGCTTTCGGCACGGGCGGCGTGGTCGTCACGAATGCCGCGCCGCCGAACGGACAAAACGTGGCGGGAAGCGCCGTGGCACAGCCGGACGGCAAGCTCGTCGCAGGCGGCTACGGCGGCGGCTTCACGCTCGTGCGCTACGACGACGGCCGCTCGATGCGACGTTCGGCTCGAGTGGGATCGCGCGCACGCGCTCCAGGGCACCGTCGCCTTCGCGCTGACACTCGACCCGCCGGGCGGTTCGTGGCGGCGGGCGACGCCTATGACGGCCCGATTACAACGCGGTCGTCGCGTGCGCTTCGCCGCCGACGGCACGCTCGACACGTCGTTCGGCACCGGCGGCACGGTCGGGACCGACTTCAACACGCAGGCCGCCGACGTCGCGAACGCGGTCGTCGTGCAGCCCGACGGCGCGATCGTCGTCGCCGGTCTGGTCGGGCCAGTCATCGCGTGGCCGGCTCGACCGCGCTGCTGGCGCGCTGCACCCTGAAACGGGTGCACCTGCGACACGCCGGACTGTACGGGCACGACCTCGACGACGACGATCGTCCAGATGAGCAGCACCACGACCATGACGGCACTGCCCGCGTGCCTCACCTTTGCGGGACGCAACCGGCTCCGTCATGACCCGCCGGACCGACCGAGCGATCGCATCGTCTGAAAATGGACGCGGTCGCTCGACGTGCTCGACCTCGACGACATCGGTGATCCCACCACCGGGAACCTCGACTATGACCTCGCGCTCTTCGACGGCGCGTTCGGCGGGCGCGAGGTCGCGCACTGGCCCTACTCGGCCGGCACGTGCACCGGAGACAACGCGTGCTGGAAGGCGACCGGACACGGATACAAGTCTACCTTCCCACTGCTCGGCATAACCGTGAACCTGCGGACGGGCCCTGCAACCAAGGGCCAGCTCCGCTTGCGCTGGCGGCATCCGAGCTATCGCGCCGGGGGCCCGCTGACGCCGCCGGCGTCGAGATCCGCTTCACGCGCAGCGACGGCCGCACCTGCTTCGTGTCGCGATTCCCGAGCGCATCGATCCGACGAACGACGGGCGCCACCGGACGGTCGCTGACGCCGCGCGCTTCGCACTACCCCGCGTCGAGTGAATCGCCCAGCAGGTCGGACGACCACGTCTTCCGGGAACTTCTCGTCCGGCGAGGAGACGCCACGCCTTCGCCCCGTGCGGGCGACCGGCGGCGGCCAGCGCCCGCGTGTCGAGATCTGACCTCCGCTTCCCCTCGCGCGACTGGATTCGGCCGCGTCGACGAGCGCTTGCAGCCCTCGTGCCTCCAGGTCGGCGGCGATCTTCAGGCTGCCGGCGCCGCGCGCCCGCGGCGCCTGCGCGCGGTCGTGCGCGAAGCCGCTCGTCGCCCACGTAGCCCAGCGCTTCGCGACAGCGCGCCACGGTCTTCGCCGCCGTCGCCTTCTGGTAGCTACCGCGCCACCAGCCGGGCCTGCCAGCTCGGCCTCGGTCCGCGGCGCCGCAGTGAGCAGCCGCGCCGCGACGTCGAGCGGGCGTCGGCGTCGGGCGCGGCGTCGCGTCGACTCAGCGGTCGACCTTGATCGCCTCTTCGGCTTCCGGCTCTCATCCTTGTCGAACTCGTCCCAGCGCTGGTCGCTGGTGCGAGTCGATGCCGCGCGCCTTCAGCGCGAAGTCGTCCGGCGTTGGACGCCTGGCCGAGCGCCTCTTCGAACGTGATCAGCTCGTCGCTTCCAGAGCTGCATCAGCGACTGGTCGAAGGTCTGCATGCCGTAGGTGCGTGTAGCCGCGGGCGATGACGTCGCGCAGCTCGCGCGGTGCGCTCCGGGATCTGGATGCATTCCTTCGACGAGTCCCGTCGACACCATGACCTCGACGGCCGGGCACCATGCCCGTGCCGTCGGCCCGCGGAACGAGGCGCTGGCTGATGGCGCCCTTCAAGATGCTGGCGAGAATGATGCCGCGCCTGCGTCGCGCGCATGCTCCGGGAACGCCGACATGATGCGGCGTGATGGTCTCCGTCGGCGTCGAGGGTGTGCACCGTCGACATCACCAGGTGGCCCGTCTCGGCGGCCAGGATGGCCGTCTCGATGGTCTCGAGGTCGCGCATCTCGCCGACCAGGATGACGTCGGGATCCTGGCGCAGCGCGCGCGCAGCGCCGGCCGCGAAGGTCGTGCGTGTCGGCGCCGATCTCGCGCTGCGTGATGATCGCAGTTCTCGTCGCGGTGGAGGTACTCGATCGGGTCCTCGATCGTGATGACGTGCGCGGCCGTGGTCGGTTGATGTGGTCGATCATCGCGGCGAGCGTGGTGGACTTGCCGCTGCCGGTGGTGCCGGTGACGAGCACGAGGCCGCGCTGCTCGCTCGCGATGCGCTCGATCGACCGGCGGGCAGGTTGAGCTCCGCGGATGCGCCGCACGCGCGGCGGAATGAGGCGCAGCGCGGCCTGGATGTCGCCGCGCTGGTAGAAGACGTTCACGCGGAAGCGCCCGAGGCTCGGGATGGCCGTAGCCGGCGTCGACCTGCAGCTGCTCCGCCAGCGTCTGCAGGTGATAGTCGTTCAGCAGCGCCTCGGTGAGCGCCGCCATGGCGTCGCGGATCGAGCGCGGCGGCCTCCTCCCAGCGCAGCAGATCGTGCCGTTCACCCGGAAGATCGGGCGCGACGCCGTACCTTCAGATGGATGTCGGATGCGCTGTCGCTTGACTCCTTCGCGAGGATCGTGAGCAGTTCCACGTCCACTCATTCCTTTCCGCCCCTCCCCGCCGCGACCCGCCTCGGCCGACCCGCGCTCCCTCCTGCACTGCCTCGGTCGTGTCTGTCTCCCCGACGCCGGAGGCCAAACTTCTGACCGCACCCGCACCTTCGCGAACCTTGCTTCGACAGGCCGCGACGTCCGGATGCTCGCGCAGGAAGTCGCGCGCGTTCTCGCGCCCCTGGCCGATGCGCTCGCCGTCGAACGCGTACCAGGCGCCCGACTTCTCGATGATGCCGTGCTCGGCGCCGAGGTCGATCGAGCTCGCCCTCCTTGGAGATGCCGTGTGCCGTAGAGGATGTCGAACTCGACCTCGCGGAACGGCGGCGCCACCTTGTTCTTCACGACCTTCACGCTTGCGTGCGGCTGCCGATCACCTCGTCGCCGTGCTTGATCGCGCCGATGCGGCGGATGTCGAGCCGCACCGAGGCGTAGAACTTGAGCGCGTTGCCGCCGGTGGTGGTCTCCGGGTTGCCGAACATCACGCCGATCTTCATGCGGATCTGGTTGATGAAGACGACGATGGTGCGCGACTTGGAGATGGTCGCCGGTGAGCTTGCGCAGCGCCTGCGACATGAGGCGCGCCTGGAGGCCCATCTGCGGGTCGCCCATGTCGCCCTCGATCTCGGCGCGCGGCACGAGCGCGGCGACCGAGTCGATCGACCAGCACGTCGATGGCGCCCGAGCGCACCAGCGTGTCGGCGATCTCGAGCGCCTGCTCGCCGTGGTCGGGCTGCGAGATGAGCAGGTCTTCGGTCTTGACGCCGAGCTTCCGCGCGTAGCCGACGTCGAGCGCGTGCTCGGCGTCGATGAAGGCGCAGATGCCGCCGCGCTTCTGCGCCTCGGCGACCGAGCTGCAGCGCGAGCGTGGTCTTGCCCGACGACTCCGGGCCGTAGATCTCGACGACGCGGCCGCGCGGCATGCCGCCGATGCCGAGCGCGATGTCGAGGCCGAGCGAGCCGGTCGGCAGCGCCGGGACGTCGTGCGACGAGCGCGTCCTCGCCCGAGCTTCATGATCGCGCCCTTGCCGAACTGCTTCTCGATCTGGCTGACGCGCGAGGTCGATCGCCCGCTCGCGATTCACGTCGATTCCCATGTCACGGCCCTCCCCGCACCTGCGCACAATCATTGATGTGGTGAACGCGCCACTCTAGCCGAGGCCGGGGCGCGACGTCTCCAGCGGCCCCGCGATGCATTTTTTCAGGCAACATGCTTCACGCGAGCGCCAAGTCGCGATCGCCTCGTCACACCGCCCCCTTCGGATGGAGCCGGCTCTCGTAGAGCACGGCGGCGGCGGGCGTCCACGCGCCCACCTCGTTCGAAGGTCGCAGGCGGCGATCGGCCGAGCCGCCCAGCATCCGCGCCCGCGCGCGCGGCGCCGCGCACGCGGCCGAGCGTCATGCGCGACCACGTGAACGGGCGTCGCTTCGGAGCGGGAAGCCGAGGCGGCTGCGTAGCCGCGCTCGACGTCTGCGCAGCGAGGAGACCGATCTCGCGGAGCCCGGCCGTGACGCCCATCCACAGCACCCGAGGCGCGGCGCGGCTCCGGGAACGCGCCGACTCCGCCCGCCGCCAGCGTCGAACGGCGCGTGCCCGCGAGCGCCACGCCGGCGAGCGCCGCTCGAGGTCGCAGGACGCGCTCGCGTCCTCGACCTTCGCCGAGGAACTTGCAGCGTCAGGTGCATGCTGTCAGCCGGGTCGCACTGCGCGAGCGTCCCGGCGCGCGGTGCCGTCGCAGCGGGCGTCGTTGCACGGCGCGCCGATCCGTCGCGCAGTCCGCTTCTGGCGATCGACCAGGCGACGAAGCAGCGCATCGCGGCTCCGGCGTTCGCTCGGAAGAGCTGACGTGATCCCACAGCCGCAGGCCCGAGCGCGGCGCGCCGCGCCCATGTCGAGCGCGATCTGCGAGGCGAGCAGCTTCACCCAGTCGCGCGTGCCCCAGAGCTGATAGCGGTGCGCGCACCGTACCGTCCGGCGCGGCGCGAGGCCGAAGCAGACGGTGCCCGACGGGCTTCTCGGGCGTGCCGCCGTCCGGCCCGGCGATGCCGGTCGTCGACACGGCGACGTCGGCGCCGAGCGCCTGCCGCGCGCCCGCCGCCATCTCGCGCCGCGGTCTCCTCGCTGACCGCGCCGTGCGCGCTCGAGCGTCTCGGCGCCGCACGCCGAGCGAGCCTTCATCTTGGCCGCGTTCGCGTACGACCACGACGCCGCCGCGGAAGTACGCCGAGCTGCCGGGCACGTCCGTGATGCGGTGGCCGACCAGGCCGCCCGTGCACGACTCCGCGAGCGCCGAGCGTTCCGTCCGCGCTCGCAGCGCGCGGCCGACCATCTCCTCCATGGTGACGCGCGCCCTCGCCGTAGCAGCGCACGGGCCGAGGCGCTCGCGCGAAGCCGCGCCGCGACGGTCGTCGAGCCGCGTCGCGCGCCTCGTCGGGCTTGCCGTGCACGACCACGCGCACCGACACCTCCGGGAAGCTCGCGCGGAACGAGACGCGTCCCTCGGCCGGATCGACCGACGCCCGCGACCAGCTCGTCGAGGCCCGACTCCGTGATCGCCGAACGTCTGGAACGATGCGCGCGAGGTAGACGTCGCCGCCGCGCTGCGCGCGGAGCCACGGGCAGCACCGTCTCTCCATCATCGGCTTCATCTCGCGCGGCACGCCCGGGAGCACGACGACGTGCTCTGCGCCGACTGCACGCCGATAGCCGGGCGCGGTGCCGAGCGCGTTCGGCACGATCACGTAGCGCCTCGGGCACCATCGCCTGCTTCAGGTTGTTCTCGCGGCATCTCGACGCCGCGGCGACGCGAAGAAGCTGCGGATGCGATCGGCCGATTCGGCTCGTGCTGACGAGCGGCACGCCCGAGCACCGCGGCGACGGTCTCGGTCGTGAGGTCGTCCGCCGTCGGGCCGATGCCGCCGGTCGAGATGACGACGATCGGCCTGCGACGATCGCCTGCGCGCCACGCCCATTCGAGCCGCTCCGGGTAGTCGCCGACGGTGAGCACGGCGACGACGTCGATGCCGAGCTCGAAGAGCTTGTCGGCGATCCAGCTGCGCGTTCGTGTCGACGATGCGCCCGGTGGTGAGCTCGTCGCCGGTCGAGCAGGATGGCCGCACGCCTGATCACAGGACCTCCAGCAGGACGCCGCGTCACGAGCCCGGCATAGGCGCCCGGCGACGAGGTCGTCGCCGACGACGCCGAAGCCGCCGCGGCCGCGGCGGTCGATCGCGCCCGCCGGAAACGGCTTCGGCACGTCGAAGAGCCGGAAGGCGACGAACACGAGCGCCGCCGCCGTCCACGTCGCCGGCGCGAAGAGCGCCGGCCGTCGCCATGCCGGCGACCTCGTCGATGACGATCCGCGAGTGGTCCTTGCCGCCGAAGATGACCTCGGCGCGATCCGGCCGACCAGATCGCGAGCGCAGACGATCGCAACGACGATGCCGAGCGCCGAGCGGCCACGGCACGTCGCGCACGCGCGCGAGCCACGGCACGAGCGGCAGCGCCACCAGCGAGCCGACGGTGCCCCGACGCGAACCGGCGCGTAGCCCGCGCCGCCGGCCGTCGCGACAGCACGATCACGAGCGCTCGCACGATCGGGTTGGTTCACCACGAGGCGATGGTGTACGAAACCCGGATGGCATCGTTCGATCGAGAGCGCGCGAGTCGCCGAGGCCGCGGCACGCGAGGCCGGCGCGATCGTCAAAGCGCTACTACGAGAAGCCGATCGCGCGAGGTCGCGAAGAGCGACAAGGGCGCCGGCCGGGACGAGAACTGGCTCACGCAGGCCGACTCCGAGTCGGACGCGACCTCCTGAAGGCGCGCCTCCTCGGCGCGTTCCCCGGACGTACGGCTGGCTCTCCGAGGAGACGGCCGACTCGCCGGAGCGGCTCCGCAAGGAGCGCGTCTGGATCGTCGACCCGCTCGACGGTACGCGCGAGTTCACGCTGCGCGTGCCGGAGTTCTGCGTGCATCGCGCTGGTCGAGGAACGGACGGCCGGTCGTCGGCCGTCGAGACTACAACCCGGCGACCGATCGCCTCTACTCGGCGGCGCGTCGCGGCGCAGGCACGACGATGAACGGCGCCCGGCGTCGCGGTGTAGCAGCGACTGAGCACGTCAGCGCTCGCGCGAGGTGCTGGCGAGCCGCTCGGAGGACAACGCGCGGCGAGTGGGACCCGTTCAAGGAGTGCTGGCCACGTCGTGCTTGACCGGCAGCGTCGCGCTACAAGCTCGCCGAGCTCCTCGGTCGGAACGGCGACGCCACGTTCACGCCTCACGCCGGAAAGAACGAGGTGGGACATCTGCGCCGGCACGATCCTGGTCGAGGAGGCGGGCGGCAGTGGTGACCGGGCTCGATCGGCAACCCGCTCGTCTTCAATCAGCCCTCGCCGCTCCGGCCCGGCATGATCGCGTCGAACGCGCGTGCTGCATCCGGGCCTGCGTGACGCTCATCGAGGCGCACGGCGGCGAGATCCCGCGGCCCGCACGACGTTAGGCCCATGGCGCGCCGGGGCCGATCGTGCTTCGAAGAGCACCCGAGCCGCGCGGATACCGACTTCCCTCGTCCGAGGCGGATCAACGCCTCTCAACTTACTGACGCGACGGGGTCCCGCGACGGCCGCTATCCGACGGCGTTCATCCGCGAACGAGTCGGAGCCGATCCTCGCGGGCCTCAGCGGCTTCACCTGGGGCGGGTACGCGAAGATCGAGTACCTCTGGATCGCCGAGCCGTATCGACGCGCGCCGGGCTCGGCCGCGAGCTCGTGAGCGCGGCCGAGCGCGAGGCACGCGCGCGCGGGTGCGAGGTGATCGTCCTCGACACGCACGACTTCCAGGCGCCGGGTTTCTACACGAAGCTCGGCTATACGTCGCGTGCGGCCGCACGGAGGGGCACGCCGCGGGTCGGGGCAGACGTTGTTCCGCAAGCGGCTCGTGCCCGGAAGCGTAGCGGGTGCTCGTCACGGGAGTCCGGGCCATGAGCTTACGACCATCCACAGCACGAAGGCGACGATCGGCACGAGCACCAGGAGCGACGCGCGGTAGATCCGCCCGTACTGCATCTGCGCGTCGACCGACTTCCGCTGCTGCGCCGATCGCTTGGCGCTGGGCCTCGAAGGGCGTCACGCTGGATCGCGAGCGACCTCGTTCGCGACGACGCGACGATACTCCGGCCAGCAGGATCGCGCCGCGCGTCCCGGATCTCCTGCAGCAGCGCCAGCGACTCGGGCCGTCCTCCGCCACGGCGCGACCTAGCCTGCCGCGCGCACGGCGCCCGAGGATCTTCTCCACCGCCACCGGGAAGCCGTTCAGCCACGCCATCCCCGCGAGCGGATCCATCGCACGACGGTCGACCAGCTCGTTGCAGTTGGGACCGCGACCCGAGCTCGGCGACGACGCGGCGGTGCGTTCTCGATGCCGTCGCTCCAGCCGTGCGGGAGGCTCACGACGCCCGGCATGAGCTCGTCGGTGACGCGGACCTCGCCGTCGACGGCGCCGACGCGGCTCCGGATGCGCACGACCTCGCCGTCGACGATGCCGAGGCGCTCGGCGTCGTCGGGATGGATGCGCAAGCGCCGATCGCGGTCGCCGCGCATGAGCTTCGGCACGTTGCGCATCCAGCTGTTGTTCGAGCGCAGATCGCGGCGGCCGATCAGCTGGAGCGGGAACGTCGGCCGTCGTCGCAGGACCTTCGCGCCAGGATGCGCGCTGCCTCGCCGGCGATGTCGTCGCTGCGCAGCTGGACGCGCTTGTTCTTCGTGAGCAGCTTCTCGCGGAGCACGCCGGTCCGGATATCGCCCAACCGGACGCCGTGCGGATGCTGCCGCAGGCGCTCGACGTTCCAGCCGCTCGACCACGGCAGATACCAGTCGCCCATCGGACCGGTTCGGATCATGCCGTCGATGATCCAGCGCGGCGAGAACTCACTGCCGAAGCGGCTGGAGCCCGCGCCTGAGCCAGTGCGCGACCGGATTCGCTCAGGATACGTGAGGCCCCATCGCGTCGCCGAGCAGCGCGAAGATCTCCCACTCCTCCTTGGCCTCGCCCTGCTTCGGGATGAGCGGCATCGGTCCACTGCGCGTACGGCTCCGTGTCTGAGAGTTCAGTGGAAGACCGGGAAGTCCTCGCGCTCGAGCCAGGTGGCCGCCGGCAGCACGCAGTCGCAGCGCGCAGCCGTCTCGCTCATGTAGATGTCGATCGCGACCGTGCACTCGAGCTCGCGCATGGCGTCGGCGAGCTCCTGGCCGTTCGGCGATCGAGACGACGGGATTGCCCGCCGTCACGACCGAGCGCGCGGATCTGGCCCTGGCCCGGCGTCGTGATCTCGTCCACGAGCACGCCGCGCCGGCAGCTCGCCGAGCGACGCCGCGACGATCGTCGACGCGGCTTCGGTGCGTCGCCGTAGCCGTCGAGGCCGAGCATCTGGACGATCTTCGCCATGTCGACGAGACCGATCCGGAGAAGACCGCGCCGCCGGGACGATCGAGGTTGCCGGTGACGACGTTGAGCACTTCCGAGCGCCCACGCCTGCAGCGTCCCGAAGCGGCCCGCAGCCACCGGCGCGGCCGAACGCACACGCGCTCGGCGGCGGCGGCGAACTCGCGCGCGCAGGCGGCGGATCGTGTCGGCGTCGATCCCGGTCGTCTCGGCCGCGCGCTCCGGCGTGAACGGCGCGACCAGCGATCTCGAGCCACGCGGCGTCCGTCCGACGTGCTCGGCGAGGAACGCGCGATCCTGGAGGCCTTCGGCGAAGATGGTGTGCACCATCGCGAGCAGCAGGAAGGCGTCGGTGCCGGGCCGGATGAACTGATGCTCGGTCGCGATGCGCGCCGTCTCGGTCCGGCGCGGATCGATCACGACGACCTGTGCCGCCCGCGCTCGCGCATCGGCCGCAGACGCGCCTTCGCGTCGACCAGAGTGGACGAGCGTGCCCTGCGAGACGAGCGGGTTTCGTGCCGACGACGAGGAGATGGCGTCGCGCGATCGATGTCGGGGATCGGCTGCGCGGAAGCTCGCGCCGTAGAGCATACGTGACGGCGAGGAAGTTCGCGAGGTTGTCCTGCGAGCCGGCGCCGTAGGGTTGCGGGTGCCGAGCGCCTTCGATCCAGTTGGCTCGAGTAGATGCGGTGCGCGTACGCGTAGCCGGACGGGTTGCCGGTATAGAGCGCGATCGCGTCGCGCCCGTGCGCGGCGCGGATGGCGTTCAGCCTGCTCGCCGATCTCGCCGATCGCCTGCTCCCACGAGACGCGCTCCCAGCCGCTCGGCGTCGCGCTTCATCGGGTAGAGGATGCGATCGGGGTCGTGCGTGACCTCGTGCGACGGCGAGCCCCTTCGGGCAGGAGTAGCCGCGCGACACGACGTGATCAGGATCGGGCCGGAGCTTCGCGACCCGGCCGTCCTCGACCGTGGCGACGAGGCCGCGCAGGTCACCTCACAGATCCGGCAGTACGTCGTCTTCTCCTGGACCATGTGCCCTCCGCTGCTGACTCGGGCGATGCAGACCCGTGCCCATCGGCTGCCTATTACCATCCGGGATCGCTGCAGGCCAGCCCCGTCGCGCGGCGGCCACGGGCCGTGGCGATCGGCGCTACGCCCGGTCTCCGCCCCGGCGCGGCACGGACGGCCGCGCCGCGCGAGGAAGTCGCTCATCAGGCGCGTCGACCCCGAGATCGAAGAGCCGGTCCATCTCGGCCTCGTCGTTGATGGTCCACACGTGGACCTCGAGCGCCGAGCGCGTGTGCGCGGCGGCGACCGACTCGGCCGGTCACGATGACCGTCCCCCGTACTCTGGCGGCACCTGCAGCGCGACGGCGGGGAGCTCGCAGCCGTCGAGCTGGCCGTCGCGTAGGCGGAACACGAACTCGCGCGACCTCGGCCGCCGACGCGCTCGTCACGACGTCGGGCGCTGCGGCGCGAATCCGCTCCATGATGACGTGATGCTCGGCGGCGAGCAGCGTACGCTCGCGCGCGCCCGAACGCGTCGAGGTCGGCGAGCACCGCGATCGACGATCGGCGGATCGTCCTGCTTGATCTCGATGTTGAGCGGCGCCGACGGCTCGGGCCGCCAGGAGCTCGCGGAGCGTCGGCACGCTGATCCCGCGCCCGCGGTAGGGGTACGAGCCGTCGGGGGCGACGTGAAGTGGAAGCCGGCGTCGAGCCGCTGCGACCTGGGCCAGCGTGGCAGCACTTCGACCGGCCCGCTCCCGTCGGTCGTCCGATCGAGCGTCGGGTCGTGCAGCACGACGACGTGGCCGTCGGCCGTCCCGTGGACGTCGAGCTCGAGCCGGTCGGCGCCGGCCGCGAGGCGCGGCCGCGAACGCGGCCAGCGTGTTCTCGGGATGGGTGCCCGACGCGCACCGCGATGTCCGAACAGTCGCGGGCGCGGACCGTCGAGATAGCGCGTCGTCTACTCTCGCCTGGAGAAGGGTCGTCGACATCGAGAGGCTCGTCGGCTGCCATCGTGGCGGGATCGAGGCGAGCTGGCGGACCACCTCGCGCTTGGCGCGCTCGAACTGCTTCACGAGCATCCGCGTGCCGATCGACGGCTCGCGCTCGCACGTTGAACTCGAGCGGGTCGACGTGCGCGCCGTCGCGCGTCGAGCTCGTAGTGGAGATGCGGGCCGGTCGAGAGCCCGGTCGAGCCGACGTAGCCGATCACCTGGCCGCGCTCGACCTGCTCGCCCACCACGACCGCCGGCGGCGATCGACGAGAGTGGCCGTACGTGGACTCGACCCCGTTCGCGTGATCGATCCGCACCGTCTTGCCGAGCCCGCTTCCCATCCCGACACGCCGACGCTGCCGTCGGCGGCGGCGCGCACCGGCGTGCCGCTGCGGCGCCGCGAGGTCGACGCCCCAGTGCGGCCGCGCGCTCGCGACGGATCGGGTGGAAGCGATCGAGCGAGAACTCCGGAGCTGATCTCGGTGAACTCGACCGGGTAGCGGAGGAAGATCCGCGACACGGCCTCGCCGGTCGGGCGCGTAGTAGCCGCCGTTCCCGTCCGTCGTCCTCGAACAGCACGGCGGTCTGGCGCTGTTGCCGCCGGCGACGAGCTCGGCGGCGAGCACCTTGCCCGCCTGCGGCGCCGTCATGCCGACCTGCCAGATGTTCTCGTAGATCACGCGGAACTCGTCGCCCGGGCTTGAGGCCCGTCTCGACGTCGACGTCCCAGCCGAAGATGTCGGCGAGGTCGGCGGCGATCCGCGCCGGCACGCCCGCGGCGACGGTGTCCTCGCGGAGACCCGCGGTCGATGCGTCCCGGCGATGCCCTTTCACCTCGACGAAGTACGGCAGGTCTTCCAGCCGGGCGGTGATGCCGTCGCCTGCCTGCTCGGTGACGAGGAGCGTCGCGCTGGTCGACCTCGTAGCGGATCGACTCGAGCGCGCGTGCGTCCCGCGCTCGAAGCGGAGCGTGAGGCCCTGGCGGGGTCGGATCTTCGTCAGGTCGAAGACGTCGGCCGCGGCCGCGATCCACTCACGCGCTTCGGTGATCCCGACGCCGCGGGCCGCAGGATGTTCTCGAGCGTGTCGCCCTTGCGGACGTGGATGTGCTCGTCGAAGGCGCCCCGCTCCCCGGCCGGTGCGCGCGGTGCCCGCGCAGCGCGCGGCTGGAACGCGTCTTCGTGGTGCGCGTGCGATTGCTCGACGACACTGCGCTCATGCGAGCGACCTTCGGCCGAGACGACCATCGGCGACTTGCGCGCCGGGCGCTCCGGCTTGGCGACGCGCGCGCGCGCCGCGTTTTGCCGCCGCACACCGCTTCGTCGTCTTTGCTTCGAGAATACTGGGAGCAAGCGAGCGCCCCGAAACAGCACGAGGGCGAGCAGCTTTCCTGACCAGACTTCGGTTCTGACACGCGTCGGTCCTCCCAATCCAGGCCGCCGCGCATGGACACGCGACTCAAGTTTTTCGGATCGCGGCGCACGCTGCCAAACAGCCATCCGGATGTCAATGCGTTTTCCCGCGAACATTCCTCGGGATTGCGGGCACTCGGATCGGGTGTTAAGCGCGATCGATGCGCATGGCGGCGCTCGACGTCGGCGACGCGCGCATCGGGGTCGCGGTCTGCGACGAGCTCGGCCTCACGACCCGAGGGATCGGGGTCGTCGTGCGGCGCAGGCGGCGTCGCGCGATCTCGAGGCGATCGCGCGGCTCCTCGGACCGTGGCGCCTCGAGCGGGTCGTCGTCGGGCTGCCGCTCAACATGGACGGCAGCCGAGGGGCCCCAGGCGGCGAAGGTCCGGCGGTTCGCGGACGCGGCGTGCGCGAGCACATCGGGCATACCGATCGAGCTCTGGGACGAGCGCCTCACGACCGTCGAGGCAGGAGGCGCTGCTGCGTGAGACCGGCGTCGAAACGCCGCGCAGCGATCGCGGGCTCGTCGACCAGGTCGCGGCCGCCGGGATCCTGCGCTCGTACCTCGCGAGCCACCCGAGCGTGGACGCGTCTGATGCGCCGGGCCGTGGTTGGCTCTGGCTCTGCTCGCGCTCGTCGCGGGGTGGGTGGAGTGGCGTCCTCGGTACCTCGAGCTCCACCAGCCGGGGCCGCCGGTGACGGCGTCCCATCGTCCTGACCGTGACGGAGGGACGAGCGCTTCGCAGACGATCGCTCGCGAGCTCGCACGAGCAGGGCGTGCTCGCGCCATCCGAGCTGCTGACCGCTGTGGGCGCGGCTCGACCGGCCAGGACCGGCACGTGCGATGCCGGCGAGTTCCTGGTCACGACGCCCGCTCTCGCCGCTCGGCCTGCTGCGCCGCGCGTCACGTCGCGCCCCGATCCGCTGCACCGAGTCACCATTCCCGGAAGGCCTCACGGTCCGCCAGGCGGTGCGCCGCCTCGCCGGCGCCGGCTTCGGGTCCGAGGAGAGCTTCCTCTGCCTGCTCGACGATCCCGCGTTCCTCGCGGCCGAGGATCTGCCGCCCGGAGGGCCGAGGGGTACCTCTTCCCCGACACGTACGCATTTCCCGCTCGGCGACGCCGCCCGAGCGCATCCTCCGCGCGATGCTGAAGCGTTTCCGCGACGTGTTGACGCCGGCGCTTCGCGGCCAAGGCCGCGCAGATCGGACTCTCGGTCCACCAGGCCGTGACGCTCGCGTCGCTCGTCGAGGAGGAAGCGCAGCGCGCCGACGAGCGCCGCCTCGTCGGCGGCCGTGTTCATGAACCGACTCCGCCGCGGCATGCCGCTCCAATCGGATCCGACGGTGCTCTACGGCCGCGAGGGCGACGGATCGCACGCATCGACGCACGAGGACCTGCACCGGCCCGACGCCGTACAACACGTACACGATCGCCGGCCTTGCCGCCGACGCCGATCGCGAACCCCGGCCGCGCCGCGCTCGAGGCCGCCGTCGATCCCGCGCCGGTCGACTACCTCTACTTCGTCTCGCGGACGACGGCTCGCACCAGTTCTCGACGACGCTCGCCGAGCACAACGCCGCCGTCGCGCGCTACCAGCGTCACGCGCGTTGGAAGCCGACCCAAGACTGCGTCTTGGGTCGGGGGGACGCGAGAGTGTTGCGTCGGTGGCACGCGCGAGCGGTATGCCGCGGCCGGCAAAGCCGGCGCGGCAAGCTCGGTACGCACGTGTTGCGCGAACGAGTTTCCGGTTCTCCTCACGGGCTCTTGCGGGCTGCGCGGCCAAAGGGCGAGCGCCGGAAGGATGCGAGCGTACCCTGCCTTGCCGCGCCGGCTTTGCCGGCCGCGGCATGCCGCTCGCGCGGAGCACCGGGGGCCACATTCTCGGTTCCCTCCGACCCAAGACGCAGTCTTGGGTCGGTCTTCTAGCTTTCGGGGTTTCGCGCCTCCTGGAGCTGCTCGAGCACGATGCCCGCCTTCTTCTGAAGCGTCGGCTCGCGCGAGTGCGCGGCGAGGAAGCCGAGGGAGCTCTCGAGGCGCTCGCCGTTCGGGCCGGTGGCGATCGCGGAGAGCACCTCGGGATCCAGGTCGTGAAGGGATCGCAGGAACGACCGGCGGTAGCGCGCCTCGCGCTCGAGCGCGGACAGCACGGTCTGGCTCGCGAGCGCGCGCGTCACGCACGTCGTCGTCGCCGGTCGCCATCTCGAGGAGCTGCGGCATGGACGCCTTCTCCTCTCCGAATCGCTCGGCGAGCTGATCGGACAGCCGAGCGGCCGATGCCGCTTGAACATGCGTGAGAGGACGATCGGGAACGTCGGCTTCGTTTCGAGCGGCACGCCCGCCGCGGGCGACGAGTCGGTCTTCTCGGGAGGCGCTCCCTCCCCGCCCTGGAGGACGATCGTCTTCACGCGGCCGCCCTCGCCGTAGCGCACCGTGAAGTTCTGCGCGCCGACGAGGCGGTGGAGCGCCTCGTCGAGCGGCACGCCGTCGAGGTCGACGGTCACCGCGTGCGACGCGAGGACCGTCCCACGAAGCTCGCCCCTGTCGCGGTCACGACCGCCTGCACGGCGTCCGCGGCCGGCGTGTCGGTGAATCGTGCCGTCACTCGCTCGTGCTCCCAGCGCACTCGCCGGCTCGGGCGGCGAGCGCCGGCGACACGACGCCGAGCGCCAGCGCGACGGCGACGACCCCTGCAATCCCTCGACGCACGCGGCGAACGTACGCGCGGCCGACGCGACCGGCAACCTCATCGCCCGCGCACGCGCTCGAGAACCCGCACGGCGCGGAGCCCAGAGCGGTCGACCCGCGCGCCCGCTCGACGACCAGCGAGAGGAGACCGTCGGTCGCCTCGCCGGCGATGCCCGTCACGGCGCGCGCCAGGCCCGCATCGTCGACGCCGTCGAGCGCACCGAGGAACGCCGGCTTCGAGCGAGGGATCGCTCAGCATGGCGTCCACGCCGGCCCGCACCGCTTCCGCGCGGACGTCGGGATCGTCTCGACGGAGCGCCAGGTCGGCGAGCTGGCGCGCCGTGACGGTCGTGCCGCCGACGATTCGCGCGAGCACACCGCCGGGTGGTAGCGGCAGCGGTCGATCGAGCGGCGGGATCGCCGCACGGGGCGGCACCGCGGCGCGACCGGTGCCGGCTCGGTCGCCAGACGGCCCCGTCGTCGGGCCGAGGACCGTGATCGCGCGTAGCCGCCCGTCGTCGCCGACCGTCAGCATCCAGCTCTCGACGCCGCCGAGCCCGCGCGTCACCGCGTCGGACGCCGACATGTCGAGCTCGTGCTGCCGGAGCTGCCGTTCCGACCTGGACGACGGTCGTGCGATCGAGCGCGATCGCCATCTACGGCTTCCGCACGGATAGGGCTGGCCATCGATCTGCCGGCAGACCTTTCGCGCGTAGCGTGCGGGCTTCACGTTCAGGATGAAGCAATACGGCCGCTCGCCGCCGGCGTCGTCGGGGACCATGATGCAGCAGCGCACGGCGCGCCGCCGCGCCTCCGCCTCGCCGCTCGGCACGAGCACGGCCAGGGCCAAGAAGAGAATCGCCGTCAGTCGCATCGCTCGACTCCTTTCGTCGGGCGGGCCGGCTTGTCGCAGCCGCGCGTACGCGTCGCAATCGCTGGAGTCGGAATATTCGGGTCGAAAGTCGTGCGGATGCGGCTGTACTTTCGCCCAATCTTCGCCTATGGTCGGCGGCGTGCTGACGCGCCGTCAGAAAGAGGTGCTCGACTACGTCTCGCGCCACATCGACCGTCACGGGGTCGCGCCGACGCTGCAGGAGATCGGCCGCCACCTGAAGCTCGCGTCGGTGGCGACGGTGCACAAGCACCTGCGGCGGCTCGAGGAGAAGGGCGCCGTCCGGCGGTTGACGCATCAGAGTCGCGCGCTCGCGGTCGTCCCGTCGCCGGAGGTGGCGGCCGGCGCCCGCATTCCGCTCCTCGGCACGGTCGCAGCCGGGACGCCGATCGAGCCGATCGAGGTGCCGGGCACGATCACGGTGCCCGAGGAGCTGCTCGGTCGCGGCGAGACCTTCGCGCTCCGCGTCCGCGGCGACTCCATGATCGACGACGGCATCCACGACGGCGACGTCGTCATCGTCGAAGCGCGGCGGCGACGCGACGAACGGCGCCACGGTGGTGGCGCTGGTCGTGGGGGCGACGCGACGGTGAAGCGCTTCTATCGACGGCGCGGGCGCATCCACCTGGAGCCCGCGAACGCGCACATGGAGCCGATCGTGGCGCGGCCGGAGGACGTCGAGATCCGCGGCGTCGTCGTGGCACTGCTCCGTCGCTATCGATGATGGACGAGAGCTTCGCGCTTTACGTCGCACGTGCCGTGGTGCCGGCACGTGTGTCCGTACTGCGACTTCAACGTCCAGGCGCATCACCGGCCGCCCGAGGACGACTACACGGCGGCGCTCGTGCGCGAGCTCGCCGCGTGGGCCGAGGCGCCGGCGTTCGCCGGACGGCGCATCGCGAGCATCTACGTCGGCGGCGGCACGCCGTCGCTCTTCTCGGCGGCGGCGATCGCCAGCGTGCTCGCGGCAGCGGACGGACGTTCGGCGTCGAGCGAGACGCGGAGGTCACGCTCGAAGCGAACCCGGCACGGTCGGGCGTACGATCCTCGACGGCTATCGCGCGGCCGGCGTCAACCGTCTCTCGCTCGGCGCGCAGTCGTTCACGCCGCGGCTGCTGCACGCGCTCGGCCGCGATCACACTCCCGACGACGTCGCGGCAGCGACGGCGGCGGCGCGCGCAGTCCGGCCTCGCGAACGTGAGCCTCGATCTCATCTTCGCCGTCCCCGGCAGCACGCTCGGCGAGTGGCGGCACGACCTCGAGCGCGCGATCGCGCTCGACGCCCGCCCACGTCTCGGCGTACGCACTCACCTTCGAGCCGGGCACGCCGTATCCACGCGTGGCGCGCGAGCGGCCGCATCCACGCGGTCGACGAGGACCTCGAAGCGGCGATGGCCGAGCACACGGCCGAGCGCCTCCCCGCGGCGGGGCTCGCGCGCTACGAGATCTCGAGCTGGGCGCGTCCCGGCCGGGCGTCGTCGCACAATCAGCGCTACTGGGACGGCTCGAGCTATCTCGGGATCGGCGCCGGCGCGCACTCCTTCGCCGCCGATCCTCCGGCGACCGAGCGCTGGAGCAACGTCCGCAACCCGCAGGCGTACATGGACGGCGTCGCGAGCGGCGGCACCGCGGTCGCGGAGCGCCACCCGCTCGACGACGAGCGGGCACGCACCGACTTCGCCTTCACGGGGCTCCGCCGGCTCGCCGGCATCGACGACGCGACGCTTCGCGGCGCGCTTCGGGCCGACCGTTCGTCGAGGCATTCCCGCACGTGAGCGGCCTCGTGCGCGACGGCCTGCTCGAGTGGGCCGGGGACGCGCTTCGCCTGACGGCCCGCGGGCTTCGCTTCGCGGACACCGTGGCGGCGACGTTCGTGTGACGCTGGTCTCGGCGGCGGCCTTCGTGCTACGCGCCGCGGAACGCTCGTCGACGCGACGACCGTGGGGAGAGCGATGACGCCCGAGCAGACGTTCGACGAGAGCCCGCTCATCAGGATTTGGGAGGCGCCGCGCGAGACGATCCGTCAGATCGTGTCGCGCGATCCCCGCCGCGGGGTCACCACGCTCTTCTTCGCGGCGGGTGCGATCGGCGCGCTCGACGGCCTCGCTCAGCTCGAGGAACGCTTCACGCTTCCGTTGGTCGCCGTGCCCGTCGTCTGCGTCCTGACCGGCATCGTCGCGATTCCGTTCGGCCACGATGGGCGCGTGGTACAAGCGGCTGGTTGGCCGATGGCTCGGCGGCCAGGCGACGCAGCCCGAGGTCGTCGCCGTCGCGGCCTGGGCGACCGTGCCGACGATCGTCGGGCACACCGCGCTCTGGCTCGTGCGCTTCGCGCTGTACGGGACCGAGATCCTGCAGACAAACCATCCGACCATCGACGCCTCGCCGCGGATCGTGCAGCTGAGCCTCGGGCTCGCCGCGACAGGGTTCTCGCTCTGGTCGGTCTACGTGTCGATCGTGGGCTTCGCCGAGGTGAACCGGTTCTCGGTCGCGCGCTCGGTCGCGACGTCGCTGCTGACGCCGGTGCTGATCCTCACCGCCGGCATCGCGATCCTCGTGGGCGTGATCGTGTTTCGCGCCTCCCGCTATTAGGTCGTCGGTGCGGGCGGTGCGCCGCGGGGCGTCGGGTGCCGCTCGGCGCTTCGATCTCGGCGCGCCGGGCGGCATCATCGCCATCGGTTCGCGACATGCGCGCCTCGATAGGCGCGCCGAGCAGCACCGACGCCCCGCGGCGCACCGCCCGCACCGGCGAGTCTAGTAGCGGTAGTGGTCCGGCTTGTACGGACCCGTCGACCGGCACGCCGATGTACTCCGGCCTGCTTCGGCGTGAGCGTCGTCAGGCGCACGCCCAGCTTCTCGAGATGGAGGCGCGCCACTTCCTCGTCGAGCCGCTTCGGCAGCATGTAGACCTGCTTCTGGTACTTCCGCCTGCTGCTGCCAGAGCTCGAGCTGCGCCAGCACCTGGTTCGTGAACGACGCGCTCATCACGAACGACGGATGGCCGGTCGCGCAGCCGAGGTTCAGCAGCCGGCCCTCGGCGAGCACGAGGATCGAGTGGCCGTCGGGGAAGACCCACTCGTCGTACTGCGGCTTGATGTTGACGCTTCTCGACGCCCGGCAGTCTTCGCGAGCGCCGGCCATGTCGATCTCGTTGTCGAAGTGGCCGATGTTGCCGACGATGGCCTTGTCCTTCATCCGCGCCATGTGCTCGGCGGTGATGATGCTCGACGTTGCCGGTCGTCGTGACGAAGACGTCGGCCTTGTCGACGTAGTCGTCGACCGTCGCGACCTCGTAGCCCTGCATCGCGGCCTGGAGCGCGCAGATGGGATCGATCTCGGTCACGATCACGCGGCAGCCCTGGCCGCGGAGCGACTCCGCGCAGCCCTTGCCGACCTCGCCGAAGCCGCACACGACGGCGATCTTGCCGCCGAGCATGACGTCGGTGGCGCGGTTCAGCCCGTCGATCGAGCGAGTGACGGCAGCCGTAGATGTTGTCGAACTTCGACTTCGTCACCGAGTCGTTCACGTTGATCGCGGGGAAGAGGAGCGCGCCCTTCTTCGCCATCTCGTAGAGGCGGTGCACGCCGGTCGTCGTCTCCTCGGAGACGCCGCGGACCTTCGGCGAGATGCGCTGCCACTGCCCGGGCGCTTCGCGCTGCAGGCGGCGCACGCAGCGCCAGGATGATGCCCCACTCCTCGGGATCGCTCGCCGGGTCGAACGTCGGGCACGCGGCCGGCGCGCTCGAACTCGAGGCCCCTTGTGGACGAGGAGCGTCGCGTCGCCGCCGTCGTCGACGATCAGGTCGGGGCCGCCGCCGTCCGGCCACACGAGCGCCTCGTTCGTGCACCACCAGTACTCCTCGAGCGTCTCGCCCTTCCACGCGAAGACGGCGATGCCCTGCGGGCTCGCTGCACGGTGCCCGTGCGCCCGACGGCGACCGCGGCGGCGGCCGTGTCCTGCGTGCTGAAGATGTTGCACGACACCCAGCGCACGTCGGCGCCGAGGTCGACGAGCGTCTCGATCAGGACCGCCGTCTGCACCGTCATGTGGAGCGACCCCATGATGCGCGCGCCCGCGAGCGGCTTCTGCGCCGCGTACTGTCGCGCGCAGCGCCATCAGCCCCGGCATCTCCTGCTCGGCGAGGCGGATCTCCTTCCGACCGAGCTCGGCGAGCGCGAGGTCCTTCACCTTGAACGGCAGGCGCGCGGCGGGCGTCGGGACGGCGGCGGTGGCGGTCTTCGACATGGCGTCCTCCTGGGGCGGCCGGGGGCCCGGCTCGATCCATCCGGTCATCCGGATGGATCGGTATATCACCGGCCGGCGCTGCGGAGTCAAGCAGGGTCGTTCTGCCGGCGATGCGCGGCGGGCGACGGGCAGCCCGAGGGCCGCGACGCGTTCGCTCCACCGATCGTCGCCCGGCGCGTGCGACGCCTCGGCCCCAGCGCCCGTCGCCCGCTGATGCGCCGCCCCAGCGTACGCGCGGCGGCGCGGCCGTGTCCTTACCCTCTCGTGGCCGACCGGAGGTCAGGCTACGCGGTCGGTGCGTTCCCAGGTGAAGTAATCGCCGTCGGGCGCGCGGCCGAAGTGGCCGTACGACGCGGTCCGCTGGTAGATCGGCTTCTTCAGCGCGAGCGTCTTGATGATGCCGGCGGGCTTCAGGTCGAAGAGATCGCGCACGGCCTTGCTGATCTTCGTCGTCGTCGGCGTTGCCGGTGCCGAACGTGTCGACCAGCACCGAGACGGGCTCGGCGACGCCGATCGCGTAGGCGAGCTGCACCTCGCAGCTGGTCGGCGAGCTCGGCCGCGACGACGTTCTTCGCGATGTAGCGCGCCATGTAGGCGGCGCTCCGGTCGACCTTCGACGGGTCCTTGCCCGAGAACGCGCCGCCGCCGTGGCGGCCCGTAGCCGCCGTAGGTGTCGACGATGATCTTGCGGCCGGTGAGGCCGCAGTCGCCCTGCGGGCCGCCGACCACGAACTTCCCGGTCGGGTTGATGTGGTAGACGGTGTGCTTGTCGAGGAACTCCGCCGGGATCACGCGCTTCACGACGTCCTCGATGATCTCGCGCTGGAGCTTGTCGTACGCGACGTCGGCGGTGTGCTGCGTCGAGACGACGATCGTGCTGCGCGCGGTTCGAGCTTTCCGTCCGCGGTACTCGACGGTCACCTGGCACTTGCCGTCGGGCAGCAGGTACGGGAGCTCGCCCGAGCGGCGCGCCTCGGCGAGACGCTGGCCGATCCGGTGCGAGGTGTAGATCGCGAACGGCATGTACTCCTTGGTCTCGTCGCAGGCGTAGCCGAACATGAGGCCCTGATCGCCCGCGCCCTGCTCCTTGTGGAGTCCCTCGCCCTCGGTCACGCCCTGCGAGATGTCGGGCGATTGCCGCTCGATCGCGGTCACGACCGCGCACGTGTCGCAGCTGAAGCCCGTCTCCGCCGAGGTGTAGCCGATCTCGCGGATCACGCGCTTCGCGATCGTCGCCGAAGTTGATGCCCTGCGCCTTGGTCGTGATCTCGCCGGCGATCACCACGAGGCCCGTCTTGATGAGCGACTCGCACGCGACCCGGCTGTTCGGGTCCTGGGCCAGGAGCGCATCGAGCACGGCGTCCGGAGATCTGGTCGCAGACCTTGTCGGGATGGCCCTTCGTTGACGGACTCGGAAGTGAAGACGTAGTCCTTCAGCATAGAGCCGGGGACCTTACCCGAAGCCCGTCCGAGCCGTCGCAAGCGGCCGCGAACTCGGCAAACGGCCGCTCGACGCGGCTCAATCGGACTTCGTTGAAGCTGGTTTGCGACCAGCGCGGCGATCGCGTCGAGCGCCGCGCGCGCCTGCGGGCCGGTGGTCTCGACGTCGATGTGGCTGCCCTGCTCCGCCGCGAGCATCATCGACGCCCATGATGCTGCGCCCGTCGACCGACTGGCCGTCCTTCGTGACGGTCACCGTGCGACGTCGAAGCGGGTCGCCGCCTGCACCAGGAGCACGGCCGCGCGGGCGTGCAGGCCGAGGCGGTTCACGATCTCGAGCGTCGCTCGGCACGCTCGTCGCTCATCCGCTCACCCGGCGCGTCGCCCAGACGATGTGCTCGCGGCCGTAGCGCGTGAGCAGCTCGGCGAGCGCGCGCGCGTCGCAGCCGGCGCGCGCCGTCGTCGCCTTCACCAGCATCGGCATGTTGACGCCGGCGACGACCTCGGCGCCCGATCTCGCGCGCGATCGCGATCGACTGGTTCGTCTGCGTGTCGCCGAGCATGTCGGTCATGATGATGACGCCGCGGTCGCGACGCACGCGCTCGACGGCCGCGCCGATGCTGCGCGCGCATCTCCTCGGGACGGTCGCTCGCGCGACGTGATCACGGCCTCGCACGCGCATCGATCGGGCCGACGACGCTTCGAGCGTCCGCAGCGCCTCCGCGCCGATCCGCCCATGCTCCGACGACCACGATGCCGACCATGCGCGGGAATCCTTACTCGACGGGTTCCGGGGCGGCAAGCGCGGAAGTGTCATCGGCTCCGATGTCGCGGTGGCGCACGAGCACGCGGACGCCGGAGCGGCTCGAGCCGCCGGCGGAGCTCCTCCACGAGCGTCACCGAGCGGTGGCGACCGCCCGTGCAGCCGATCGGCGATCGTCAGGTAGCTCTTGCCCTCGCGCTGGTAGCGCGGCAGCGAGAACGCGAGCAAGCGCCTGCACGTGGCTGCAGGAACTCCTGCGTGTCGTCGCGCGTCGAGCACGTAGCTCGGCGACGGCGGCGTCGAGGCCCGGTCTTCGAGCGCAGCTCCTCGACGAAGAACGGGTTCGGCAGGAAGCGGCAGTCGAACGCGAGGTCCGGCGTCGGTCGGGAGGCCGTACTTGTAGCCGAACGACACGAGCGAGACCGTGAGCGTCGGCGTGTCGACGCGCGCGAGCATGTCGCGGAGCGTGGCGCGCAGCTCGTGGACGGTGAGCGCGCTCGTGTCGACGATGCGGTCCGCGACCTCGCGCAGCGCGCGCGAGCGCTCCGCGCTCGCGTGCGGATGCCGTCCTCGACCGTGCCGCCGACCGCCGCCGGATGCGGGCGGCGCGTCTCGCTGAAGCGCCGCACGCAGCACCTCGTCGCTCGCCTCGAAGTACATCACCTCGAGCGCGAACGCCGGCGCGGCGGATCTCGTCGAACGCCGCCTCGAAGCCGCCGAGGAAGAGCCGCTCGCGCGCGTCGATGCCGAGCGCGACGCGGTGCACCTCCTCGCGCGAGCTCTCCCACAGCTCGACGAAGCGCGGCAGGAGCGCCACCGGCAGGTTGTCGACGCAGTAGAAGCCGAGGTCCTCGAGCACGCGGAGCGCCGTGCTCTTGCCCGAGCCCGAGAGGCCGGTGACGACGACGGCGTGGAGCGGCTCGCTCATCCGGCGCCTGCCGGGCGTCGCTCGCCGCTCGCGGCGCTGGTCGATGCGCGCCGCGAAGTCGGCGGCGCTGTGCCGGCCCACGGCTCGCGCAGCAGCGCGGTCGCGCGCCGCGGTCTCGATCAGCATGGCCATGCTGCGGCCGGGCACGACCGGGATGCGCACGAGCGGCAGCGCCACGCTCGAGCAGCGTCGTACGTCGTGTCGACGAGGCCCGAGACGGTCGGCGTCGTCGCTCCAGTCGATCAGCTCGACGACCAGGTCGAGCCTGCCGCTCGTCGAGCGTCGCGAGCGTGCCGAAGAGCGCCTCGACGTCGATCACGCCGAGGCCGCGGATCTCCATGTGGTGCGTGAGCAGCGTCGCGGCGCGCCCGCGCAGCACGGTCGGCGAGATGCGCCGCACGACGACAGCGTCGTCGGCGACCAGGCGATGGCCGCGCGACACGAGGTCGAGCGCCGACTCGCTCTTGCCGATGCCGCTGCGGCCGAGGATCAGGATGCCGAGGCCGTGCACCTCGACCAGGTCGGCGTGCATCGTCGTCTCGGGCGCGAGCCGCTCTTCGAGCCACGCCGTCACCTGCCGGATGAAGTCGGCGCGTGCGGAGCGCCGGAGGCGAGCACGGCGACGCCGCTGCGTGCCGGCGGCATCGCGCGAGCACGGCGCGGCGCCGGCGTGCCGTTCGTCACCACGAAGCACGCGACGCCCGACGCCGACGATCGCCTCGATGCGCTCGCGCGCGACCGCGGGATCGAGCGTCTCGAGGAAGCCGACCTCGCTGTTGCCGAGCACCTGCATGCGGTCGGGATGGAGCTGCGGCAGGTAGCCGGCGAGCGCGAGCCCGGGCTGCTGCACGCGCGGCACGGCGATCGTCGCGGTCGAGCCCGCGCCGCCGGCCACGAGCCGCGAGCGCCAGCGGCTCGCCCGAGCGCGTCGAGCAGCTCGCCGACCGTGACGCTCAATAGCGCGCGTCCTCGTCGCGGATGATCGTCCAGAGCGCGTGCGCGTCGGGCGCCTCGAGCAGGCGCGTCCGGAACGCGGGGTCCTTCAGCAGGCGCGAGATGCGCGCGAGCGCCTTCAGGTGCGCGCCCGCCGAGTCCTCCGGCGCGACGAGCAGGAAGAAGAGGTGCGTCGGCTTCCCGTCGAGCGACTGGAAGTCGACGCCGGCGCGGCTCCGGCCGAAGGCGGCGAACACGCGCCGCAACACCGGGCAGCTTGCCGTGCGGGATCGCGACGCCGTCGCCGAGGCGCGGTGCTGTTCAGCCGCTCGCGATCCTCGAGCGCGCCGACGAGCCGCACCTTGTCGAGCTCCGGTGGTCGGCGTGCGCGACCGCGTCGGCGAGCTCGACCAGCACTTCGGGCTTTCGATGCGCGCCGGCGAGGTCGGCGAGCGACGAGGTCCTCGCTGAGGATGTCTTCGATCTTCATGGGCCGATCAGCGACCCTCCGGTTCGATCAGCCCGTAGTTACCGTCTTTGCGCCGATAAAGCACGGCCAGCCGCTGCGTGCGACGCGTTGGTGAAGACCAGGGAACTCGTCGCCCGGTCCGCCGAGCGTCGCGACCGCCTCGTCGACGTGCCATCGGCTTGGCCGAGCACCCGCCGCGGGATCACGCGCGGCCGCTGGCGCTCGCCGCTCGGCGCGGCGTCGGCCTCGTCGGCGCGAGCGTCCGGCGCGCCCGACGGCGCCCTTGTGCTCCTTCCGCTTGGCGCGAGCTTCTGCGCCTGGTGCTCGAGCTTCTCGACGGCGAGGTCGATCGCCGCGTAGAGGTCGGTCGTCTCCTCCTTCGCGAACATCGTCACGTGGTCCGCCTGGAGGGTGATCTCGGCCGCGTGGCGCTCCTTCGCGACCGACGAGGATCGACGTGCGCGTCGACCGGGCGGCGGAGGTACTTCTTCACCATCCGCTCGAGCTTCTCTTCCGCGTGGGCGCGGAGCGCCGGCGTGGGGTCGACGTGCCGGAACGTGACGTTGATCTGCATGAGCCCCTCTTCGCGGGCTCCCGCCCCCGGCGGGCCTGGATTCAGTAGCGGCCTTGCGCTTCGACGACGGCAGGATGCCCATCAGCTCGCGGTACTTCGCCACCGTCCGCCGCGCGATGTCAATCTGCTCCTTCGCGAGCATCTCGGCGATGTGCTGATCGCGAGTACGGCTTGCTTCGCGTCCTCGCTCGGCGATGATCGTCGCGGATCTTGTCCTTGACGCTCTCGGCCGAGACCTCTTCGCCGTGGCCGCTGCGGAGGCTCGAGGTGAAGAAGTACTTGAGCTCGAACGTGCCCTGCGGCGTGTGGACGTACTTGCCCGGCGGTGGCGCGGCTGACCGTCGACTCGTGCATGCCGATGTCGTTCGCGACGTCCTTCAGCACGAGCGGCCGGAGATGCGCGACGCCGCGCTCGAGGAATTCCATCTGGAACTTCACGATGCTCGACGTGACCATGTAGAGCGTGCGCTGGCGCTGGTGGATCGACTTGATGAGCCACGCCGCCGCCCGCATCTTCTCCTGGATGTAGCCCTGCGCCTCGCTGCGCCGCCCTGCCCGAGCATCTGGCGGTAGAAGCGACGAGACGCGCAGGCGCGGCAGCCCGTCCTCGTTCAGCGTGACGACCCACTCTCTCGCCCGACCTTGTGGACGGAGACGTCGGGCGTGACGTAGCGCGTCTCGCCGTCGCCGAAGTCGCGGCCGGGCTTCGGCTCGAGCATGCTGATGACCTTCGTCGCCTCGGCGATCTGCTCGATCGGCGACGCGCGAGCTCGCGCGCCATGCCGGTCGAAGCGGCGGCTCTCGAGCATCGGCGAGATGGTCGCGCGACGATGCGCGCCGGCAGCGAGTCGTCGGCGCAGCCCGAGCTGGCGGAGCTGGATCAGCAGGCACTCGGACAGGTCGCGCGCGGCGACGCCGGGCGGATCGAGCTGCTGGACGCGCGCAGCACGCGCTCGACGACCGCCGTGTCCGGCCAGGCGTTCGGCGAGGAACGCGACCTCCTCGACCGCTGAGCGTGCAGGTAGCCGTCCTGATCGAGGCTGCCGACGATGCAGCGCGCCGATCTCCTTCTCCGCGTCGCACATGTCGGACAGGCGGAGCTGCCACATCAGATGGTCCGGCAGCAGCGTCCGCTTGACCATGATGTTCTCGATCGCGGGACGGCGGTCGTCGTCGTCGTCGCCGACGGAGCCGGCGCCGGTCGCGCCGTGCGATGTCGTTGCTGAGTAGTTCTCGGCGAACTCCTTCCAGTCGATCTGGTCGATGTTGGACGCCTTGCTCGACCTCGGCCGGTGCCCTGCCTGCGCCTCGGCGCCGTTCTTGAGCCCGTCGACGGTCGGGACCTCGTACTCGCCCTCGAGGCCTTGTCGTCGAGGTTCTCCTCGAGGCACCGGGTTCTCGATCAGCTCCTGGTCGATCGAGCGTCTCGAGCTCGGCGCGCGACACCTGCAGGATCTTGATCGCCTGCCGCAGCTGCGGCGTCATCACCGAGCTGCTGCGTGAGCCGCTGCTGCAGGACGATGCGCGCGTCGTTGGCCATTGAGTCGATCAGTCGAGGCGCGAGATCACAGGCGGAACTTCTCGCCGAGGTAGATCTGCGCGCGCGCGCGGGCTCGTCCGCGATCTGCGCCGGCGTGCCTTCCTCGAGCACCGTTCCCTCGTTCACGATGTACGCGCGGTCGCCAGATGCCGAGTGTTTCGCGCACGTTGTGATCCGTGATGAGAACCCCGATGCCTCGTCTCTTTAACTGAGTACGATGCCCTGAATGTCAACCACTGCAATGGGGTCGATGCCCGCGAAGGGCTCGTCGAGCAGCATGAACGACGGCGAGATCACGAGCGCGCGCGTGATCTCGAGCCGGCGCCGCTCGCCGCCGGAGAGCGCCTGCGCCTTCGACTTCGCGAGCTTGCGCGATGCCGAGCTCGTCAAGAAGTTGACGCAGGCGCTCTGCGCGCTCCGCTGCGCGTGAGATCGAGCGTCTCGAGGATCGCGAGGATGTTCTGCTCGACGGTGAGCTTGCGGAACACCGACGGCTCCTGCGGGAGATAGCCGATGCCGCGGCGCGCGCGCTCGTACATCGGCAGCGGCGTCACGTCGTCGGCGCCGTCGAGGTACACGCGGCCCGGCGTCCGGGCGCGTCAGACCGACGATCATGTAGAAGGCTCGTCGTCTTCCCGGCGCCGTTCGGGCCGAGCAGCGCCCACGACCTCGCCGGCGCGCACCTCGATCGTGACGTCGTCCACCACGCGGCGCCCGACGTACGACTTGGTGAGCCCCTCGGCGCGCAGGCAGCGCCGCCCGAGGCTCGCTCATCGCCTGCGGTCTCGGCGCGGCTTCGCGCCGACCTCCGTCGCGCCCGCGCTTCGCCGGCTGGCTTCGCGCCGGCCGTCGCCCGTCCGTCCTTGTCGCGGGGATCAGAGTCGCCTTCACGCGCTTCGCGCCCGCCTTCGACGACGCTCCGATTCCTCGTCGAGGTAGACGACGACCCGATCGCCCGCGGACCTCGTTCGGCCCGTCGTGCAGCGACCGGGTTCTCGGTCAGCACGAGCGTGCGGTTCGACTGCTCGAACGTCGCCTTGCCGCCGACCGCCCAGCGCGTACCTTGATCGATGCGCACGCTGCCCGTCGCGACGACCGTCTGCAGCTTCGACGCGCTCGGCGTCGTCGAGCTCGTCGTCGCCGCCTCGCGTGGCCGACGCTTCTTCGTCGTCCGATCTTCGCGAGCGTGATGCGCAGCTCGTTGCTGCTGCACCTTCACGTCGCCCTGCACGGCGAGCACGTCGCCGCGATAGGTGATGACGCCGTCGCGTCGTACTCGTACTCGAGCTTCGTCCGACGTGATCGTGATCGGCTCCTTCGAGCGCGTGCCGCTCGAGCGTGAGCAGGCCGGCCGACGGCCTTCGCGCCCGTCGACCGGCTCGACGGTCGCGGCCTCGGGCTGCGCGTCGGTCGCCGCGGCGGCCTGCGGCGCGCGGCGGGCGTCTCCGCGCGGCTCGCGCCGCCGCACGAGTCCGAGCGAGCACGACGGCCGCAGGCGAACTCAGGACTTCTTCGCCGCATCGTGCCTCAACACGCGTGTGCACGTCGTCGAGCAGCCGCACGCTGCGCGGCGTCACGTCGACCTCGAGCCCGCGGCCTCGGCACGTCGAGGGTCTTGCCGCGGATCGTGACGATGCCGGGCGCGTCGATGCGATCCGTTCGCGTGGTCGTAGCATCGCCTCCGCCGCGCGGAACTCGAGCTCGGTCGATGACGAGCACGACGTCGCCCGTGAGCGTCACGGCCGCGAGCTCCTTGCCGTCGAGGGTGAGCCGCCCCTCCGCGCCGACGAGCTCGGCGCGACGGCTCGTCGCCCTGCAGGTAGAACGTCACCTGCGGCTTGCGGATCGACGACCGTGCTGTTCGCCGTCGGTGTACTGCGCATCCTCCGCCTGCACCTCCCACACCGCCTTGCCGTCCTTCAGCTTGACGCGGCGGAAGTTCTGGATGTGCTGCGCGACGTCGGGCAGGAAGTCCGCCCCGAGATCGGCGACCGTGCGCGGCTTCGCGCGGTGCACGTTCTGCCACGTCGCGAGCACCGATGCCCGCTGAGCGCCGCGACCACGACGGCTGAGCAGCGCCACTCGTAGCCGTGACCTCTGCATGGATCGTCTCTGCGGCGACCCGGCTACCACGCACCCCTGAGGGAGTAAAACGGGCGCGGCGTCGCATACGCTATGCGCGTACGACGCGCCGACGTCCGCGCGCGTCGACGCGCGCGTGCGCGCGGCGACGGCAGCGCCACCGCTCGTGCCACCACACCCATTCGCGCGGGCGCACGCCGGATCGCCGCTTCGATCGACCGCGGTGAAGCGCGCCGTCAGCGCGCGTCACGCGCCGCGTCCGCGATGCCGCTCGATCTGGAGCGGCTCGAACGTGATCACGTGCCCGCCGTCGGGACGGCGGCGGATGAAGACGGTCACGACCGGCGACTTCGTCCGGAGCGCGAGGACCGCGGCGCCCGGCGGCGTGTGCGCGGGCCGGCCGAAGAACGGCACGAAGACGCCGCCGCCGCGCGCTGTCCTGGTCGATCAGCGAGCGCCACGATCGCGACTGCGGTCGAGCGCGTCGCGCACGCGCCGACGGAACTGCGGATCGTCGCGCCGGACGGATCTCCATGCCGCGCGTCGCCGCGAAAGCGCCTGACGAGCGTCGTCGAAGCGGTCGATCGTTCACGCTTGCCGCGCGACGACGGTGAGCGGCATACCGTGCGGCCGCGCATCCGCGCCGCCAGGAGCTCCCAGTTGCCGACGTGCCCGGTGATCGCGAGACGCGCCGTGCGCCCGCGCGCCAGCGCCTGCGTCGAGCGCCTCCCGCCCTCGATCGCGCACGTATCGTCGCGCCGGCGCGCAGCTTCCGCCAGAGCGCGAGCTCCGCGTAGCCCTCGGCCCGCATGCCGGAACGTGCTGCGCACGAGCGCCCGCGCGCTCCGCAGTCGTCCATCTCCGGGAAACGCCGAACGCCACGTGCGCGCAGCGCGAGCCCTCGCGGCGTCCCGAGCAGCCGCGTGCGCCGCGAGCGCCGAGCCCACGCCGAGCGCCAGCGCGAAGCCGGACGGGCAGCAGAGCGACCGCACGCGCGCCCGTCAGGATTGACCCGCGCCAGCAGCGCATTCCGCGGCCGCGCGTCGCCCGCCTGAACCGGCGCCACCACGTGCGCCGCCGCTTCGGGGATCGATCGCCATCCCCGCCGACCTTCCCCGACACGCCAGACGATGTCAACGCGGAAGCTTCCAATCATGAAGCCAGCATGAACAGCCGCACGCCGCGATCGCACCCGCGCGCGCACGCACGGCGCGCCGGCCAGCCGGCGCGCCACCTCCGAGCGTGCCACCCCCGCGGCACTCCTCGGTTCCCCCGACCCGAGCCGTGGCTCGGGTCGGCTGTCTGCATCCGGCCCGGAGGATGTCGTGCAGGTGGACGCACGCCGGCGGCGAACGCGCGAGTCCTCGACGCGACGACCGAGCGACGTGATCGCGATGCTGCTCCATGAGCGCCCAGCGCCTGCGCGCCGAGCGCCGACGCGCACGATCGTCCGCGGCCCGCGCGTCATCAGCTCGCGCGCGTCGAGCGCGCGCACGTCGCCGGTCGCGCTCGAGCGCGCGCCGGAGGTCGCCGTCGGTGATGATGCCCGGCGAGCGCACCGCTCGCGTCGACGCACGCGCCGTCATGCCGAGCCGCTTCGACGTCATCTCGACCAGCACGTCGCGCGAGCGCGCCGTCTCCGGCAACGACCGGCAGCTCGTCGCCGCGTGTGCATGAGGTCCTCGACGCGCACGAGCCGCCGCCCGAGCGCGCCGCCCGGATGGAGGAGCGCGAAGTCCGCCTCGGTCAGAAGCCGCGCTCCTCGAGCAGCGCCGCCGGCGAGCGCGTCGCCGAGCGCCATCATCGCGGTCGTGCTCGCCATCGGCGCCAGGCCGAGCGGACAGCGCTTCCTCCGGCGACGCTCGACGTCGAGCGACGACGTCGGCGGCGCGCGCGAGCGTCGAGCCGGCGCTGCCGCGTGATCGCGATCAGCGGCGACGTCGAAGCGGCGCGACGACCGGCAGCAGGCTGCAGCACCTCCGCGTCTCGCCGCTGTACGAGAGCGCGAGCAGCGACGTCGCCGCGCGCGAGCGTGCCGAGCGTCGCCGTGGCTCGCCCTCGCCGGCGTGCAGGAAGAACGCCGGCGTCCCGGTCGACTGGCGAGCGTCGCGGCGATCTTCCGGCCGACGATGCCCGGACTTGCCGACGCCGGTGACGACCACCTTGCCGCGGCAGGCGAGCGAGCGAGCGTCGACGCGCGGCGCGAAGCGCGTCGTCGAGCCGATCGCGCAGCGGCGGCGAGCGCCCGCCGATGCTCGCGATCGTCGAGCACGCGTCGCGCGCGCGCGCAGCCGCGCTGCGCTCGTCACCGACGTCGCGCCCATCGCGCCGCGCGCGCGTCGATCGGCGAGCGAGCTGGCGCGAGCAGCGCCGGCAGCGTCGGCGAGCAGGCACGCTGGTCGCGCCGTCGGAGAGGGCGCGGCTCGGATCCTCGTGGACCTCCATGAAGATCGGCGTCGACAGCCGGCGGCGACGGCGGCGCGCGCGAGCGGCGCGACGAAGCGGCGGTCGCCGCCCGACTGCGTGCCGAGCCCGCCCGGCTGCTGCACGCTGTGGGTCGCGTCGAAGACGACCGGGCAGCCGGTCTCGGCGAGCACCGGCAGCGCGCGCATGTCGGACGACGAGGTTGTTGTAGCCGAACGCGAAGCCGCGCTCGGTGACGAGCAGTCGCTGCGTTGCCCGGTCGAGCGCGCCTTCTCGACGACGCGCTGCCATCTCCGCCGGCGAGAGGAACTGGCCCTTCTTCAGGTTGACCGGCTTCCCGCGCCGTCGCGACGGCGACGATGAAGTCCGGTCTGCCGGCAGAGGAACGCCGGGCGTCTGCAGCACGTCGACCACCGCGGCGACGGCCGCGATCTGCGCCGTCTCGTGCACGTCGGTCGAGCACCGGGAGCCCGGTCGCGCGACGGACGTCGTCGAGGATGCGCGAGGCCCTCGTCCATGCCCGACGCCGCGGAACGCGCCGAGCGACGTCCGGTTCGCCTTGTCGAACGACGACTTGTAGACGAGCGCGACGCCGCGCGCGCGCGGCGAGCGTCGTGCAGCCGCTCGGCGTGCCGCAGCGCCGCGTCGCGCGATTCGATCACGCACGGGCCCGGCGATGAGCGCCGAGCGGCGCGCCGCCGCCGATCGTCGACTGGAACCGACGCGGACGCCGCCGTCGACGACACTAGCTCTTCACGCACCTTGAGCTTGCCGACGCGCGGCGCCTCGCGTCGCGTCGCGCTCTGCTGCAGCGCGGCCTTGATGAAGCCCTTGAAGCAGCGGATGGCAGTCCATCGGGCGCGACTTGAACTCGGGATGCGAACTGGCGTCGCGACGAACCAGGGATGGTCGCGCAGCTCGATCATCTCGACGAGCCGACCCGTTCGGCGACGCGCCCGAGCACACGAGCCGCGGCCTCGCAGCCGCTCGCGGTAGGCGTTGTTGAACTCGTAGCGGTGGCGGTGGCGCTCGAGCACCTTGCTTGCGGCCGTAGAGCTTGCGGCGCGAGCGTGCCCTCCTTGAGCGCGCACGGGTAGTCGCCGAGCCGCATCGTGCCGCCCTTCTGCGTGACGTCCCTCTGCGTGCGTCCATCAGGTCGATCACCGGATGCGGCGTCTGCGGGTCGACCTCGGTCGAGTTGGCGCGCTCGAGGCCGCAGCACGTGGCGCGCGTACTCGATGACCGCCATCTGCATGCCGGAAGCAGATGCCGAGGAACGGCGATCTCGTGCTCGCGCGCGAAGCGCACCGCCGCGATCTTGCCCTCGGTGCCGCGCGGGCCGAAGCCCATCGGGACGAGGATCGCGTCGGCGTTCGTGACGCTCTCGGGCACGCCGTCCTGCTCGATCGTCTCGGAGTCGACGAAGGTCGATCTCGACGCTGGCACTCGTTCGCGATGCCGCCGTGCGTGAGCGCTTCGTTGAGGCTCTTGTAGGAGTCCGTCAGGTCGACGTACTTGCCCGACCATCGCGATCCGCGACCGTCGTCCTTCGGGTTCTTGATCGGCGGAGACGATGCGGCGCCAGCGGCTGAGGTTCGGCGAGCCGGTGAAGGTGTTCAAGCTTCTCGACGATGCGCTCGTCGAGGCCCTCGGCGTGGAAGACGAGCGGCACCTCGTAGATCGTGCTCGACGTCGGGCGCGCTGATGACGCGGCTCTCGTCGACGTTGCAGAAGAGCGCGATCTTCTGCCTTGACCTTCTTCTCGAGCGGCTGCGCCGCGCGGCAGAGGAGGATGTCGGGCTGGATGCCGAAGCCGGTCAGCTCCTTCACCGATGTGCTGCGTCGGCTTCGTCTTGAGCTCGCCCGCTGCCGAGACGATGTACGGCACGAGCGTCAGGTGGACGTAGAGCGTGCTGTTCGGGCGCCGAGCTCCCAGCCGCAGCTGCCGGATCGCCTCGATGAACGGCAGGCTCTCGATGTCGCCGACGGTGCCGCCGACCTCGGTGATGCAGACGTTGAAGCCCTCGGCCGGCCTCGCGGATGCGCGCGTTTGATCTCGTCGGTGATGTGCGGGATCACCTGCACGGTGCCGCCGAGGTAGTCGCCGCGCCGCTCCTTCGCGATGACCGGTGTCGTAGACCTGGCCGGTGGTGAAGCTGTTGCGCTTCGCGCGAGCCGCGTCGAGACGTAGCGCTCGTAGTGGCCGAGGTCGAGGTCGGTCTCGGCGCCGTCGTCGGTGACGAAGACCTCGCCGTGCTGGAACGGGCTCATCGTGCCCGGGTCGACGTTGATGTACGGGTCGGCCTTGACGATCGTGACCGTGAGGCCGCGCGCCTCGAGCAGCGCGCCGATCGATGCCGAGGCGACGCCCTTCCCGAGCGACGACACGACGCCGCCGGTCACGAAGATGAACTTGGTCTTGGTCGCCTCCTTCGTCATGCCGGCCCTCCCAGTCGTCGTCACGGCCGTCCAGCCCACCCAGCGCGCGTCCGCGCCACGCTCCAAGTCCTCGGCGAGTGTCCACCTCTATCAGAGGTTCCGACGCACGCCACTCGACGACGCCGATCGCGATGCCGTGCTCGAGCGCGCGCAGCTGCTCGAGCTTCTCGGCGCTCCGAGCGGCGTCGGCGCGCAAGCTCGCCAGCCGCAGCAGCATCGTCCCGCCGGTAGGCGTACATGCCGATGTGGCGCCAGCCCGAGGCGTCGTCCGCGCCCGACGCGTCCCGTCGCGATCGAAGGGCACGGGCTGCGCGAGAAGTAGAGCGCGCGGCCGTCGCGGCCGGCGACCACCTTCACGACGTGCGGCGAGCGCCACTCGGCCTCGTCCGCGGATCGGCGTCGCGAGCGTCGCCATCGGGCAGCGACCGGTCGCGCCTGCCATGCGCGCCGCCAGCAGCTCGACCATCGCCGGGTCGAGCAGCGGCAGGTCGCCCTGCACGTTGACGACGACCTCCGCCGTCAGAGCCGCGCCGCCACCTCGGCCAGGCGGTCGGTGCCCGACGGATGGTCGGCGCGCGTCATCACGACCTCGCCGCCGCGCCGCGACGACCGCGTCGCGGATGCGCTCATCGTCGGTCGCGACCATGCACCGCCGCGATGCCCGCGCGCCCGGCGCGTGCGCTCCGCGACGTGGCAGATCATCGGCTGGCCGCCGATCGGCGCGAGCGCCTTCCCGGGGAGCCGGGTGGATCGATAACGCGCGGGAATGATGGCGACGGCCGATGCACCCATAAAAAAACCGCAGCCGGCCTGGGTGCGCGAGCCGCTGCGACGCGCGCACGTCGTCTCTCGGACTTCGCTCCGGACTGGCTGCAGGCTTTGCCGCGGAAGCAATGTCCGGGGCTGTCAATTCGGTGTCACTCAAGTCCTAGAGGTCGTGCGTCCGATAGTGGGGCCAGGCACGAGAATGGGTCGGATGCTCGCCACGATGCTCGCGCTCATGCTGCTCGGCTGCCACACGCCGGGCTACGTTCGATTCAGCGAGCACCCGGAGCTCGCCAACATCCGCATGGCCACGGGGCGCATACGAGCGATCCGGAGAACCTCGGCATGAAGGTCGCGCCGGCGCTGCCGGGTGGGGGAAAACTGCGACACCGTGGCGGCGCACGCGCTGCGCGATCTCCTCGAGCGCAGAGCGCGCATTGGCGCCAATCGGGTGCAAGGACGACCAGTTCCACTCGCGCGTGCACTGGACGGGCCGGCCCATCTGCCGCCGCTTCTTTCCCCTCCCCTGCCCGGCGTCTACTCCACCAGGTTCGGGGAGCTCGCGGTCGCCGCTGACCGCCGGCGGCCGACGCGATCCGAAGCGTCGCGAGTACACCTCCGTGAACTCGGCGCCAAGGTAGAGGATGCGCCGAGTAGTAGATCACAGGAGCACCAGCACGGCGAGCAGCCGGCGGCCCCATACACGGAGGTCGTGCCCGCGCGCGGGTAGAGACCGATCAGGGTCTTCCCGGTGGTGAAGAGGAGCGAGGTGAAGACGGCGCCGAGCCACACGTCGCGCCAGGCGAGATCGACGTCCGGAAGCACCCCGGTAGATCAGGGCAAAGAGCCCGCTGATGACGACGAGCGACGCGAAGTTGAGCGGCGGGAGGACGCGGAGCCAGGACCGGCCACTGCTCGGCGAGGAGGCCGTGCACGGCCGCAAGCGCCGCCGAGAGGACGAGGGAGACGAGGAGCAGGAAGCCGATGCCGACGATCATGCCGAGGTAGGCGAGGCGCTGGCGCCACGATGCCGCGTACCCACCGCCCGTCTTCGGCTGGGCGCGGAAGATGTCGTTGAGCGACGCCTGCAGCTGGCCGAAGACGCCCGAGGCCCCGAGCATCATCGCCAGACTCGCGAGTGTCGCCATGATCCCCGAGCTCCGCGGCCGGCTCGCCCGCGCGACCATCTCCTGGATCATGCGTGCCCCGTCCGCTCCCATCAGACCCTCGATCTGGCGCACGATCTCTCCCTCGGCCGCCGCTCCCCCGAGCGCCAGTCCACGACCGCGATCACCAGGACGAGGAGCAGCGCCGACGTGTAGTAGGCGAGCGCAGCGTAGCTGGGCGAGCGCACGGTCGCGCTGCCACTTGGCGAACATCTCGCGCACGAAGTCGACGACGGGGCGGACCGTCATCGTCACTCGAGAGCGCGACCGTGACCTACGGCTCGGCTCCGGCGCGATCGATCGTCGCCTCGGCGACCTTCAGGCGCTCGACGCCCACGCCGTAGTCCTGCGCCAGGAGGCCCTTTCAGCCGCGTTCGGCCCTGGCGACAGCCCAGCTCGTTCAGCGCGGCGTCGGTCACCTCCTTCTTCCCTGCCCACTCGTCGAGCTTCTCCTGCTCGCCGGCGTCGAGCTCTGCCGGCTCCCCCGAGCACAGGCCGCGAGTGCCTCGCGCACGGCGCCGCGCGCCGCCGCTGGCGAGATTCCGGAACGCCCGCCCGCCCCCTTGTCGCCTGGAGCTCGGCCAGCACCTGCGCCTCCTGCAAGGCACGCACGTCGGCCTTCCCACCACACCGCTGAGCGTCAGCTGCAGGCCCGGAAGGCTCGCGAGGGCACCCGCCAGCTGGTCGACCTTCCACCAGGAGTCGGCCGCGACCTCTGCACGGCCGGGCATGAAGCCGATCGGCTCGAAATTACTGCTGGATGCGGTTACCGTCGGTCGCCACTGCCCCGAGGAGCTTCAGCGGCGAGGCGAGGGCTCCCACGATGGCTTTCGCGAGTGCCTGCCCGACGACCGACATGATGTCGATGTGCATGCCCTTCTCCTGGTCGCCCGTGATCCTGGCACGGCGAAGGAGATGCGTCCTGCAAATCCCGCAGGAGGCTCAGCGCGACCGAGCGGGACACCGAATTGCTCCTGGAAGAGCGATTCCCCTTGGGCCCACCCACCGCGAGGTCGGCGAGCACGATCTTCGTGTCGCTCTGGTAGCGACCCCTTCCATCTTCGCGCTTGCACGCACGGTGACAGCGCCGCGCTTCACGCTGTAGCCGACCGGCGTCACGTAGGGGTTGAACTGCGGGATCGGCAGGCGCTCGAGCTCCGCGTTCACCTGCAGCTTGGGCCCACCCGTGCTGCGGATCGAGCGAGCCGTTGCCCGGAAAGCAGTGGTGAGCGTTACCTTCTCGAAGGTGTTGGCGAACGCGCACGCCGAGCAGCTCGAAGCTGGATGGGCGCCACCTTGCCGCGGTAGAAAGGGCTTGACGGCCTGGTCGACCACGGGCCGCGGTCGATCACGAAGCAGCGCCCGAGCGATCTCCGGGAGACGCCGCAGGCGCAGCGGGCGGTGTCTCCGCAGGCGGTGCTGCGGGAGCGGCGAGGCGGCACAGCGCTGCTGGGCTTGGCGCCCGGGATGGCCAGACCCTCGGGCGTGCGCGTGAGCGCGACGCTGGGCGCCGTCAGCTGGACGAGCTCCACGTCGGCGCGCACTGGCTGGGGCTCGGCCGCCGTCGGATCGAGCACGCCCGGGATCTCGACCGAGCGGAGACCGATCTCGAAGCGCCCCAGCCAGGCGCAAAGTCCTTCCCTCGAGCGGCTCGGCGCGGAGTCACCTGCCACGGCGACCGTTCCCGAGCATCGCACCGGCTCCTCGAGCGCCTCCACCTGGACGGTCCCTTCGAGCGTTCCCCAGGAGCGCACCGGCGACGCACCGGTGGCGGCCGCGAGCCGCTTCCGAGCGCCAGGTGATCGAACGTGACGGTGAGCTTCCCGCCCGGGGCACGGGCCGCGTCAGGCCGGCGACCGTAAGGCCGCCCGTCCTCGCGCACCTCGAGATCCAGGTTGGCCTCGGCGCCGGGCTCACTCGAGAATCCCGTCACCACCACGTAGAATGGCAATCTCGGCCGGCGGCGGCTCGAGGAAGACCTTGGCACTTCGCGTCGGTAGCCTCGACCGTCCCGACGCGCCATGTCCACACGGGCGGGGAGGCGTATCGGGCGGCGGGGCGGCTGGCGGCGCGGGCTCTGACTTGCCCTCGGCCTTGTGCGGGATCGCCGGCAACGGCGGTGTGTCCACGCAGCCGCACCAGCACGCTGGCACCGTCGAGGAGATACGGCGTACGAAAGCCGTCTGGGTGAGAAGCGAGAACCGCTCGATGTCCACCTCGAAACGGCACCAGGCGAGTGCCGGCTCTTCCTCGCCCGGAACTTCGATGCGCAGGTCTCGGACGGCCACTACGCCGCTGCTGCGCGAGAGAGCCCGTTCTTGGGGTCGAGCCGTAGGATCAACGACCCATCGACGCGACCCGCGAACTCACTCCAGCCGAGCTCCGGGGCGTGCGTTCAGGTGAAGGGTGATTCGCGAGGTCGCCCAGAGCTCGACGGCAAAGCCGTCGGCGACCGCAGACAGGCGCGTACGCAGACGGATGCTTCCGTCACCCACACCGATGCGCACCGAGCCTGCGCCGGGGCGGCCTTCCTCATCGGGCTGCAGGTGCGCGATTCAACGCCACGCTCGGCAGCTTGAAGTCACGCTCGGCCGGCGGATCGGCGACGCGGTCGAGCAGGCCGAGCTGTCCACGCCCAGGGTGGCGCGATCGATGCCACCGCCCACGGCTTCGACGGTGTCTCCGGCTTCGGCTCCGGCTCCGCCTCCGCCTCCGCGGGGACTCGGCGGACGCTCGCGCAACCGGGGCACCGCGAAGGTGCCGTCCTTGAGCCGAGTCAGGTGTGCCGCAGCGCCTCAATCCCACGTCCTCGTGCGAATGGTGCTTCCACGGCAGCGAGAGCCAGCCGATGTTCACCCAGAACTTGTGCCGGGCGACAGTGGCGGCTCGCCCGCGGCGGCGTCGTCGCCATGCAGGGCCACGTCCTCGAGCACCACCTGGCCGCGCAGGAGCGCCAGGTCGACGTCGCCCACCGTCAGCCGGCCGGCAATGACCTGGCTCGCACGCGACTCGATCTGGCTGCAGGATCGACGGCAGCGCAATGCGAATCGCCACGAGCAGGACGATCGCGACCAGGACGAGGATGCGACGCCGGCTGTTCACGGGCGCTTCCCATCGCTCAGGGCCGGCATGTGGTCAGGCTATAAACAAATGCGCCCGGAAGCGAAAGTCCCCGGGCCCATTCGTCGTTGCGCCGCGCGTGATATGCGTTCTGGGTGGACGAGACGGGTTTTTCATCGACCTGGGCCTCCTCTTCCTCGCCGCTCTGGGTGGTGCGGGACTCGCGCAGCTCTGTCGCCAGCCGTTGATCGTCGGCTACGTGCTGGCTAAACATCGTGGTCGGCAATTCACGCCGGGACCGACGATCGCGGACCCGCATCCGGTGCAGCTCTTCGCGGAGATCGGCGTCGTGCTGCTGTTGATGTTCTCGATCGGCATGGAGTTTCTCCCTTGCGGCGCTCTCCCGAGTCGGGCTCGTCGCCGCGCTGGGCGGTCCCGCCGGAATCACCCTCATCACGCTGCTGACCATGGCGGTCGGGTGGACATTCGGTTGGCCCGTCGCAGAGCATGGTCGTCGGCGCCGCACTCAGCGTGGCCAGCACGATGGTGCTGATGAAGTTCCTGATCGAGCGGCGCGAGCTGGGATCGGCGCACGGGATACGATCGTCGGCATCACGCTGGTCGAGGACCTGGCGGTGGTGGTGCTGACCCTCCTCATTCCCGCACTCGGACCCTCCAGCAGCGGCGACCTCCCGTCGCTGGCGCGCGGAGGCTCCTCCTCGCCATCCTGATGCTCGTTCCGCTCCTCTGGCTCACGCGCGGCGCGTCGTGCCCACTCCTCACCGCCGTCGGCCGGACCGGCAACCGGGCTGCTCCTGCTCACCACCGTGACCGTCGCCACCACCACGGCCGCCTGACCGTCGGGCTCGGCCTCTCCCACGCGCTCAGGCCTTCCTCGGTGGGGTGCTGATCAGCGAGTCGAAGCCGGCTCACGCGGCGCTCGACCACATCCTGCCCATCCGTGACATCTTCGTGGCGATCTTCTTCGTGTCGATCGGCATGCTGATTCGCTCCCTTCGCTGGTCGCCGAGTCCGCGACCGTGGCCGCGATGGTCCTCATCGTCACGGCCGGGAAGCTGGCCGTCTGGGCGGGCATCGTGCGCGCCGCCCGCTACCCGACGCGCACACGCGCTCATCGCCGGGCTCGGGCTCGGAGCAGATCGGCGGTTCTCCTACATCCTCAAGGTGGGCGTGGAGCACGGGGTCATCGTCTTCCGTCACCACGACGCACTCCTCGGCACCTCGCTGGTGACGATCTGATCAACGCGCTCACCTTCCGCCGCCTCCGCCTGCAGGACACTGCCGCTCCTAGTCCGGCATTGCCTTCCCGGTCCGTCATGCCGCACCCTGCGTCCATGGCCGGCTCTCCCGTCATCGACGTCGGCGACCAGGATTTCGAGACGGCGGTGATCGAGCGCTCGCACCGCCCCGGTCGTGGTGGACTTCTGGGCGCCCTGGTGCGGGCCGTGCCGGGCGATCGGGCCGCTCCTCGAGCGCCTCGCCGACGAGCACGCGGGCGCATTCGTGCTCGCCAAGGTGAACGTCGACGAGGCGACGGCCGTGGCGCAGGCCTTCGGCATCCAGAGCATCCCGGCCGTGAAGGCGTTCCGCGACGGCATGCTGGTCGGCGAGTTCGTCGGCGCGCAGCCCGAGGCGACGGTGCGGCAGTTCCTGACCGTCGTCCTCCCGAGCGAAGCGGATCGCGGACGCGCGAAGGAGGCACGCGCGCGTGCCGGCGATGCGGCCGGCGCCGAGACGCTTTTTCGCGACGCGCTCACCCGCGACGCTCGCCAGAAGCGCCCTCAGGCGCTGCTCGGCCTCGCGCGTCTGCACGCCGCGAGCGGCAAGACGGACGAGGCCCTGCCCCTCCTCGAGCGCATCGCACCGAGCGCGCCAGTCGCCCGCGAGGCCGAGCGCCTGGCAGCAGAGCTACGAACGCGCGCCGACGGCGCAAGGCAACGAGGCCGAGCTCCGCGCCCGGCTCGGCGCCGATCCGGCGAACCTCAACGCTCGCCTGCAGCTCGCCCGCACCCTCGCCGCACGGGGTGCGTACGCCGAAACCCTTCCCGAGCTGATGGACGTCATCCGCCGCGACCCGCGCTACGCCGATGACGCGGCACGCAAGCTGATGATCGACATCTTCGGGTGCTCGGCAGGAGTCACTGACCAGCGCTATCGCAGCGAGCTGGCCAGAGCACTCTTCGCTAACTCGGGTTTACAACCCCGCGGCCGCAAATGCCCCGCTGGGGCCTTCTACCGGGCAGGGACGCACACGAGCTTCAGATTGTCCATGTCAGTCGTGCGGTCGGTCATCACCGCCCGACTCTTCACCAACGCTTGCCAGTGCGCGTCCCCCTGGCCAGCGGGACAACGCATCTACGAACTCGGTGGGCGTTGGCCCCGCGAACGCCGGCGCGAAGGCGATGCGCTCCTGGTGCGCCTTCCACCGCGCCGGTGCCGAGACCCGCGACCGTGTCGCGCAGGGCGGCGTGGCGTTCTGCTCCACGGGTTTGCGGCTGTCCGGCCTGGGCTTCCGTATCTCCCACCTGACGACGTCGATCCGGGGTGCAGACCGTCTGGCCCTGGCTTCCAAGGCGCCGGTCCTCGTTGCGATGCACACCCCTACCTTGAACGTGCACGATCCATTCGCCTGGCCGTCCGCATCACATACTGGGTCGCCGTCGGCTCACGTTGCGTACCGCTGAGCAGGCTGCCCGCAGTCGAGCTCGGGCTCGTTCTCCGGGTTGTCGACGACCCACTCGGAGATGCAGTCCGTCGCCGGGCGGCCACCACTGGGATCAGGCCGGCGGCATGTTCGCCGAAGATCACGCTACTGAAGAAGCAGGTCTGGAAGGTCCACGAGTGGTCATCCGTGTTGCACAGTTCGCGACCGATGACTGGCCCTGCTGTTGGCGTAGTCGCAGTTGGCTTTGACCGCACTCGCACACCCGCTCGTGAGATCGTCGTGCTCCCGGCACTGGCAGTCAGGGTCCTGACGCGAAACCGGTCAGGCAATTTCTTATATCCTTTCGGAGGAGTGAGATTGCCCTCACTGACCATCTGTGAGCCACCGCAGGGCTGGAAGCAGGTTTGCCCAACTGCGCAATCCTGCTTCCTGTCACTTACGCGTGCTCGTGGCGCCGGGCATGCAAGTGCCGTCGTCGATCGTGCCGAATGCGGGCCTCCCGCGTCTGCCCAACCGAGAGCTGCACGACGACTGGTTGCTCGAACTCCATTTTTTTCTGGCCGAAGCGTCAAGTGGGAAAGGCTTCGGGATGAAGTCCGTGCCCGCGGGATGGGTCGTCACGCTGATGCTGGTGTAGCGGCACCACGCCCCGGGCGTACCGTTAGCACGATCCGCGTCCCCGGAATGGCGGTTGCGAGCGATGGCTCGCCTGCCGGGGAGCGGGAAACGCAGCTCACCTCCCGAGCGGCTACGGTGATGCCACCGGAGAGCAACGGGTCACACAGGCACGGCGTCGTGTTGTCTTTTTCCGCAGGGCATGGATCGCAGACGTCGCCGCCGTCGCCGCATCCTCATCACCGCTGTTCTTGCAGTCGAGTTCAGCTGATCCGGGTTGGGCGTGGACGGGCAGTTGTCGCAGCGTTGGGCGCCATCGCCGTCCCCGTCAGGACCGGGCACCGAGACGATTGCATCGCCGAGCAGCTCAGGCTGCCCTTGTCACTGCTCCAGGCTTTCTCGCACCAGTTTCCGCAGATCGCGGCAGTCGCCGCAACGACGCCGCACGTTCAGCACCGTCGCACGCGTTACGGCGGTACCAGGCATCGCCATCGTCAGGGCGGACGGCGTGCCGGTGGGCTGAAACGATCAGTCAGGCAGCCGTTGCCCACGCCGTTCACCTTCAGCGACGCTCGCGAGCACCCGTGGCGTACGGCTTTACCGCGGTATCACTTTGCATCCGCGGACAGGTACCGCTCGAGCCCGTACGTCTCGGTCATGTCGCAGACGCCGGCGGTTGCCCGGCACACGGTCCCAGCGGGGCCGAAGGCGTCGGTCAGGCACGCCGCGCTCGTCCCGCTACAACTCTCGGCGACGTCGCAGGCGCTCAGCGCCGGGCGGCAAACGGTGGACGCAGGCGCAAGGGCATCTGCCGGACAGGCATCGCCGACGCCGTTGCAGCTCTCAACGACATCGCAGGCACCCGCGGCAGGACGGCACACGCCCGGCTGCTCTTGGCGTCGGCAGGGCGGGCGCACCCGCGCCGGTGCAGGCCTCGGCAGTCGCATACGGCGGCAGCCGGACGGCAGACGGCGGACGAGGACGCGGGCGATCCGCGGGACAGGTGTTCCCGACGCCGTCGCAGCTCTCGGCAACGTCACCAGGCCGGCGGCGGCGCATGAGCACACGGCCGTGCTCTTCCCATCCGCTGGGCAGACGCCAACTCGCTCCGGTGCAGGTCTCGGCGACGTCGCAGGCACCGGTGGCCGCACGGCATGTATCGCCGATGGGCTGACCATCAGCGGGTTGTCGTTCGTCCGTTACAGCTCTCGGCCACGTCGCACGATCCCGCGGCCAGGACGGCAGGCTGGCGAATTGCTCTTCGTGTCGGGAGGGCAGCCGGCGCCGCGCTCCGGTGAGCCTCCGCGATGTCACACACGCCGGCTGCGACACGGCCTGGCGTGCCGCAGACTGGAAGGTGTCGGCCGGACACGCGGCGCTCGCGCGTGCAGGTCTCGGCGGCATCGCACGTGCCGCCGCGGCACGGCAGACGGTCGAGGCGGGGGCGAAGGCGCAGGGCAGACATTGGACACGCCGTCGCAGCTCTCGAGCGTCGCACGTTGCTGGCGGGACGGCATACGCCGGTGCTCTTCACGTCGCCGGACACGCTGCCGTCGCCCCATCGCACGTCTCGGCAACGTCGCACACGCCTCCCGCTGGCCGGCAGGGTCCCGGCGTTCGCCGCCGGATGGGTGCAGCCGGCGGCGCCGCCACACGTCGGCCGTGCAGGCGCTCCCGTCGTCCGTGCACGGGGTTCGTTCCGCCTCGAAGCCGTCCATCGGACAGGTGGCGCTCGAGCCCGTGCAGGCTTCCGCCACGTCACGCCGGCCGTGGGGCGACAACTGGTGTTGGCAGTTGGAAGGTGTCCGTCGGGCACGTCGTGTCAGGCGGTACCAGACCTCCCCCATGTCGCACGCGCCGCCGCGGGACGGCACATACTCACGCGTTCCCGGCCGGGATGCTGGCACGTCACGCTCACCCGTCGCACGCGTCGGCGCTGCCTGGATTGCCGTCGTCGGTACAGGGCGTCCCGCTCGAGGACGCGCTGTCGGCCAGGCACGTGATCACCCGGAGCACGTCTCGGCGGCGTCGCACTCACCCGCCGCGGCACGACATATCTCGCTAGCGGGCGGAACTGACACGACGACGTGCAGCAGGAGGCGCTGGCAGATTCGCGGCACCTTCGTCAGGCTTCGATCCCCTGGAGGGTCCCGTCACCGCAGCAGACGGGGGCCGGTTGGTGCGTGCAGCCGAACGTGCCAATCGCAGCTATCCGTGGTGCACAGGGCCGTCACGTCGCACTCGCCTGGTGCTCCGTGCAAGCGCCCATGTAGCGTGCGACGAGAAAGTTTGGCTGCACGTACCCGCCGCGAGACTGCCGTCAGGCTGGCGACACCGCGAAGGCTCGAAACCGGAGCCATTCCCGACGAACGAGATTCGCCACTCCTCCGTTGCCGAAGCCGGTGTCGACGCTGCCATTGGGATTGAGGCGCATGACCGTGAAGTCGTCGTTGACACCGAATGGCGGATGCACGATTCCCCGCCGTGCCCACCCGACGAGCTTCCATCGGGCTGGAGGAGCAGGGCGTAGACGCCCACCCGAACTCCGAGCCGCCGATGCCAGTCTCACCTGTCCGCGCTGCCGGAAAGACCGTCCTGCGTGCCGTTGGGTTGTAACGTGCAAACCCGTGGCGGTCCCCGAGGGTGCCGGCCGCGACGATCTTCCCGTCCGGCTGGACCACAGAAGCACAGGCCACGCATCTGCTCCGGTCCCGAAAGGGCGTGATGAGCAGTCCGCCGTTGGCGAACGTGCCATCCGGGGTCCCGTTCGGGAGGCGGGCGATGGCAAAGTAGCTACGGTACTAGGTGCGGGCTGCTCCAGCCGGCCGCAGCGATCTTTCCATCAGGCTGGAGCGCCACGGCGGACGCGAAGTCGTGCCACCCGGAATTGAAGTCGGTGATGACCTTGCCCGCGCTGCCAAAGGACGTGTCGAGCGTGCCGTCGGGGTTGTAGCGCGCCAGGGCAGGGAAAGTTGAAACGGCTGGTGTCGCAGCAGGGGGCCATGGAACCCGCCGCGACGATCTTGCCCGTCAGGCTGGAGGGCGACCGCGTTTGCCACGTCATCCGAGTTAAAGTCGGTGGTGACCTTGCCCCCGGCGCCGAACGAGGAGTCGAGGCTGCCGTCGGGATTGTAGCGATCGCCAGCGCGAAGTCCTGCTGTACGCCCAGTCCATGCCCTGCGGCGACGAGCTTCTGGTCGGGCTGCAGGAATCGGGGCCCAGGCTGTGTCGCTGGCGCCGAAGTCGGTGAGGACGGTGCCGGTGCCACCGAAAAAGGAGGTGTCGACCGTGCCGTTCGGGTGGTGGCGCGTCAGGGAGAGGAGTCGTTGTTCGGGCCGCCGAAGCCCGCCACGACAATCCCTGCCGTCAAGCTGGACGACGACGCCGTGGGCTTCACTTGGGGCCCTGTTGGTGCCGTTCAGGCTCCCGAACGTGGGGTCTGGCGTCCCAGGGTTGGCCAGCACGGGTCCCGTGCGCACGAGCATCGCCAGAGCAGGCAGAACCACGCGACACACCTCGAAATTCGGACGCGCCCGCGTCGAAGCGGTCTCCAGTAAACCGCCGCTCGCGCGGGTGCAGGGTGCTCGGCGCCGCCTGCTTCGTTGTCGGATCTGGCCGAGGACGTGTTGACATACCGCCTCCCTGCTGCCTCAGCCGATCCTGGGTGTGCTTGTTCTATTCCCCGCCTGCGGAAGGTGTCAAGATAAATCCGGCAGCACTCCAAATCTCGAATCGACCGCATGGAAGTTTACCTGCCTTATTTTTGCCCACATCAAAGACGAGCGGATACTCAAGTACGGCTTGGGCCACAATCCTTCACACGTGGCATACCGAAACGACCGTTGCCGAGACGGCACCGCGTATCCCCGAAGCGACGCGTGGGGCCTCAAAGGGCACACATCGGGCCATCGTTGTCGGTGCTGGCGGGCAATGAACGAACCGATCGCGGTCGAGTCATGGCCTGCCAGCGGCACTCTTCCGCTGACCCGCCGGGCTGCTGCGAAGCCCCTCCATGGGCCTGCCTACTCGTCCGGGAGGAAGCGTTCCGGCGCCAGGTGCGAACCTGGCTCCAGCGCAGCGCATCCGAAACGCCAGCGCGATGAGCGCCCGGTGGGTACGGGAGTCCAGCCCGGCTCAGGCAGGCGAGCCTGGCAGCGCAAGGTCTACGACGCCGGCTACCTCGCGATGGGCTGGCCGCAAGGAGTACGGCGGTCAGGGCGCCGACGTCATGCGCCAGACGATCGTCAACGAGGAGATGGTGCGCGCGCGCGCGCCGCAGCCTGATCGGCATGATGGGCATCAGCATGGTCGGGCCGACGCTCATCGACGCACGGCACCGAGGAGCAGCAGCGACGCTACCTGCCGAGGATCCTCACCGCGGACGAGCATCTGGTGCCAGGGCTACTCGGAGCCGGGCTCCGGCTCCGACCTCGCGTCGCTGCAAGCACGCGCGCCGAGATCGACGGCGACGAGTTCGTCGTGAACGGCCAGAAGATCTGGACCTCGGGCGCGCAGTACGCCGACCGGATGTTCTGCCTCGTGCGCACCGATCCCGACGCGCCGAAGCACCGCGGCATCTCCTACGTCCTGATCGACATGAAGTCGCCCGGCATCACCGTCCGCCCGCTCGTGCAGATGACGGGCGACCCCGGCTTCAACGAGGTGTTCTTCGAGGACGTGCGCGTGCCGCGCGCGAACCTGGTCGGCGAGCTCAACGACGGCTGGACAGGTCGCCAACGCGACGCTCTTCCACGAGCGCAACATGCTCGGCTCGACGACGCGCACGCAGCAGCGCTTCCAGAGCCTGCTCCGCCTGGCGCGCAACGCGGCGAGCGCGAGCGGCAAGCCCGCGACGCGACGATCCGCTCGTCCGCCAGCGGCTCGCCGACCTCGCGATCCGCGTCGAGACGATGAAGCTCGAGGCGCTACCGCCAGCTGACCGACACGCTCCGCAAGCGGCCGCGCCGGGCATCAACGCGTCGGTGAACAAGCTCGTCACCTGCGAGCTGAACCACCAGATCGCCGCGCGCCGCGCTCGAGATCATGGGCGACTACGGCTGGCTCGCGAAGAAGGACGCCGCGCGTCGCGCGACGACGGCATCGTGGCCGATCGACTACATGTTCGCGCTCGGCCTCATCATCGGCGGCGGCACGGCGCAGATCCAGAAGAACATCATCGCCGAGCGCGGGCTCGGCATGCCGCGCGAGGACGCCGCGGCCATGATCGACTTCGGCCTCTCCGAGCGACCAGGAGGCGCTGCCAGCGCTCGGCGCGCGAGGTGCTGGCCGCGCGAGTGCCCAGCCCGCGCTCGTGCGCGAGACGGCCGAAGTGCGGCGACGGCGTCCCGCGCGGCGCTCTACAAGCGAAGATGGCGGAGCTCGGCTGGATGGGCCTCGCTCGTCGCCCGAGGCGCAGGGCGGGCTCGGGCTCGGCACTCTCGAGCTGGCGCTCGTGCTCGAGGAGCTCGGACGCGTGGTCGGCGCCGGGCCGTTCCTCGGCCACGCAGCTCGCCATCGCGGCGCTGCTCGCGCGCCGGCACGGCGGCGCAACGCGCAGGCCTGGCTGCCACGCTTCATCGCCGGCGACGCGTTCGGCACCGCTCGCGTATCTCGAGGAGAGCGACCGGCACGACCCGGCGGGCATCAGGCGACGCGCCGCGAAGACGCGGACGGCTACGTCAGCTCGGAGGGCGCGAAGCTCTTCGTCCCGGACGCGCCCGGCGGCCGACGTCCTCCTGGTCGCCGCGCGCACGAAGGCGGGCAGCGGAACGGCGCGGCATCTCGCTGTTCCTCGTCGACGCGGGACGCCGGGCGCTGCGCGTGCGGCGCAGCGAGCCATCGACCTCACCCGGCGCGTCGGCGAGGTCGCGCTGAAGCGACGTCGCTCGTCCGAAGACGGCGCTCGTCGGCGCGAGGGCGAGGGCTGGCCGCTGCCTCGCGGCTGCTCGACCTCGCGTGCGATCGGGATCGCCGCCGACAGCCTCGGGGGCGCTGGAGCGCGCGCTCGAGATGGCGGTCGAGTACTCGAAGGTGCGCGAGCAGTTCGGGCGCAAGATCGGCTCCTTCCAGGCGCTGAAGCACATCGCCGCCGAGATGGTCGCCGAGATCGAGCCGTCGCGCTCGCTCGTCGTGGTACGCCGCCTACGCTTACGACCGCCGCCCGCCGAAGGAAGCCGCGCGCGCCGCCGCGATGGCGAAGGCGAGCGCTCGGCGACGTCTACAGCCGCACCGGCACCGCGCCGGTCGAGATGCACGGCGGCATCGGCTTCACGTGGGAGCACGACCTGCACCTGTGGTTCAAGCGCGCGCGCTGGAACGAGGTCGCGTTCGGCGATCCGCCCGTTCCACCGGCGAGCGCCTCGGCGGCAGCTGCGACGACTACTGGGAGCGCGCTCGGTCTACCTGCACGGCTTCGCCTCGGGCCCCGGCAGCACGAAGGCGCAGGTCTTCCGCGCGCGGCTCGCGGACGTCCGGCGCGAGCTGGCCATCCCGGATCTCGCGCCGGACTTCACCCGCACTGACGGTGCGTCGGGGATGCTCGACATCGTCGCGAGCCGCTGCGCGCGGGCCCGGGACGGTGCTGCTCGGCTCCGAGCCTCGGCGGGTACCTCGCGGCCCTGCGCCGCGGCTCGCGAGCCCGGACGCGCGTGCGCGGGCTCGTCCTCTTCGCGCCCGCCTTCGGCTTCGCCGCGCGCGTGGAGCGCGCGGCTCGGCCCGGACGCGCGTCGCCGAGTGGGCGGCGCGCGGCACCGATGCCCGTGATGCACTACGGCACCGGCCGCGAGGAGCCGCTCGCGTTCGACCTGATCGCTCGGACGCGCGGCGCGCTACCCCGCGGTGCCCGACCCGCCCTGCCGGCGCTCGTCCTCGCCGGGCGGCACGACGACACCGTGCCGCTCCGACGGCGTCGCCGCGTTCGCCGCGCGGCGGCCGGGCGACGCGCGAGCCTGGTCGTGCTCGACTGCCGGCCACGAGATGACCGAGGTCCTGAGCCGCTGTGGGAGCGGATTGGCGTCTTCTCCGCCTCGGCGTGGTGTAGACGCTCGGCCATGCCGGGGATTCCACCCCAGGCGCGCGAGATACCCGTCGGGGCAACGCCCGAGTGGGCCGCTGCACTCGCCGCCTGGGACGATCGGCGCGCCATGCCTCGGCGCTCGACGCGGCAAGCGCTTCGCCGCGATCGCCGGCGCAGAGCAGAGCACGCAAACGCCGCCGCCTGGTGCGCGCGCAGCGCTATTTCATCGCCATTATCGTAGCGAGCAGTCGCGGCGGAGCCGCTGGTTCAGGAGGGCTGGCAAGCTCTTCGGCCGCACCGGGGTCAAGAGGACGACGGCCACATCGGGGCCTCCCTTCTGGACCGCGTGCTGCCTCGCCGGGTACGTCGACACGCTGAGCGTCATCTGGGCGCCCAGGTACGCGCCCGAGATCGTGCGCTGCCTCAAGCGCGTCGACGGGATCGACCGGGAATATTACTTTTTGGCGGACTCGCGCTTCGTCACGCAGGCCTACGTGAAGCAGCCCTTCCTCACCGACAAGTTCCTGCGCTTGGCCGTCCCCCTCTCGCTCCCGAGATGATCCTGGACGGCCTCAATCATCTGGTGCCGGACGGCCCACCCCTGGTCTTCAACGTGCAGTGCCTGGGCGAGCTCGCGTTCCACGTGCACAAGGACCGTGCGACGCCGCGCGACATGCTCGCGCGCCTGGACGCCCTCGACCTGGACGCAGCACCGACCACGCAGCGCCGGAGAACCACCTGAGCCTGCCGCGGGCGCAGGAACGGGATTGCGGGCGCTCCGCATAGGGGATTTCATGCAGAACCTCGAGACGTGGCGGGAGAGCGGACAGCGATTTACCCATCGCGACCACTCGATCTTCTACCGTATGGAGGAGCAGCCGGTCGGCTGGCCCGGTCCTCCTCTGCATTGCACGGCTTCCCGACGCCTCCTGGGACTGGCACCGCGTCTGGGACGCGCTCCACACCCCACAGCGCCGCCTGCGTGGTCGCGCCCGACATGATCCGGCTTCGGCTACTCGGCAAGCCGCGTCCGTACGGCTACTCGATGTTCGACCAGGCAGACCTCCACGAGACGCTCTGACGCGGCTCGGCATCGGTCGCATCCACGTCCGCCGCGCGACTATGGCGACACGGTCGCGCAGGAGGGCTGATCGCGCGTCACGAGGAGCGCCGGGCGCGCGGCGACGCACGCGCTCATCCCCTCGACTCCGTCTGCCTGCTGAACGGCAGCCTCTTTCAGACGCATCCGGGCGACGCCAGCCAGGTACTGCTCGCGGGACCCGACGGTCCGGCAGTCGCTCGTCTGACGGAGGAGATGCCACGCGCAGGGACTGTCCACGGTGTTCGGTCCCGAGACGCAACCGCACGCCAGTAAGACGCACGACTTCTGGCGTCTCACCTCGGCGACGACAGTTTCCTGGTCTGATGCCCGACCTGCTCTGGCTACATGGGAGGAGCGACGGCAGCGTGAACGCTGGGTCGGCGCGCTCGAAGCGACGCGTGCCGCTCCGGCTGATCAACGGGCCCGAAGATGCGGTCTCGGGTGCGCACATGGTGGCGCGTTACCGCGAGCTGGGTGCCGAATCCCGACGTCGTGCTGCTGCCGGGCATCGGCCACTATCCGCAGATCGAGGATCCGTCAGGGCGTGACGCGCGCCGTCCTCGAGTTTCACGCGCGGCTCAGGACTCCATGGCGGGCCGCGGACGCGACGCTCAGCCGGCGGACCGCAGGCGTGCCGGTGGTTGCGTGACGACGTCCAGCGGCACCGAAGGCGAACGTGCTGCCCCGTCCCGGCTCGCTCTCGACCCACAGCTTACCGCCATCAAGCCGACGAGCTCGCGCGAGATGGGTGAGGCCGAAGAGGCCGGTGCCGCAAAACGCTGTTGGTGGAGCCGTCCGCCTGTGCGACCTCGAATCTCGATGCGCTTCTCGGGGCCACGCCGATGCCCGTGTCGGCGACCGCAGACGGACCACGACCGCGTCCGGCGAGGCCGTCTCGACTCCCGCGTCGACGCGCGATCTGCTCCGTGAACTTGATGGCGTTGTCGACCAGGTTCACGAGCACCTGGCGCACGCGCGTGGGGTCGGCGACGACGATGTCCGGGCACCGCCGCGTCGATTGCGATGTCCAGCGCCGGGCCTTCTGCAAAAGCCTTTGCGGGGAGAACGCCCTGATGAGCTCGGCCAGCTCGTC